>ENA-ORCV01000205-ORCV01000205.1-marine-metagenome-genome-assembly--contig:-NODE-205-length-73892-cov-4.500020_pt1 | contig 73892 bp, 68 predicted proteins | sample MGYA00237779_ERZ508509 | MGnify/ENA primary metagenome ERZ508509 (study PRJEB26180, sample SAMN06268772) | marine metagenome | isolation source: Bioluminescent Bay, La Paraguera, Puerto Rico | place... | reverse complement strand
CGATCCCGGCGGCCAGATAGGACGCCGCGTCCGGCGCGCGGCCGCCGCCGCCCATGCCCGGCGCGCGGCCCCCGCCGCCCATGCCCGGCGCGCGGCCCCCGCCGCCCATGCCCGGCGCCTCGTCGCACAGATAGCGGAAGACCGATCCGTGCGGATTGAACAGCTGTTGCTCGACGGCCTTCACCCCGTCCGGCCGCCGCACGCAGGTCACCCGCAGATGCAGCAGGCGGTCCTGCTCCTCGGCCAGGCTGCCGCCGGCGTAGGTCGCGGTGTTCTCGTTCTTCGGGCTCATCCCGCCCTTCACGATCAAATCCGCCCAGTCGCCGGGCGCGGGCGTCAGCTCCGCGAACGCTGCGTCCGGATCGGGCAGGGCCGCGCGGTCCGGCGTCCGCGCCTTTTCCGGCGTGATCGCCGCATTGTTATGGGTCAGCGTGAACAGGCTGGGCAGGACCCCGCGCAAAAGGCCGTTCACCGGCGCGGCGGCCACCGCGTCGCAGACCAGCGCGCGCAGCGTGTCCGGCGCGGCGTCCGTATCGGCGCTGACGGCCAGCGCGACGTCCTTCGCGCCGCCGGTCATCGTGCCTTTCAGGGCCGATCCGCGCATCGTGTAGAAATTGTCCTGGACCAGTTTCAGGTTCGAAAGCCGGATCCCGCGCCGATTCGCCAGCGCCAGGATCTCCTCCATGAACAGGCAGACCATGCCGGTGGAGAAGAAGGAGAGCGGGCAGGGCGCCACGTCGTGCCCGTCCAGATACGCCCCCTCGTCCGAGGCCAGCCGCCAGGCCGCGCCGCTGCGCGCCGAAACCACGACCGCCTCTTTCTGCATCACGGACAAAGACCGCACGGCTGCGCGCACCGCCTCGTCCCGCCCGTCGCGCACGGCAGGCGCGCCCAGCGCCGAAGCGGCGCCGTCATCCAGCTTGAAAAACAGGGGCTTGCCGGCGTTCGAAAGCCTGTCCGGACCGCTCGGCATGGCAAACTCCTTCGTCCGGCCCGGTCCCGCGCGCGGGCGGCGGGGATGGTGCCACTGGACGGAGATAAGTTGAACTCCCTCCTTGAGGCATTCGAAGATTGGGAACACCAGATAAAACAGGAAGGGGTTGATTTCGAGCGGCTCGAACCATGAGCCGTTGTTTCTCAGATTTTAACCGCGCCAAACGGCCTCGGAAGGCGAATGGGAAGCGGACATACCCCCCGCCCTTCTCCCTGCGCCTGACGGAAGAAGAACGGGCATGGCTGCGGGCCAAAGCCGGGAGCCGCTCCATCGGCGCATATATCCGTATGCGGGTGTTCGGCGAGGACGCCTCGCCCCGGAAGGTGGAGCGCCGTCAGCCGAGCGTGGACCAGGCCGCGCTGGCCGGCTCGCTGGGAGCGCTGGGCCAGTCCCGGCTGGCCTCCAACATGAACCAGATCGCCAAGGCCGCGCATACGGGGGCGCTCCCGGCCACGCCGGAGCTGCTGGAGGAGCTGCGCGCGGCCTGCGAGGACATTCGCCAGATGCGGAGCGCCCTTATCGAGGCGCTGGGGATCAAGCCGGTGGGAACCTTCTGATGATCCTTGTCGGAAACGCACGCGGCGGAGCGCGAAATCTCGCCCTGCACCTCCTGAAGGAGGAGAACGACCACATTGAGCTGCACGAGGTCCGGGGCTTCGCCTCGGACACGCTGCCGGAGGCGCTCAACGAGGCCTATGCGCTGAGCAGAGGCACGCGCTGCAAACAGTTCCTGTTCTCGCTGAGCCTCAACCCGCCGCCGGGCAAGAATGTACCTACGGTGGCGTTTGAAGCCGCCATCGACCGGGCCGAAGCCGAGCTGGGCCTGACGGGCCAGCCCCGCGTCGTTGTCTTCCATGAGAAAGAAGGCCGCCGCCATGCCCATGCGGTCTGGAGCCGCATCGACGTGGAGCGGATGAAGGCGATCCCGCTGCCCTATTCCAAGATGCGGCTGTGCGGCGTCTCACGCGAACTCTTCATCGAACATGGCTGGCGGATGCCGCCGGGTCTGGCCGACCGGCGACAACGCGACCCGCGCAACTACTCGCTGGCGGAATACCAGCAGGCCAAACGCGCGGGCCGGGATACACGGGACGTGAAGACCGCCATTCAGGACGCCTGGGCGATCTCGGACTCGAAAGCCGCCTTCATCCACGCCCTCGAAGAGCGCGGCTATCGCCTCGCGCGTGGCGACCGGCGCGGCTTCGTCGCGCTGGATCACACGGGCGAGCCGTACGCCATCGCCAAATGGGCGGAGGTGAAGACCAAGGCCGTTCGGGACCGTCTCGGCGATGAAAAGAAGCTCGCTTCCATCGAAGACGTCCGGCGCGAGATCGCGCGGGACATGCAGGCCACCACGAAGCGCCTGCGACTCGAACAAGTCGCGGAGCAGCGCAAGCGCACGGAAGAATTCCAGCGCCAGCGCGCGGCGCTGCTGGAGCGTCAGCGGAGCGAACGCGTCCAGCTTGCCGAGCGCCAGACCGTCCGCCAGCTTGCCGAAGCGAAGGCGCGGCAGGACCGCTTCGCGCCGGGCGTCCGGGGCCTGTGGAACCGCCTCACCGGCGAACACCGGCGCACCAAAGAACGGAACGAGCGCGAAGCCTACGCGGCCTTCCAGCGTGACCGCTGGGAAAAGGACGATCTCATCTTCGCGCACATCGAGGCGCGCACACGATTGAATGTGGAGCGCACACAGGGGCGTGCGCAGCGAACAGAGACCCGGCAGGCGCTACGGCAGGAATTCCGCGACTATGCCGCGATGGAAGCCGATCCGCGCGAAGAGGCGCGCCGCGCATTTCGCGAGAAGCGCCAGACGGAGGCGCGGCAACAGACCAGACGCCGTGAAGGCCCCGCCCCATCTCGTTAGAGGGGTGCAGGTTTCCCTGCACCCTATGCCAAGCCAATAAACGGGGTGAGCGCGGGCAAGGATCAGCGCGGCGGGCGCAGGCCCGAAGGGCCGAGCCTCGGGAACCGCGCCCTTGCGGGCGCGAGGGGCGGAGCCCTCAGCACCCGCAATAGCTACCCGAATGCGCCGAGACGTTTGCCGCTCGGTGGCCACAGGCCATAGAGCGCGCCAAGATGTCCCGACTCTGGTAAAATGCTATGATGCCGGTGGGCGTATCTGGTATAATGTTAAATATCGCCGACGTGAGAGAGATATAGATGGCAATAAATGTTTTTGGTAATTGGAAGGCTGGCTTAGCGCATTCAATTCATACTGAATCGAGCACGTATCTCGGTGTAGATCAATTTGGACACGATAGATTTGAGAACACGCGGAGCCCGATGGGCGAGCTTGTATATCGATTGAAATATCAATCGGATATGGAAGCTCTGGCGGAGATCGTCGTCCTGCTCGATGACATTCAGAGCATTGAGACCTTTGATCTCATCGTCCCTGTTCCGCCCACCAACAAGAATCGAAGAGTTCAGCCCGTACCCCTAATCGCACGAGCGCTGGGCGAACGTAGGAACGTCGAGGTCCGCGAGGATTTGTTGACCAACGACGGGGATGCAGAGCTGAAAGGGATCAGCGATCCGGTGGAGCGCAACGCACGGCTGAAGCAGGCGATAAAACTCAATAACCCTGGAGCTGTCGCTGGAAAGAAGGTGCTGCTTGTGGATGATCTGTTTCGGTCCGGAGCGACCCTGATGGTGGCGACCGATCTTCTCTACCGAACCGGAAAGGCACGGGACGTGTTTGTGCTAACGATGACCAAGACGAGGAGCAACCGATGACGACGGTGTTTCTATCAGGGTCGAGGCGTATATCCCGCCTGAGTGCAGCGGTCCGAACTCGTTTGAAAAACATGATCGAAAAAGAATTGAGGATCGTGGTTGGGGACGCCAATGGCGCGGATAAAGCGATGCAGGCGTACCTTAGCGAAGAAGGCTATCGGAATGTGAAGGTTTATTGTGCCGGACCGGTGTGCCGGAACAACGTCGGGTCTTGGTCAACACACAACATCAACGTGGATTCAAATCTCAAGGGTCGTGCGTTCTATACTGAAAAAGACAAAGAGATGGCGAAGGACGCGGACATCGGATTTATTTTGTGGGACGGGCAGAGCAGCGGCTCGATCGCGAACGCACTGGAACTCCTTGGCGCCGGTAAGGCGGTGGTGCTTTTCTTTGCGCCTGAGAAGGAGTTTCACAATATCAAAAGCACGCATCAACTCGCGAATTTGGTCCGTGGGCATGACGCCGCTGCCTACGAGAAACTCTTCAACGACAAGCGCAATGCCGCAGCCCGAGCGAAGCCGCAGCCCGAGCAGTCCACGCTACCGATATTTTAGGTCGTGCATTTTTCGGCGTCCTTGATCACGGACCTTCCGGGGTTGAACGCAACCTTCGCATCGGCGTCTTATGCTCCACCGACATTCCCAAAGAAACGAGATGAGAAACTCGTCAACGAGCCTGAATTGGTGACGAATCAACAGGAGGCGAGTTGATCGATCCGGTTTGAGATATAGGCCGCAAGCTCGCTCAGGAGCACATGTTCCTCACCTTGAGCACTCTTTAGAAAATCATTGGTCTGTTCCAGTGCCTTCGGCAGGGTCAGCCAAGGGTCTCCACCAAGCTCGGAGCCGAGCAGGCGCGATGCAATCTGCGCCGCCTGAACGTCTCGAATTTCGGTAGGCAAGACGTTAGGCTGTTCGGAGTAAATCAGACGATGGCCAAGGGCCTTGTATCTTGGATCGCTAACTCGCTCCAGAATTTGGAGTCGTTCTTTCCATGGCGCGGCGTGAAATTCATCGAGCACCGCTTCGTCGGCTTTAGACAGGAAGCCTTCATATATTTGCTGTTCCAAGTGTTCCGACACCGGATAGGCTTCTTGGCCATCCAGGTAGATCGTCATCAGGCGGTCCAGGAACTCCGGATTGGAATCCAGCCAGGCCACTTGCCGTTCGAGAATTTTATCAGAGGGCAGACGCTGCCTTACATGATCCGGCACATCATCCATGCACATCAAGAACGGAGCAGCGTTTGCCTTGAGCTTGCGCACGGGTTTAGGCGACCTTTTGAGTTTGGCGGCAAGCTTCTCATCATTCAGGGCGGCGAGGGCTGGCAAATCGGCGGCGAGGTCGAGCACGTAGGCTAGTGCGCTTTGTTTTTCGTCCATCCTGATCAGCGTCACTGCATACGGGCAGGGCTTGTTGAAATAATGCGCGAGCACGAGGAACACTCGTTCCTCAGAAATAAAATCAAGAACCGCTGCCTTTTGCGCAAACCTCGAAAAAGCGGACCAGCAGTCAGGGCAGCGGTCCCGCACAAGGCGACATAAGTGAATTGTGGCCTCGACATCCGCCAGCGCGTCATGGGCGTTTGCGTGATTGAACCCGTTTGCTGGAGCTACAGCGTCCAGCTTGAAGCTCGGTTTGCCGTCCTGTGATTGCGGCACAACCACTGCGTCCGTCTCTAGGTATGCGGCGCTCTGTACGAGCGCCATTACGTCCGCACGGCAATTCTTATTTGTGTTGGTGAGATAGGGCGAGTGAAGTGTTTGATAGAGCGCCTGCCGGAGAAGCGGCTCATCAAAATCCATGCTGTTATAGCCCGCAAATACCCCCGTTCCCCACTCCAGCATCTTTCCACGTAAGGACCGCACCATCTCATAGTGCGAAGGGTGCGCACCATTGGTGAGTTGCCCGATCCCCACGCCAGTAACGCGCATTGCGCCTGGGGATGGGGCGACGTGGCTCTGAAGCCGACTGCGAATTTCGAACCGGTCAATCTCGCTTAGGTCCGCGTCGGTCTGGACTGCCGCGAACTGTAGTATCTGATCAAACTGCTTGTTCGTGCCCGTCGTCTCGGTGTCGTAAAAAATGAAGCTCAATACTCACCTTCTCTTTGAATCCATCCATTTCACGAGGCGTAATTGGATCATAACCGTGCTTACCTTAAATTTCTTGGACAATGCTTCGAGCTCTTCCTCGTCGTCCGAAATGGTGTAGTCGTCGCCCAGGATGCTGCTCAACAAGAAGTCGGGGACCAAAAGATTGGCCGCAAACTGATTGGCTTCGATTTCCATCGGATCTGTGCCCTCGGCGGCTAGCGCCGCACGCTGAAGAATCGCGTGCCCCTTATCGACGTGGATACCTTTGATGATGTCTGCGTGGAGCATCATGTGGCCAAGCTCGTGGGCGAGCGAGAATCGCTGACGGTTTGGGTGATGCAACGAATTCACTCCGATCGTCGGCACCCCGTCCTTAACGAAAAACATTCCGGACAATTCTTTATCCAACGGCCCGAACTGAATACGCGCGCCCTCTCTCTTGGCTATCCGCTCAACAGGGACCGGCGAGTTCGCGATTTCATATTTTTCCAGCAGTTGCTCCGCTTCGCGCTTGGCCTTCTGGAATCTCGGTTTGGTCAGCGTCATTTTTTACTCCCGGCTACGCTACGTCGTGTGGCCCCGCTCTGAGTCACAAACGCCATGACGTCCGCCCGTTGTTTTTCATTGATTTCCTCACCTCCGACTTTGAGTTCTTCGCCCGGCTCCGGATTTTTGAGCTTCACAGCCGGTAGAAGTTCCTCCACCCGGGGAACGTCGAGAACTGCGGCCAGGCGATACAGGTTGTGGAGCAAAATCTTTTGACGGCCCGTCTCTATGTTTGCGAGAGAAGCGCGCGACAGACCGACTCTTTTCGCCACTTCAGCTTGAGTGAGCTTAAGCCCATTTCGGCGAACTGAGAGCGCTTCCCCGACTCGCCGGTAAAGTTCGTCATCGTTCATGCTTTGTTTATGCACAAATCCGCGCGTTGTGTCAACTACACAAACATATGTGTGTAATACAAACACTACATTTTCAATGCGCTGTCGGCATAGTTGACAGATATGGGCCGGTCGGCTATCTTCGAATTCATAGGCGGGGAGCCCGCCGGAATCGCTAACCACGGAGAACTTGCTATGACCGACAACGGAACCGAGACCGAAGACGACCAAGGCCAACGCGTCTGCGAAGGCCAATTTCTGATCGCGATCGCAGGCGCGGACCTGATTTTTCGCAAGATCGCGATCAATGACTCCACCCCCTCTGGCATTCAGATCGCACGGGCATTTGGCGGCAGCGATCCCGACGAATTGATCGTCCTGCAGCAGCTGCCGACGTTCGAGCTCGAAGAGCTTCGCCATGCCGAAACGACGGATATCAAGGCACGCGGCATCGAGCGCTTCATCGTGGTGAATAGCGACCGCCTTTATCGCCTGATTGTGGATGGGATCGACCTCGTCTGGCCGCTCGGAAGTCCGCCCGTCTCCACGGTAAAGGCGCTGGTCGGGAAAGACGACGATTTTGATCTCGTCCAAGAACTGGAAGACTGCCCGGACCGCATTTTCGGTGACGATGAGCACGTCAACCTGAAGCCGAAGCGCACGGAAAGTTTCAAGACCCGCCCGCGCAAGCGTACGGTTACGGTGAAGTACAACCATGAGCCGGTCGTGCTCGAAGTCGGAATCTATACGACCGAGGAGCTGATCGCAGAATTTGGCGTTCCCAACGGCTATGTCCTCGTGCTGATCGGGGACGACGGCGAGTTCATCGATCTGAAGCCGGGGCGCAAGATTCCCATCAAGCACTGCTTGGAGTTCATCTCCCATGCACCGTGCGGGGGGGCAGCATGAGCCCCCCGGCCCAATTCTCGCCCGTGCGCGAGACCTGGCCGGACGTGGAATACTGGGAAGAGGCCGGAATTCCGTATGTCCATTTTCCTGTCCTGCGGTTTCCGGCCGCAGGACAAGAAACCGCAATGGCCGCGCTGCTCTGTCCGCGCAGGCGGGACGGCTACGACACCCGGCTGTTCTTGGAACAGCAAATTTCCGGGCGCGGCCAGAACTGGAAACGTCATACCATTCGCGGGCGCGCGTGGTGGACGTTCTCTTGGGGCGGGGTTTCCGCCGACCTGCCGTGGGAGGAAATCCTCGCCAATCACCTGCGGGCCCTACAATGAGGGCGGAACTGAAAATTGCAGGCCGGATGCTCGCTGAAATTCGCAGTGACCTCAAACGGCCACATACATTCGCGCACGAACGTGTAGGCTTCCTGACAGCGGGCATCGTCGCGCCGCCGTCAGGCGGCTTGTTGTTGCTGTCGCGCGAGTACGCCCCCGTCGATGATGAAGACTATCTGGATGAGCCGGGCGTGGGCGCGATGATCGGGTCCGATGGCATGCGTAAAGGGCTTCAGATGGCCTACCGCGCGCGGTCAGCCCTGCTCCATGTCCATACGCACGGCGGCAGGGGCATCCCGCGGTTCAGCGGGATCGATATCCGCGAAAGCAGGAAATTTGTCCCTAGCTTCTTCAACGCCATCCCCCAATCACCGCATGGCGCAGTGGTGCTGAGCAATGACTCGGCCAGCGGACTTCTGTGGCTGGGGCCGGACCGGTCGCCGATCGCGGTTACCGGCTTCGTCCGCGTCGGGGTCCCGCTGCAGCGATTTGGAGGACTGCAATGAATTGGCTCAGCAGACAGAGTTTCCTGGGGCCGAACAGCGCGAAAATTCTGAAATCGGCCCGGATTGGAATTGTCGGTCTTGGCGGTGGTGGATCGCACATCGCGCAGCAGACCGCCCATGTCGGAATCGGCAAGTTTCTGCTGATCGACCCCGACCGCATCGAGAACCACAACCTTAACCGGCTTGTCGGGGGAACGGCGCGTGCCGCCTGGCGTAGAGCGCGAAAGGTCAAGATCGCGAGGCAGCTGATCAAAGGTATTCAGCCCCGAGCAGATGTCGAAATCGTCTGCGACGTCTGGCAAGCCGCGCTGGACAAGCTGCGGGAATGTGACGTTGTGATCGGCTGCGTGGACAGCTTTGGTGAACGGGATCAATTGGAGCGCTTTTGTCGGCAGAACTTGCTCCCCTACATCGATATCGGCATGGCGGTGACGGCGGTCGGACCTGAATATCTTGTGGCCGGTCAGGCGCTCCTTTCCATGCCCGATGAGCCCTGCCTTCGCTGTGTGGGCGTGGTTACTGACGAGCGCCTCGAGGAAGAAGCCAGAAACTACGGCGATGCCGGCGAACAGCCACAGGTCGTGTGGCCCAATGGCGCTCTGGCGTCCGTGGCGGTCGGTTTCCTTATGCAGCTATTGACCCCGTGGCATGCGGCACCGCTGTCGGGCGCGTTTCGTGAATACGACGCCAATACCAACACCGTCCGCGAGAGTCCGAAATGGCGCACCTTGGGCGCACGGAAATGCCCACACCACCCGTCAAATGATCGCGGCGACCCATCCTTTGACATTCGGCTTTGCTCGGACGGTGGGTCTGGAGTGAAACGGTCGGCTGCATTGTGGGGGCGCATCAGGAAAATCTTTTCGCGGAGCTAGTGCGGCCCCGCAGAACCGACCCATTGATACGATAGGAAAAGCGAAGTCTCCGCGAGTGGTCCAGCGGCGAAACGCTGGCGGCATCCAACCGGCGGATGGTTGGTCGCGCTGAAAGCGTCTCGATGAAATCGCCATGGGGGTCTTGGGGGAGCCTGGAAGCTCCCGCCGAGCGGCGATCAAACGGCCGCCACGTTTGTCCAAGGTTCGGGTGTCGGGTGGAGAGGCGAAGTCTCCAAGGCCCGACGAGTGATCAATCGGCGATACGATTGCATGGCGTGTGACAGGCTCGATGCCTGCTCATGCGCCATTGGCGAGGGTATCCAACAGGGAGCGCCAGCGTCCCTTTGGCAACGGGTCTTGTACTACAAGACACACCGTTGCGTACTGCGCGGTCTGAAATGTTTTGGACGTTTTCCATGTAGTGCACAAAGGCCGAAGCCTCACACCGCAAGGTCGATGAACCTGGGCGGAAGATCCCGGAGTAGCTCCACGGAGTCTCCGCACAGGATTTTGTTCAGCGGAAGAGAGGTGGCGCTCATGACGCCACCTCTTCGGCTTCGCTCTCATCCGGCAGTTTCCGGTCGAGCAGTTCCACGATTTTTTCCGGCAGATAGTCGCGCGGATCGTCGTAGCCAACCTGTCCGGCGTTGAAATCGATCTGCTCGATGCCGTCCTTCTTGATGGAGGTGATGACGGTGTTGTGGAGCCCCCATTGATTGACCTCCACCTCGTATCCGGCCTCCGTCAGGACGCCTTCGACCTGCCATGTCTCGACCTGGCCGTCGCCGTCATTGAACCCGAACTTTTCGAACGCCTCGGTGAGGATCGGAGAGTTTGTCCGGCCCGGCGAAGGAAGCGGCTGCCGGAGGATGATCCGTCAGTGTGGCGACGAATGTCCTGCGTGGTGGAGGCTGCGATAGAGTGTCGAACGGGCGACGCCGAGTTCGGCGGCGAGTTCGTCAACGGTGCGCCCCTGCTCGTGGGCGCGCGTGGCCGCCTGTATCTGGCAGGACGACAGAGCCGGTCGTCGCCCGAGACGTTTGCCCTTCTGACGGGCACAAGCCAGAGCCGCGCGGGTCCGTTCGCTGATCAGCCCGCGCTCGAACTCCGCCAGGGCGGCCAGAATGTGCAGCATCAGGCGTCCTGCCGCCGAGTCCGTCTCAATGGATTCGGAGAGCGAATGCAGCGACGCGCCACGCTCGGTGATCACTTCCACGAGGTCGAGAAGGTGGCGGAGCGACCGGGCCAGTCTGTCGAGTCGCCAGACGACGAGTGTGTCGCCCGCTTTAAGCGCACGAAGTGCCTTCTCCAGGCCAGGTCGATGCGCCCGCGCGCCGTCGAGCTTGTCGGTATAGATGTACGTGCAGCCCGCGCGTTTCAGCGCCTCGATCTGATAGTCGAGAAGCTGCTCGCCGGTTGAGACGCGGGCGTAGGCTATCTTCATGGCGGTCACGCTCGGGCTGCGTTCGCAGCCACCTATTCGCGACAAATTCTGTCCCGATGGGCTTCCTTTCTCGGACTCCCTGATCGACGCCGGGCAAAGGCGGATCGATACAGATTTTGCGCGGGGTTTAACGGTTCGTCGGACTTTACCATCCAGAGTCCGAAAAACGAACGTCAGTGAGAAAGCTGCACACGGACGTATGCCGGGACGCGATAATTGCCGCAGCTCTGGTTGCCGCCTCGCCGGTCCACGCTGAACAACACGCCATCATTCGTCCCGAATGGGGACATGTGCCTGTAAACGATGCCCGCGACCTCCAGCCGGACGGCGTCCGGTTTGCGGCAGGACAGGTTTCCGGTGGGCCGTATCTGGTGATGGTCGTCTATGGCGACGAACAATCGGGACTCGATGCCACGCTCCAGACCGCGAGCGAGGCGATCACGCAAGGCTATCCGGTGCGGGGCGTAATCCTTGGTCCGGCCGATAGTCTCCGCGGTGAGCGAAACTCGGTCGAATTTTGGGCCGACGCGCAACTGACCGCGACAGTGCTGAACGCAAACCCCGGAGGCGTTCCGGAAATGCTCGAAGAGATCAAACGTGGATACGGCATCCTCGTGTCGCGCGGTCTTGTCACGGGTCGAGTCGCAGTGGGGAAGTGAATTCCGACAGTCTCATCATTGGGGAATCGATATGGCTGATCACAAGGTCGAACTGGATTTTCAGACCAAGCAAACCGTTGCCGGGCTGGCCGCGCTCGTGTGTGCGGGCGGCTTCGGCTTCGCCAGCTTCAAGTTCATGCTCTTCAATCCGTTCGTCGTGGCGCTATTGGCGGGAATTGTCGGGCTGGCCCTGTCTTACTGGCGCGCGCAATACGGCGTCATTGCGATTCTGGCCGCGATAGGCGCCGTGGTGATCGGCATTTATTTCGACCCGTTTCGCTACTAGGGAGCGGCAGGGGGTTTGCCGATGACGTTGCGCGGCTCAGGATCGGAGGGAGCCCGTTCCGGTTCTTCCGGTTTGACCGCATGGGTCGCCGCATTCGTAAAGGCCCCGTTCACTGGCGGAGCTTCTATCGAAGACTGAAAGAACGAGTCGGCGTCCGTGATGGCGCGTTCTGCCGTCGCGCGTGTGGCTTCGTCTAACTGCAGTTCGGTCAGAACGCGCAACCGTGTATCGGCGCTCTTCATCGCAAACGTCGCGGTCGTCACCTCAGAGACACCGGACGCCTCCAGCGTTCCGGCCACGAATTCGGGAATATGGGAGGGATCGGCGTCCATGCGCGCGCCCTCACTCGCCAGGAGTTCGTTGTCGCGCTCAAGGCGTTCGTTGTCCCGCCTGATCCAGTCCATTTCGTCCAGAACGTCCTTCAGGACGAGGTCGATCTGGCCTGCGTCGGCGCGGTCGATGGTGACGCCGTATTTCCGCTCATAGGTGCGGATCGCCACTTCCGCCTCCGCGTCGCGCAATCGACCCTGCGCATCAATATCCGCCTCTTCGCCGCGCCGCAGGGCTGTAAGGAGTCGCTCAAGGGCGCTTGCCTCACCGGTTAGTTCGGCCAGACGAATGTTGTTGGCTTCGATCTGTTCGTTGTTGGCTTCGATCTGGCGCTGGATCGCCTCCCGCAGCGTGCGGGCATATTCGTCACGCCTGCGCTTTTCTTCGGGGCTTCGGGCGACCTTGTCCGGCGAGCTGTTCAGGGCGCGGTATCCGCTGCCGACGGTTTCGCTGTCGGCGTCCATCGAAAGGTTCGCGAGAGTGTGTTCGATATTGTGGGCGCGCTCGTCCACCGCGCCCACGGCGTCGTCGAATTCCTGTCTGAATTTCTGGTGTTCCGGTCCTTTCACGCTGCCCTCGAAAGTATGGTTATATTATAGAAAATCTTGGTAAATATATGTTTAATTCAGTCTATATTTGAAATGTAGGCTCATTTATGGTAATATGAAAAACATATTATAATAATTTTGTGTGTAACGTGACGTACGATCCAGAGAGGTTGGTTAGGAAATTTGATCGGGTAGGCTTTTCTAAGGCAGATGAGCCGCTTGCGGTGTTCATCGACCATCGCGACGGCGTGAAATATGGACTGAACGAAACTGACATATACAAAGCGTACCAGCGCGAATACTTGCACCATTTAACCATGCCGCAGGAATTCAGATATCGATCAACCTTGCAAATGCAGGAATACGAAAAGGCGCGCGCGAACCTTCAGGCCATGAAGACTCAGTACGGTCTAAAAATCGAAACGCCAGACTGCGTTCGTCCAGTTGAAGGGAATATATTTCATTTTCCTGTTCCATTGGCCTGGTTTCCTTAGGCAGAAAACCGCAATAAAATTTGATAGTCTTTGTCACACTCTGATATCTGTTCAGGCGCAATTGTTGATAATGCTAGGCGCCGTGCACGGTAGGCGGCCTCAAGCTCCTGTTCTGTGAAGCGTGCCGCCAGCCCAAAGCGCGTTGCTGCGGCGATTATGTCCTCCCATTGATCCTGCGCCTGAACTTCTTCATCGCGTGCGGCGTCGCGGTCCTCCGCAACTGGTTTAGTTGGCTCAGTCGGGGTTTGATTTGATATGGGCGGCTCAACTGCGCTTCGCTGAGTGTCACTGCTTTCAGATCGACGTTCCCCCTGATTTATCAGCGGTGTCAGAAGCGGAGCAAGCTGCGGTCTGTCGTGAATGATGTTGGGAAAATTCTCTGCCCACGTGGGAGTGGGCGAGCCATCTATGTAGCCGTCTCCGATGTCTCGGAAGCTATAGGAAGCGCTTATAGCCGTCTCGAACTCATTTTTTAGTCGGCGGTCCAATTCCGGGGCAGCCCCCCGCCGGTAGGCGTCGCGATAGATATCGTTTCGGTGTTGCCAGGCGAATTTCCGCACATTGGAATAGATCGTACCTAGCGGTAGGGGTTCCGGCTCGCCTTCCGGCAACAGTATGGCACACCATCCGCCTAGTTTCGTTTGATATAGACCGAGATCAAGAACTAGGCCAGAAACAGGGCTGTTTATCGAAACATTCCCAACTGCGGAGCGTGGAAGACGGATTTGCCAAGAGCAAAGAGGATCGTTCCGGTTAACCCATACGCCCGCGCCCGCAATGCCGTTCTGTCCGACAATCCCAGGCAGGCTCCAGAGCCATCCGCTAAGCATGCCCGTCTCGAGCTGCGGGAGAATTAGGATGCTTCGACTGAATCGGCAGTCAACAGGTTGCGTAGCTTCCCGTTGCTCCTGTGCACCCGCCGTTGCCGCGGGCTGATCTTTCCGTACGGCGGTCTGCCGCTTTTGGACATACTCATAGAAACCTTTGGCGTCGACGAGAGTGATCACGCCTAGTTTGAGTGAATTTTCCGATACTTGGACTTCGCCATAACCTCCAACCGCCCCCATCACACCCTGAGGATCGAACACCACACGTACGTCCTTAAGCGGGGTGCTAAAGCGCGTTTTTCCCCAAGTGCGATATTCGACTTTCTCGTCGGTCACCTCGATATAGCGGGCGGGGTTCGGCACTACCGGCGCGCCAAGCGGCTCATGAAATTTCATCGGCGCATCCCTTCATCCCCTTAGGGCGCTCTCGACCATGCCTAGAATATGTCAGCCCGGTCGGGGCCGGAACCGGATTCAGAGCGGGCGCTCGGATAATTCCGCGATGATGGCTTCGAACAGCGACCGCAGAGACAATTCCGAAGCATCCGCGAAATCCGGCAAACCGTTCGCGACCGTTCTGGTGTGCTGCGCAGCGCAGGCGACCACCGCCATGTGGACGAAACGACGGCGGAACAGCCGGACAGGATCGATCCCGCCTTCGCCGTGGATTTTGATGGCGCGGTAGAGCGAGCGCGTGGCGTCGATTGCGCCCACCGCCTCCATCGCACTCCTGCGGCCCGTCATCTTCGCCGGGACCGGGCATGACTGACAGATGCGCGTCTTGCGATTTCCGGCGGCGAAATTCTTGAAGCAGGACTCGTTCGCGTAGCAGCGCTCCAGCACGTCGAAGAACGCGGATTTTACCAGGATCAGTTTTTCGGGATCGGCGATGCGCGGCAGCAGCGCATTGGCGCGGTGCCAGCGGGCGAACCGCGCAGCCGTCAGCCGGTCTCGGATGGCGAGATAGATTTCGCGCACGCGTTTGCGCGACGCTCCGACCTTTGCGGCGCAGGAATCCACCGGCAGCGAATAGCAGAACGCCAGCACGATGGCGGCGAGCGTCGCGTCGTCGAGCTTGGACCCTTTGCGGAGCCGGTGTCTGGGCGGCGCAGCCATCGCTCTTTCCGAAAAGTCGGGCGAAGTACAAAGCGGGGTGGATTCAGAGGCTTAGGGAGACGCCCCGTCAATCTGCGTCCAAAGCGGATTAGGCCGCGTTGCGCGCATCCTCTCCGTCGCGCTCCATCCCGTCATTCGACGCAACCAACCGGAGCGGACCATGAACGCCAACACCCTTGCGAAGGGCAAGCCCAGCTTCCTCGAACGCTCGATCAACTGGCTTTGCCTGCTGGCGGCGGCGCTCATCACCTTCTTCGTCTCGCCGCTTCTGTATTCGGCCAGCGTCGATGCGGTGTGGTCGTTCGCGGACGCCAACTACGGCTTCCTCACTTCCATCATCGATCCCCTGTGGCGGGTCATCGTGATGGCGGCGCTTTTCTTGAGCTTCAACCTCGCGATCAAGACCGCCGCGACGGGCGGCTTCGTCACGCTGGTCAAACGCTTCCTCTGAACCCCCAACCAAGCAGCAAAGGAGTGCGCGTCATGTTCACCAAGAAGAGATGGCTCGGTTCGGCCCACGCCTATCGCACCGAGATCGACTGGGGCGCGGTCGGCGGCGCGGTGTTCGTGCTCTTCGTCATCCTGGTCGCCCTGTCCGCCATCGGCGGCTGACCGGGGAGACGCGCCGGGCGGCGTTCTTCCCCTCCGCCGCCCGGCGCACCCTCATTGAATATCCGGGAATAATGCCATGCCCTTCGAGCACAATGAGCATTTCAGGTTCGGGAGCGCCGGGTTCTCCAGCGCGACAGATGCTGAGCGCGCCGGGATGTTCACGCGCACGCCAGACTCACTGCTGCTCGCCTTTATGGGCGAGCGCCCGCTGCTGTGGAACGGACCCGGCGGCGTCCTGATCACGGCGGGCGCGCGCGGCGGCAAGCTGCGCGATCTGCTTGCCTATAATGTCTGCACCGGCATTCACGATCTGAGCGCCCTGATCCTCGATATGAAAGGCGAGCTGGCGGCGATCAGCCGCAACCAGGTCCCGGCCGGAAAATCCTGCATCTACTGGAACCCGTGCCGCCTGCACGGGCTTCCCGCCAACCGCATCAACCCGGTCGATTATGTTCGCAAGGATAGCCCGACGCTGATCTCCGACGTGAAGGTGCTGGCGGAGAATATGATCCCGCACACCGGCGCGCCGCAGGCGGTCTTCTTCGAATCCCGCGCGCGCGAACTGCTGGAGGCTCTGATCCTGACCGTCGTCGAGATGGACGGGGTGCTGACGCTGCCGCGCCTCTACTGGGCGGTGAACCTCATCATGGGCGGCGGACAGGCCTGGCTCGATTTCGCATTCGAGATAAGCGAAAGCGTCCACCAATCCGTGCGCCGCGTCGAAGAGGAGATCGCCGCCTCGCGCGAGAGCGAGGGCGGCGGCTTTCGCGGCATCATGGGCGAGCTGTTCAAGGCGTTCGCTCCGCTCTCCGATCCGGTCCTGATGGATTCGGTCTCCCCGCCATTCGACTTTTCGCTCTCGGAGTTGTGCGAGCGCGGGCGGACGTACCACCTCTACCTCATGCCACCCGCCGAGTTCGTGCAGGCATGGGGGCCGATCATCAAAGCCATGCTGGTCGGCGCGATGATCTACAAATCCCGCGCGGCGCAGGCCCCGCGCCAGACCTGGATATTGGACGAGTGCGCCCAGCTCGGCGCGTTCCCCCTGCTGGTGAAGCTCTTCACCTATGGCGCGGGGATCGGCGTACGCCCGGTGGCGGTGTTCCAGAGCCTACACCAGATGAAAGCGCTGGGGCCGGATGCGGACAATATCGTCACCGCCAGCGCGGCGGTTCGTGTCGCCTTCGCCATTAGAGATCTGGACTCGGCGAGCACCTATTCGCGGATGCTGGGCGCACAGACGCTCCAATATGACGACACGCTCGCGCAATCGCGCAGCCGCCTTGCCCAACAACAAACGTTGCTGGCGCTACTGGAGGGTGAAGACCCGGTGGCCGCCGGTCTTCGTGCTGCGCATCACGCGCAGGCGGCGGAGCAGCGCACCAAATCGCACCGCTGGCTGCGCACCCCGGATGAAGTGCTGAACATGAGCGGTAGGTACGCGCTCGTGTTCGCCGACGGCTTGGAGCACCCGATCTATGCCGACCGCAGACCGTTCTTTGATGAACGGTTCATGGCCGGGCGTTTCCACCCCAACCCTTACGTCGCCGGTCGGCAGGACGCTGTGCGGATCAGGACGCGCCTCGGTCATGCGTGGCGGCGTGTCATCACCGAACCCGTGCCGCCGCACCACGCGCACCTGCCGCAATATGCGGATGGCATGTGGTCCTACATCGAAGGCTTCCGGCCGTGAGCGTTCCGAAGTCACCCATTCTCGGTTCGCGTCCCGGTTTCATGGATTCCGCGCCGGACGTGCGGCGGGAGTTCGACCGCAACCGCGACCCGCTGATTGCTGCTCAGCTCGACGATCTGAATCGATCAGAAGCCGAGCGCCGCGATTCCTTCATGGTGAAGCGCAGCAGGCCCACGCCCGTCCTGCGGCCCGGCCCGGCGCTCTCGCGCGGTCCCGACCGCGCGGCGTTCGATGCGCAGTGGCAGGCCGAACGCGAAGGCGCAGTCGAGAAGCCGCGTGGGGTTCGCCGCGCCGAGTTCATCGCCAAGCGTCAGAGACAGATGCGCGAGCGCGACCGCACGCGCAGCCGGTGAAGGTCAGCAATGGAAAGGAAGACGATCATGAGCGAACGCAATCCCCCGGCGGACACGATCCGCGATGGCAATGTAAAGGCGACGATCTGGAAGCGAGAGAGCGAGGACGGGGCGTTTTTCAGCACCTCCTTCGCCCGCACCTATCGCGACGAAAAGGGCGACTACCGGGACAGCAACAGCTTCTCCGGCCCGGACCTGCTGAAGGTCTCCGAACTGGCCCGCACGGCGTACGCGCGCACCAACGAACTACGCCGCGAACCCGGTCCGGACCAAGCTCCCGAGGTGGAAAAGGACAGTCCGGAGGGCCGCCGAAAGAATTTCCGCGGACGGCGGCAGCGCGGGACCCGCACCGACCGCGGCCGTGACAGATAAGGCAAGGTTCTTCTTGAGTTGTGGGCCGGTATAGGATATTATTCCTATATTGTTTCTGGCTGCAACGGAGAAAAGGCGAAGCAGGACAAGACGTGAGTGAGATGAGAAAACGCTACATACGCCAGGCTGCGCCTCTCATCACCATCGACGTCGAGCGTTACGATCACCTGCTCGCCGATACGGACCTGTCGCCGGAGGAGCGGCAAATCGTTCTCCAGGAACTCTGGAATCTCATCGTCGCCTTCATCGATTTCGGCTTCCGTGTCGAGCCGCTCGAAAGCGGTTGTGGACAAGTCTCCGAGGGTGAAGAAAACGCGACCGTCGGCGGCGCCGATCCGGTAAACTCTGAGGATCAATTCATTGAAAAGTTTCTCGCGGCTTCGTTCGAAGGCGAGCCACCGGGATTCGAGGATTCGTCCGATGAGAGGTGATTTTCGAAACGATACGAGGTGCAGGAAAGCGCTCATCTATTGCCGGGTTTCGAGCAAGAAACAGACGGCTGACGGGAGCGGTCTCCATTCGCAGGAACACAGATGCCGGGCTTATGCCGCCGAGCACGGCTATGACGTGGAGGCCGTATTCCCGGATGATGTAAGCGGCGGCGGTGATTTCATGCGCAGGCCCGGCATGGTCGCGCTGCTGCGCTATCTCGATGACAATTCCGGCGAACGCTACGTGGTCATTTTCGATGACCTGAAACGCTATGCGCGCGACACTCTCTTTCATCTTGCGTTGCGTGCGGAGATGGAAAAACGCGGCGCGTCGCGCGAGTGCCTCAACTTCAATTTTGACGACACGCCTGAAGGGAAGTTCGTCGAGACGATATTTGCGGCTCAAAGCGAGTTGGAGCGTGAGCAGAACGGCCGCCAGGTCGTCCAGAAAATGCGGGCGCGCGTCGAGCAGGGCTTCTGGTGCTTTCGCGCGCCGATAGGTTTCAAATACGTCCAGGGCAAGCGCGGCGGAAAGGTGCTGGTCCACGACGAGTTGGCCCCAGTCGTGAAAGAGGCGCTGGAAGGCTTCGCGACCGGCAGGTTTCAAACGCAGGCGGAGGTCGGGCGCTTCCTCGAACTATGCGCGGACTTTCCCAAGGATGCGCCCGAGGGAAAAATCAGACCTCAAACCATCGCCCGTTTCCTGCGCAAGGAAGTCTATGCGGGCCTCGTATCTGCGCCCGCATGGGGTGTTTCGCCGAGGCCGGGGCAGCATGAGGGCATCATCACCCTCCAGACATTTGAGCGCATTCAAGCCCGCCTGAATGAGGAAGCCTATGCGCCGCAGCGCTCGGACCTCAACACGGAATTTCCGCTCCGTGGAGCCATCGCATGCGCTTCGTGCGGGACACCGCTGACGGCGGGCATGTGCAAGGGCAAATACCGGAAGTACCCCTATTACTTCTGTCGTAAGAAAGGCTGCACCGCCTACGGCAAGGCCATCCGGCGCGAAAAGATCGAAGGCGAATTCCGTGCGCTGCTGGACGACTTGCGCCCCTCTGCACTGTACGTGAATGCCCTCGCCACGCTCTTCCGCGATGCGTGGGACCGAAGAATGGAGATCGCGGCAGCTTCGCTGGAAGGCTTCCAGCGGGAGGCGGCGCTCATTGAGAAGAAGATCGCCGAACTCGTCGACCGGGTGGTCGATGCGACGAATGCCCGGGTCGTATCGGCCTACGAAGACCGGATCGAAACGCTCGAACGGGAGAGGCTGATTCTTGCCGAGAAAGCGGCTCAGGTCGCTAAACCCCGGTACAGCTTCGAGACGCTGTTTGAACTCTCGCTGCGCTTCCTCGCAAACCCTTGCAGCTTCTGGGATTCCGGGCTTCTCAGCTATCGCAGATTGCTGCTGCGGCTGACGTTTTCGGAGACGCTGGCCTACTGCCGGGAAAGCGGATTTAGAACTCCAAATACCACCTTACCCTTCAAGGCTTTAGGGTCTTTTTTTGGGTGTTCCGGGGAAATGGTGCTGCTGGAGAGAATTGAACTCTCGACCTCTCCCTTACCAAGGGAGTGCTCTACCCCTGAGCTACAGCAGCGCGCCACGAAAGGCGGGGGCCGTATAGCGCGGAGACTCCCGCGAGAGAAGGCCCGGACATGCGGATAAGGCCAATCGTGCTTAATCGGCTTTAAATCTTTGTGCGTAGCGTGGGGCGATGGAGCCCATCATCGGATTCTCGGCCGATCTGCTGTCGGGGTGGTACAGCGCCAAAAGCGCCCAGGCCGCCACGCGCTCGCTGCCGCTCGCCGCGTCCACGGCCTCGGCCGCGGCGAAGGCCGGTACCGCGGACGCCGGGGTGATCCCGCCCTGGGACGTAAAGGCCAAGCCGCTGGGCCTGGACGTGCTGGCGCGCAGCGTCCTGGCCGACGGGGTCTTCTTCAAGGATTCGGAGTTCAAGACGCTGAAAGGCGCCTCGGACGACAGCAAGGCGCTCTTTTCCCTGCACCAGGGGCTGAAGCGGCTCTATGCGCTGGCCGACGAGGCCGCCGACGAATCGACCACCGACATCCGCCGCACTTTTCTGGAGCGCCGCTTTCAGGAAGGCATGGCCCAGTTCGAGAAGGCGTTCGGCGCGCTGGATCTGGAGACGCTGTCTCTGGCGCGCGGCGAATCGCGCTCGGTCGCCGAAAGCGCGGTGAAGATCGCCCGCGGGGTCAGCGAATACGTCACCCCCGCCATCCATGACGGCGCGTTCGATGCGGAGGTCGACGCCTTCGCCGGCGCCGCTGCGTTCACCATCAGCGCCCTGAAGAACGGGATCGCCACGCCGGTCTCCATCGACCTGTCGGAAATGGGCGGCACGCCGCGCACGCTCGATAACGTGGCGGACTATATCAACGGCAAGCTGGAGGCCGCGGGCATCGTCAGCCGCTTTTCCCGCGTGAAGATCGGGGAGAAGGACGAGAACGGAATCATTCCCGGCTCCCAGTTCGGCTTCAAGATCACCGGCGTCTCGACGGAAAAGCTCACCTTCTCCGCCCCCGCCGGCGCGCCCTCGCTCTATGTCGCCGGGGTCAGCGGCGGGGCGGACGTCGCGGCCGGCCAGCTGTCCAAGCTGAACGCGCTCGGCGCCGGCGCCCCGGACATCCAGTATATCCGCCGGGTCGAGGCCGACCCCGTCACCACCCAGAACGACAAGGGCGAGGACGTCACCAATCCCGGCATCCTGCGCACCAAGGCCACCGCCGTGGGCCCGAACGGCGAGCTCTATATGCTGGCCGAGGCTGACGGGACGGTGGGCGGCGCGGCGCTGAAGGGCGAGACCGACCTTGTCCTGCTGAAATACGACTCCACCGGGCGGCAGATCTGGTCGCGCGTGCTGGGCGCGGCGGACACCGCCGCCGCCGCGGACCTCGCCGTGGATTCCGACGGCAGCGTCGTCCTGACCGGAAAGATCGAGGGCGCGCTCGGCGACACGATCGAAAAGGGCGGCACGGACGGCTTCGTCGCCAAATATTCCGCCCTCGGCGCGGAGCTGTGGATGCAGCGCTTCGGCACGGGGCAGGACGACGCCCCGTCCTCCGTCGCGCTCGGCGCCTCGGGCGAAATCTATATCGGCGGGGTCACGGCGGGCACGCTGGGCGCGGCGTCGAATGGCGGCAAGGACGGCTTCGTCCGGGCGCTGGATGCGGACGGCGCGCATCTGTGGACGCGCCAGATCGGCGGGGCGGAGGCCGACCGCGTCACCGGCGTCGCGGTGGCCGGCGACGGCTCCCTGCTGGTGGCCAGCATGGAGGACGGCGCCGGGCGGCTCAGCAAATATTCGCCCGCCGACGGAACCTCCGCGGCGGTCTGGACGCACGATCTGGGCGCGATGGACGGCGGGGAGCTGGCGGGCGTCGCCGTGGACGGCGGCGCGATCTATCTGACCGGCGGCGCCGGGGCGGGCTCCGCGCTCGCCGGCTCGTACGCCGGGCACGCCGGTGGCAAGGACGTGTTCCTGATCCGGCTGGACGACGCCGGCGCCTCGGCCAGCGAGGCCTATACGACCTTCCTCGGCAGCGATTCCGACGAGGGCGCGCGCGACATCGTGGTCGATGGCGGCGCGGTCTATCTGACCGGGCGGACCACCGGCACGCTGCCCGGCGCGAACGATCTGGTCGGGGACCGCAACACCTTCGCCGCCAAGCTGGACGGCGCCGACGGCTCTGTCGCCTGGACGACCCAGATTTCCGGCCGCGCTGGCCTGTCGGAGGCCTACTCGATCGCCATCGATCCGGGCGGCGACAGCGTGCTGGACGCGTTCGGCCTGCCGCGCGGCACGCTGGATTATGGCGGCGGCGCCAGCCTGACCCAGCGCACGGCGCTGCGCACCGGCGACCATTTCTATGTCGCCGTCGACGGCGGCCGGAAAAAGAAGATCACCATCGGCAAGGACGAGACCTATCTGTCCCTGACCTTCAAGATCAACGCGGTGCTGGTTCTGGACGGCAAGGCCCAGGTCGGCCGCTCCGGCAAGGGCGACAACCTCAAGATAAAGCCCACCGGCGACGCGGTGGTGGAGCTGTTCGCCGGCGCCAAGGGCAAGGACGCGCTGGCCGCTTTGGGGCTGGAGCCCGGCGCGGTGCGCAACACCCCCGACAAGGACGACGAGAGCGCCTCCGCCGCCCCGCCGCTCTATGCGCTGGGCGTGCCGTCCTCGCTCTCCATCGCAAGCAAGGCCTCGGCGACGGCGGCCGGCGAGGCGCTGGACAAGGCGCTGATCACCATCCGCCGCGCCTATCGGGAGCTGCACACCGATCCGGCGCTGAAAGAGCTGCTGAACCGCAAGCCGACCGGCCCCGCGCCGGCCTATCTCACCGCCCAGCTCGCCAACCTTCAGGCCGGGCTGGACCGGCTCAACGCCGGGGTGAACGAGGCGAGCCTGCTGATCTGAGGATCAGAGCAGGGGGCAGGGGAGTCAGAGCAGGCCCAGCGCCTTGAAGCTCGCCGTGCCCTCGCGCCCGATCACCAGATGGTCGTGCACCACCACGCCCAGCGGCTTGCCGGCGTCCGCCACTTTCCGCGTCATCTCGATATCGGCCATGGAGGGCGTCGCGTCGCCCGACGGATGGTTGTGCACCAGGATGATGGAGGTCGCCCCGATGGCCAGCGCCCGCGACATCACCTCGCGCGGATAGACCGGGGCGTGGTCGATCGTGCCGGCGCCCTGCAATTCGTCGGCGATCAGGCGGTTCTTCTTGTCCAGGAACAGGACGTGGAACTCCTCCTTGCCCTTATAGGCCAGGCGCGTGCGGCAATAATCCAGCAGCGCGGTCCAGGAGGAGATGACGGGGCGGCCCATCACCCCGGCACGGGAAAACCGCACCGCGGCCTCCGCCGCGACCTTCAGCTCGATCGCCGCCTGCGTGCCGATCCCCTTCACCTCGGTCAGCCGCTCCACCGGCGCGGACAGCGCCTCGGCGAAGCCGCCGAACGTCTCGATCAGGGATTTGGCGATGGGCTTCACGTCGCGGCGCGGCAGCGCCCGCGCCAGCAGCAGCTCCATCAGCTCGTAATCGGCGAGGGATTCCGGTCCGCGCTCGATAAAGCGCTCGCGAAGGCGCTGGCGGTGGCCGAGATAATGCGGCTCGTCCGCCAAATGCGCGCCCCGCTCAGGCCGCCGCGGGCTTGTCGTAAGGCGGACAGTCCAGGCCGGCGGGGGAGCGGGTGAACACCTCCACCCCGCTCTCGGTGATGCCGACCGTGTGTTCGAACTGGGCGGACAGGGACCGGTCGCGCGTCACCGCGGTCCAGCCGTCGTCCAGGATTTTCACGCCCGGCTTGCCCAGATTGATCATCGGTTCGATGGTGAAGAACATGCCGGGGCGCAGCTCATAGCCGCGCCCGCGCTCCCCGAAATGCACCACGTTCGGCGCGTCGTGGAACAGCCGGCCGATGCCGTGGCCGCAGAAATCCCGCACCACGGAGCAGCGCTCGCCCTCCGCGAATTCCTGGATCGCCGCGCCGATATCGCCCAGCGTCCCGCCGGGGCGCGCCGCCTCGATCCCGCGCATCAGCGCTTCATAGGTGATTTCCACCAGACGCTCTGCCCGCCGCTTGGCCCCGCCCAGGATGACCATGCGCGAGGTGTCGCCGTGCCAGCCGTCGACGATCAGCGTCACGTCGATATTCATGATGTCGCCGTCGCGCAGCGGCTTGTCGTTCGGAATGCCGTGACAGACGACGTGATTGATCGAGGTGCAGATCGTGTTGCGGTAGCCGCGATAATGCAGGCAGGCCGGCGTCGCGCCCTTTTCGAACGCGAATTTGCGCGCCAGATCGTCCAGATAGCCGGTGGTGACGCCGGGCTTGGCCTCCAGAACCAGCAGGTCCAGGCACTCGGCCGCCAGACGCCCGGCGCGGCGCATGCCTTCGAATGCGGATTCGTCGTGCAGCCGAATCTGGCCGCGGGCGGGGGTCGCGAGGTCTGCCTGGATATAGTTCATTGACCCAAATATATAGCGCGGGACCGGGGGCGCTTAAACGCCGGACGCGGCCTTTTCTCACAGTTTCGCTGGGCGGGGCGTGCGCGGCGCGTATATTCCCCGTCCGCCGCGAGGGATTCCCATGTCCGGAAGGACCGTAACCGCCGGCGTGCTGCTGATCGGGGACGAATTGCTCTCCGGCCGCACGCAGGACGCCAATCTGCAGGCCATCGCCACCTTCCTGGGCGCGCTCGGCGTCCAGGTGCGCGAGGCGCGCGCCGTGCCGGACATCCAGGAGGAGATCGTGGCGGCGCTGAACGCCCTGCGCGGCCGCTATGACTATGTGCTGACCACCGGCGGCATCGGCCCGACCCATGACGACATCACGGCGGACTCGGTCGCCGCGGCCTTCGGTGTGCCGATCGCAGAGCGGGCGGACGCCCTGGCGGTGATGGAGAGCCATTACGGCCGGGCGCTGGACCGGCCGGAGGATGACAACCGCCGCCGCATGGCGCGAATTCCCGACGGCGCCAGCCTGATCGTCAACGCTTCGACGGGCGCGCCCGGATTCCAGATCGGCAATGTCTTCGTCATGGCCGGCGTGCCGAACATCATGCGCGCGATGCTGGAGGACCTGCCGGAGCGGATCGAGGGCGGGGCGGTGATCCGCTCCCTCACCGTCGGGGCGGCGGGCCTGCGCGAAAGCGACCTCGCCGACGGCATGGTCCGGGTCCAGGACGAATGCGGCGTGCAGATCGGCTCCTATCCCTATTTCACCGAAAAGAGCCGCGGCGTGAACATCGTGGCGCGCAGCACCGACGAGGCGGCGCTCGCCCGCGCCGGCGACGCATTGGAGGACCTGGTGCGCGCCGCCGGCGGAACGCCGGAGCGCAGCTGAGGCGGGCGCGCCTAGCGGTGGCGCGGCTTGCCGTCCGCGATCTGCAGCCAGGGCAGCTGGCGGCGCGTCCAGATATGATAGTCCGGCGCCACCTCGGCGGCCCGGTCCAGCGAGCCGATCAGGATGCTGATCAGCGCATCGCCGTCCTCCAGCGTGCACAGCGACCCGCCGCATGCGCCGCAAAAACCGCGCCGCACCCTGGGCGAAGATTCGTACCAGTCCGGCGCCGCGCCCAGCCATTGCAGGCTGGCGACCGGGAAATTGGCCCAGGCCGCGGCCGGCGCCCCGGTCGCCCGCCGGCATATCTCGCAATGGCACCAGTGCGGGCTGCGCGGCGGCCCGGCGACGCGATAGCGCACCGCCCCGCACAGACAGCGGCCCTCGAACAGACCCGCCATGGCGCTAGCGCCCCTGCAGGCGGCGGATGGAGGTGATCGGCCCGCCTCTGGGCCGGGACGCGATGCGGTCCTGCGCCTCGGCCAGCGGCTCGACGGCCGTTTCCATATGATGGGCGTTGGCGTGGATCAGCAGGTCGGGGTCCAGCATGATCCCGACATGGCCCTTCCAGAAGACGAGGTCGCCGCGCTGCAGCCCTGACAGCGCCGCGTCGAATTCCACCGGCGCGCCCAGCGAGGCTTCCTGCTGGTCGCTGTCGCGCGGGCAGGCATGGCCGCAGGCCGTCAGCGCCATCTGCACCAGGCCCGAACAGTCCAGGCCCAGACTCTCCTTGCCGCCCCACAGATAGGGCGCGCCCAGAAAGCGTTCGGCGACGGCCGCGTGGTCGGACGGGCGCGGCCCGTTCAGCGGCGCCAGATGGCCTTCGAAAATCCAGCCCGCCCCGGCGCCGCCCACATACCGGCCCTCGCGCGACTGCGCGACGATGCGGCAGTTCATGCTGTACAGGCCCAGCGGCGGGGATTTCAGGTCTGGCTCCGAAAACGCGATGGCGCGCAGGGCCGAGACGCGGTGGGTCGGCGCCTGGGCGAAATCCGAAATCTGGTCGGCGCGGACATAGCCGACATAATTGTCCGCCCGCGCCTGGCCCCAGGCCCATCCGTTGGAAATCTCGTAGACGTCCATCGCCTGGCCGAACAGCAGCTGGTCGTCCATCGGCGCGGTGTCCCCTGGCGCGCGCCGGATCGCGGCGGAGGCCACCGTGCAGGTATAGCGGACCGGATCGGCGTAGCGGTCGGCGCTGACCACCTCTTTCAGCTCGGCGGCGGCCAGGTCCGGCCGGGCCGGGGTCACGCGCGGATCGACCTTCACGCTCATGCGCCGAACCGTTTCTGCAGAACGTCGAAGGCGGACAATATGCCCTGCGCCTCGCCGCCCACCGGCCGGCCGGGCCGGGCCGTGGCGTTCCAGGCATAGATGTCGAAATGCGCCCAGGAGCCTTCTGTCGGCGCAAAGCGTTGCAGGAACAGCGCCGCGGCGATGGACCCGGCGAAACTGTTGCCGGGCGAGTTCACCAGATCGGCGATCGGGCTTTTCAGCAGGTCGTCATAGCCGCGCCACAACGGCATCCGCCACACCGGGTCGAACATCGCCGCCGAGCCCTGCGCGATCTCGGCGGCCAGCGCCTCGTCGTCGGTGTAGAACGGCGCGATCTGCGGCCCCATGGCGACGCGCGCCGCCCCGGTCAGCGTCGCGAAGTCCAGCGTCAGGGCCGGGTTTTCCTCGCCCGCGCGGGTCAGCGCGTCGCCCAGCACCAGCCGCCCCTCGGCGTCGGTATTGTCGATCTCCACCGTCAGCCCGGCGCGGGAATCCAGCACGTCGCCGGGGCGGAAGGCGTTGCCGGCGATGGAATTGTCCACCGCCGCCAGAATCATGTGCAGGCGGACGTTCAGGCCCGACGCCATCACCAGCCGCGCCAGCGCCAGCGTGTTGGCCGCCCCGCCCATATCCTTCTTCATCAGGCGCATCGGCCCGGCCGGCTTGATGTCCAGCCCGCCGGAATCGAAGCACACGCCCTTGCCGACCAGCGCCACGTGCGGCGCGGCGGGGTCGCCCCATTCCAGCTCGATCAGGCGCGGCGCGCGGTCCGACGCCCGGCCGACCGCGTGGATCAGCGGGAAATTCGCCTCCAGCAATTCGTCGCCGGCGACGCTGTGCACCTCCGCCCCGAATTCGGCGGCGATCTGTTCGGCGGCGGCCTCCAGCTCGGCCGGCCCCATGTCGGAGGCCGGCGTGTTCACCAGGTCGCGGGCCAGCGCGATGGAATCGTACAAATCGGCGATTTTTTTGGCGTCCGCGCCGGCGGGCAGGGCCAGGCGCGGCGCGATGCGCTCCGATTTCTTGTACCGGTCGAACACATAGGTCCCGAGCGCCCAGGACAGCGCGATCCGGTCCGCCCGCACCCCGTCGGGCGCGGAGCCGAGGCGATAGTCGCCGGCCGGCAGCTTCTCCGCCGCCGCGGCGAAGCTCCAGGCGTCCGGCCTGTCGCCCATGCCCAGCAGCACCCGGTCCACCCCGCCGTCCGGCAGGGGCGCCAGCAGCACCTCGCCCGCCTCGGCGCGGAAGCCGGCCGCCCGCGCATAGGCGCGCAGCGTTTCGGATCGCGCATCCAGCCAGGCCCCCAAAGCCGGCTTCTCGACCGCATGGATGGCGACGGCGCCGGCGGGGGCGGAACTGGGCAGGATGTCACGCACGGGAAATGTCCTTTCTGGCGAAGGCGGGCGGAACCGAACCTTTAACGCATTCTTGACCCCGTTTCAGGAGCATCGGCCCAAACGCAAAACGGCGCCCGTCATGATTCGTGTTCTTACCATCGTCTCCGCTTTCGCCAGCCTTAGCCTCTTTGCGGCCTGCGCTGCCAGTGGCGGGGGCGCCGTGGCCGCGTCCGAGGCGCCTGTGGGCGCGACGGCCGAACAGCGCGCCGCGGCGGCGGATCTGGACCCGATCACGCGGGCGACCTTCTGGAACGCCGAATACGAACGCAATCCGGTCGACCGCGAGGCGGCGCTGGAATTTTCCAAGGCGCTGCGCGCCATGGGCAGCGCGGCCAAGGCCGGCGCGGTCGCCGAACTGGCGGTCCAGCAGAATCCGGGCGATGTCGACCTCCTGATCGCGCTGGCCTCCGCGCGCCTGGCCGAGGGCCGGCCCCCCGCCGCGCTCGGCCCGCTGGAGCAGGCCATCGCCTACGCCCCGTCCGACTGGCGCGGCTATTCCACGCTCGGCGTCGCCCTCGACCAGTCCGACCGTTACGAGGAGGCGCGGGGCCGCTACCGCCAGGCGCTGGAGCTGTCGCCCGGCAACGCCACGGTCCTGACCAATATGGGCGTCAGCTACATGCTGTCCGGGGAGGCCGGGACCGCCGAGCGCATGCTGCGCGAGGCCGCGTCCCTGCCGGGCGCGACCGCCCAGGCGCGCCAGAATCTGGCGCTGGCGCTGGCCTATCAGGGCAAGTTCGAGGAGGCCGAGCGTCTGGCGCTGGTCGACCTGCCGCCGGACGCGGCGCGCAACAATATCGAATACGCCCGCTCGATGCTGACCCGTCAGCGCCGCTGGGACGATCTGCGCCGCTAGGGCGCTCGTCCCCCCAGCCGCGCGCCGGGCGGCCATTACAAGCAATTAAGAATGTTGTGACTTGCGCCGCTTTGCGGGGCGGGCGCAGTTTGTCCCGATAATATATATGAATGCGGCAAGAGCGGCCCGTCCGAAGGCCGTCTGCGCGTTTGGGGAGGATATGATGCAAGCGATCGGCTCGAACGGCGCCCTGCGCGCCGCCGCGTTTGGCTCGGCTTTGGCGCTGGCGCTCGCCGCCTGCGGCGACCCGCAGACCGCCGAAGCGCCGGCGGCCTCCGAAACGCCGGAAGCCGCGACCGCCGAGACGGCCGAGGCCGCGCCGGCGCCCGCATCCGCCGACCGGCCCGAATTCGGCGCGGTGGACACAGAGCGCCTGCTCGCCGCCGACGCCGAGCCGGACCAGTGGATGTCCACCGGCCGCACCTATTCGGAACAGCATTTCAGCCCGCTGGACCAGATCGACACCACCAACATCTCCGATCTGGGCCTGGCCTGGTACGCCGACCTCGACACCAACCAGAACCAGCAATCCACGCCGCTCTTCGTCGACGGCGTGCTCTATGTCTCCACCGCCTGGTCGAAGGTCTACGCCTTCGATGGCGCCACGGGCGAACAGCTCTGGTATTACGACCCGATGATCGACGGCGCGCGGCAGCAGGATATCTGCTGCGGCGTGGTCAATCGCGGCGTCGCCGCCTGGAACGGCAAGATCTATGTCGGCGTGCTGGACGGCCGTCTGGTCGCGCTCGACGCCGGCACGGGGCAGGAGGTCTGGTCGACCCAGACCTTCGATCCGGCGCTGCGCTACGCCATCTCCGGCGCCCCGCGCGTGGCCGAGGGCAAGGTCCTGATCGGCGAGGGCGGGGCGGAGTTCGGCGTGCGCGGCTATCTGGCCGCCTTCGACGCCGAGACGGGGGAGGAGGAATGGCGCTTCTACACCGTGCCGACCAATCCCGCGCTCGGCCTCAACGACACGCCGGCTTTGCAGATGGCCGCCGAAACCTGGAACTGGGACGAGTTCGAGGAGGTCGGCAGCGGCGCCGGCGGCACGGTCTGGGACGGCATCCTGTACGACCCTGAGACCCGCCTGGTCTATTTCGGCACCGGCAACGGCACGCCCTGGACCGCCGGCTATCGCGGCGGACCGGTGGGGGAACAGCTCTTCATCGCCTCCATCGTCGCGGTGGACATCGATACCGGCGAATACCGCTGGCACTATCAGGCGACGCCGGCCGAAAGCTGGGATTTCGACACCGTCGCGCCGCTGATGACCGCCGATCTGGAGATCGACGGCCAGATGCGCCACGTGCTGATGCAGGCGACCAAGGGCGGCATCTTCTATGTGCTGGACGCCGAGTCCGGCCAGTTCCTGTCCGCCACCCCCTTCGTGCCGCAGAACTGGTCGCTGGGCTGGGACCCCGAAACCGGCGCCCCGAACATCAATCCGGACGTCCGCTATGAGGGCGGCGACGAGGCGGCCTGGGTCACGCCCGGTCCGGCCGGCGCGCATAGCTGGCATCCCATGTCGTTCAATCCGGAAACCGGGCTGGTCTATTTCTCCACCCGCTATTCCGGCTTCGCCTATCTGGACCGGGAGGATTTCGAGGAGTCCGACGTCGGCGGCAATCTGGGCATCGACATGGGCGCCGGCGGCCGCTTCGCCGATACGCGGCCGGAGGATTTCAATTTCGAATTCTCCAGCTCCCTGATCGGCTGGAACCCGGTCACCGGCGAAAAGGCGTGGGAGCACGGGGTGGAGCGCGGCGGCAGCGGCGGCACGGTCGCCACCGCCGGAGGCCTCGTCTTCGAGGGCACGGGCGATACCGAATTCGCCGCCTTCGACGCGCGCAACGGCGCCAAGCTGTGGAACTGGGACGCCCAGACCGGCATCGTCGCCGCCCCGATTTCCTATGAGATGAACGGCGAACAATATGTCGCCGTCGTCCCGGGCCGGGCGTCGCAATATTATTACGCGCCGAACAATTCGCGCGTTCTGGTCTTCAAGCTGGGCGGCAGCGAGGTCCTGCCCGAGCCGGTCGAATACGTGCCCCCGCCGATCAACCCGCCCGCCCAGTTCGCGGAGGCCGAAGAGATCGCCCATGGCGAGGCGCTGTACGACCAGAACTGCTCGATCTGCCACGGCAATGACGGCAATTCGCGCTCGACCTTCCCGGATCTCAGACGCAGCGCGCGGCTGCAGGCCCAGCCGGCCTTCGACTCCGTCGTGCTGGACGGCGCGCTGGCGCGCAACGGCATGGCCAGCTTCGCCGAGGAACTGGACGAGGACGACAGCCGCGCCTTGCGCGCCTATGTCGTTTCGCTGGCGGAAATGGCGCTGGAGGAAAACCCCGCGCTGGGCCCCGCGCCCGCCGCTGACGCGCCGGACGAAGAGCCCGCCGAAGGCGACGGCATCCATGACGAGGTGGGCGCCGAATAGGCGCCCGAGAGACGTGAAAGGCCGGGTGGCGCCGAACGATCGCCCGGCCCTCTGGGAGGATGGGATGAACAGGATCGCCAGGACCGGCGCGCTGCGCGCCGCGGCGCTGGGTTCGGTCTTCGCGCTGGCGCTCGCCGCCTGCGGACAGGACCAGACCGCCGAGGCGCCCGCCGCCCCCGAGGCTGAGCCCGCCCAGACGGCCGAGGCGCCCGCGCCGGAACCCGCAGCACCGCAATACGCCGCGGTGGACCAAGAGCGCCTGCTGAACGCCGACGCCGAACCGGGACAGTGGATGGCCCCCGGCCGCACGCTGGAGGAACAGCGCTACAGCCCGCTGGACCAGATTACGACGGACAATGTCGACCAGCTGGGCCTCGCCTGGTTCGCGGACCTCGACACCAACCAGAACCAGGAAGCCACGCCGGTCATGGTGGACGGCATGCTCTATGTCTCCACCGCCTGGTCGAAGGTCTACGCCTTCGATGCGCGCACCGGAGAGCAGGTCTGGAAATACGACCCTGAAGTCCCAGGCGAGTGGCAGCAGAACGCCTGCTGCGGCGTGGTCAATCGCGGCGTCGCGGCCTGGAACGGCAAAATCTATGTCGGCACGATCGACGGCCGTCTGGTGGCGCTGGACGCCTGGACGGGGGCGGAGGTCTGGTCGACCCGCACCTTCGACGTCGAAAACCTGCCCGCCAACCGTTACGCCATCACCGGCGCCCCGCGCGTGGTGAAGGGCAAGGTGGTGATCGGCGCCGGCGGCGCGGAGTTCGGCGTGCGCGGCTATGTCGCCGCCTATGACGCGGAGACCGGGGACCGCGACTGGATCTTCTGGACCGTGCCCGGCAACCCCGCCGACGGGTTCGAGAACGCGGCCATGGAAATGGCGGCGCAGACCTGGACCGGCGAGTGGTGGAAATATGGCGGCGGCGGCACGGTCTGGGACGGCATGGCCTATGACCCGGAAACCGATTTGCTGTTCGTCGGCTCCGGCAACGGCTCGCCCTGGAACCAGTCGATCCGCAGCCCGGACGGCGGCGACAATCTGTTTCTGGCCTCGATCATCGCGCTGGACCCGGACACCGGCGACTATGTCTGGCACTACCAGACCACGCCGGGCGAGACCTGGGACTATACGGCGACCGCCCCGATCATGGTCGCCACGCTGGACTTTCCGGACGGCCCGCGCCGCGTCGTGATGCAGGCGCCGAAGAACGGCTATTTCCACGTCCTGGAGGCCGCGACCGGCGAGTTCCTCTCCGCCAACAATATCGTCCCGGTGAACTGGGCGCTGGGCCATGACGAGGGCGGCCGGCCGATCCCCAATCCGGAGGCCCGTTACGACCAGACCGGGGAGGTCTTCTGGCTGACCCCGGGCCCGGCCGGCGGGCACAGCTGGCACCCCATCTCCTTCAACCCCAACACGGGCCTCGTCTATCTGGAGGCGCGCTACAGCAGCATGGCCTTCCAGAACCCGGAGGAATTCGTGTTCAGCGAGGTCGGCACCAATACCGGCGCGGTGCATTTCGGGCCGGACTTTCCGGAGATGCCGGCCGAACTGGAATTCCCCCAGCGCGGCTCGCTTCTGGCCTGGGACCCGGTCGCCAACGAAAAGGTCTGGGAGCATCCGTTCGAGGGCGAGGGCCGCTATGGCGGCACGCTGACCACCGCCGGCAATCTGGTCTTCCAGGGCAATGCGGACGTGGAATTCGTCGCCTATAACGCGGAGACCGGCGAACAGCTCTGGGATTTCGATCCGCAGACCGGCGTCACCGCCGGGCCGATCAGCTATGAACTGGACGGCGAACAATATGTCGCCGTCGTTCCGGGCCGGGCGGCGGATTATTATTACGCGCCCAATTATTCCCGCGTGCTGGTGTTCAAGCTGGGCGGCACGGCCGTGCTTCCGGCGCCGGTGGACTACGTCCCCCCGCCGATCAATCCGCCCGAACAGTTCGCCGAAGCCGTGGAGATCGATCACGGCGCCGATTTGTTCGAAAAGAACTGCGCCATCTGCCACGGCGATGACGGCCAGGCGCGCTCCACCTTCCCGGATCTGCGGCGCAGCGCCCGCATCCAGGCCCAGCCCGCCTTCGACGCCGTCGTCCTGGGCGGCGCGCTGGCCGATAACGGCATGGCCAGCTTCGCCGCGGAGCTGGAGGAGGCGGACACGCACGCCCTCCGCGCCTATGTCGTCGCGCTCGCCCACGACGCGCAGGAGCGGGAAGCCGCCGGCGAGGATCCCGGCCCGCGCGGCGGACCGGCCGCGCCGCCCGCCGGGGATGAGGAGACCGAGGAAGCCGAGGCGTCCGGCCTTCATGGCCAATAGGCGCGCAACGAAACTAAGACCGCTCTCAGGAACCGGGCGGCAGCCTGCATTATGTTTAAGCAAACCGGTACGGAAGACATCATGACCCACCGCACGTCCCGCTCCGCCAACGCCGCCAGCTGGGCCGCCGCCAGTCTGGCCGCCGCGCTCGCTTTGGCCGCCTGCGGACAGTCCGGAGACAGCGCGGACACGGCCGGCGATTCAGCGCCGGCCGCCGCCGCTGCCGGCGGCGTCTATGTCTCCAACGAGGAAAGCAATGTCGTCCACGTCATCGATCCGGACACGCTGACCGAGACCGGCCAGATCGCGGTGGGCGAGCGCCCGCGCGGCATGCGGCTCAGCCCCGACGGCGCCCGCCTCTATGTCGCGGTCAGCAACGACAACGCGATCGACGTGATCGACACCGCCACGGCGGAGGTCGTCGGGCGGCTGGATTCCGGCCCGGACCCGGAGCGCTTCGCGATCAGCCCGGATGGCGGCACGATCTATATCGCCAATGAGGACGACGCCTATGTCTCCTTCCTCGACATCGCCAGCAACACGGTGACCCGCACCGTGCCGACGGGCGGGGAGCCCGAAGGCATGACGGTCAGCCCGGACGGCCGCTTCGTCGTCTCGACGTCGGAGGTCGACAGCCTGGCGCATATCTTCGACGCCGAAACCGGCGCGGTGGTGGCGGAGGTGCCGGTCGGCACCCGCCCGCGCGACGCGGTGTTCACGCCGGACGGTTCGCGCCTGCTGGTCTCGTCCGAGGTCGGCGCCAGCGTGGAGATCATCGACGCGGCGACTTGGGAAATCGTGGAGACGGTCGGCTTCGGCGGCCCCGGCACGCCCGATTTCGTGGAAGAGAATATCCAGGCCGTGGAGATGGCGATCACCGCCGACGGCGCGCGCGCCTATGTCGCGCTCGGCCGCGGCAACGCGGTGGGGGAAATCGACCTCGCCACGTTCGCGGTCACCAATTATTTCCCGTCCGGCTTCCGCAACTGGGGCCTGTCCATGTCGCCCGACGAGACGCGGCTCTACGCCGCCGCCGGCCTGTCCGGCGACCTGACGGTGATCGACCTGGAGGCGGGCGAAAGCATCGAGACGATCCAGCTCGGCGGCCGGCCCTGGAGCGTGGTCGCCGCGCGCTAGGACTAGGTACGCAGACGCCAAAAACTTGGGCGCACAACAATATTGGGGAGAGCGCAATGACGGGATTTCGGATCGGCGCGGGCCTGCTGGGCCTGACGGCCATGGCGTTTGCGGCGGCTCCGGCGCCAGCGACGGCCCAGCCCACCCAGCCCGCCCAGGTGGACGAGGCGCGGCTGGAGGCGGCGGCCGGGGGCGGCGACCCCGGCCAGTGGATGAGCGTCGGCCGCACCTATGACGAACAGCGCTTCAGCCCGCTGGACCAGATCGATACCGAAACCGTCTCCGACCTGGGCCTGGCCTGGTACGCGGACGTGGAGACCCAGCGGGGGCAGGAGGCGACGCCCCTGTTCATCGACGGCGTCCTCTATGTCTCCACCGCCTGGTCGCACGTCTACGCCTTCGACGGGAAAACCGGCGAACAGCTCTGGCACTACGATCCCGAAGTGCCGGGCGAGGTCGGCGGCCATGGCTGCTGCGACGTCGTCAATCGCGGCGTCGCCGCCTGGAACGGCAAGATCTATGTCGGCGTCTATGACGCGCGCCTGGTGGCGCTGGACGCCGCGACCGGGGAGGAAGTCTGGTCCGTCAACACGGTGGCGGAGCAGGACTCCAAATGGCCCTACACGATCACCGGCGCGCCACGCGTGGTGAACGGCAAGGTCGTCATCGGCAATGGCGGGGCGGAATTCGGCGTGCGCGGCTTCGTCACCGCCTTCGATGCGGAAACCGGCGATGTCGTGTGGCGCTTCTATACCGTGCCCGACAATCCCGCGAACGGGTTCGAGAACGCGGCGCTGGAAATGGCGGCGGAAACCTGGAACGGCGAATGGTGGACGCTGGGCGGCGGCGGCACGGTCTGGGACGCCATCATCCACGATCCGGAGCTGAACCTCGTCTATCTGGGCGTCGGCAACGGCAGCCCCTGGAACGCGGAATTCCGCAGCCCCGGCGGCGGCGACAATCTGTTCCTGTCCTCCATCGTCGCGGTCGACGCCGACACCGGCGAATATGTCTGGCATTATCAGGAAACGCCCGGCGAGACCTGGGACTACACCGCGACCCAGCCGATGATGCTGGCCGATCTGGAGATCGGCGGCGAGACGCGCCGCGTCATCATGCAGGCGCCGAAGAACGGCTTCTTCTACGTGCTGGACGCCGCGACCGGGGAGCTGATCTCCGGCACGCCCTATACCGCCCAGTCCTGGACGACCGGGGAGATCGACGAATCTGGCCGCCCCGTCTTTGTCGAGGGCGCGTTCTTCGGCCGCACCGGCGAGCCCTTCATCGTCGCGCCCAGCGCCCAGGGCGCCCATGCCTGGCATCCCTGGTCCTACAGCCCGGAAACCGGCCTCGTATATTTGCCGCTGGTGGAGACCGCGGCGGTGATGGGGCCGGCGGAGGAATACAATCCCGTCGTCGGCCGGGCCAATACCGGCACTGGCGGCGGCGCGCCCGACGACATCTGGGAAACCCAGCCCGGCGCGGCGGACCTGCCGCGGGGCGGCGCCCGCCTGCTGGCCTGGGACCCGGTCGCGCGCGAGGAAATCTGGCGCACCGACATCAAGGGCCGCGTCGGCAGCGGCGCGCTGGCCACCGCCGGCGGCCTGGTCTTTTCGGGTTCGCCGGAGCTGGACGGCTGGCTGGCGGCGCTCGACGCCGAAACCGGTCAGGAGCTGTGGCGCCAGGATACCGAGGCCGGCGTCGTCGCCGCGCCGATGTCGTATGAGTTGGGCGGGGTGCAGTATGTCGCCCAGCTGGTCGGCTATGGCGTGCCGGGTTACGGCAACTCCAACGGCTCCCGCCTGCTGGTCTATACGCTGGGCGGGACGCAGACCCTGCCGCCGACGCCCCCGGCGCCGGAACTGGTCCTGAACCCGCCCGAACAGTTCGCCGAGGCGGACGTGATCGCAGACGGCCAGGCGCTGTTCACCGACAATTGCGCCATGTGCCACGAAAGCAGCTTCGGCAATCGCGGCCTGTTCCCCGACCTGCGCTACAGCGTCCGCCTGAACAGCCAGGAGGCGTTCGACGCCGTCGTGCTGGCCGGGGCGCTGGAGCCCAACGGCATGATCGCCTTCGGCGACCGGCTGCAGCCGGCCGACACCGCGGCGATCCGCGCCTATCTGGTCGACCGGGCGCACCAGCAGATGGCGGCCAACGCGGCCCGCCAATAGCGGCGTAAGAACCACAGCGCCGCAAATAGCGGCCCGATAACAACAGGGCGCGGCGAAATTGCGCCGCGCCCTGCGATGCGCCTTCCGGGGCGGGCGCGGCTCGTCTAAAGACGCCGCTCCCGGTCCTCAGGAACGCCGCTCATGTCCGCAGACGCCATGCCTGCGCGGGTCCGCTGGCTCGCCTTCGCCGTGCTGTGCCTCGGCGACCTGATGATCGTGCTCGATTCCACGATCGTGAACGTCGCCTTGCCCACGATCCGGGAAAATCTGGGATTCACCGAAGGCGCGCTCGTCTGGGTCGTGAACGCCTACCTGCTGACTTTCGGCGGCTTCCTGCTGCTGGGCGGGCGGCTGGCGGACATTTACGGCCAGCGGCGGCTGTTCCTGATCGGGCTGTCGGTCTTCACCCTGGCCTCGCTCGCCTGCGGCCTGGCCAACGGCCAGACCATGCTGATCGTGGCGCGTGCGGTTCAGGGCCTGGGCGCGGCGGTGGTCTCCGCCGTGGCGCTGTCCCTCATCATGGCCCTGTTTCCGGAAGGGCCGGGCCGGGTGCGCGCCATGGGCTATTTCGGCTTCGTCATGGCCGGCGGCGGCTCGATCGGCGTTCTGCTGGGCGGGCTGCTGACGTCGGCCTTCGACTGGCGCTCCATCTTCCTGGTCAATATCCCGGTCGGGATCGTCGTCTTCATCGCCTCGAGGCGCCTGCTGCCGGCCGATCCCGCGCGCACGGCGCGCCAGAAACTGGACGTCGCCGGCGCGGTCACCGTCACCGGCGCGCTGCTGCTGGCGGTCTATGCGATCATCGACGGCGAAACCGCCGGCTGGGCCTCGGCCCAGACGCTGGGCCTGCTCGCCGCCGCCATCGCGCTTCTGGTCACGTTCGTGGTGATCGAGGCGCGGGCGCCCGCGCCGCTGGCCCCGCTTGGCCTGTTCCGGCGGCGCAATCTGGCCACCGCAAACGCCGTCGCCATCCTGTGGGCCGCGGCGATGTTCGCCTGGTTCTTCCTGTCGGCGCTCTATCTGCAGCTGGTGCTGGGCTACGATCCGCTGCGCGTCGGGCTCGCCTTCCTGCCGGCCAATATCATCATGGGCGCGTTCTCCTATACGTTCTCCGCCCGGCTGGTGAACCGGTTCGGCATCGCCCGGCCGCTGGCCGCGGGGCTCGCCTTCGCGTCCGCCGGGCTGGTCCTGTTCTCCTTCGCCCCGGCCGACGGCTCGTTCCTGATCCATGTCCTGCCGGCCATGCTGCTGCTGGGCCTGGGCGCCGGCATGGCGTTCAACCCGGTCCTGCTGGCGGCGATGAGCGACGTGGCGCCGGACCAGTCGGGCCTCGCCTCGGGTCTGGTGAACACCGCCTTCATGATGGGCGGCTCGCTCGGCCTCGCGATTCTCGCCAGCATCGCGGCCTCCCGCACGGGCGGGATGCTGGAGGCGGGCGCCGCCGCGCCCGAAGCGCTCGCCGCGGGCTATAACGCCGCCTTCCTGGCCGGCGCGGTCTGCGCCGCTCTGGCGGCCGCCCTCGCCATCGGCCTGCTGCGCGTCAGCGCCCCGCCGGCGGAGGGCGCTGCGCCCGCCGCGCACTAGCGCGTCCTTGGGGGGTGTGCGGCCCCCGCCGCCTGGGATAGTTTTGCCGGAACCAGCGCCGCATCAGACGGCGCTTCACAGCAGAATCCTTGGGGAGGGGATTTCATGGCTCGCACCCGCTCGCGTTCCCGTTTTCTGGCCGGCTGCGCCGGCGCTCTGGCGCTGGCCGCGCTTTCGCCTGCCGCCGCGCTCGCACAGGGGGCCGCCGCGGTCGATGGCGCGCGCCTGACCGGGGCCGAAAGCGAGCCCGGCCAGTGGATGAGCCACGGCCGCACCTATTCCGAACAGCGCTTCAGCCCGCTGGACCAGATCACCGCCGATAACGTCGATGAGATGGGGCTGGACTGGTACGCCGATCTGGAGACCACGCGCGGGCAGGAAGCCACGCCGATCATGGTCGACGGCGTGCTCTATGTGTCCGAGGCCTGGAGCCATGTGAACGCCTTCGACGCCGTCACCGGCGAGCGTCTGTGGCACTACGACCCCGAGGTCGACGGCCAGTGGGCGGTCAACGCCTGCTGCGACGTCGTCAATCGCGGCGTCGCGGTGTGGGACGGCAAGGTCTTTGTCGGCACGATCGACGGCCGCCTGATCGCGCTCGACGCCGAGACGGGCGAGGAGCTGTGGGATGTCCTGACCGTCGATCTGGACTGGCCCTACACGATCACCGGCGCCCCGCGCGTGGTGAAGGGCAAGGTGCTGATCGGAAACGGCGGCGCCGAATACGGCGTGCGCGGCTATGTCAGCGCCTATGACGCCGAGACCGGCGAACTGGACTGGCGCTTCTACACCGTGCCCGGCAATCCGGAGGACGGCTTCGAAAGCCCGGCGCTGGAAATGGCGGCCGACACCTGGTCCGGCGAATGGTGGACTCTGGGCGGCGGCGGCACGGTCTGGGACTCCATGTCCTACGACCCGGATCTGGACCTGCTCTATATCGGCGTCGGCAACGGGGCGCCCTGGAACCATCAGGTGCGCAGCAACGGGGAGGGGGACAATCTCTTCCTCTCCTCCATCGTCGCGCTGGACCCGGACGATGGCTCTTACGTGTGGCACTACCAGTCCACCAACGGCGATTCCTGGGACCACACCGCGACCCAGCAGATGATCCTGGCCGATATCGAGATCGGCGGCGAAACCCGCAATGTGATCATGCAGGCGCCGAAAAACGGCTTCTTCTATGTGCTGGACCGCGCGACGGGCGAGCTGATCTCCGCCGAGCCGTTCACCGAGATCAGCTGGGCGACCGGCGTCGATCTGGAGACCGGGCGTGCGATCGAGAACCCGGCGGCGCGCTTCTACCGCACCGGCGAGCCCTTCGTGTCGCGCCAGAACCCGAACGGCGCGCACACCTGGCACTCGATGTCCTACAGCCCCGAAACCGGACTGGTCTATTTCCCGATCCACGGCTCGCCCTTCGTCTATGCCGACGGCTCGCAGGGGTTCGAGGCGCACGCGCTGACCACCAACCAGGCGGTCGATTTCGCCCAGAACGCCATCCTCGACCCGAACGAGGTCGTGTCCGACACCTATGGCCGGCTGATCGCCTGGGACCCCGCGACCCAGTCCGAGGTCTGGCGGGTGGAGCGCGCCGGCCCGGCCAATGGCGGGGCGCTCGCCACCGCCGGCGGCGTGGTGTTCCAGGGCACCGGCTCCGGCCTGTTCACCGCGGTCGACGCGGGCACGGGCGCGACGCTGTGGGAAACCGGCGTCCAGACCGGAGTGATCGCCGCGCCGATCTCCTATGAAATCGACGGCCGGCAATATGTCGCCATCGTCGCCGGCACCGGCGGCTCCTGGGGCATGATCGGCGGCGACTCCAACATGAAGGGGATGGAGCGGGCCAACCGTTCGCGCCTGCTGATCTTCTCGCTGGACGGCGAGGGCGTGCTGCCGCCCGCGCCGGAGCTGGAGATGGCCCCCATCGTTCCGCCGGCCCAGTTCGCCTCCGAAGAAATGATCGGCCAGGGCGCCGGCCTGTACGGCCTGTTCTGCGGCAATTGCCATGGCGGCGCGGTGGTCCAGGTCGGCATCCTGCCGGATTTGCGCCGCACCGTGCGCCTGAACAGCCAGGAGGCGTTCGACGCCGTGGTGCTGGACGGCGCGCTGGCCGGAACCGGCATGGCCAGTTTCGACGAGGAGCTGGACCCCGCCGACACCCAGGCGATCCGCGCCTATATCATCGCCCGCGCGAATGAGGACATGGCCGCCGAGGCGGAGGCCCAGTCGAACGAGCGCACCCGGGAGGAACCATGATCGAACTGTTCACCGCCGGAACGCCCAACGGCTTCAAGGCGTCCGTGACGCTGGAGGAGATGGGGCTGGACTACACGGTCCGCGCCATCTCCTTCGACAAGCGGGAGCAGAAGGAAGACTGGTTCCTCAAGATCAATCCGAACGGCCGCATCCCGGCCATCGTCGACCGCGGAAACGGCGACTTCGCCGTCTTCGAGTCCGGCGCGATCATGCATTATCTGGCCAGGAAGACCGGCCAGCTGATGCCCGCCGACGAGAAGGGCGAGAGCCTCGTCATGCAATGGCTGATGTTCCAGATGGGCGGGGTCGGCCCGATGATGGGACAGGCCAATGTCTTCTATCGCTACGCGCCGGAGAAGATTCCCTACGCCATCGAGCGCTACCAGAAAGAGTCGCGCCGGCTTCTGGAGGTTCTGGATAGCCGCCTGGCGGACAACGAATATCTGGCCGGCGCCTATTCCATCGCCGACATCGCCAATTTCTGCTGGGCGCGCGGCCATGGCTGGGGCGGCATCTCCATCGACGGGCTGGACCACCTGAAGCGCTGGATCGACCAGATCGAGGCGCGCCCGGCGGTGCAGCGCGGGCTCGCGGTGCCGGAAAAGATCGATCCGGAAACGCGCAAGGACGCCGTGGTGAAGACCGTCAGGACGATGCTGCCCTGACGGGAAAACAATAAGCCTGGGGAGCGGACGATGAGATTTTCGGGGCCGGCGGCGGCCGCACTGGGCGCGGGGCTGATGCTCGCGGCCTGCGGCGACAATGTTCAGACCACCCAGACGGCGGAGGACGGCGTGCAGGGCGAAACCGACGCGGCGGACAGCGAGGACGCCGCCGAACGCGCGGCCCTGCAACAGCGGATCGAGACGCTGGAGGCGCGCCGCCAGCTGGTCGAGGACTCCAACGACATCAAGCGGCTCCAGCACTCCTACGGCTTCTATCTGTCCGAAGGCCTGTATTCGGACATGGCCGACCTGTTCGCGGAGGGCGGCTCCATCGAGATTGCGCTGGACGGCGTCTATCGGGGCCGCGACCGCGTGCGCGAATATCTGTTCGCGCTGGGCGGCGGGCAGGACAGCCTGCCCGAAGGCGCGCTGAACGAGCATTTCCAGGTCATGCCTGTCGTGACGCTGGACCCGGACGGACAGTCGGCGCAGGGGCGCTGGCGCGCCATCATCCTGACCGGCCAGTACGGCGAAAACGCCATGTGGGGCGAGGGGCCCTACACCAACACCTATGTGAAGGAAGACGGCGTGTGGAAGCTGGACAGCGTCCACTGGTACGATTCCGTCATGGTGCCCTACGAGACCGGCTGGCTGGAAACGCCGGACCCGACCATGGGCCGCTTCGTCACGACGCTACAGCCCGACGCGCCGCCGACGGTGCAGTACGAGACCTGGCCGGGCGTGCACCTGCCGCCCTTCCATTTCCGCAACGCGGCCGGGGAGACCACGGCCGCCATGACCGGCTTCGCCGCGCCGGTCCCGGCCGCGCCCGTCGCGCCCGAGGAAGCAGAGCCGCTGGACGACCTCGCCCGCCGCGCCGCCGTGCTGACGCAGGAGACAAGCCGGATCGAGGCGGAAAACGCCGCGGAGAACCTGCAGCGCGTGTTCTCCTATTATATCGACAAGCATATGTGGACGGACGCCGCCGCCCTGTTCGCGGACGGCGCCACGCTGGAATGGGGCGGGTCGGGAATCTATCGCGGCGCGGACAGCATCCTCGCCTGGCTGCAGGCCCAGGGCGCGGAAGGCCCGCAGGAGGGCGTGCTGGACGATCACATGGTCATCATGCCCACCGTGCATGTCGCCCCGGACGGGATGACCGCGCAGGGCCGCTTCCAGGGCTGGAACCAGCGCGCGCGCCACGGGCAATGGGCGCGCTGGGAGACCGGCGTCTATGAGACGGACTTCGTGAATGAGGGCGGGGTCTGGAAGATCGCCGCGATGACCTATTACCAGACCATGGCGACGCCCTATGAGGACGGCTGGGGCAAGACCGGCCTGCCGCTGGAGGCGCCGCTAAGCGATCCCGCGCCGGACAGCCCGCCCAGCACTGATTACGAATCCTATCCGGCGGCCTTCACCCCGCCCTTCCATTACGGCAACCCGGTCACCGGCGCCGGCGAAGAGACCGCCGCGCCCGACTCCGCCCTGATCGCTGGCGACGCCGGCGCGCTCGCCGCCCAGCTGGAATCGCTGGAGCGGCGCATCACCGCGCTGGAGGATATCGAGGCGCTGGAGAATCTGAACTCGATCTACGGCTTCTATCTTGCCCACAATCAGTGGGATTCGCTGGCCGGCATCTTCACCGAGGACGGCATTATCGAGATCGCGATGCGCGGCCAGTATGTCGGCCGGGACGCGGTGCGCCGCAATCTGGACCTGTACGGCGAACAGGGCGGCGAACAGCACGGCCTGCTGCACAACCACATGCAGTTCCAGCCGGTCATCACGCTGGCCCCGGACGGCGACACGGCGAAAATCCGCTCCCGCGCCCTGTCGATCATGGGCCAGTTCGGCGCCTATTCGCAGTGGATGGGCGGGGTCTATGAAAACGACTTCACCAAAATCGACGGCGAATGGCGGATCCAGCGCGACCAGGTCTTCAACACCTATTTCGCGCCCTATGCCTCGGGCTGGAAGGACAATGACCGGCGCACCCCGCCGGGCATTACCGACGCCAACCCGCCCGACCTGCCGCCTTCCTTGCCGTTCGAGATGTATCCGAGCGCCTTCCTGCCGCCCTATCACTATCCGAACCCGGTGACCGGCGCGGCGACGCTGGCGCCGGACCAGGGATGAGCGCGATCAGCGGCGCCTGTCATTGCGGCGCGGTGCGCTGGACCTATCCGCGCCGGCCGGACTGGCTGAACCAGTGCAATTGCTCCTATTGCCGCCGCGCCGGCGGGCTGTGGGCCTATGCGGACGTGCAGGAGATTTCGATCGACGCCGCGCCGGACGCGGCGATCCGCTACAGCCACGGCGACCGGATGCTGGCCTTCGTCTCCTGCGCGACGTGCGGATGCACGACGCACTGGGAAAGCCTGAATCCGGAAGAGCATCCGCGCATGGCGGTGAATTTCGCCATGGCCGATCCGGCCGACTACGCCGGCGTCCGCATCCGTCATTTCGACGGCGCGGACAGCTGGACATATCTGGACTGAGAGGGAGACGCCCCATGCGAGCCTATGTCGTTGAAAAAGGCGCCGACAGCCTGGACGGGCTGACCCAGGTGGAGATGGAGCGTCCCTCGGCCGGTCCGGGCGAGGTCCTGGTGCGCATGCGCGCCGCGGCGCTGAACTATCGCGACCAGGCCATCGTCGCGGGCAAATATATCGGCGGCTCGGTCCCGCGCGACACCATCCCGCTCAGCGACGGCGCGGGGGAGGTGGAGGCCGTGGGCGAGGGCGTCTCCCGCTTCAAGCCGGGCGACCGCGTCATCACCGCTTTCTTCGCGAACTGGAGCGAGGGGCCGCCGCCCGCCAAGCCCGCCGCGCTGGGCTCGCCTTTTGACGGGGCGCTCGCCGAATACCGCGTCTTTCCGGAGGCCGGCCTCGCCGCCGCGCCGCCCGATCTGTCGTTCGAGGAAGCCGCGACGCTGACCTGCGCCGGCTCCACCGCCTGGCAAGGCCTGGTCATCCGCGCCGGGATCAAGCCGGGCCAGACCGTGCTCTGCCTCGGCACCGGCGGGGTCTCCATCTATGGCCTGCAGATCGCGAAGATGGCCGGGGCCAAGGTCATCATCACCTCGTCCAGCGACGACAAGCTGGACCGCGCGCGCAAGCTGGGCGCGGACGCCACGATCAATTACGCCAAGACGCCCGAATGGCAGGACGAGGTCATGCGCCTGACCGCCGGGCGCGGCGTCGATATCGTGGTGGAGGCCGTCGGCCCCGCCACGCTCGTCAAGTCGTATCAGTGCGTCGCCTATCGCGGGCAGATCCTGCTGATCGGGGTGATCGGCGCGCCGGGCGAGGGGCTGTTCCCCCACCCGCTGATGTTCAAGGGCGCCACGCTGCACGGCCTGTTCGTCGGCCCGCGCGTCGATCTGGAGGGGCTGGCGCAGGCGATGACGGTGAACGGAATGCGCCCGGTCGTGGACAAGGTGTTCCCCTTCGACCAGGCGCGCGAGGCCTATGAGTACGAGTTTTCGGGCAAGCATTTCGGCAAGGTGGCGATCGCCATCTGACCGCCGTAAGACACAGGCAAACGGCGGGCCGTTGCTCCGCCGGCAGGAATATAGGGAAGAGACGATGCGCTCGCTGAAACACTCCATCATGCTCGGCGCCGCGGCGCTGTGCGCCCTGACCGCCGCGGCCTGCAGCGAGTCCGACGACGCGGCCGAGGCGCCCGAACCGGCAGCCCCGGCGGATGTCGCCGAAGCGCCCGCGCCTGAACCCGCCCCCGCCCCGGCTCCCGCACAGGCGGATGGCGCGGAAATCACCCAGGCCGCCGTGCAGCGGACGGAGGTGGTGGACGACGGCGACCCGTTCGGCCCCGCCGCGCTGCTGGAGTACCCGACCGATTCCTGGCGCACCAATGGCGGCAATCTGTTCAACCAGCGCTATTCGCCGCTGGACCAGATCAACAAGGACAATATCGGCGAGCTGGGCGCGGTCTGGCGCACCTCGCTGAACAGCTCGGGCGCGGGTCCGGGCTTCTCCGGCGAGGCCCAGCCCATCGTCTATGAGGGCGTGATCTACATCATCACCGGCGCGAACGACGTCTTCGCCGTGGATGTGGAGACCGGCGCCATCAACTGGACCTATGAGGCCGGGATCGATTTCGACGGCACCAATATCTGCTGCGGCTGGCTGTCGCGCGGCGTCGGCATCGGCGACGGCCGCGTCTATGTCGGCCAGCTCGACGCAAAGCTCGTCGCGCTGGACATCGAGACCGGCGAAAAGCTGTGGGAGGTGCAGGAGGCGGACCCCGCCGAAGGCTACTCCATCACCTCCGCCCCGCTCTATTACGACGGCATGATCATCACCGGTTACGCGGGCGGCGAATACGGCGTGCGCGGCCGGGTCGACGCCTTCGACGCCGCGACCGGCGAGCTGATCTGGCGCTTCTTCACCGTCCCGGGGCCGGGCGAGTTCGGCCACGACACCTGGCCGCAGGACAGCGACGCCTGGATGTATGGCGGCGCGCCGGTCTGGCAGACCCCGTCCGTCGATCCGGAACTGGGCCTGATCTATTTCTCCACTGGCAATCCGGGGCCGGACCTGAACGGCGCGATCCGTCCGGGCGACAACCTCTTCAGCGTGTCGATCATGGCGCTGGATATCGCCACCGGCGAATACCGCTGGCACTTCCAGGAAATCCGCCACGACATCTGGGACTATGACGCCCCCAACCCGACCATCCTGTTCGATGCGGAGGTGGACGGCGTGCTCCGCCACGGCATCGCCCAGGCGAACAAGGGGGGATATCTCTACATCCTGGACCGCGTGACCGGGGAGCCGCTGACCCCCATCATCGACACGCCCGTGCCGCAGGCGCCGGAACAGGCCACCGCCGCCACCCAGCCGATTCCCCAGGGCGACTATGTCGTGCCCCATATCGTCGACGCGGTGTCCGAGGAGTATGTCGGCCTGCTGCCGAACTGGGGCCGCACCTTCACGCCCTTCACCGGCGACCAGCCGGGCAATTACCGCCCGTCCTCGGCGGTGAACTGGCCGCCCAGCTCCTACAGTCCGGAGACGGGCCTGATGTATATCTGCGCCGGCGACAGCGTCGGGGGCGCCTTCGGCGGCGACCCGGACGCGATGGTCGGCCCGCCGCCGGGCCAGCAATATATGGGCGGCGGTTTCCGCGGCCAGCCGGGCGTCGGCGGCGGCCGCCGCACGCTGCTGGCGGCCATGGATTTGACCGACCACAGCGCACGCTGGCGGCGGGAGATGGAGGGCGGCTGCCGCGGCTCCATCACCACCGGTGGCGGCCTGATCTTTGTCGGGCGCAGCGACGGACGGCTGACGGCGATGGACGCCGACACGGGCCAGCGCCTGTGGCAATGGCGGACCGATGGCGGGGTGGACACCACCGCCACCACCTTCATGCATAACGGCACGCAATACGTGACCGTGCTGGCCGGCGGCGCGCTGTTCGGCGGCCGCACCAATGACGGCCTGTTCCTGTTCGCCCTCGGCGGCGACATGGAGGAGTTCCCGGAGGACGCGGCGCGTCCCGGCCCGCCCAGCGGCCCGGCCGTCTTCGCCCCGCCCCCGGCGGTGCAGACCGACCGCGTCGCGGATCTGGAAAACGGGGCGATGATCTACCGCACGGTCTGCCAGGCCTGCCATGGCGAGAACGGGGAGGGCGGGCACGATATCGGCGCCCCGCTGCCCAGCGGCCTGACCATCGAGTCGATCATGTACACCGCCGACGCCGGCCGGCCGGGCACCGAAATGCCCAGCTTCCGCGGAGTCTATAACGCGGAGCAGCTGCACGACGTGGCGACCTATATCCACGACTCGCTGCTGGAGGGCCGCCCGCCGCTTCCGGGCGAATAGGCTCCCACACAACACGCAGACAGAACGGGCGGCCCGCCGGGCCGCCCGTTTTGCATTGGGCTGTCCCTGCGGCGCCCCCTATTGATCCTTGCCATTGATCCCGTCGCCGTGCCGGGCGCACTATCGGCAAAGGACGCGGCCCGCCGTTGCAAGAGCTGGCCCGGACGGGGGAGGACAATCGATGCGAATTCATTATGCGGCGGCGTGCGCCGCGCTGCTGGCGCTCGCCGCCTGCGGCGACCAAAACCCAGCAGAAGAGGCTCAGGCCGAAACCGCCGCGGCGGCAGACATGGCCGAGGCGCCAAAGGCAGAGACGCCGGCCCCGCAAGCCGCGGCTGAAGCACGCCCCGCTGCCGCGCCGTCCGATCATCCGCTGGTCCAGCCGGCCTCGGCGGACTGGACGACAAACGGCGGCAGCCTGTTCAACCAGCGCTATTCGACGCTGGACCGGATCAATCGCAACAATATCGGGGAGCTTGGCGCGGTCTGGCGCACCTCGCTGAACGGCTCCGCGATGCGGCCCGGCTTCTCCGGCCAGGCCGAGCCGCTGGTCGTCGACGGCGTGATCTATGTCGTCACCGGGGAGGACGACGTCTTCGCCGTGTCCGTGGAGACCGGCGAGATCCTCTGGGAGCACGATTCCGGAATCGATTTCGACCAGACGGCGCTCTGCTGCGGCTGGCTGTCGCGCGGCCTCGGCATGGGCGAGGGCCGGCTCTATGTCGGCCAGGTCGACGGCCGCGTCCTCGCGCTGGACCAGCAGACCGGCGCGGTCCTGTGGGACATTGTCGGCGGCGATTATAACGAGAGCTACGGCATCACCGGCGCGCCGCGCTATTACGACGGCATGGTCATCGTCGGCTATACCGGCGGCGATTTCGGCGCGCGCGGCAAGGTCGACGCCTTCGACGCGGAGACCGGGGAGCTGGTCTGGCGCTTCTACACCATTCCGGGTCCGGGCGAGTTCGGCCACGACACCTGGCCGCAGGACAACGACGCCTGGAAATATGGCGGCGCGCCGGTCTGGCAGACCCCGGCGATCGATCCCGATCTCGGCATGATCTATTTCTCAACCGGCAACGCCGGACCGGACATGAACGGCGCGATCCGCGCGGGGGACAATCTGTTCACCGTCTCCATCGTCGCGCTGGACGTGCACACCGGCGAATACAAATGGCATTTCCAGCAGGTGCGGCACGACATCTGGGATTTCGACTCGTCCAACCCGGTCATCCTGTTCGACGCCATGATCGACGGCGAGCTTCGCCACGGCTTGGCCGAGGCGTCGAAGAGCGGATACCTCTTCATCCTCGACCGCACCGACGGCTCGCCGCTGACGCCGATCGTCGACATGCCGGTGCCGCAGAACGAAATCTCGAAAACCGCCGCCACCCAGCCGATCCCGCAGGGCGACCCGCTCGCCCCGCACACGCTGGATGCGGTGGGGGAGGACTATGTCGGAATCCTGCCGCACTGGGGCCACACCTTCACGCCGTTCGACGGCGAAACCCCGGGCGTGCACAAGACCGTCCTGGTGAACTGGCAGCCCAGCTCCTACGACCCGGACTCCCATCTGATGTATCTGTGCGTGACCGAGGGGGCCGGCGCCTCCTTCGGCGGCGACCCGGACGCAAAGGTCGGCCCGCCCCCGCGCCAGGCCTATCTGCAGGGCGGCGGGGCGCGCGTCGCCGGCCTGCCCAATGTCCGCCGCACCCTGCTGGTGGCGATGGACCTGACCGACCACAGCGCCCGCTGGCGGCGCGTGATGGACGGAGGCTGCAGCGGCTCCATCACCACCGCCGGCGGCCTGATCTTCCTCGGCCGGTCCAACGGCGTGATGTCGGCGATGGATTCGGAAACCGGCCAGCGCCTCTGGTCCTGGCAGACCGACGCCGGCGTCGACGCCACCGCCGCGACGTTCGAGCACGAGGGCGAGCAATATGTGGCCATTCTGTCGGCCGGGTCGACCTTCGGCGGCGAGCTGGGCGACGGCCTGTTCCTGTTTGCGCTGGGCGGCGACATGGAGCAGTTCACGCCGGAGGACGCCCAGCGCGGCGGCGGGTCGCCCTTCGGCCCGTTCGGCCAGCCCCCGGCCGTGCCGACCGACCGCGTCGCCGATCTGGACAGCGGCGAGTCGATCTACCGCACCGTCTGCGCCACCTGCCATGGCGAGGACGGCTCCGGCGGCGGCCACGACATCAGCGGGATCATCCCGGCCGATATCGACATCCAGTCGATCATGACCATCGCCAGCAACGGCGTGGCGGGCACGGAGATGCCGGCCTTCCGCGGCGCCTATGACGCGGGGCAGTTTCACGACGTGGCGACCTATATCCACGACGTGATCCTGCCGCGCCGGGCCGACCACCCCGCCAATCAATAGGCGGGGCCGGACAGCAAAACGCCGCCGCGGCGCGGGCCGCGGCGGCGTCTTTTTGCGCGGATGCGCAGGTTTTTTGGAGCAGGTCTTTAGATCTGCATCACGATGGACTTGGTCTCGGTATAGAGGTCCAGAACCTCCATCCCGTTCTCCCGGCCGAAGCCGGACTGCTTGTACCCGCCGAAGCTCATCGCCGGGTCCAGCATGTTGTGCGTGTTCACCCACACCGTGCCGGCGCGCAGCTTGCGCGACACCCGGTGACAGGTGGAGACATTGGTCGACCAGACAGAGGCGGCCAGGCCATAGTCGGTGTCGTTGGCCATCTTCACCGCCTCGTCCATGTCGTCATAGGGCGTGGCGACCAGGACGGGGCCGAAAATCTCCTCCCGGTACACCGCGCTGTCGGTGCCGCAGCCGGTGAAGACGGTCGGCTTCACGAAATAACCGCTGTCGCCATGGCGTTCGCCGCCGGTCGCGACCTGTCCGCCCTGCGCCTTGCCCTTCTCGATATAGCCGAGCACGCGCTCCATCTGCTCTTTCGAGACCAGCGGGCCCATCTGCACGCCTTCCTCGAAGCCGGAGCCCAGACGCATGCCGCTGGCGATATTCGCCACCCCCTCGACCACCTTGTCGTGGATCGAGCGGTGAACGAACAGGCGGCTGCCCGCGGTGCAGACCTGGCCGTGATTGAAGAAGATGCCGTTGGCGATGCCGGGCAGGACCACGTCCAGATCGGCGTCCGCCGCCACGATGGCCGGCGACTTGCCGCCCAGCTCCAGCGACACGCGCTTCACCGTGTCCGCCGCGGTGCGGGCGATATGCTTGCCCACGGGCGTGGAGCCGGTGAAGGCGATCTTGTCGACGTCCGGATGCTCGATCAGAGCCTGGCCGGCGGTCTCGCCGTATCCGGTGACGATGTTCACGACGCCGGCAGGAATGCCCGCCTCCTGGATCAGCTCGCCCAGGCGGATCGCGGTCAGCGGCGTCTGCTCGGCCGGCTTCAGAATGCAGGTGCAGCCGGTGGCCAGCGCCGGGCCGATCTTCCAGATCGCCATGGCCAGCGGGAAATTCCAGGGCACGATCTGGCCGACCACGCCGACCGGCTCCTTCACGGTGAAGGCGCGATACTCCTCCCCGTGCATGGAGGGTAGCGACATGTCGTAGGTGCGGCCGTGAATCTTGGTCGCCCAGCCGGCGTTGTAGCGCATGGAGTCCACCGACCCCTGCACGTCGATGATGCGCGCGAAGAAGCGCAGCTTGCCGACGTCCAGCGATTCCAGATCGGTCAGCTCCTCGGCGTGCTTCTCCAGCAGGTCCGCCAGCTTCAGCATCAGGTTCTGGCGCTGGGCCGGGCTCACCTTCGACCATTCGCCCTCGAAGGCGGTGCGCGCGGCTTTCACGGCGCGGTCGATATCTTCCTTGCCGCCCTCGGCGACCTTGCAGATCACGCCCTCGGTCACCGGGTCGATCGCGTCGAACGTCTTGCCCGACGCGGCCTCCACCCATTCGCCGCCGATCAGCAGCTTTTTCGGTCCCGTGGAGATGAAGGACTGGGCGGCGGCGCCCAGTCCGGGAAAGTCGACTTTCTGGTCCATGTTCGCGTTCCTCCCGCGTGTTTGGCGGCCAGTCTAACACCCGCGCGCCGCTGGGCGAACCGGGCCGGGGCGCCGCAGGCCCCTGCGGCGACATTGCGCGGTTCCGGGTGGCGTTCGGAACGCTAGTATCGCCCGCAACGCGCTGAACCAAGACAGGCGCAAATGGTCCCGAGGGAGGGAGATATGACCGCACCGTTCCCGAAAACCATGGATTATCAGGGCTTTAACGCCCCCAACCGGATCGAGGCCCAGATCTACGACCTCGTGGTCGCGGAGGGCGAAGTCCCGGCGGAGATCAACGGCGCGTGGTTCCGCTGCATCCCCGATCCGCAATATCCGCCGATGCTGGGGGAGGACACGTACCTGTCCGGCGACGGCATGGTCTCGAAGGTCTGGTTCGAGAACGGTCATGTCGATTACCAGCAGCGCTATGTGATGACCGAACGGCTGAAGGCCGAGCGCAAGGCGCGCCGCGGCCTGCACGGCAAATACCGCAATCCCTACACGGACGATCCGATTGTCCAGAACCTGGACGCCGAGACGCTGGGCGTAACCCGCACCGCGGCCAACACCACGCCGATCTGGCACGGCGGCCGCCTGCTGGCGCTGAAGGAGGACGGCCGCGCACACGAGCTCGACCCCGAAACGCTGGAGACCAAGGGCGTCTTCGATTTCGGCGGCAAGCTGCGCACCGCCACCATGACCGCCCATACCCGCTACGACCCGGAGACGGGGGAGCTGCATTTCTACGGCTACCAGGCCGACGGCATCGCCTCGAAGACCGTGTCCTATTGCGTGGCGGACAAGGACGGAAACCTGATCCGCGAAGAGTGGTTCGAGGGGCCGTACTCCTCCCTCATGCACGACTTCGTCGTGACGCGGGACCACGTCATCTTCCCCTTCTTCCCGCTCACCGCGGATCTCGACCGGCTGAAGGGCGGCGGCCACATGTTCGCCTTCGATCCGGAGGCGCCGACCTGGTTCGGCGTGATGCGCCGCGACCAGAGCGTGAAGGAGATGCGCTGGTTCAAATATGACGACCCGGCCTGCAGCTTCCATTTCATGAACGCCTTCAGCGACGGCGACAAAGTCTTCGTCGATTTCGGCCGCTCCACCGCGCCGCCCTTCCCCTTCATGCTGGAAACCTCCAACCTGGACATCACGCCGGGCAGCGCGCGCAGCGCCTATGTCCGGTGGGAGCTGGACCTGTCCGCCAATTCCGACGCGGTGAAGGAAACCGTGATTGGCCCGCCGGGCGACTTCCCGCGCGTGGCGGACAAGGACTTCATGCGCGAGTACGAGATCGCCTGGTACCAGCGCTTCGACATCGAACAGGGTCCGCCCAATATCGTCGGTCCGGTCGGCCCCGGCTTCAACACGATCAGCCGGCTAAACGTGAAGACCGGCGACCTGCGCAGCTTCGGCTTTGGCCCGCACCGCACGATCCAGGAGCACGTCCACATCCCGTCCAAACAGGACGGGCACGAAGGCTATCTCGCCTTCGTCGTCGACCTGCACGAGACGATGGGATCGGAAATCTGGGTGATGGAGGCTGCGCACCCCGAAAACGGCCCGCTCGCCCGCATCGAGATCCCCATGCGCCTGCGCTGCCAGGTCCACGGCAACTGGGTGGACGCCGATCAGTTCTGACCGGCCTCAGGCGCACGCTTGAATCCGGCCGCGTCCTAGGGGAGAAGCGGGACTGCCAGCATCCCGGCTTCTCCCTTTTTGCCCAGAAAAACGAGGAAACGCGTGGAATATCCGGACCTTGGCCTGATCATCGGCGGCAAATGGCGCAGCGGCGAGGGCCGCGACAGCATGCCGGTCATCAATCCGGCCACCGAAGAGACGCTCGGCGACCTGCCGATGGCGACCGCCGCCGATCTGGACGAGGCGCTGGAGGCCGCAGAGCGCGGCTTCAAGGTCTGGCGCGCCGTCCCGCCGAACGAGCGCGGCAAGGTGCTGCGCAAGGCGGCCGAGCTGCTGCGCGAACGGCGCGACCGGATCGCCGCCATCGCGACGATGGAGGAAGGCAAGCCGCTGGCCCAGTCGCGGGTCGAGCTGGAAATGGCGGCCGAGATTTTCGAATGGTACGCGGAGGAAGGCCGCCGCGCCTATGGCCGCGTGCTGACGCCCTATCCGGCCGGCACGCGCATGACCGTGCGGAAGGAGCCGGTCGGCCCCGTCGCCGGCTTCGCGCCTTGGAATTTCCCGCTCGGCAATCCGGCGCGGAAGCTGGGCGCGGCGCTGGGCGCCGGCTGCTCGGTCATCCTGAAACCGGCGGAAGAGACGGCGAACGCCGCGCTGGAGGTCGCCCGCGCTTTGATGGACGCCGGCCTGCCGGACGACGTGATGAGCGTCGTGTTTGGCGTGCCCCAGCAGATTTCCGAACACATTATCGGCAGCCCAACGATCCGCGCGGTCCACTTCACCGGCTCCATCCCCGTGGGCAAGGAGCTGATGAAGCTCGCCGCCAACACGATGGCGCGCACGACGATGGAGCTGGGCGGCCACGGCCCGGTCCTGGTGTTCGATGACGCGGACGTTGAGGCCGCGCTGGACCAGTCGGTGATGTCCAAATTCCGCAACGCCGGCCAGGTCTGCGTCAGCCCCACCCGCTTCTTCGTGCAGGAGAAAGTCTACGACAAATTCGTCGACGGCTTCGTGCAGCGCGCCGGCCGGCTGAATGTCGGCAACGGTCTGGAGGACGGGGTCGATATGGGCCCGCTCGCCCACGACCGCCGCATCACGGCGATGGAAGACCTGATGGCGGATTCCAAGGCCGCCGGGGCCGAGGTCCGCATCGGCGGCAGCCGCTCCAACCGCAAGGGCTATTTCTTCGAACCGACCGTGCTGGAAAACCTGCCCGACGACTCGAAGGCGATGACGGAGGAGCCGTTCGGCCCCGTCGCCCTGATGCGGCCGTTCTCGGACTATGAGGAGGCGGTGCATCACGCCAACCGCCTGCCCTATGGCCTGGCCGCCTACGCTTTCACGCGCGACCACCGCACCGCCTCGCGGCTGGGCGACGACATCGAATCCGGCATGATCGGCATCAACACGTTCCGCATCTCCGTGCCCGAATCCCCGTTCGGCGGGGTCAAACAGTCCGGCCACGGATCGGAGGAGGGGATCGAGGGGCTGGAAAGCTGCCTGGTCACCAAATTCGTCAGCGAGGCGTAAGGTGAAGCTGCCGATCATCATCAACGACAACGCCCTGTTCGACCGGCCGGGTGATTTGTGTGTGTATGACTCGGTGAAAGCGGCGGAGCTTGCTTGCGAACCGCCGGATGCGGACGACCCTTCGATCAATGCTTTCGACATTGAGGGCCGCGCGCTGAAAATCGTCAAACGCGATTTTAGCTGCGTGGACCTGGTCGCGGCTGAGGACACGCCCACGCACGGGGACATCGTCGAGAAACTGCTGAGAACGTTCGCCGAGCGGCATCTCCCGGAGATTGAGTGCTCGGGGAAGTCTGTCGAGGAGGTCGCCTGGGCGATTTTTCAATCCAACCCGAACTCCTATTCCGGCATGCCGCCCCAAAAGCCTGAAAACACATAAAAGGTGAGGAAAATGGCCGACGAGATTCCCCCGAACCCGGATTACAAGCGCATCGCGACCGAAGAGGCCTGGGGCCCGCCGGAGATGTTCCAGGCCTATGAGCGCCTGCTGGACGAGGGGATCGACGATCCGGGCTTCCAGAGCCTCTGGGGCTTCTACTGGAAACACCCGAGCGAGCGCGCTTCGCTGATCCGCGAGCGGCTGCAGGATCTGGGCGAGCGCCGGCTGCACGACATGAAGGTCTCCGGCGTCGACCACGCCGTGCTGGGCCTCACCGCACCCGGCGTCCAGATCTTCCAGAAGGACGAGGCGGTGGAGTTGGCCCGCCTCAGCAACGACGTGCTGGCCGAGGCCTGCAAGGCGCATCCGGACAAATATACCGGCATGGCCGCCGTCGCCCCGCAGGACCCGAAGGCCGCGGCGGACGAGCTGGAGCGGGCGGTGAAGACGCTGGGCATGAAGGCCTGCGTCATCAACTCCCACACCCATGACGAATATCTCAGCGACCAGAAATTCTGGCCGATCCTGGAGGCGTGCGAGACGCTGGACGTCCCGCTCTATCTCCACCCCCAGGGGCCCTCGCGCGGGCTGATCGCGCCGCTGGTCAAGGCCGGGCTGGACGGGGCGGTGTTCGGCTTCGGCGTGGAGACCGGCTTCCACGCGCTCAGCATGATTACCTCCGGCGTGTTCGACCGCTTCCCGAAGCTGCAGCTGATCCTGGGCCATATGGGCGAGGCGCTGCCCTTCTGGCTGTACCGGCTGGATTACATGCACGCCGCCGGCATCCGCTCGAAACGCTATCCCCACATGCCGGAGCTGAAGAAGAAGGTCAGCGACTATATGCGCGAAAACGTGATCGTGACCTCCAGCGGCATGCCCGCAGAGGCCCCGATCCGCTATTCGCAGGAGGTGCTGGGCGAGGACCGCGTGATGTACGCGATGGACTATCCGTACCAGTACCTGCCCGAGGAAGTGACGATGCAGGACAACATGTCGATCGGCGCCGCGGCGAAGAAAAAATTCTTCCAGACGAACGCCGAGCGGGTGTTTAAAATCCGCGTCTAAAAGAACATACGGGGAGGGTGCGGGATGTTCGGACTGGGGAAGAAGACGTCCAAGGAACGGCCCGAAGACAAGACCGAAGCGAAATCAGCGGCCGCGGACGACAAGCGGCCCGAACAACGGGGTGAGGCAATGTTCGAAACCAAACTTCTGATCGGCGGCCAGATGGTGGACGCCGAAGGCGGCGCGACGTTCGAGCGCAAGGATCCGGTGACCGGCGAGGTCGCCTCCCGCGCCGCGGCGGCGACGCCCAAGGACGCGGTGAAGGCGGTGGAAAACGCCTATGCCGCGTTCGGCGAATGGTCGGCCATGGGACCGAACGCGCGCCGCGCGGCGCTGCTGAAGGCAGCCGACATCATGAAGACCAAGGGGCCGGACTGGGCCGAGCGCTGCCGCGCCGAAACCGGCTCGACCGCCGGCTGGGGCCATTTCAACACCGCCTTCGCCGCCGCTTTGCTGACCGAGGCCGCCGCCATCACCAGCCAGGTGAATGGCGAAGTGATCCCGTCCGACTATGCCGGCACCTTCTCCATGGCGGTGCGCCAGCCCTGCGGCGTCGTGCTGGGCATCGCGCCCTGGAACGCCCCGGTGATCCTGGGCGTGCGCTCCATCGCGGTGCCGATCGCGGTCGGCAACACGGCGATCCTGAAGGCCTCCGAAATCTGCCCGGCCACCCACATGCTGATCGGCGAAGTGTTCAAGGAGGCCGGCATTCCCGACGGCGTCCTGAACGTCGTCACGCACAAGGCCGAGGACGCCGGCGAGGTCGTGGAGGCGATGATCGCGCACAAGGCGGTGCGCCGCGTGAACTTCACCGGCTCCACCCGCGTCGGCAAGCTGATCGCCCAGACCTCCGCCAAATATCTGAAGCCGGTGGTGCTGGAGCTGGGCGGCAAGGCGCCGCTGGTGGTGCTGGACGACGCCGATCTGGACGAGGCGGTGAACGCCGCGGTGTTCGGCGCCTTCATGCACCAGGGCCAGATCTGCATGTCGACCGAGCGGATCGTCGCCCACAAGGGCATCGCCGATACGTTCCTGGAGAAGTTCAAGGCCCGGACCGAGGGGCTGGGCGCGGGCAACCCGCACACCTCCGACGCGCCGCTGGGCGCGGTGGTGGATCTGGAAACGGCCGGCCGCGTGAACGAGCTGATCGAGGACGCGGTCGCCAAGGGCGCCTCCACCCCGGTCCGCGGCGCCGCGGACGGCACGGTGGTCTCGCCCAGCATCGTCGACAACGTCACCCAGGACATGCGCATCTGGCGGGAGGAATCCTTCGGCCCGGTCGTGTCCATGATCCGCGCCAATGACGACGACCACGCGGTCGAACTGGCCAACGACACCGATTACGGCCTGTCCGCCGCGGTGTTCAGCCAGGATGTCAGCCGCGCTCTGGCCGTCGCCCGGCGCATCGATTCGGGCATCTGCCACATCAACAGCCCGACCGTGCAGGACGAGGCGCAAATGCCTTTCGGCGGCGTAAAGGACAGCGGATACGGGCGTTTCGGGGGCCGTTACGGGATCGAGGCGTTCACCGAAACGCGCTGGATCTCCATCGCGACCAAGCCGCGCCACTATCCGATCTGATCGGGGCCGGCCATCAACGGGGCGGCGCGCGATGTGCGCCGCCCTTTTTGTTCTGCCGCCGGATCGGCTAGGACACCCGCGCCGGGGGCCGTTGCCCGATCCGGCCTGTTACCCTTCCTGAGAGCCGATAGACTGACCGCCGTGACCCAACGCGCCACATCACAGCACCGACCGGCGGCGATCGCCCTGGCTGCGGCCCTGCTGTGCCTGGGCGCGGCCGCCGGCTGTTCGCGCGAATCCGGGCAGGCGTCCGGTCCGGGTGAGGAAACCCCGGCCGCCGAATGCGGGCGCGACTGTCTGATCGACCTGCTGGACCGCTATCTGGCCGCCGTGCTGGCGCACGATCCGGACGCAGCCCCGCTGGCCGACGATTTCCGCGCCACCCAGAACGCCCGGCCGACCGCGATCGGAGAGGGGGTCTGGACCTCCGCCACCGCGCTCGGCGCGCTGCAGCGCCGCTACGCCGACGGGCAGACGGGCCAGGCCGGCTATGTCGGCCTGCTGGGCGAGGGCGCGTCCACCGCCATCGTCTCCCTGCGCATCAGCGTGGAGGACCGCCGGATTACCGAGGCCGAATGGGTGATCGCGCGGGACGAGACCCCGCTGTACAACCCGGCCGGCTTCACCGCCAACCCGCCGCCGGAGGAGGTCGTGGCCGACGGCGCGCCGCCGGTGACGCGGGACGCGGCGATCGCCGCTGTCGAATCCTATTATGACGGGATCGAGGCGGCGGACGCCTCGGCCGTCATCGCCGCGCCGGACTGTTTCCGTCTGGAGAACGGCTCCTGGATGGTCGGCCGGATTCCGGAGCGGGCGGAGATCGATCCGGCCGACGCCCAGCCGGGATACAATATCGCCCTGCTGACCGGTCCGGACGCGGTCTGCGTCGGCGGTTTCCAGAATTTCCGGAACAATATCCGCGCGGTCGCCGGCCGCCGCTATTTCTTCGACGACGTCGCCGGCGTGCTGTGGGCGACGGTGGTTTTCGAACGCGCCGAGGGCGCGGCGGACCGCAACGGCCAGCTGTTTCCCTGGGTCTATCTGACCAATATTTTCCGCATCGAGGATGGCCGGATTCAGGGCATCCATGCGGTGTCCCATCGCATCGCAGTGGATGCGCTGCCGCCGGAATGGCCGGGCGCCCAGTAGCAAAAACGCAAATCCGCCATGCGTTTACGCGGATTGTTAAGCGCCCTTCCTGTCAAAAGTTTAATACGAAACCCGTTTAAACGGCGCCCCGTGTAATTGTGCGCTGCAGCAGCGGAATCTAGATTCCGCGGGCTCGGCGCGTTCCGGAGGGGGCGGTTGCGTACGGGTTACGAACCGCCACGCGAAAAGCGTCAGAGAGGACAAATTGGAACGGATGACCGCAGAAACCGTCGCAGACAGCTCGGGCATGCCCGCAAAAATCGCCAACGCCATCCGTGAACAAGTGGCCCGCGGCGTCCTGGGGCCGGGCCTTCGTCTGGGGCAGACGGAGCTCGCCGAACAGTTCAAGGCCAGCCGCGTTCCGGTGCGCGAGGCGCTGAAACTTCTCTCCGCCGAGGGTGTCGTCGACCACGACCCCAATCGCGGCTTCTTCGTTTCCCGCATCTCCAGTTCCGAGGCCCGCCAGCTGTTCCGCCTGCGCGAGCTGATCGAGGACGAGCTCGTCGCCTCCCTGAAATGGCCGACCGAGGCCACGCTGAACCAGCTCGAAGCGCGCGCGCGCGAGCTGGAGAGCCTGCTGGATTCGGGCGACTGGCATTCCTGGTGGGGCATGCACCGCAAATTCCATCAGGCGGTGTTCGACCTCAGCGGCGACAAGATCATCGTGCGCGAGGCGATGCGCCTGTGGAGCCTGACCGACCGCTACCGCTCGCTGCTCAGCCTGCCGCGCCGGCCCAGCGCCGAACGCGCCGTGGTGGAAAAGCTCGACCTGGTGAAGGCGCTGGGCGAGCAGGATCGCGAGGCGCTCAGCCTGATCCGCACCCGCCGCCGCGACGAATACCGCGCCATGGTGCTCGAAGCCCTGGAATCGCGCGGGCTCTAGCCCGCCGGCCCCCGGACGCCCCCGCCCGGGCGGCGTCCGGACCCGCCGCCCGGCCGCGCCGGCGGCGAAATCTCCCGACACGTCTCCGGGCGGTTCGCCGGAACCGCGTAGAGCGCCTCCGCGCGCTTCGATGCCGCTCAGGCTGAGGAAGCACCCGCGCGTTCAGGCCAAACCCCGACGGCGACCCATCGAAACCCGTCCGGTTGCCAATCTCCTCTCCTGTGTTAATGAGGATGCGAGTCATTCGCATCCGCATCTGGGGGTTTGAGGGGACATGTTGAAACACCATCTCGCTGTCGGGGTCAGCCTGACCGCGCTGTTTGCGTTTGCCGGACCGGCGATCGGCCAGACCGGGGACAGCGGCGGCGTGGACGACGTCGTGATCGTCACCGGCGAGAAATTCGAGCGTTCCCTGCAGGACACGCCGACCAGCGTTCGGGTCATAACGACCGAGGATATCGAACAGCAGAATCTGACGGACCTCGAAGACGTCATCGACATGACCGCCAACGTCACCGGCGGCGATGCGGGCTTCCAGATCCGCGGGATCGACTTTTTCCGCGTCACGCAGGCGGGGCAGAACTCCCTGGCCAGCATCTATGTCGACGGCGCGGTCCTGCCGTATCGCGCGGTCCAGTCCGGCCCGCTCAATGTCTGGGACGTCAGCCAGGTGGAAATCCTGCGCGGCCCGCAATCGACCCTGCAGGGCCGCAACGCGCTGGCCGGCGCGATCGTTATCCGCACGACCGACCCGACCAGCACGTTCGACGCGCGGGCCCGCGCCCGGGTGACGGAATTCGACGGCTATAACGCTGCCGTCGCGCTGGGCGGGCCGATCGGCGACGGCCGGGTCGCGTTCCGCGTCGCTGGCGAATATTCCGAATTCGGCGGCTATTCGGACAACACGTTCCTGGGCACGGATTCGGACTTCGACGAGCGGACGAGCCTGCGCGGCAAGCTCGCCTTCGAACCGGACTCCATGCCGGGCTTCCGCGCGCTTCTCACGCTCACCCATGACGAGCACGAATTCGGCCCGTCGGCGACCTATGCCGGTCCCGACCAGTACGACGACCGCGACGTCGCCTGGGACGTCGATACCTGGGAAACGATCACCACCGACATCGCCACGCTGGAGTTGGACTACGAGCTCAACGACAACTGGTCGCTCGCCTCGGTCACGTCCTACAACACGGCGGACTACGAGTATCAGTACGACACCGACTACACGACGGCGGCGCTGGGCTCGTTCTGGGACGTCCAGAACGCCGACACCTTCACGCAGGAGCTCCGCGCCCGCTTCTCCTTCGACCGGTTCCGCGGCCTCTTCGGCGTTTATTATTCCGACTTCGATGAAGACGAGCGCTATGGCGGGACGAGCCTGATCAGCTTCGAGTCGACGGGCATTCCCGCCCTGCTCGCCGCGCCGCCCGAATTCGGCGGCTTCGGCCTGCCGCCGGCGGTCGTCGACTATGTCCGCTTCCTCTACAGCCCGGCCGACCCGTTCGAGGTCTCCACGGACGTCAATTCCCCCGACGCGATCGAATCCGTCGCCCTGTTCTTCGACGCGTCGTTCGATGTGACGGACCGCTTCACGATCTATGGCGGCGGCCGCTACGACCACGAGGACCAGGAGACCTTCTTCTCCAACATCGCGACCGGACGGAATCTCGACGTGCTGCCCGACCCGGCCGATCCGGCGTTCGATCCCCAGACCGCGTTCCTGGTGAACGAGATCAATATGGGCCTGCAGGATTTGCTCGCCGCCGCCAGCGGGTCGGGAACGCCGATCTCCTCGTCCTTCGACGCCTTCCTGCCCAAGGTCGGCGCGACCTATGAATGGACCGGCGATCTCTCGACCAGCTTCACCGTCCAGCGGGGCTACCGCTCGGGCGGCGCGGCCTCGAACATCGCCCGGGGCACGACCTTCACCTATGACCAGGAATACACCTGGAACTACGATTTCGCGGTCCGGTCGCAATGGCTGGACGGGCGGCTGACCGCCAACGCGAACATCTTCTATATCGACTGGACCGATCAGCAGATCGCCGTCCAGCTGTCCGCCAACGATTTCGATACAGAGGTCGCAAACGCCGGCTCCTCCCACCTCTATGGCGGCGAGTTCGAGGTCTTCTACGCCCTGTCCCAGGGCTTGGACGTCTATGCCGGCGTCGGTTACGCAAAGACCGAATTCGACGAATTCGACTATGTCGTGGGCGGCGTCACCACCGATCTTTCCGGCCGCCCCTTCCCGTATGCGCCGGAATGGACGTTCTCCGCCGGCGCCACCTACCGGTCGCCCACGGGCCTCTTCCTTCAGGGCAGCGTGAACTACAGCGACGAGGCCAACGCCTTCGCCAATCCGTTCCTGAGCTCGGCGGGCGATGCGAAGGTCGATGCGCACACCGTGGTCAACGCCGCGGTGGGCTACGAGACCGACCGCTATGGCGTGCGCCTCTTCGCCGAAAACCTGTTCGACGAGGAATACGTGACCTTCCCGGGCTATGGCGACGGCATCATCAATCTCGGCGCGCCACAGCTCTTCGGCGTCCGGCTGGACGCCCGCTATTGATTGACATGCTCTGGATGACGCTGGTCGGGGCTGGCGGCGGCGCGGGCGCCGCCGCCCTCTCGCGCTCCTGGCGTACGCGCGGGTCCGGCCGCGTTCCGTGGACGGCGCTTGGCTGGCTCGCCTTCGCGGCGGCCATGGCCCTGGCCGTCGCCACGCTCGGCGCCGGCCGCGGCGTGTTCGTCGCCTTCAGCCTCATCTCGATCGCGGCGTGGATCGTCGTCGCGTGCGGGCTGGAGATCAGGCAGGTCAGGCGGCGCAAGAGCCGCAGCCTCGCGCCCGAACCCGTGGAGCGTCCGTCGACCTGGTGGCGGGGAACGCTGCGCTGGCTCCTCGCCGGCCCCATCGGCCTGTTCGCGGCCATGGGCATCGGCATTTTCTATCTGACCTGGACCGGCGGGGCGGACCAGACGCGCCTGGTGATCGGGGGAATGATCGTGCCTGTCGTCTGGGCCGCCTGCATGGCCTGGACGCTGGCCGACAACCGCATCCTCCGCGCGACGGCGTTCCTGATCGGCGTCATCGTCTTCGGCTTCGGCCTGTCCATGCTGAAGGGCTTCTGATGTCCGGCGCGGCGGCCATCCCGGGGAAAAAGCGCAAACCTTTGCTCTCCCGCATTCCTACCGGCTTCGTGCAGGCGGTGCTGAAGGGCCATAGCGGGCTCGGCATCGCCTTCGCCGCGGTGATCTACATCGTCTGCCTCTCGGGCACGCTGGCGGTCTTCTATGACGAGTTCCTGCGCTGGGAGAATCCGGACGCTCCCCGCGTGGAGGCGGTCTCCCCCGAAGCGGTGCAGACCGCGCTGGAACAGGCGGTCCAGCAGGCCGGGGAGGGTGTCGAGCATGTCTATCTGACCATGCCCGACAAGGACCGGCCCTATCTCCGCGTGAGCGTCGACGCGGCGCAGGAGAGCGACTGGATCGCCGACGGCGCGGGCGACCTCGTTGCGCCGATGCGGGACGCCTGGTCGGAATTCATTCTCGGCCTGCACATCTATCTTCATCTGCCGGCGACCTGGGGGATCTTCGTCGTCGGCATGACGGGGGTGGCGCTTCTGTCGTCCCTCATCTCGGGAATTCTGGCCCACCCCCGCATCCTTCGGGACGCCTTCCATCTGCGGATCGGCGGTTCGCAGCGGCTTCAGGAAGCCGACCTCCACAACAGGATCGGCGTATGGGGGCTTCCCTTCCATATCGTCATTTCCCTCACCGGCGCCTTTCTGGGGCTGGTGACGGTGACGGTCGGCGTGCTGGGCCTGGTGATGTTCGACGGCGACACGGACCGGATCTACGATCTGTTCCTGGCGCAGGAGCCGGCCGAAAATCCCGCGCCCGCGCCGCTGCTCGACCTGGCGCCGATGTTCGCCCAGCTCCCCGACGCCGGGCGGATCGACCGCATCACGCTGGAGCACCCGACGGAGCAGGGCGGCGCGGCCCTGTTCGATTTCCGCAACGACGCGGCGCTCGCCGAAACCGCCAGCTACGCGTTCGACCGGGGCGGCCTCTATTACGCCAAGGGCGCGGAGGACTTCACGTTCGGCGAAACCGTCCTCGGCTCGATGGGGCCGCTCCATTTCGGCTGGTTTTCCGGCGGCGTGATCAAGATCGCCTATGGAATTCTCGGCCTCGGCGTCACCTATCTGGCGGTCGGAGGGATCAAAATCTGGCTTGCCCGGCGGCGGGACAAGGGCCGCCCCGCGCCGGGGTGGGAGCGCGTCTGGGCCGCGGTCGTCTGGGGCCAGCCTCTGGGGCTGGCCGCCGCCGCGCTGGCGGCGCTGGCGGCGCCGGCGGCAGGGCAGGGCCTTCTGATCGGCGTGTGGGGCGGCGTGGCGCTTGCGGCGCTGGCTTTGGCCGCCGCGCTTCCGGCGGCGGCGATCGGCCGCTGGGGAAAGATGCTCAGCGGCGCGGCCCTGATCGTCCTCGGCCTCTGGCACGCGGCGGGCCATGGGGGGCTGGCCGGCCCGGCTCTGGTGTGGATCGTCGATCTCGCGCTGCTGGCCGCCGGGGCGCTGCTGTGCGGGCTCGCGCTGGGCGGGATGCGTTCGGCGCGGCAGCGGACCGTCGCGCCCCAGGGCCATCCCTGACGTCCGTTCCGATACGGATGTCCGCGGACTATTTTCCGGATGTCCGGCCGGGCGAAAGAAGGCCGAGCAACAGCTCCATGCTGGCGCCGACATTCGACAGGCCCTTTTCCGGGTGCATCTGTCCGTTGGCTTCCATCGTCAGAAGACCATGGGCGCTCGCGAATATGAGGCTCGCCAGGGCCTGGCTGGGCGCATCGGGCAGGACGCCCGCCTCCTGGCATTCCTGCACGATCGCGCGGAATTCCTCGAAGGTCTCCATGGCCCGGGCCTTCAGCTCGCCGCCGGCGGCGGCGGTTTCGGGATTGTTGAACAACAGCCTGTACCGGGCCGGCCGCTGGCGGCTGTAGTCGACAAAGAGCGCGATGGCCTCTGACATCTTCTGCGCGGGCGGGCGGGACGATGTGCGAATGGCGTTCGCCGCCTTCGCCAGCTCCTCGAACGATACGGCGGCCACGGCCGCCAGCAGGGCGTTGCGGCTGGCGAAATGCTTGTAGGGGGCGTTGTGCGACAGGCCGGCGGCCAGACCCACGGCGCGCAGCGTCACCGCGCTCTCGCCGCCGGAATCGAGCAGGCTAGCCGCAGCCTCGATCAGCTTCTCGCCCGTCGTCATGCCGATTCCGGTCCTCCTTCGGACGCAGCCCGGCGAGGTCTTCCATCTGATCCCACAGCCTGGCGGCGCGGGCCCGGTCATACGACAGCGTGGAGGACCGCGTCTCGATCAGTTTTCCGTCGTTGGACTGAAAATATTTGCCGGAGGCCTCGGCGAACCCGGGGTCGGCGGCGAGCCGGGCCAGGGATGCGCCCGAAAAATCCAGCGATCCCATCGTGATGCCGCGGCGCCTGAAAACCCATTGCATGAACGCGGTCTTCGCCAGCCACCGCACCGGCGCCGGCATGCCGCGCAGGAAGCCGGTGCCCGCAACGCTCCCCGGATCGAATGCGATGGACGAAACGGACCGTCCCGAGTTTTCCAGGCGGCGATGCAGTTCATAGGCGTTCAGGATGTTGCACAGTTTCGACGTCGAATAGCGTTTGCCCGCCGATACGGGCGCAATGCCGTTCTTGCCGATATGGGCGAGCGTCTCCGCATCCGGCTCGACGACCGCGCCGACCATCTTGCCGTCTGCGGTGTCCGGATCGTGGGTTCCGCTGGCCGTGAACACGATGCGTCCGTTTTCCGCGATCCGGTCCTTCAGACGGTCGACGAGCAGGAAATGGCCCAGACAGTTCGTGGCGAATGTCAGCTCGTATCCGTCTTCCGAATAGGCGACCGGGCCATCGAAGCGCCCGCCGGCATTGCAGAGAAGCGCGTCCAGCGCGCCGATTTCGCCGCGATCCATGAGAGTGATGACGTTCGCCGCCGCCTCCCGCACGGATTCCAGAGAGGAGAGGTCCAGATCTATGCAGGTCACCCTGACCCCGAAATCGCGGCGCAGACCATCAGCGGCCTGATTCATGCGGCCCGGACTCCGGCCCGCCAGGACAAGGTCCCATGTGAACTGCGAGGCGAGATGGCGCGCGCAGGAATAACCGATGCCTGAATGGCCGCCGGTGATAAGGGCAAAGGGCATGACAGCGTCCTTCAAGTTGACACTGTCAACCAGTAGCAAGGCTAAGTTGACGATGTCAACCTAAGGGGTGGTCATTGAAGGGCGGTTGGTCCAAAACTTCATCGGACAGACGCGTTTCGAAGAAAACATGAGTAAAAACAACGTCTTGGATCACAAGTTTTCCGTCGCGCCGATGATGGACTGGACCGACCGGCATTGCCGGGCGTTCCACCGCACCATCACGCGCCGCGCCCTGCTCTATACGGAGATGGCGGTGGCCCCGGCGATCACGCGCGGCGACGCGCCCCGCCTGATCGGCTTCGACCCGGCCGAGCATCCCGTGGCGCTGCAGATCGGCGGCAGCGACCCGGCGGAGCTCGCCGCCGCGGCCAGGATCGGCGCCGCCACCGGCTATCGCGAGATCAATCTGAATGTCGGCTGCCCGTCCGACCGGGTTCAGTCCGGGCGTTTCGGCGCCTGCCTGATGACGGAGCCGCAGACCGTCGCCGACTGCATGTCCGCGATGCAGGCGGCGGTCGACATTCCCTGCACCGTCAAATGCCGCATCGGCGTGGACGACCAGGACCCCGAAACCGCGCTCTTCGCATTCGTGGAGGCGGTGGCCGCCGCCGGCGTCACGACCTTCATCGTGCACGCGCGCAAGGCCTGGCTGTCCGGCCTGTCGCCGAAGGACAACCGCTCCGTGCCGCCGCTGGACTACGATCTGGTGCGCCGTCTGAAAGCCGCCCGGCCGGACCTGACCGTGATCCTGAACGGCGGGCTGGAGGATGTCGGCCACGCGCTGGCGGAAACACAGACGCTGGACGGCGCGATGCTGGGCCGCGCGGCCTATCAGACGCCCTGGGTCCTGGCGGAGGCCGATTCCCGCGTCTTCGGCGAACCGGATCGCGGCCTGACGCGCGCCGGCGTCGTGCAGGCCTATCTGCCCTATATCGAGGCGCAGCTGGCGCGCGGCGTACGGCTGAACGCGATCACCCGCCACATGCTGGGCCTGTATCACGGGCTTCCGGGCGCGCGGGAATGGCGCCGCATCCTGTCGGTGGAGGCCGCCGCGCCGGGCGCGGGCGCAGACATCCTGCGCCGCGCGCTGGCGGCGGTGGAGGGCGAGGCGGCCGCCGCCTAGCCGGCCGCTTTTGCGCGCCTAGACACCTTTTCGGCGTCGCCCGACGGCCGCATCACGCGCCAGGCCGGCAGGGTGATCGCCGCACAGGCGCCGCCCCCCGGCCGGGCGTGAAGGGTCAGCCCGCCGCCATGCAGCTCCGCCAGTTTCTGCGCCAGCGGCAGGCCCAGCCCCATGCCCTCGGCGCTGCGGTTCAGCCCGCCGTCCAGCTGTTCGAACGCCTCCAGCGCCCGCTCCAGCGCGTCGTGGGGCAGGCCTGGTCCCTGGTCCAGGACCGCGATGTCGATGTCGCCGGACGCGGCCGGCGTGCAGCGTATGTCCACCCGGCCCCCGCGCGGCCCGTGCACGATGGCGTTCAGCAGAAGCTGCGCGACCGCCTCGCCCAGCTGCACCCGGTCGGCCAGCACGATATGCGGGTCGGCGGAGACATTCACCGTGACCTCGCGCTCCACCGCCGCGGCGTGCGTCAGCTTGACGACGGAGGCCAGCTTCTCGGCGACGTTCACGCTCTCCTCGCGCAGGGTCAGCTCGTTGCGGTCCAGCGCGGCATAGGTCAGCAGCGCGTTGATCGTGCGCTCCATGCGGCCGGCGCTTTCGATCACCACATCGGCCATGTCCTGCATCTGTTCGGCGCTGCGCGCCTGCTGGATGACGTGCGCGGCGGAGATCACCCCGTTCAGCGGCGTGCGCAGCTCATGGCCCATCATGGCCAGGAACTGCGTCTTTGCCCGTTCGGCGGCGTCGCCCCGGCGCTCCGACCGCTCCAGCTCGCGCGCCGCAGTTTCCGCCTTCGCCATGCGCACGCGCCGCAGCTCCAGCTCGTCGACCACGATCTTGGCCAGATCCTCCAGCAGCAGCCGCATCTTGTCCGGCACGCTGAACCAGGGCTGGTCGTCGATCGCGCACAGCGTGCCGATGCGCAGCCCCTCCGGCGTGATCAGCGGGGCGCCCATGTAAAAGCGGATATTCGGCTCGCCGGTGACCAGCGGGTTCTCGGCGAAACGCGGGTCCTCCCGCGCGTCCAGCACGATCATCGTGTCGTCGGACAGGATGGCGTGGGCGCAGAACGCCTCGCTGCGCGGGGTCTCGCGCGGCCCGCCCTCCAGCCCGGCGCAGGCCTTGAACCATTGCCGTTCCGCATCGACCAGGGAGATCAGCGCGATCTTCACATCCAGCTGGCTCTGCACCACCCGCGTCAGGCGCTCGAATTGCTCCTCGCCCTCGGTGTCCAGGATGTTGTATTCGCGCAGGGCCTGAAGGCGGCGCTGTTCGTTGATCGGGGTCGGCACGGCGGGGCTTTCGCAGCTAAGTCGTTCAAAAACGCGGAAAACTAGAATCCGTTTCTGAACGCATCCTTGGCCATCGCGGTGAATCGCGGCCTAACATGCGTCCGCCGCACGAGGGGTTTTGGCAGTTGGAAATACGCTGATGGAAGCGGAGCTGATCTGGCTGCTGGCCGCGCTGGCGGGGGCGGGCGTGTTCGCCGGCCTGATCGCCGGCATGTTCGGCGTCGGCGGCGGCGTGGTGATCGTGCCGGCGCTGTATTTCGCCCAGACCGCGCTCGGCTACCCTGAGGAAACGCGCATGCATGTCGCGGTGGCGACCTCGCTCGCCACCATCATCGCCACCTCCATCCGCTCGGTCATGGCGCACAACAAGCGCGCCTCGGTGGACTGGGACGTGCTGAAGACCTGGTCGCCCTGGATCGTCGTCGGGGCGCTGATCGGCGCGGCGCTGGCCGGGATCACGCCCGGCCGGGGGCTGACGGCGTTTTTCGGCGTGGCCGCCCTGCTGGTCGCGATCCAGTTCGCCTTCGGCGACGTGAACTGGCGCATCGCGCCGGACCTGCCCAGGGGGTTCGGCCGCGCCGGGCTCGGCGGGCTGATCGGCGCGGTGTCGGCGATGATGGGGATCGGCGGCGGCACGTTCGGCGTGCTGCTGATGACGCTGTTCGGAAAATCCATCCACCGGGCGGTCGGCACCGCCGCCGGCTTCGGCATCGCCATCGGCCTGCCGGGCGCGCTCGGCTTCGTCGTGACCGGCTTGGGGGGGGAGGGGCGCCCGCCGTTCTCGCTGGGCTATGTCTCGCTGCCGGGCGCGCTGTTCATCGGCGTGCTGACCGTGACCATGGCGCCGCTGGGCGCGCGTGTGGCCCACGCCATCCCGGCCAGCGCCCTGCGCCGCCTGTTCGCGCTGGCGCTGACCCTGACCGCCATCTCCCTGCTGCGCGAGGCCTGGGTCGGCTAGGCGCCTAACGGCGCAGGATCAGCGATTCCTGCGTGGCTTCGTAGCGGGACAGCCGGCCCAGGAACGACATGCCCAGGAGCGAGATCGGCAGGTCGCCGCTCTGGATCACGATGGCGTCCACATCGTCCAGCCGCACCCCGCCGACCGAGACGCGCTCCAGCCGCACCGGCGCGCCATAGGATTGGCCGCCCGCGGTCATCACCGGCGTGGTGTAGCGCAGCGTATCCGGGTCCAGCCCGGCGCGGCGCGCGTCCGAGTGGGTCAGCGCCACCGTGCTCGCCCCCGTATCGACCAGAAAGCGCACGCGCGCCCCGTTCACCTGCGCCTCGGCCCAGAAATGCCCGTCCGCCGCCCGGCGGACGGACGCCGCGCTCGCGCCCGGGTTCAGATCGTCCTCGGGGATCGCCACCGCCGTCGGCGCGCCGGGCATCAGCTCGCCGCGCACTTCCGCGTACAGATCGGCGAAATCGTCGCGCAGCGCATAGATCGCCACCAGGAACAGCCCGATCCCCGCCCAGACCAGGAGCGAGCGCACCGCATGGCCCAGCGGCATCTGGCCGAACATGAAGATCGCCGCGCACAGCATCGCCATCCAGCCGACCAGATAGGCCAGGCGCGCCTGCTCATAACTGCCCGGAAGCATGTCGGGGGCGAACACCCGGGCGGCCAGCACCGCGCCCAGCATGGCCAGGACGACGATGGCTACGATTCCCGCAAGACCGCGCATTCGCCTTCCCTTTCCGCGCCCGTCCGCGACTTGGGCGCCCGCCTAGAGCGTGGCGAGCGAGGCCGCGACGGCGCGCGCGTCATAGGCGTCGGCGCTTTCGGGTTGCGGTCCGGTTCCCACGACGAATTCGAGGGTCGAGACATAGCCGCTCTGGCTGCGCCCGCCAAACCCGACGCCGACCCCGCCGCCAATGGCGCTGGAGCTTCCGAAATCCGTCCCGCCCAGGCCGACCGAAAAGCGCGGGCCGCCGCCGCCCGTCCCGGCCTCGGTGAACCGGTTGGTCACCGCGAACCAGTCATATCCCTGCTGCAGGGTCAGGTCGGCGGCGCGGCGCAGCGCCAGGTCCTGCGCCTCCGCCAGGCTGACGTCATTGCCGGTGCGGAAGGTGACGCGATAGCGCCGCTCCTCCAGCTGGAATTCGCTATAGCCCACGGCGTCCGGCGTCGCCGCCGGCTGGTACACGGTGGGGGTGGCGCAGGCCGAAAGGATCGCCGCCGCGGCGCACAGCAGGATGAGGCGCATGTCACGCTCCTTGAACTTCGTCCCTTCGCCGCGCTTTAACGCACAGGGCGCGTTAACGGTCCACGGCGCCTCTGCTGTGGGCGGGAGATAACACCGTGAAACCAATGGCATGGATCGCCGCCGCCGGACTGGCCGCCACGGCCTTCGCCGCCTGCGCCGCCCCGCTCGCGGACGTTGCGGAGGAGACGGAGGCCAAAGACCTGCGCGCCCTCTACGAATCCCGCATCGTCGGCCGCTGGGGCGAAACCCCGGCCTGCGACGGCCTGGTCTGGGATTTCCGCGCCAATTCCGTCTACGCCCCCAACGGCTTCGACGCGCCGGAGGGCGTGCACTGCCCGCGCGTGGAGCTGCTGGACAGCGCCGCCGCCGATCTGCGCTTCCTGGCCAGCAATTGCGACCGCGGCCGGATGCTGCACGGCGATCTGGTGCTGGACATGACGCTGTCCCCGGAAGGCCCCGCGGAAACCCTGACCATCGCCGGGGTGTTTGCCCCCGTATTGGTGCGGCCGTGGCGGCGCTGCGCGCCGGCGGAGACGGGAGACGGGCAATGAGGATGCTGATCGGGATCGGCCTTCTGGCGCTGGCGGCCTGCGGCGCGCCGGAAACCGAGACCGCCGAAACCCCGATGCCCGCCGAAAGCGGCGAGCCGGTGCCCGGCTGGCCGGACGACGCCGGCCCGCCCGAGCGCGACCCCGCCGAGACCTACCGCCAGCGCGTCACCGGACGCTGGAGCGAGGCGGCGGACTGCCGGGGCATGAGCTGGAATTTCCAGGCCGAGAGCTTCACCACGCCGGGCGAGGTGCATTGCGCCCGCGTCGACATCCCGCGCGGCGCGGGCGATGCGGTGCGCGTCTCCGGCTCCGAATGCACCGCGGAGGGGGAGGCCCAGCCCGACGTCGTGCTCGACGCGCTGGTCCAGGGCGACCGCATCACCGTCACTGGCGTCGGCAACCCGGTCGACACCCCCGGCTGGCGCCGCTGCCAATAGGCGGCCGTCGCGATAGGGCGGCGCGCTTGATCGGGGCGGGAGAAGGGACTACCCCGCCCTCCTGCCGCGAAAGCCCGTCCAAAGAGGTCCCCGCCCGTGATCCCCCGCTATACCCGCCCGGAAATGGAAGCGCTCTGGTCGCCGGAGACCAAGTACCGCATCTGGTACGAGATCGAGGCGCACGCCTGCGACGCGCTGGCCGAGATCGGGGTGATCCCGAAAAGCGCCGCGGAATCGGTGTGGAAAGCCAAGGACGCCGAATTCGACGTCGCCCGCATCGACGAGATCGAGCGCGAGGTGAAGCACGACGTCATCGCCTTCCTCACCCATCTGGCCGAGTTCGTGGGCGAGGATTCCCGCTTCGTCCACCAGGGCCTGACGTCTTCCGACGTGCTGGACACCACGCTGGCGGTCCAGCTCGCCCGCGCCTCCGACCTGCTGCTGGAGGGTGTGGACCGCGTGCTGGCGGCGCTGAAGACGCGCGCCCTCGAACATAAAGACACGATCACGATCGGGCGCAGCCACGGCATCCATGCCGAGCCGACGACCTTCGGCGTGAAGCTGGCGACCTTTTACGCCGAGTTCGCGCGCGGCCGCGCGCGGCTGGAGGCGGCGCGGGCGGAAATCGCCACCTGCGCCATTTCCGGCGCCGTCGGCACCTTCGCCAATATCGACCCGCGGGTGGAGGAGCATGTCGCCAGGGCGCTCGGCCTGACGCCCGAGCCCGTCTCGACCCAGGTCATTCCGCGCGACCGCCACGCCGCCTTCTTCGCCGCGCTCGGCGTCGTCGCGGCCAGCGTGGAGCGTCTGGCCACCGAAATCCGGCATCTGCAGCGGACCGAGGTTCTGGAGGCCGAGGAATTCTTCAGCCCCGGCCAGAAGGGCTCCAGCGCCATGCCGCACAAGCGCAATCCGGTGCTGACCGAAAACCTGACCGGCCTCGCGCGCCTGGTCCGCTCCGCCGTCACCCCGGCGCTGGAAAACGTCGCCCTGTGGCATGAGCGGGACATCTCTCACTCGTCGGTCGAGCGCGGCATCGCGCCGGACGCCACCGGCCATCTGGATTTCGCCCTGCACCGCCTCGCCGGTGTGATCGAGAAGCTGGTCGTCTACCCGGACCGGATGCGGGAAAACATGGACCGGCTCGGCGGCCTGCATAATTCCCAGCGCGTCCTGCTGGCCCTGACCCAGGCCGGCGCGAGCCGGGAGGAGGCCTACCGCCTGGTCCAGCGCAACGCGATGAAGACCTGGAACGGCGACGGCGATTTCCTGGACAATCTTCTGGCCGATTCCGACGTCGCTGCCCGGCTGGACGAGGCAAAGCTGCGCAGCCTGACCGGCGACGACTATCACCTGAAACACGTGGACACGATTTTCGCGCGGGTGTTCGGCTAGGCGCGGCCCGGTCTGATCAGATCAGGCCGGGCGCGGTTCGCCCACGGCCAGCGTCATGACGTGGTCGCGCACATCGGCCGGCCAGCCGGCGATGCGCGCCGACAAGCCGTCCATGTCCCCCGCGAACAGGCTGCGCGCGGCTTCCTCGAAGCCGGGCCGGTCGCCGGCCATGGCGGACATGAAGCCATAGGCCGCCTCGCGCCGCCGCCGCGCGGCGTCTTCGCCCCGCCGCGTCTTGCGCGCCTCCTCCACCAGCCGGCGCAGGGCGGCCGACGCGCCGCCCGGCTGCTCGGCCAGCCAGTCCCAGTGACGGGGCAGCAGGGTCACTTCCCGTCCGACCACGCCCAGCTTCGGCCGTCCGCGCCCGCCCTTGCCGCTGGCCGAAGCGGGCGGATTGGCCAGGCCCAGCCGTTGTCTGGCGTGGATCGCCGGGATGGCGCGCAGCCGCCCGGCGATCTGCTCCGGGGTCCCGCTCAGGTCGAAATCCTCCGACCGTCCGGTCCGGTCGTCGAAGATCAGGATCGCGGCCTGCGGATCGGCGTCCCGCGCCGCCTTCGCGGCCAGGGCCACCGTCTCCGCCGGCCCGCGCGAGAGCAGCATCTCGCCGGCGAAGGCCGTGTAGGCGCGGGGCGGCGCGTCTCCGTCTTGCGTTTCCATCGCCGCTATTTATACCCGGGTAAAAATAAATCAAGCCGGAGCGGGACGATGGACAGCGCGCAAAGGAAAGCCGCCGCGGCGGCGTATAAGGAGCGGAAGCCGAACGCGGGCGTGTTCCGGATCGTTTGCGCCGGGACCGGTCAGGTCTGGGTCGGCGCTGCGCCCGGCCTGGACGGGATCGAAAACCGCACGCGATTCATGCTGCGGATGGGCAATCACCGCTCGGCCAGTCTTCAGTCCGCCTGGGCGGCCTGCGGCGACGCGGGGCTCAGCTTCGCGACGCTGGAAACGCTGGACCCCGGCCTGTCCGATTATGCGCGCCGCGGCCGGTTGAAGGAGCGGCTGTCCCACTGGTCCGTGGAACTGGGCGCCGAGGCGCTCTGACCGTCAGAAGACGATCGTGCCTTCCAGATATTTGGTGGCGCGGCCCATCAGGTTCACGCGGTCGCCGCGCACCTCCACGTCCAGCGCCCCGGGGCGCGGGCCGAGCTGC
>ENA-ORCV01000192-ORCV01000192.1-marine-metagenome-genome-assembly--contig:-NODE-192-length-82117-cov-4.591382_pt1 | contig 82117 bp, 72 predicted proteins | sample MGYA00237779_ERZ508509 | MGnify/ENA primary metagenome ERZ508509 (study PRJEB26180, sample SAMN06268772) | marine metagenome | isolation source: Bioluminescent Bay, La Paraguera, Puerto Rico | place... | reverse complement strand
GGGGACTATGGCCACCTGCCTGCGTTACCGGCAATGCCGGATACCGGCATCCCCGCGCAGTTGCTGCTGCGCCGCCCGGATGTGAAGCGCGCGCAGCGCGAATTGCTGCAGGGACATTACCTGGCCGATCAGGCCTGGGCCGAGCGCTTGCCAAGCCTTTCTCTCAACCTGTTTTACAGCGGTGGTGGCGCAGCGCTTGCGGATATTGCAGAGGACTGGTTGATGAATCTCACCGCCTCGCTGGATGGGGTGATTTTCGACGGCGGCGGACTTTCCGCGGCCAGGCGCCAGCAGGAGGCGGTGGAGCAGGAACGCTGGGTAGCCTTCAGAAATACCGTCGTGCAGGCGCTTTCGGAGGTGGAGCAGGCGCTGATCAACGAAAACGCCATCGCCACCCGTATCGGCCACTTGCAGAAGCGGGCGGTACTGGCGAGCCAGATCACCGCGCGTCAGCGCCGTGCCTACGGGCTCGGTGCGGTGGACTTTCTCAACGTGCTATCGGCAACCAATAACCAACAATCACTCGAGCGGCAGCTGCTGACTGCGCGCCGCGAATTACTGGAAAACCGGGTAACGCTTTATCGCGCGCTTTCAGGTGGTCTTGAGTCCCATGACCTGCCCGCGCCGCCCGCGATGGATCTGGAAGTTTACCGGTCGGAGGACGCCTGATGTTCAACAAACTCAACTGGAATATCGTGGTACCAGTTGTCTTTATCGTGCTGGCAGTAGCGGCGTCCAGCTGGCTGTTGCGGGAAAAACCCACCATGGGTCGGGGAGAGCGCGCGACACCGCCGGTACTGGTCGAAGTGGAAGCCGCGGAGTTCGGCCGCTTTCCACTGACGGTAAAGGCCCTGGGCAAAGTTACTGCCCGCGAGCTTGTGGATTTGCAGCCGCAGGTGGACGGCCGGGTTGAATGGCTCGATTATGACCTGAGCGTGGGCGCTACGGTGGAGAAAGGGCAGCCGCTGCTGCGTATCGAACAGGAACCTTACCAGTTGGCGCTGCAGACTGCCCGCAGCACTCTCGCCGAGCGCCGCGCGGAGCTGCAGCAGGAGCAGGGCCAGCGGCAGGTTGCGAAAGAGGAGTTCGCACTGCTGGGCAGCACGCTGCCGGAGGCCGACCGCGCACTGGTACTGCGGGAACCGCAACTGGCGGCTGCGCGGGCGCGCGCGGATTCGGCAGAGGCCCAGGTCAACCTGGCGCAGCGGGATCTGCGCCTGACGAAACTCTCCGCCCCCTTCAACGCGCTGATTGTCGAGCGCGCGGTCGATATCGGGGACCGGGTGGCTCCGGGCACCTCGCTCTATACCCTGGCGGGCGCGGACCGTTTTCAGGTTGAAGTGGAAGTGCCTGCGGGACAGCTGTCCCTGCTGGACTCACCGGGTGCGGAAGTGCGCATTCGCGGCAGCCAGTGGCCGCACAACCAGTACCGCAGCGGTCGCTTCGTGCGGGTGATTCCGGTGTTGGAAGAGCAGGGGCGTCTCGCCCGGGTACTGGTGGAGCTGGATGATCCCCTGGGAATGACCAATACCGCTCAGCCGAAACTATTGCTGAATGATCTCGCGCGCGTGGAAATTACCGGTCGCGCGGATGGCCAGCAGGTGCGCATCCCGATGACTGCCCTGCAGGATGGCGATGTCGTATGGATTGTCAAAGACGGCAGGATTCATATCCAGCCGGTAAAAATTGCGCACTTGACCGATGTCCACGCGGTGCTTGCCAGTGGCCTGCAGGGTGGTGAGTCACTGATCGTGACCCGCCTTACCAGTGTCACCGAGGGGATGCCCGTACGTACCACGGCCGACGCCGGCGCGAAGCCAAAGCGCCCGCGTCCGGAAAATGGCCAGCCTGCCCGGGGCGATAAGGACGTACCGAAAACACAGGGTGAGCGCGGATGAGCAGCCTGGAAAACCGCGGTGGCGGCCGCAAACGCCCACTGGTAGATACCCGTCACGGTGCCATCGCATGGATGACCCACAACCATGTGACCGCCAACCTGTTGATGCTGATCTGCATTATCGGCGGCCTGGTGTTTGCCGCGAGCATCAAGAAGGAAGTCTTTCCCGAATTCAGCCTGGATATGGTCTCCGTCAGCATTTCCTATCCCGGCGCCAGCCCGGAAGAAGTGGAGCGGGGTGTCCTGGTCGCCGCGGAACAGGCGGTGCAGGGGCTGGAAGGTATCAAGGAACTGCGCGGCAGTGCCGGTGAGGGCAACGCGAGTCTGACCCTGGAGCTGGAAGAGGACGCGGACGCGAACCAGGTCTACCAAAATGTACAGGCGGCCATAGACCGGGTTACCACATTCCCCTCGGATATCGAGCGCCCCCGGGTCAGCCTCGCCGAGCGCAAGCGCGATGTGCTCGACCTGGTGGTGCACGGCGAAGTGGACGACCGCACCCTGCGCGCATTCGTTATGCAGGTACACGACAAGCTGGAAGCCCACCCGGACATTACCCAGCTGGAAGCCTACGGTATAAGGGATTACGAGGTGGCGATCGAAGTGCGCCGGGATGACCTGCGCCGCTACAACCTGTCACTGCCGGCGGTTGCACAACTGGTGCGCAACGCGGCGGTGGACGTGCCTGCGGGGGGCGTGAAATCCAGTGCCGGGGAAATTCTGGTGCGGGTCACCGAACGCCGGGACTGGGCGCGGCAGTTTGGGGATATCGCGGTAGTCCAGAGTCCCGGCGGCGGCACCGTGCGCCTCAAGGATATCGCCAGCATCCGCGACGCCTTGGTGGATGAGCCCCGCAATATGGTTTACAACGGTGAGCCCGCAGCAGGCATTGATGTATTTCGCATCGGCGACCAGACCCCCATGAGCGTCAGCGACGCCACACACGAGGTGCTTGCGGAAGTGCGCCAGTCGCTGCCGCCGGGTATTCACGTCAGCGTGCGCGACGATGATTCGGAAATATTCAAGGAGCGCCTGGCGCTGCTGTTGAAAAACGGCTTCCTCGGCCTGTTGCTGGTATTCGTGGTCCTCGGTGCATTTCTCGAGTTGCGCCTTGCCTTCTGGGTAACCCTGGGTATTCCCACCAGTTTCCTGGGGGCGCTGCTGTTCCTGCCGGCGATGGATATTTCCATCAATATGGTGAGTATGTTCGCGTTCATCATTGCGCTGGGTATCGTGGTGGACGATGCGATCATCGCCGGTGAAAACATCCACGAGTGGCGCCAGCAGGGCTACAGCAATTTCGAGGCCGCAGTGGCCGGCGCCAGGCAGGTGGCGGTGCCGCTCAGTTTTGCGATCCTCACCAATATCGTGGCCTTTATTCCGCTGATGGAATTGCCCGGATTTATGGGCAAGATTTTCGGCGTGATTCCCTTTGTGGTGGGCGCGGTATTTCTGATTTCCTGGGTGGAGGCGCTGTTTATCCTTCCGGCGCACCTGGCCTATTCGAAGCGCGGCTACAAAAGCCCGAAAGCGCGGCGTTTTGCCGCGCGCCAGAAAATGATCGCGCGCAGCCTGGATCGCTTTGTGGAAAGGCGTTTCCGGCCTTTCCTCGACCTGTGCGTGCGCCACCGCTACATCACCATTTCCATAGCGCTCGGTGTGCTCATCATCATGACCGGCTACGCCGCCAGTGGCCGCATGGGCTTCACCCTGATGCCGCGGGTCGAACGGGATTCCGGCCGCGTACAGGTTACCTTTCCGCCGGGCACCGCCGAGGCGCAACTGGACCGCGCGCGCAAACAGATCATGGGCGCCGCAGACAAGATCCTGGAAGAAACCGGGCGCGAAGGGATTTTTATGGGCATGCGCGGCCTGATTCGCAACGACCAGGTGCAGGTGGACGTCTACCTGACTCCTGGGGACCAGCGCGAGATTTCCACCGGGGAATTCGTTGGCCGCTGGCGCCGGCAAGTGGGGCCGATACCCGGTTCCCTCAGCTCCAGTTTTGCCAGCGACCGCGGTGGGCCCGGTGCCGGCCCGGCACTGACGGTAGAGCTGCGCCATACGGATACCGACCTGCTGGAAGACGCCGCGAAGCAACTGGCCACCGCACTGGAAGATTTCCCGGCGGTTGGTGATATCGACGCCGGGGTGTCCCTGGGCAAGCGCCAGCTCGACCTGACCCTGACCGATACCGCAAAAAGCCTGGGGCTCAGTGCGGAGGACATCGGCCGTCAGTTGCGCGCTTCCCTGTACGGTGCCGAAGCCATGCGCCAGCAGCGCGGACGGGATCAGGTCAAGGTGATGGTGCGTCTGCCGGAAGAGGAGCGGGTGACCCTGGACGATGTGAACAACATCATGATCCGCGCCGGCAATGGCCTCTGGTTGCCGCTGCCGGACTTGGTCAAAGTGGACCAGGGGCGCGCCTATGCCACCATCAACCGCCGGGAAGGGCGGCGGGTGATGACGGTGACGGCGAATGTGGAGCCCGCGGATCAGGCTGCGCTGGTAATCAACGAGCTGAACCAGAGTGTGATTCCGCAGTTGCGGGCGCAGTATCCGGGCCTGTCCATTTCCTACGAGGGCCGCCAGGCGGAGGAGCGGGAAGGTCTGTCGTCACTGGGGCTGACCTTCTCTTTGACGATGGCGGCGCTGTATATCCTGCTGGCGATACCGCTGAAAAGTTACATCCAGCCGTTGACGGTGATGGTGGCGATTCCGTTCGGCGTGATCGGTGCGTTGCTCGGCCATTTGTTGATGGGCTATGGCCTCAGTATGGTGAGCCTGCTGGGCATGGTTGCGCTCGCGGGGGTGGTGATCAACGATACCCTGGTAATGATCGAATACGCGAACCGCTTGCGTCTGGAAGGCATGCCCATTACCGATGCGATCAAGCGTGCGGCCGCACGCCGTTTCCGGCCGATTATCCTGACCACGGTAACCACTTTCTGTGGCCTGATGCCGATGATTTTCGAAACGTCGGTGCAGGCAAAATTCATGATCCCGATGGCGGTATCCCTGGGCTACGGCATTCTCGCCGCGACCACTATTTCGCTTTTATTGGTGCCCTGTCTTTACCTGATGTTTTCGCGGGATATCCCGGAGTTGTTTGGGATGTTCAAGAAAAAATCACGTGGGAAGGTCCCAGCCTAAAGTTGGTGCCACGAAGTCCGCCCGGTGGCGCAAAAGTACTGGGGCGGTTCCGAAATGGCCCACCCAGAGACTCGCCGCCACCAATGGTGAGGCGGACCTCTACCTGGGCGTCAATCCCGCCGCAAATGATCCTTGATCGCAATCGGGTTGGGGAAGTTCAGTACCACGATGTACGACGACACCAGGAAGGTGAGAATGGCGGTGGCCTGGATCAGGTGGGAAGCGGCGCTGCCGATCAGTTGCTGGCTCATGGCCAGGTAGGCGATCAACAGCGAAAACTCGCTGATCTGGCCCAGGCGGAAACCGATATCCCAGGCGAGAATCTTGCGTTCGCTCTGTTGCCCCAACAGAAAGCGGAAGACCACCGGTTTGATGGCCAGTACCGCCACCGCGGCGACCATCGCCGGCAGCGCGATCTGCGGCACCATATCCAGGTGGAACTGGGCACCCAGACTGAAGAAGAACAGGATCAGGAAAAAGTCCCGCAAGGGTTTCAGGCTGATCGCGATGTACTGGGAAATGGGACTGGTTGCCAGGGTGATGCCGGCGATAAACGCACCGATTTCCCGGGACAGACCCATGGTTTCCGCCAGCTCCGCCAGTCCCATACACCAGCCCAGTGCCAGCAAGAACACATATTCGTGAAAGCGGTCGAACTTTGCCAGCAGTGGCTGCAGCAGGTATTTAACCGCACCCCAGGCCACCGCAATCAGGAACGGCAGCGCGGCAAAGGAAATGCCGAGTTTGGCAAAATCCACGCTGCCGGTGCTGCCACTCAGCAGGATCATCAGACAGGTAATTGCCACGAAATCCTGGAACAACAGCAGGCCCACCATCATTTCACCCAGGTGCTTGTGGTGCAGCACCGTGGTGGGCAGAAGTTTGATGCCGATGATGGTGCTCGAAAACATCATCGCCATACCGATCACCCAGCACTCGGTGGACGTGAATCCGAACAGGTAACCGATGGCGTAACCCAGACCCAGGAACAGGCCGCAGCTGATCAGCCCCACAAAGGTGGCCTTGCGCATCACCGAGATAAGGGCCCTGGGCTGCATATCGAGCCCGAGCAGAAACAGCAGGAAGATGATGCCGATATTCGACATCTCCGCCATCAGTTCAACGTTGTCAATGACGGCGAAGCCGGACGGGCCGAGCAGGACGCCCAGCGCGATATAGGCCACCAGCAGGGGCTGGCGCCCCCAGAGCGCAAGAGACGCCACGATGGCGGCACCGCTGAAAATCAGGAAAAACGACTGGAACAGAGAAGCTTCGTGCACTGCGCATCCTTGGTTGCAGAGAGGTTGGCCGGGAAAACAGCGGTCTTCCAGTGGCCATTATCGGCCCAGAACCCCGCTGTTTGCCACCCCCGCACGGATACGCAGAGCCGCGATGGTGCTACAGATTGAACCAGCGCAGGTTTTCGCCCTCCGGCGACAGGATCGGCTGTGCGCACCGTTCCCCCGGTGGATTTTCCAGCAGGGCCCTTGCTTCGGCCAGATAATCTGCCAGTGATCCTGTGAGCGTTTCCGGCGCACCGGACTCTTGCGCAGTGAAAGACAGTGGCAACACCGGCTCCCCGGGCTGGCCCTGGAAACGCCATACGCCGTGTTCCGGGTCATACTGGTAAAACGGCAGCATGCGGTAACCGAATTCCGCCACCAGCTCGATGGCACCGATCAGGTAGTCGACGGTTTCTTCATCCAGGAAATAGTTGAAGTTCAAGCGCACCCAGCCGGGTTTGAGAATGCTCTCACCGGCGCTCACCAGCTGCTCCAGAGCGCTGCTCTGGGCGTCGGTCAGATGCAGCAGCTTGTGTCCGTAGGGGCCGGCGCAGGAACAGCCGCCGCGCACCTGGATGCCAAACAGGTCGTTCAGCAGGGCCACCACATAACCGTAATGCAGTGGCTTGCCTTCGCGCAGGATATGCAGCGATACGATGCTTACCCGCTGCGGCTCCACACCGCCGAGAATGTCGATGTTGGGGTTGTCTGCCCACCGCGCAAACGCGCGTTTAAGCCAGGCGTCTTCCCGGGCTTCGATATTGTCTGCGCCCACGGAATCTTTCAGAGCAAATACCATCCCTGCGCGCACCGATTCCACAATCGCCGGTGTGCCCGCTTCCTCGCGGCGCTCGCCGGCGGGAAGGTAAGTGTGCCGGTCGGGGCCCACCCAGGACACAGTGCCGCCACCGGGCACCGCGGGCTGGTTTTGTGGCAGCAGGGACCTGCGCACGATCAGCAGACCCGGAGTGCCGGGGCCGCCGACGAATTTGTGCGGAGAAATGAAAATCGCATCCTTGCTGGCGGCGGGTTCAGAGCCCTGGGCGTCGATGGCGACATAGGGTGCCGCCGCGGCGTAGTCCCAGAACGAAAGCGCATCGTACCTGTGCAGCAGGCGGGTCACCGCATCGACGTCGGTGCGGATGCCGGTGACATTGGACGCAGCGGAAAAGCTGCCGATACGGAGCGGGCGTTCGCGATAGCGGACCAGTGCCTGTTCCAGTGCCTCCAGATCCACACCGCCGTTTTCCTTCTGCGGAATGGTGACGACTTCGGCGATGGACTCGCGCCAGGGCAGGTCGTTGGAGTGGTGTTCGAACGGGCCGATAAATACCACCGGGCGCTGTCGCTCGGGAATGTCCGCCGCGGATACCCCGAAGCGCTCGTAGCAGTCTTTGCGCAGGCCGAGGCTTTCCAGCAGGCGGTTGATCGCCGCAGTCGCACCGGCGCCACAGAAGATTACCGCGTGTTCGTCACCGGCATTTACCGAGCGGCGGATGGCGGCGCGCGCCTGTTCGCGGAACGCGGTGGTCTGGCGGCCGGTTGCAGAGGTTTCTGTATGGGTGTTGGCGTACCAGGGCAATACCTGGTTGCGAATGGCGTCTTCGATAAAAGTGAGACCGCGACCGGAAGCGGTGTAGTCCGCGTAGACCAGCGGGCGCTGGCCGAATGGCGTGGCAAATGCCATGCGCTCGCCGATGACGCTATCGCGGATACGCGCGAGTAGCGCTTCTGTCTCGCGGCGGGAAGAACCCGCGGTTTGGGGTGTTATGGGGGCGCCATTCTGATGCGATTGTACAGGCATGATTTCCTCAAATACTGGAATTGCCGCCCGCGAGGGTCACCCGCGGGCGGCCGGTGTCAGTAATTGAGCTGGCGGGTTCACTCCCCCGACGGAATGGGCAGTTCTGTGGTGCTTTTGATCTGCTCCATGGCGAAATTGGAGGCGACATCGGAAATGCCGGAGTGGGCGATCAGTTTTTTGTAAAACTGGTCGTACGCCGCGACATCGCTGACCACAACCCGCAGGATGTAGTCGTAGTCGCCGGCCATGCGGTAACAATCCACCACTTCCGGTAAATCGGCCATGGCGGCGGCAAAGGAGTCCGCCCACTCCGCACTGTGCTGGTTGGTTTTCACCTGGGCAAAAACCGAAACCGGCAGGCCGAGCACGTCCGCATCCAGCAGAGCCACCTTGCGGCGAATGATGCCGCTCTTCTCCAATTTCTGAATCCGGCGCCAGCAGGGGGTCTTGGTAAGGCCCACTCGCTCGGCCAGCTCTTCGATGGAGAGGCTAACATCTGACTGCAATATGGCAAGAAGTTGTCGATCAATTGCGTCGAGTGAGGACATAGTTCTACAAATCTCCCAAAATGGCGGGGGATCGTATCCTTGAGTAATGCCGTAAGTGCCGTCAATGGCAACAAAATACCCCTGCGGTTTTTGGCGGTGCGGCCAGATCCGACTTTCGGTCGGGCGGGAAGAACCCTTTGGCTGCCTGCCTTCTCATGGAGATAACGATAGTCTCCGATACGGAATTCCAGTAGTGGAATTTTCCCTCGCCAACTTGTGTGTCAAAAAAGCCGGGCAGGGCCCGGCGGACAACAGGGGAGATGTAGAAAACTATTTCTGGGCGGCGCTAAGGGATGTGGCCGCCTGCGCGGATAGCTGGTTGAGCAGATAGCTGGCTGCGCGGGGATTCCCCGCTCAGGCAGCTTCCTTGGGCGGGAACAGCGGTTCGAACAGCCCGGCCGCCATCGCCTCGCGCACCCGTGCCATCAGGTCGATTTCGGTCAGTTGCTGCAGCGCTTCCAGGTCGTTCAGCACATAGTAAATGGGCTGCACGATATCGATCCGGTAGGGGGTGCGCAGGGCGTTGACCACATCAAACTCCGCGCGCTGGGGCGCGTCGCTGAGGGCGTAGAGGGTTTCTTTTGGCGAGGACAGAATACCGCCGCCGTAGATGCGCAGGCCGTCCCCGGTGTTCAGCAGGCCAAACTCCACGGTAAACCAGTACAGGCGCGCGAGGTAGGCGCGCTCTTTCGGTGAGGCGCTGAGCCCCAGTTCACCGTACTTCTGGGTAAAGTTGGCGAACGCGGGGTTGGTGAGCATGGCGCAGTGGCCGAAGATCTCATGGAAAATATCCGGTTCCTGCAGGTAGTCGAACTCCTCCGGGGTGCGGATAAAAGTGGCCACCGGGAACTTGCGCTCGGACAGCAGGCGGAAAAAGGTCTCAAAGCCGATCAGTGCGGGCACCCGGGCGACTTCCCAGCCGGTTTCGCGGCGCAATACCTCGCTGATTTCTGCCAGCTGCGGGATGCGATTGCGGGGCAGGTCGAGCAGTTCCAGCCCGTGCAGGTATTCGTCACAGGCGCGGCCGGGCACCACCTCCAGCTGGCGCTCGATCAGGCGCTGCCAGGTCTGGTGTTCCAGTTCAGAGTATTCGATAAAACCGCTGGCATCGGGCTCGCGGGCCACGTACTTGCTGGGTTTTTTGCCGCCTTTCTGCATGCTTTACCTCTTTCCTGGTCGCGGCAATCGCAATTGTGCGGTGCCGGCGGACCGGTTTGTTGTTGTTATCTGCCCTCTATTCTTAGACAGCATCGGGCGCAGATGGCAGGGGTAAGTTGGCGGTAGTTGAGTGTTGGGGGCGATGCTGGCTACACTTTCTGTAAATAATTGTTTACAGAAAGTGTATGCGAATTGAGATTACCTGCCGCAATAGAGTCGGTATCCTCCAGGAAATAATGGCTATTTTCGGGGAATATCGGGTCAACGTGACCTCCGGCGAGCTGGGGGGAGACAGTGGGGACAAGGTCTATCTGGCGGCGCCGGACATGCTGGTCGCCCAGTTTCAGAGTATCGAGCGCTCCCTGTACCGGGTGCCGGGGGTGGAAAAGGTCCGCCGGATCGACATGATTCCCTCGGAGCGGCGCCACTTTGAGCTGGATACGCTGCTTGCGCATATCTCCGACCCCGTGCTCTCGGTGGACCGGGAGGGTCGCATCATTGCCGCCAATCGCGCGGCAGCGCGGGCATTCGGAGTCAGCCTCGATCAGGTGGCGGGCATGCAGTTACAGCGGTTTTTGCCGCGCCTGCAACTGGCAGAGCTGTTGCGCGGGTTTACCGTGCCGCGCTTCGGCCTGCCCGTGGCCATTCGCGGGCGGGAATACCGTCTCGACTGGTCGCCGATGGCGCTGTCGGACAGCCCGGGTGCGGCGGACTCCCTGGCCGGTGCCGTACTCAATCTGGTCCCGGCTCCGCCAACCCGCGCCGGCGCGGTATTGCCGGCCCCCAGGGTGCTGTGGGATTTCGATGAACGCCGCGAGGCGTGTCTGCGGCTGCAACAACTGGCGCCGCTGTCCGATCCTCTGTTGATCCTGGGGGAGCGGGGCAGCGGCCGCTCCACATTTGCGGCCGCGGCGTTCTATCTGTCACCGCTCGCGGATGCCGGGGAAGTGTTCTGGTGGCAGGGTGGATCCCCTGAACCGTGGTCCCTGGAAGTGCTGGCAGTGCAGGGAGGCGGCGTGCTGGTGATCGATGACCTGCATCTGTTGTGCGAGGATTCCCAGCGCGCCCTGGTAGCGGCATGGCACCGCGGGGCCCTGCCACAACGACTCATCGTCACGGCCACCGGTCCGGATAACCTGCAGCCGGGCTTGCGGCAACTCCTCAGCACACAGCTGGTGACGCTGCCTGCCTTGCGCTCCCTGCGTCCCGCCATCTCCCGCTTTGTCGGTGCGATGCGGGAAGAATCGGGAGAGTTGCTCCCGGTTACCGAAGACGCGCTGGAAATATTAAAGCTGCAGGATTGGCCGACGAATTTTGCCGGGCTTGCCGGCCAGCTGGCGGGGGCCTCCGCCCATGCTCGGGCCCGCAAAGCCTCGGTGGTTGATGCCGAGGACCTGCCACTGCAGTGCGGTGAGGAGAACCTGCCGTGGACCGCGTGGGGCAGGGGCCTGAACTACCGTCAGATGATGGAAAAAATGGAGCGGGGGCTGTTGCAGGAGCTGGTGCGCGGCAACCCCTCTACGCGCGCCCTGGCAAAAAAACTCGGCCTGTCCCACACCGCCATTGCCAACAAGCTGCGCAAATACGGCCTGGGGCACGCCGAGCGGGACAAGTGATCAGCGCTGGATCCTGCCCAGCAATACATCCTTGAACATCACAAAGTCGCCCCACAGGGAGTAGAAGGGGTTTTTGAAAGTGGCCGGACGATTGTGCTCAAAGAAAAAGTGCCCGACCCAGGCAAAGCCATAGCCCGCCACCGGTAGCGCCCACAATAGCGGCCAGTTGCGGGTGAGCAGTGCGGTGATCAACAGGGCAATAACCAGTGCCGTGCCCACAAAGTGCAACCGGCGACAGGTAAGGTTGCTGTGTTCCCCCAGGTAAAACGGGTAAAACTCTGCGAAGGAGCGGAATTTGGGCGCTGCATTTCCCGCATTGGTGGAAATTGCTGATTTCGTATTGTCGGTCATCCTCTCTGTCCTTTTTTGATTATTGTGGGATCAGTGTTTTCGCAGTGTACGTCCCCTCAGCGTTTAGACCAACAAGTCTGAATTCTGATACGCTGCGGCAGTTTTTACAGGCAGCAACGTCAGGCAGGATTTATGGCCGGTCCCTTAACCCATCTCAAAGTTCTCGATCTCAGTCGCATTCTGGCGGGCCCCTGGGCCGGCCAGGTACTCGCCGATTTCGGCGCGCAGGTGATCAAGGTGGAGCGCCCGCAAAAGGGCGACGATACCCGTCACTGGGGCCCTCCCTACCTGAAAGATGCCGCGGGCAATGATACGCCGGAAGCCGCCTATTACCTGAGCGCCAATCGCGGCAAACAATCCATTACCGTGGATATCACCAAGCCCGCCGGGCAGGAACTGATCAAAAAACTCGTGAAAGAGTGCGATATCCTGCTGGAAAACTACAAGGTGGGGGGGCTGAAAAAATACGGCTTGGACTACGAATCCATCAGGGCCGTCAATCCCGCAATCATCTACTGCTCCATCACCGGCTTTGGCCAGACCGGGCCCTATGCAAACCGCGCCGGCTACGATGCGATGATCCAGGGGATGGGGGGGCTGATGAGCCTCACCGGGGTGCCGGAGGGGCAGCCGGGGGCTGGTCCGCAAAAGGTCGGGGTTGCGGTGGCAGACCTGATGACCGGTATGTATGCGGTATCCGGGGTGCTGGCAGCGGTGATTCACCGGGATCGTACCGGGGAGGGGCAGCAGATCGACCTTGCGCTGCTGGACACCCAGGTGGCCTGGCTGGCCAATCAGGCACAGAATTACCTCACGTCCGGAAAAAGCCCCGAGCGCCAGGGAACCGCGCACCCGAACATCGTTCCCTATCAGGCGGTCCCCGCCAGTGACGGCTACTTTATGCTGGCAGTGGGGAACGATGCCCAGTTCAAAAAATTTTGCGCCATCGCCGGCCTGGACGGTATCGCCGAAGACCCTGCCTATGCCTCCAACGCTGCCCGGGTACAGGCGCGGGATCAGCTGGTTCCGGTAATCGAGCGCACCACCCGGCAGAAGCCCGCGGCCTGGTGGCTGCAACAGCTGAGCGACGCCCATGTGCCCTGCGGTCCAATCAACAACCTGGAGCAGGTGTTTGCCGACTCACAGGTACAGGCGCGGGGCATGGTGGTGGAGCAGGCGCACCCCACTGCGGGCACGGTAAAAACCGTGCGCAACCCGCTGGGCTTTTCTGCCTCAGAACTGGCATACGAGCAGGCGCCGCCCATACTGGGGGAGCACACGGATGCGGTGCTCGGGACAATGCTGGCGCTGGGTGCCGAAGAGATTGAATCGCTGAGGAAAGACGGTGTGATTTAACCGTTGCGGATTGGCAGGGAGTTCGGATGGATCTGAATTGCGGGATTGCGGCGTTATTTTTGCTTGTTGCAGTGAGTGTGGGGAGCTGCGGGCCGGGTGATGTCTCAGTCGGTGACGGGGCTGCCGGTGAAGGGATTGGCGCGGAGAATTCCTCTGATGTCCCGCTCCAATCTGCCGGAGATGGCGCCTCTATCAAAGCGAATCTGCCCCCGGATGTGCAGCCCACCTTTGACTGCAGCAAGGCGCTAGACAGCAGTATTGAGCAGCTGATCTGTAGCGATGAGGAATTGGCGCTGCTGGACCGGCAGATGGCAGAGATCTACCGCGCTGCGGGTAAAACGGAAAAAGCCGCGCGGGATAAATACTTCAAGGCGCGCCAGAGAGGCTGGATCAAGGGCCGCAACGATTCCTGGAAGGCCGATGATAAACGCGCCTGTACCAGAGATAGTTATCTCCGGCGCATCGCCGAGTTGCAGGCCCGCTACGCCTTGATGGAGGGGAAGGAGGTCACCTATGCCTGTGCGGATGGCGATGTGACAGTGACCTTCTACGACACCGCTCCGGCCACAGCTGTCGCACGGTTTAAAGGTGAGGAATCCTTTATGAATGTGCAACCGAGCGCCAGCGGGGCACGATACCAGGGGCGCAATGAAAGCCTATGGGAGCATCAGGGAGAGGCGACCATCCAGTGGGGGTACGACGCCCCGGAGATGCTCTGCCCCCTAAAACCATAAAACAGTGAATCGGTAAAACGGTAAACGCTAAAATCTGCAGTGCTAAACCGCGGTCGAATTCCCGGAAATAACCAATTACACGTTCAACTTGTGCCGCGATTTGGTATTAATCATGCAATTTACGGGCAAATGCGCGTAAATAAACTAGTATCCATAATAACTCGACAGGGACTGTTGCATTATGGAGACGGATGGACACAGGGAGCTGCCACGCAATTTGCAGTTGGTGTTCCAGCGTATCGGGCGGCAATTGGAGGGGTATTGCTGGGTAAGTTTTTCCAGGGGGGCAGGGGCCTTGCTCGACTCTCCGAAAGCTGCCGCACCTGGCCGCCAGCAGGATGCTTGCCGGCGGTCAGGCCCGGACGTGTCAGGCCCGGATGTGTCAGACAAGGGCGCGACGGCGGAAAATGGGTAGCGGTTGGTCCACCGCGGCCTGGTAGCTGTCGCTGAAGTCCTGCATGGAATCCAGCAGGCCCTGCAATGATTGCTCCCCCTGATAGGCAAAGGCGTTGAAGCCGCAGCGATTCAGATAGGTCAGCTGGTCGCGAATAAAATTACCTACCGCACGCAATTCCCCGTTAAAGCCGTAGCGCTGGCGCAACAGGCGGCCCGCAGTAAAGGCGCGGCCATCGGTAAATGCGGGGAAGTGCGTTGCGATCAGCGGCAATTCCTGCGCGAAGTCGCCAATCAGATCTGCGGTCTCGTCGCTGTCCAGCCACACCCCGATCTCATCCTTGCGCGCCTGCAGCGCCTCGCGCAATTCCAGCCAGATACTGAGGGGCAGGATCACCTTGCCGGCCGCCAGGTTATTTGCAGTGATCTCTTCCTCGCCGCCGAGGGGCAGCAGGCGCCAGGTATTGTCCACCACGACGCCATCCAGAATCAGCTGTTGCGGGTTGTCCGGTTGTGCACCTACGGGCTTTTTAGCTGGCTTTGGCATACACACGCTCCTTGAATGGCTGAAGCCCGATACGGTTGTAGGTGTCGATAAACAGTTCTTCCGGCAGGCGGTGCTCCACGAAAACGTCGACAATCTTGCCGATGGTTTCCGGCATCTCCTCGCGGGAGAAGCTGGGGCCGAGCACCTTGCCCAGGCTCGCATTTTCACTGGCGCTACCGCCCAGCTGCACCTGGTAGAATTCCTCGCCCTTTTTATCCACACCGAGAATGCCGATGTGGCCGATATGGTGGTGACCGCAGGCATTCATACACCCGGAAATATTCAGGTCCAGCTCGCCCAGGTCGTAGAGGTAATCGAGGTCATCAAATTTGCGCTGGATCGCTTCCGCCACCGGAATGGATTTGGCATTGGCCAGCGAGCAGTAGTCACCGCCCGGGCAGCAGATCATGTCGGTCAGGGTGCCGATGTTCGGGGTTGCGAAGCCGTGCTTGCGCGCCGCCTGCCAGAGTTCGAACAGTTTCTCCTGCTCCACATCTGCCAGTACCACGTTCTGTTCATGGGTGACCCGAACCTCGCCAAAGCTGTACTGTTCCGCCAGTTCGGCAATGGCTTCCAGCTGGCGGTCGGTTACGTCACCGGGGGGAATGCCGGTGGGCTTGGTGCTCAGTGTCACCGCCTGATAACCGGGCACTCGGTGCGGGAAGGTATTGCGCTCCAGCCAGCGGGCAAAAGCCTTTTCGGAACCGGCCTGGTCGCGCAGTACCGCTTCGGTATGGTTGTGATCAAATGACCGGTACGCGGGCTTCGGGAAGAAACTCCTGGCCCAGGTTATGGCCTCAGCGGTCAGCTCGTCGGCGCCGTCCTTGACCTGTTCCCACTCCGCTTCCACGCGGCGGGCAAACTCTTCCGGGCCCAGCGCCTTCACCAGAATCTTGATGCGCGCCTTGAATTTGTTGTCACGGCGGCCGAGCTGGTTGTAGACGCGCACGATCGCTTCCAGGTAGGAGAGCAGGTGCGTTTCCGGGAGGAAGTCGCGAATGGCCACGCCGAGGATCGGGGTGCGGCCGAGGCCGCCACCGACGAATACCTGGAAGCCGGTTTCGCCGCGATCATTTTTCACGATCTGCACGCCGATATCGTGGGCGCGGATGGCCGCGCGGTCGGTTGCCGCACCGCACACCGCGATTTTGAATTTGCGCGGCAGAAAGGCGAATTCCGGATGGAAGGTGGACCACTGGCGGATCAGCTCGCAGTAGGGGCGCGGATCCACAAGCTCGTCACCGGCCACGCCGGCAAACTGGTCGGTAGTGGTGTTGCGGATACAGTTACCGCTGGTCTGCACCGCGTGCATTTCCACTTCTGCCAGTTCCGCGAGAATGTCCGGTACGTCTTCCAGGTTTGGCCAGTTCAGCTGTACGTTCTGGCGGGTGGTGAAGTGGGCGTAACCCTTGTCGTACTTGCGGGTGATCTCCGCGAGGCGGCGCAGCTGGGCGCTGTGCATCATGCCGTAGGGCACGGCAATGCGCAGCATGGGGGCCAGACGCTGTACATACAGGCCGTTTTGCAGCCGCAGGGGCAAAAATTCTTCTTCGCTCAGCTCACCGGCGAGGTAACGGTCGGTCTGGCCGCGAAACTGGGCCACCCGTTCCCGGATCAGCTTGTGGTCCTGTTCGTCGTATCGATACATAAGAGCTTGATTCCATTGCTTTTTCGCGCTGCGGAGACAACGCCCAGAGGGTATTTCGGGAGTTACCTTTACCCTAAGATGGCGCATAACATACCAGTCGCCTTATGCAAAAAATAACAATATTTTTTGCTAGCTTAGTAATTTTTGGTTATAAGCGGGAATTGCCGGGCGGAGCGGTGCTATTGCACCTGCGGCGGGGATTTGCTCTACTTGAAAAACCGCTTTTTTAGCGGTGCTGCTACCTTTAAGAACAATAATGATTTTGACAGTAACGGAGTATTGCGATGAGCGATCGAGTTGCAAGAGATGTAGTAGTTGTATCAAACGATAGCGATAACGCGGTAGACGCCATTGCGGCGGTGGCTCTGGTAGCCATTTTCGTGGCCACCTGTATTTTCTGGGTCGCTTCCCAGTAATAGCTGTTTTTTTATTCTGAAGTCCCTGTCGATTGTGTCACCCGGAGCGACTGCCTCCGGGGTGCACTATCGCGCGTTCAGCCCATATTACTCAATACGGTTTTCACCACCAGCACCAGGGTGATGACGAAAATTGCGGTAAATATGATGCCGGCGGCCACGTAGGTCTTGATACTGCCGCCTTTGAAATCCCTTTCCCGGTTCCTGTTCGACTGTACGCCAATTGCGGCGGCCAGGGTGCTGAGCACAACCTGACCGAACGAGGGGCGCTTATCGTTTTCTTTTTCTCCCATGTCCTTCCTCTGCTTCTGCTGTCGGGTTTGGTTCGAGGAGCCGGTCGGGGCCCGCGCTCGGGCCCGGCGTTGGTTCAACCCTCCAGGTTGGGGCGCAGCCAGCGCTCCAGCGCCTGTTCGGTCATGCCCTTGCGCTCTGCCAGGTCCTGTAACTGGTCGCGGCCGATTTTGCCCACATTGAAATACTTGGATTCCGGATGGGCAAAGTACCAGCCGCTGACTGCCGCTGCAGGCATCATGGCGAAGCTTTCGGTCAGCTCGATACCTGCATTCTCCTGCGCATTCAGCAATTTGAAAAGGGTGGCCTTTTCGGTGTGGTCCGGGCAGGCCGGATAGCCGGGGGCAGGGCGGATACCGGAGTACGCCTCCTTGATCAGCTCTTCATTGCTCAGGGTTTCGTCCGGCTGGTAGCCCCAGTACTGTTTGCGCACCTGGCGATGCAGGTATTCGGCGAAGGATTCCGCCAGGCGATCCGCAAGGGCTTTCACCATGATCGCATTGTAGTCGTCGTGCCTGGCTTCGTATTCCCGGGCCAGCTCGTCGGCACCGATACCGGTGGTTACGGCAAATCCGCCGATGTAGTCGGCAACGCCGGACCCCACCGGGGCGATAAAATCCGCGAGGGAGCGGCAGTAGCCATCGCCCCCGCGTTTCTGTACCTGCTGGCGCATCTGATGCAGGCGGGCGATTTCTTCGCTGCGGCTTTCATCGCTGTAGACCACGATATCGTCGCCGTCGGCATTTGCCGGCCACAGCCCGAATACGGCGCGGGCTTTGAGGCGCTTGTTGTCGATCAGGTCCGCCAGTATTTGCTGGGCGTTCTTGAACAGGTCGGTAGCGGCTTCGCCGACGACGTCATCATTGAGGATTGCCGGGTATTTGCCGGCGAGATCCCAGGAGATGAAGAAGGGGGTCCAGTCGATGGTTTCCACCAGTTTTTCCAGCGGGAAATCATCCAGCACGGTCAGGCCCGGATTGTTTGGCACCTTGGGTGCATAACTGGCCCAGTCGAACTGCGGGCCGGCTTGCAGCGCATCCTGGTACGCCAGGCGCGGGTCGTTGCGTTTGCGGTTGGCGGTGCGCGCGCGCACTTTCTCGTACTCTGCCTGAATGCCTTTGACAAAGCCCGGGCGCAACTCGTCGGACAACAGGTTGCTGGCCACTCCCACAGCGCGGGATGCGTCGGCTACATAGACAGTCTGGTTGCGCTGGTACTGCGGATCGATTTTCACCGCGGTGTGCGCCTTGGAGGTGGTGGCGCCGCCGATCAGCAACGGGATATCAAAGCCCTGGCGCTCCATCTCCGCGGCCACGTGGACCATCTCGTCCAGCGACGGGGTGATCAGGCCGGAAAGTCCGATGATGTCACAGTTCTTTTCTTTTGCCGTTTGCAGAATGGTTTCCGCCGGCACCATAACGCCGAGGTCGATTACCTCGAAGTTGTTGCAGGCCAGCACCACGCCGACAATATTCTTGCCGATATCGTGCACATCGCCCTTGACCGTCGCCATCAGGATGCGTCCGTTGGGCTTGCTGTCGACGGTTTTCTCGGCTTCGATATAGGGTTGCAGGTAGGCCACCGCCTGCTTCATAACCCGTGCGGACTTCACCACCTGGGGCAGGAACATTTTGCCCTCGCCGAACAGGTCGCCGACGACGTTCATGCCGTCCATCAGTGGCCCCTCGATCACATCCAGCGGGCGGCGGGCCTGCTGGCGGGCTTCCTCGGTGTCCTGCTCGATAAAGTTGTTGATGCCCTTGACCAGTGAATGGGCCAGGCGCTCGTTGACCGGGAGCTGGCGCCAGGCGAGGTCTTCCTTGCGCTCGGCGGTGCTGCCGTCGCCGCGGTATTTCTCCGCGATATCCAGCAGCGCCTCGGTGCCCTCCGGGGTGCGGTTGAGGATCACGTCCTCGACCTTTTCCCGCAGTTCCTGCGGCAGATCGTCGTACACCGCCAGCTGGCCGGCGTTGACGATACCCATATTCAGGCCAGCCTTGATCGCGTGATACAGGAACACGGAGTGGATGGCTTCCCGCACCGGGTTGTTGCCGCGGAATGAGAAGGACACATTGGAAACACCGCCGGAGACGTTGGCGCCGGGCAGGTTCTGGCGGATCCAGCGGGTAGCCTCGATAAAGTCCACCGCGTAGTTGTTGTGCTCCTCGATTCCGGTGGCGACAGCAAAAATATTCGGGTCGAAAATGATATCGCACGGATTGAAGCCGACCTTCTCCACCAGGATGTCGTAGCTGCGTTTGCTGATCTCGGTCTTGCGCGCGAAGGTGTCGGCCTGGCCGTTTTCGTCAAACGCCATCACCACCACTGCGGCGCCGTAGCGCAGGCAGGCGCGGGCCTTTGCGACAAAATCCTCTTCGCCTTCCTTGAGGCTGATGGAGTTCACGATCGCCTTGCCCTGGATGCACCGCAGGCCGGCCTCGATCACCTCCCACTTGGAGGAATCCACCATAAACGGCACTTTGGCAATGTCCGGCTCGGTGGCGCAGAGGTTGAGGAAGCGGCGCATGGCGGCGACGGAATCCAGCATCGCCTCGTCCATATTGAAATCGATCACCTGTGCGCCGTCTTCCACCTGTGCGGCCGCTACCTGCAGCGCGGTATCGTAATCCTCCTCCATGATCAGGCGCTTGAAACGCGCGGAACCGGTGACGTTGCAGCGCTCACCGACGTTGACGAACAGGGCGTTCTCATCGGCGACATAGGGCTCGAGGCCGGACAGGCGCAGAGCGGGTTTGATTTCCGGCAGCTTGCGCGGCGGAATATCGGCCACCGCATCGGCAATCGCGCGGATATGTTCCGGGGTGGTACCGCAGCAGCCGCCGAGGATATTGATAAAGCCGCTCTGTGCGAACTCGGCGACAATCGCCGCAGTTTCTGCCGGGGTTTCATCGTACTCGCCGAATTCGTTCGGCAGGCCCGCATTGGGGTGGGCGGATACCTGCTCGGCGCAGACACCGGAAAGGGCTTCAATGTAGGGGCGCAGTTCGGTGGCGCCCAGGGCGCAGTTGAGGCCCACCGACAGGGGGTTGGCGTGGGCCACGGAGTAATAGAAGGCCTCGGTGGTCTGGCCCGAAAGGGTGCGGCCGGAGGCGTCGGTGATGGTGCCGGAAATCATGATCGGCAGTTCGAACCCGCGGCGGTCAAATACTTCCTTCAGCGCGTAGATGGCGGCCTTGGCGTTCAGGGTATCGAAGATCGTCTCGATCAGGATCAGATCGCTGCCGCCGTCGATCAGGGCATCGGCGGACTCGATATAGTTCTCTACCAGCTTCTCGAAGGTCACGTTGCGTGCCCCCGGGTCGTTGACGTCCGGGGAGATGCTCGCGGTGCGGGAGGTCGGGCCGATCACACCGGCCACAAAGCGCGGCTTTTCCGGCGTCGAGAGCGCATCCGCGGCGCGGCGCGCCACTTCCGCGGCCACCCGGTTCAGTTCCGGCACCAGGTCTTCCATATCGTAGTCGGACTGGGACAGGCGGGTGGCGTTGAAGGTGTTGGTCTCGATAATGTCGGCGCCGGCTTCCAGGTATTCTCGGTGCAGGCGTTCGATCAGCTCCGGCTGGGTCAGCACCAGCAGGTCGTTGTTGCCCTTGATATCGGAGGGGTAGTCGGCAAAGCGCTGGCCCCGGTAATCCGCTTCCTCCAGCTTCTCCCGCTGGATCATTGTGCCCATGGCGCCGTCCAGAATCAGAATGCGCTCGCCCAGGGCGGCGTAGAGCTGTTTCAGGCGTTGGTCACGAGACTGCAGAGACCGAGCTTCCGACATGGTCATTTTCCTTAAACCGGGGATTCAAAAGGGCCGCAATCTTAGCATAAACCACGCCCTGAGCCGCCTTTCTGCGCGACGCAGAAGAACTTGGGAGCATATCCTTGTAACCGATCGTTCTACCTTTTTGGGACATTGAGAGTGGAAATTCCGGTAACGGAGCACAATACATCAGCCTAGAGTTAACGGATCCGCAAAACATTCATCTGGAGGCCTCATGAAAATTTTGATGGTACTGACATCCCACGATCAGCTGGGGGATACGGGCAAGAAGACTGGCTTCTGGTTGGAGGAGTTTGCTGCGCCTTATTACGTATTCGTCGATGCCGGTGCGCAAGTGACGCTGGCTTCGCCCAAGGGGGGGCAACCGCCCCTGGACCCGAAGAGCGATGTGGAAGACGCGCAGACAGACGCCACGCGGCGCTTCCGCGATGACCCCCTGGCGCAGCAGGCGTTGGCCAATACCATCAAGCTGGGTGAGGTCGATGCGGAAGGCTTCGATGCGCTGTTTTACCCGGGAGGTCACGGCCCCCTCTGGGATCTTGCGGAAGATCGCCAGTCTGTGGCCCTGATTCACGGTTTCTATCGCGACAACAGGCCGGTGGCGGCGGTATGTCACGCCCCGGCAGTGTTCAAGCACGCGGTGGATGAGGCGGGCGAGCCGCTGGTGAAGGGCAAGCGGGTCACCGGTTTCAGCAACAGTGAGGAAGATGGTGTGGAGCTGACCGATATCGTGCCGTTTCTGGTGGAGGATATGCTCAAGGAGAAGGGGGGCAATTACAGCAAAGGGGACGACTGGCAGGAGTATATCTGTACCGATGGCTTGTTGGTCACCGGGCAGAACCCGGCCTCATCCGAAGCCTGCGCCAAGGCCCTGTTGGGTATGCTGAGCTAACCCATCGGGACATGCTGGTTTAACTCGGTCGCAGTTGCGCGTAAAATACCCGACTAAGTCACTCGGTTATTTGAGAAGGTCTATGTCAGAACAGCCGTCAGAATTGAATGTCACCATCACGGATTCCGCCCAGGAGTACCTGCGTGATCTGCTGGCCAAGCAGGATTGCGAAGGCATTGCCATCCGCATGTTCGTGTCCAACCCCGGTACTCCCAATGCGGAGACCTGTATCGCCTACTGCCGTCCCGGTGAAGAGAAAGAGGGCGACTTGGAAATGCAGCTGGATGGCCTCAAAGCCTACTTTGAGGGCCGCAGCGTGCCCTACCTGGACGAGGCCCGGGTGGATTACTCCGCGGACAAGATGGGTGGCCAGCTCACCATTCGCGCGCCCAACTCCCGCATGCCCAAGGTCACCGATGACAGCCCCATCGAGGACCGTATCAACTATGTGCTGTACAGCGACGTCAACCCGGGTCTCGCCGCCCACGGCGGTCAGGTCAGCCTGATGGAAGTGACCGAAGATATGTACGCGGTGCTGAAGTTTGGCGGCGGCTGCCAGGGTTGCGGCATGGTGGACATGACCCTGAAAGAGGGTGTGGAGAAGACCCTGAAGGAAAAGATTCCGGAACTGGCCGGGGTGAAGGACATCACCGACCACACCGACAAGTCCCAGGCCTATTACTGATTTCGGGACTTTAAGTTCGGAGACAAAAAATCGCGGCAATCGCCGCGATTTTTTTTGCCTGCAGGAACGGTTAATTAGCGGGAATCACTGATAGACCCGCACATAGTCCACGTACATTCGCTGCGGGAACACACTGCTGCCGTCGGGGCTGCCGGGCCAGCTGCCACCTACCGCCACATTCAGCAGGATGAAGAAGGGGTGGTCGTATACCCAGGGACCGTACTGCTCCACCTGCGCGCGTGAAACGCTGTAGAAGTTGTTGCCGTCCACAAACCAGCTGATACCGTTGCTGTTCCACTCCACCGCATAAACGTGATATCCGGCATCCACGTTCTGCCCGACATTGTGGGTACCCATGATCGGTGTATTGCCGGAATAACCGGGACCGTGCAGCGCGCCGTGGGTGAGGGTCGGTTCATAGCCCACGTGTTCCATGATGTCGATCTCGCCGGAATCAGGCCAGGGGGTGCCAGTGCGGATATTGCCTCCCAGCATCCAGAACGCGGGCCAGATACCCTGGGTCTGCGGCAATTTGATGCGGGCCTCGATACGGCCGTACTGGAACTCCTTTTTCCCCGCACTGATCATGCGGCTTGAGGTGTACTGACAGGCGCCATACCAGCAGTTGTAGCCGCCTTCCTGGCGCGCCTCGATCACCAGCACATTGCTGCCGGCCTGCGCGTCGTACTGGATCGAGGCATTCTGGCCACTGGTATAGTACTGCAGCTCGCTGTTGCCCCAGCCGCCGCCTCCGGTTTCAAAGGTCCAGTTGCCGCTGTTGATGGTATCGAACTCATCGCTCCAGACCACGCCATTGGTGGCCGCCGGACTCACCACGATGGAAGAAACGTTGTCGTTGAAGCCCTCGTTGTTGAGGCAGCTATCGTCGCCAGTGACGGTCACCGAAGCGCCGGTAAAATTGTCGTTGTCATAAAGCGTGGCCTGATAGCCAGACGAGACCCGGATCGACGAGGCATCGTCATTGACGAATCCCCGCGCCTGCAGGCTGGCCAGGTTATAGCTGCCAACTTCCAGCCCGGTGGACCACCCGGTGTAATTACAGTGCTGGAAGATAGTGGCAACTCCCCCGGATGGGTTTGCGGGAACCACTTCGATCCAGTTCAGGTTCCAGTCGCCGGTGGTCGCGAATACGCCGAGACTGTAAGTGCCGGCATCGATATGAACCTGATGGGAGATGGTTTGCCAGTTCTGCCAGCCACCGGTATTCGGAACATTCAGACTGCCGAGCACGATGGCGCCACCATTCAGGTCGTTCGACAGTTTTCCGCCGGTGGCGCTGGCGAGGCGGAAACGCACGATGTACTGGCCGCTGGAGGGAATGACCAGGTTGTTGTAGGCCAGCCATTCGCCGGCGGCGACCCAGCCGACATTGTGACCGCCGCCGCTATCACTGGTGGCTTCAATATCCACATCGTCTGCGCGGTAGGCGCCCCCGGTATTTCCCGGGGTTGTATCGTAAAACGCACTGTAGTCTTCCGCCTGGAAGATGGATGCCTCGGCATCGGCAAACGGAATACTGGCGCAGAACCCGAGCAGTACCGCACCGAAACCTTTTTGCCATTTGGAGTTTTTCGGAATTCTCATTGTCACTTTCTCTTTTTATTGAATTTCCATTGATCCGAATTCCTTTTACTTGTGAAAAAGAAACCGGGGCTGCGGAAATATCACGAGAAAATTTACGGGCGGCGTCCCAGAAGCCCGCTAATTGGAAAGTGGCACGGCGAAATCCGGAAATTTGGCGCCTGATCTATTTAGCGGGTGATAGCGCTGTCTTGATCGGGCCGATAATGACGTCAGGGCGGGAATTTGTCCGTCGCGGGAAGAAAATGGCACGCCCGAACCAGGTTGGCTGTTCTGCCTCCCAAGTGGTTCACGCGTACCTGTTTCGAGGAATTATTGCCCCATCCGTTTTTTGGTTTTGCTGGTAGCTTGCGCCGTCAGAGGATCGTCAGGCCAGAAATGCTTCTGGTATTTGATGCGCAATTCTTTTTTCACGGCGCTGTAGGTATTCGCCCAGAAACTGGCGAGATCGCGGGTTACCTGCACCGGCCGCTGTGCCGGTGACAGCAGGTGCACCATCAGCGGGTAGCGACCCTCGAGTACGGTCGGCGTCTGCGCCAGGCCGAACATCTCCTGCAGGCGCACGGCCAGTACAGGAGGTGTTTCCCTGTAATCGATGGCGATGCGCGAGCCGCTGGGTACCAGGATGTGGCTCGGTGCGAGCGCGTCAATGCGCTGCTGGTCATTCCAGTCCAGCTGGCTTTGCAGGATGCCGTGCAGGTTCAGTTGCTGTAACTGTTCCAGCTTGCTGTAACCCGCAAGGTGGGGAAGCAGCCAGTGCTCCAGGGTTTCCAGCAGATTGCTGTCGCTCCAGTCGGGAAGGGATAGCCCGCTTAGCCGATCGGAAAATTCATTTGTACAGGTGCGCAAGAATTCCACCCGCATGCGCAGGCTTTCGGCCTCTTTCGTCCAGGGCAGCGCATTGAGACCCTGCTGACCTTTTTGGCGCACCGCATCCAGCAGCGCGCGGCTCAGCAGCTCCGGGGAAATATTTTTTGCCGGTGCTTCGTCCAGCAGGATGCGCCCCAGGGTGGTCTGGTGGCTGGCAATGGCGCGGCCGGTGCGGGCATCCCAGCGCACGCAATCCTTTGTTTCCACCAGGTCGGCAAAGTACTGTTGCAGGGCGCTTTCGGAAATCTGTGCCGCCAGCTGAATACGGGCATCGCGGCCCTGGCCGTCGAGCTCTGCGACCACAATGTATTCGGCAATTGCCAGCGGATCCTCGTGAGAAAAGTGCGCGCCGCGACCGCTGGCGAGTAAAAAACGGCGGTCCCGGTCATGGCGGTTTTTACCAATGCGGTCGGGGTATGCGAGCCCCAGTAAAACCCCGACCCGATCCAGCTCATCCATTGCGGTGTGCTTGCCGGAGGAGGGCAACTGGGCCTGCCAGATTTTTGCCTGCTGGCGGATGCGCTGGATCGCACCGCGATCGCTACCGCTGTTTTTGCGTGTGCCGGCAAGCACTTCGATACGCTTGTGAATGTCCCGGTCCCAACGCTGTTCACCGCGAAAAATATCCCGCTCCGACAGCAGTCCGGCCAGCAGGCAGGCTTCCTGTCGCAGGCCCCAGTCTGCGCTTTTCAACATCATATGGGCCAGGCGCGGATGCGCGCCGAGGGCGAGCATGGCTTTGCCGTGCTCGCTAATCTTCAGCGTTTTGTCGAGCGCGCCCAGTTGTTGCAGTAGTGCCTGCGCCTGGGCAACCGGCCCCGGTGGCAGTGGGTCGAGCCACGCCAGTTCATCGGGCTCGTGCACGCCCCATTGCGCCAGTTCCAGCACTACCGGCGCCAGGTCGCTGATCAGGATTTCCGGTGCGTTCTTGGCGGGTAACTGCTGCTGTCGGGATTCGCTCCACAGGCGCAAACACTGGCCTTCACACAGGCGACCGGCACGGCCGGCGCGCTGGGTCGCTGAAGCCTGTGAAATGGGGACGGTCACCAGCCGGTTCATCCCGGTATTGGGATCAAAGCGCGACTCGCGCATTAGTCCTGTATCCACCACCATGCGGATACCCTCGATGGTGAGGCTGGTTTCCGCCACGTTGGTGGCGAGGACGATCTTGCGGTGGCCGGCGGGTGCAGGGGCAATGGCTGCATCCTGCTGTTGTTTGCTGAGGTCACCGTAGAGGGGCGCGACGACAATGCCATTGCGCCCCGCAAGCAGTTCCTGCAGGCGCTCTTCCACCTGGCGGATCTCTCCCACACCCGGCAGGAAGGCCAGCAGGCTGCCATCCTGTGTGTCCATCCACTCGGTGATCTTGCGTGCCATCAGCGCGGGCAGCTGGCGGCTATCGTCGGGTACCTGCTGGTGCGGGAGGTAGTGCACGTGCACCGGGAAGCTGCGCCCCTCGCTGGTGATCACCGGCGCGTCTCCCAGCAGCCCGGCCACCGCGGTGGCGTCGAGGGTGGCGGACATTACCAGTAGCTTGAGGTCTTCCCGCAGGTACTCCTGGGACTGCAGGCACAGGGCCAGTGCCAGGTCCCCCTGCAGGTTGCGCTCGTGGAATTCGTCGAAGATGACCAGTGCGGTATCCGCCAGCTCTGGATCGGACTGCAACAGGCGGGTGAGGATACCTTCCGTGACCACCAGAATGCGGGTGTCGCGGCTCGCCTTGCGTTCCGCGCGGACCTGGTAACCCACGGTCTTGCCTACCGGTTCTCCCAGTAGCTCCGCCATCCGCGCAGCGGCGCTGCGGGCGGCGAGGCGGCGGGGTTCCAGCATGATGATCCTGCGTCCCTCGAGCCAGGGGCGGTCGAGCAGGGCAAGGGGAACGCTGGTGGTTTTACCGGCACCGGGCGGCGCCTGCAGAACCACGTTGTTATGCGCGGCTAATGCGTCCAGCAGGTCTGGCAGTACATCTTGGATGGGTAACTTCATCATGGCCGGGATTATACCGGTGACTGCGGTGTGCCGGAATTCGCAGTCCACCGCCCAGTCTATCGCCCAGCGTATGCAGCGGGACAAAGCGCAGATTACCCGGGTGCTGAAAGAACTGATTAATGACGTCCTGATCGAGAAGCAAGCAAACCCACAAGATGGGCGCAGCCAGCTTCTATTTCCCACCAGAAAGGGCAGCGCGGTGATGACCCAGCTGCTGGAGGCTGAGGAGGAAACCGCGAAAGCCATGACTCGCAGCCTGACCAACCAGGAGCTGCAAGAGTTCGCGGAGCTCACTGCGCGCATGGTGGCAAACCTCACTACTGAAACCGCTGGAGGTCGATGAAATGCCAGGATCGCAAGCCCCGGAACCGCAAGCCCGACGGCCACAAACCTCACAACCACGCACAATACAACTCGAAGTCATCCGCAGCTACCAGATCACTCTAAACATGTTGCGGGTGACCCTGGGGGGCGAAGGCAACCCGTCTGTCTGGTGCGCCTGTGAATTCACTACCATGCGTCATCTGCGACGGTATTTTCGCAAAGAGCGCGAAGTGGACGCAAAGCTGGGGTATATTTCCAGTTACTGGAAGCACGGCCTGAGCGAAGAGCAGCACAAAATCGTCAAGCGTGAAGACGAAGTCATCGCCAAGGTTTTTTAACGGGGAAGCAGGTTCGGTATGGAAAAAGCATTCTGGCTGGAAAAATGGCAGAAGAACGAAATCGGTTTTCACAATACGAAAGCACATCCGTTACTGGTCAGGTACTTTGACCATCTGTGCCTGAATACCGGCAGCCGGCTGTTTTTGCCGCTATGTGGCAAAACCCTGGATATTGCCTGGTTACTTTCCCGGGGCTTTCGGGTTGCCGGTGCCGAGTTGAGTGAATTGGCCGTTGTGCAGCTGTTTGAGGCGTTGGGAGTAAAGCCGGAAATCCTCCCGCAGGGTGAGCTGACACGCTACAGCAGCGACGGTATAGATATTTTTGTCGGGGATATTTTCCAGCTGCAACCGGAAGCCCTGGGGCCGATAGATGCAATTTATGATCGCGCTGCCCTGGTCGCGCTGCCGGAAGATATGCGCCGTCAATACAGTGCGCATTTGCAGGCGCTGACGGCGATCGCACCGCAACTGTTGATCACCTTTGACTACGACCAGGCTGTGATGCCGGGCCCGCCTTTCTGCGTCAGCGATGATGAGGTTACGCAGCATTACGGCAGCGAATACCGGCTCACACTTACAGAGGCTGTGGATGTACCGGGGGGCCTCAAGGGCAAGGTGTCGGCGCTGGAGAAGGTCTGGATTTTGCAGCCGGAAATTGCAGAATAGGGCGGAGAGCTCGCACCGCTCCGAATTCCCGCCGAGATCAATAACGGAATAATTTGGCCGGTATGAATCAAGATATCACATGGATTGACTGGTGGATTATCGCCGCCTACTGTGTCGGCTTGCTGGCCATGGCGTGGTGGCTCGCGCGCCGGCAGGAGAGTCGGGAAGACTACTATGTGGCGGGGCGGGAAGTAGGCCCCTGGCCGGTCGGCTTGTCGATCATGGCCACCCAGTGTTCCACCAACAGTATTCTCGGGGCCCCCGCATTTGTTGCCTTTGCGGCAGGCGGGGGCCTGCTGTGGCTGCAGTACGAACTGGCAGTGCCCCTGGCCATGGTGGTGCTGATCCTGTTTGCGATGCCACTGTTTCGCCACCTGCGGCTGGTGTCCGTGTACGCCTATCTCGAACAGCGCTTCGACCTGCCTACACGCCTGACCTTGAGCGGGCTGTTCCTGTTTGTGCGGGCATTTGCCACTGCGGTAACGGTGTACAGCATAGCGCTGGTGATAGACCTGATTACCGGGCTCGGATTTGTGGCCTCGGTGTTGTTGCTGGGTGCTTTTACCGTTGTCTACGATGTAATGGGTGGCATACGCGGCGTGATCTACTCCGATGTCATCCAGTTGCTGATCCTGGCAGTAATGCTGGTACTTGTGCTGGTGTTTCTGGTAGATGCCAGTGGTGGTTTCGGCGAAATGTGGCAGGCGTTCGCCAGCGAGCGCAAGACTACTCTGGATTTTTCCCATCACGGGCTTGGTGACGGTGAAACTTTTGCCTTCTGGCCGATGCTGCTCGGCGGTCTGTTCCTGTATGTTTCTTACTACGGCTGTGACCAGAGCCAGGTACAGCGCCAGCTGAGTACCCGCGATATCGATGCCACCAACAGTGCGCTGATGATCAACGGCCTGCTGCGTTTCCCGCTGGTGTTGCTTTACTGTCTGGTGGGTGTGGGTATTGCGGCCTATGCCACGCGGCACCCGGAATTTATCGTCGCGCTGCCGGATTCCGGGGGCGGGCCGGAATACAATCTGGCGGTGCCACTCTACATGATCAACGCACTGCCAGCCGGCTTGGTTGGACTCAGCCTGGTTGCGCTGTTTGCCGCAGCCATGTCCTCGCTGGATTCGGTACTCAACTCCCTCAGCGCCACCACCATGGAAGACTTCGTGCGGCGTTTTCACCGCGGTAGCTGGACCGCACACAAGGAACTGATCCTTTCCCGGGTGCTGACCACCGTGTGGGGTGTCATCACACTGGTCATGGCGTTTTACGTCGATAACATTGCCACCACGGTGCTGGAAGCCATCAACAAGATTGGCTCGCTGGCCAACGGTCCGATCCTCGCGGTGTTTGCGCTCGGATTCCTTACCCATCGGGTTCGCGGCCCCCATGCCATTGCCGGCTTGCTACTCGGGATAGCGGGGAACGGTGTCTGCTGGATCTTCCTGCCAGAGATCTCATGGTTGTGGTGGAATGTGATTGGCTTTGCCGTAGCCGTGTCGGTCGCCTTGGTGCTGTCGATATTGCCCGTCGCGGCAAATCGAGAGCCGCAGTGGGTAAACAAAGATGTGTATGAAGCGGATATACGGGGTTACCTGAAGGCTGAGGCGAAGCGCAACTGGTACCGACGCAGTCTGTGGCTGGTAGCCTGGTTCTTCTGCCTGTTGGCAGTGCTGTTTGCTATCGGCGGGTAGTGGCGCAATTTCGCCGACGCTCGAAAGAGGATGGTGATTTAGTCCGCCCCTGACTAGCTGACCGATGTATCGCGATCGAGCACCCAGCAGCGCGGATTTTGGGTAAAGCCAATATGCTCGTAGTAGTCATTGGCCGCGGGCGCTGCGAGCAGAATCAACTTGCAGTGCGGTCCGAGTTCGGCCTGGGTCTTTGCCTGCAGTGCCTTGCCGATACCGAGTCGCTGGTAGGAGCTGGCAACGGCCAGGTCGGACAGGTAGCAAGCATAGTGAAAATCGGTCACGGAGCGGGCAATGCCCACCAGGGTATCTCCATCCCAGGCGCTGACCACCAGATTGCTATTGGCAATCATGCCTTCCATACATTCGCGGTCGTGGATGGGGCGGCGCTCCCCCAGGGTAGAGCGTTCGAGCAATTCAATAAACTGGTCCGTACTAACGGATACGTTGATTTTAAATTCGACTTCCATGATTCCATTTTTATAGATTGAGCGTGACCTGCCTGGTGTCAGTAACAGAACGGGTAATCTTTCGGCGTGTTGCCTTCCGACAATTACCTGAAATATTACGGGTAGTCGGCCCGCTGTGCCGCATGCCAGAACAGGCCGGCTGCTGCGACAAACAGGCATATATACAGACTGTTGATCAAGAGCAGCTCAACCGGTGTGCTGACCGGCATTCCCAGTTCCATGGCAATAGCGACAAGGGTGACCAGTACCTGTGTGACAGCCATGGCCATTGCGGTAATCGCCATTCCGCGCGGTGTTAACCGGCCCCTTGCTGTTCCGACTATGCCAATAATCACCACGCCGAGATACAGTAGATTGGCCGGGTTGTCTTCGCTGCCAATAACGCCAACCGCCAGGTTCACCCACACAAGAAGCAGGGTGGCAAACAACAAAAGTCCGGCCGCCGTGTGATATGCGAGTGGCCGCGGTTGTGCCATTGCCTTGAAAAACGCGAAGTTGGCAGAGAATAAAAGTGCACCGGCGACCACGAAATCGAGAGGCCCCCAGTTAACCTCCTGGCTGAGCCCCATCGCCAGTAGCGGGAGCAGCAGAATCAGGCCGGTGATCAGCAAGGCGTAATTTACGACTTTGCATCTGGTGGTCATCATTTTTCGACCTTTTATGTAAGATTTGACTATCTGGTGACCAGTAACGCGATCGCCGATACTGGCAATCTGGATCCGGTTATCACATCCTATTACGTCTACTAGGCCTTTTACGATAAATCGATAAAGCGATAAAACAATAGACGCGATATATAAGCAGAGACATCTAGCGTGATCAATTCCCTTTCCAAAGTATCTTACCGTCTGCTGGGCATGGTGTTCAGCTTCGGGCTTGCGGCAGGCTGTTTGGCTGATTCTGGGGGGGCAGGTACAGCTTATCGCCCCATCTCCGTCGACGGTTTCCACGACGCCATCAAGCACTGGAACGACCGCACCGGTGAGACTGGTGCGGCGTACTACGAGCTGGATCAGATCGAGGCCATTGCCGACAACCTGCTGCTTTACCAGCGCGACAGTGGCGGCTGGCCTAGCAACCAGCACCCGCTGCGGGTAGCGTCTGCCGGTGAGCGCGCGCGAGCACTGGAACAAAAATCCCTGGCGGATGCCAGCTTCGACAACCGCAATATCTACCCGCAGATCGAATATCTGTCGGAGGTCTTTCGCCAGACCGGTAAGCATCGCTATCGCGATGGGGCGTTGAAAGGCCTGCGTTACACACTGGACCGTCAGTACCCCAATGGCGGCTGGGCCCATTCACCGGACCGTACCGATCTCGCTTACTTCCGTCATATCACCATTGCCGACGAAGTCATGCCGGGTGTGCTGACGTTTCTGCGCAAGGTAGCCGCAGGCGATTACCCGTTCGACTATCTAGACGAAAAACTGCGCAGACAGGCCGCGCGGGCCGTCGTAAAGGGGGACGCGCTGCTGCTGGATTTGCAGGTGCGTATCGATGGCAAGCGCACCGGCTGGGCCGGCCAGTACCATGAAGAAATCTTGCAGCCGGCGAAAGGGCGGGCGTACGAATTGCCCGGCATCCTTGCCTGGGAAACGGTGCCGGTACTGGAATACCTGATGTCCATCCCGACCCCCTCAAAAAACGTGGTCGAAGCGGTGAATGGCGGTGCAGCCTGGCTGGAATCCGCAAGCCTCTCGGGCTTCCGTATCGACCGGGTGAAAGCCGCTAGCCAGCGCTTCGATTTCCACAACGCCAATTACGATCTTGTAGTGGTGGATGATGCCGCAGCCAAACCCATCTGGGCGCGGTTTTACGACCTGGAGACCAGCGAACCGTTTCTCGCCAATCGCGATAGCAAAAGGGTTTCAAAGTTGTCGGAAGTCGATGTGGAGCGGCGCACAGGATACAGCTGGTACGGTTACTGGCCGGCGAAATTTCTGGAGACGGAGTATCCAGCCTGGCAGCAGAAAACTGCCGTGGCCGCGCGGCTGGACAGTTTCCACAAGGCTGCATCCTCGGCCGACTTCGACGCTTACTTCGATCATTTCAGTAGAGGTGGCGTGTTCATCGGCACCGACGCCAGCGAACGCTGGAGTGTCGAGGACTTCAAGCGTTACGTGAAACCCTATTTCAGTCAGGGCAAAGGCTGGACCTATGTGCCGAGAGATCGCACCATCACCGTGCACGGTGACGTCGCCTGGTTTGATGAACTGCTGGATAACGAAGCTTACGGTGAGTGCCGGGGCAGCGGCGTGTTGGTCAGGGACGAGGGACAGTGGAAGATCGCCCAGTACAATTTGCATTTCCCGGTGCCGAACGATCTGGCGAAACAGATTACCGAACTGATCAAGCAATCTGGGAAACGATAAGACGCGAGAACCTGGCACAGGATGCTGTTCGGTAATGCAGCGGGAAAATCCCTGTTGCGAGACAGTGCGAGCGCAGCAAGTGTGGAGGGTATTTCAGGGGCTTGATGAATCCTCAGTGGGTTTTTCCTGATTGGTATATTGAGCAATGGCTTCATCGACCGGTAAAAATACGCGATGTTCGTCACAAAGTACGGTTCCGCCGTCGTGGCCCTTGCCGCGACCTGTTTCGATTGCGCCACTGCCATAGACGATAGCTCTAACTGATTCAAAGTCTATGGTGTTGAAACAGTAACCCGATGCGCTGTCGGCAACTTGGCTATTTTTTTTCAGGGTATCTTTGAGAATGAAAACTAATCTGGCTTCACAGAGAGAAGCGGGGCCCGATTGATCAGGTAGTTCCAGAGTGACAGTGTTGACAAAGCGCCAGTAGGCTGCCGGGTTACAGTGAAAATAGATACCGTCTTGCTCAATTATGAGGTCGTCCAACTGGACGTCTTCGTGATCTTCGAGCACTTTGGCGACGGAAACCTCGATCAATCTCGGTATATCCACCGCAAAACTGCTTTCCTGCGAACCGGATGCTACCCCTGCTTTCTGCAGTGTTTTTGCACTTGATTGGGGAGCGGTTCGGGTGTCTGCGTTCGCACAGATAGAAATGGCTGTAAGAATTACAGCCAGCGGGAAAGTGGAAATTCTGGACATGCTGGCGCCCCTTTTATGGCTGAGTAATGGCCGCGGATTCACGCATTAGCGCGTTTTGATGCAGTGCGATAGCTTCCTCAATTTCGAGATATGGCTTCAAGGTGGCACAGTCACCCGTTTGACTGCCGCCGGCTCCTCCGTTCCCCCCATTTACCAGAATATCTCCATTCTCGAGCTGCTGCGCGGTCACAAAATCGTAGCTGAAGTGCACTTCACATTGCCCATCATGCAGGACTGTGACATCGCTCTTAAATGTCGATCGCAATGGAAAGTGGACGTAGGCGATACACGGACTGCTGATTACCAGGGGGGCCGGACACTGGGTATCGCTGTAAACCGGAAGCCGGACTTCCTGCTGTGGCTCACAGCGAACGGAAACCATGGATGGCGTAGCAACCAGCTCATTGTTCCGGATATCATCGCGTTCCCTGTACACCGAATCAGCTGTTTTCGCGATAAGGTCTGGTGAGTCTACAACGAACAGACTGTTGCCTTGGGCGTCATGGGTCGCCATCGCCAAAGGGAAAGCTGCTGCAAGGGCCAACAAAAGCGGGGCCGCTGGTAAGCGATATGCTGAATGGATTTTGCTCATTTGGATTCTGGTCAAGGAAAATATCCAGAATCCTAGTAGAGAACTGGTGCCGCCGTGGCGACTCTCTCAGGTGAGGTGAAAAAAACGGCGCCGATTCTGGAAATAGGGGGGCTCAAGTGCCCCGGTCAGGTTTGTCTGAATCGGAGACGAGTCACGGCAATTGCTGATTGAGCCACTGCACGAACTGTGGCCTGGGCAGCGCGCCAGACAGGCGCGCGATTTCTCGGCCGCGGTGAAACACCATCAGGGTGGGGATGGAGCGAATCTGGAAGCCGCTGGCGGTCTGCTGGTTGGCTTCGGTATCCAGCTTCACGAACACTGCCTGTGTCGCCATTTCACCCGCCACCTGACTGAATGCCGGTGCGAACTGCTGGCACGGACCGCACCAGGTGGCCCAGAAGTCGACCACTACCGGCAGGTCGCTTTTGTCGATAAAGCGGCGGAAACTGACATCGATGGCATTGATCGGGTGTCCGCCAATCAACGGTTCGCGGCACTTGCCGCACAGAGGGCGATCGCCCAGCCGTTGCCGGGGGACCCGGTTCGGCGTAGTGCAGGAGGGGCAGACGATCTGGGTGAGTTGCGTTTCGGACATCGGACTTCTCCACATTCTGGCTGGTTCGAATTGTGAACCAGCCTAGAAGGATGCGCCATCCACCAGCCGGATTTTCATCTTCTCCAGTAGCGCCGGGTCCGCCATGCGCGCATTCACCGCGATGCGCTTGACCGGGCACTTGTCCGTAGTGATGTAGTGCGTCACACAGCCACAATGGTGGCAACGATGGTGTTCAATATCCCGGTCTCCCCAGATATAAAAGCTCTTCACCGGGTTCTGGTAGTGCACCACGACGTCAGCGGGCTCGTAGTAGGCCCACAGCCCCGCATATCTCCGGCACAGCGAACAGTTACAGCTGGTCACTTCCGTCGGGAGTGTGGCGACCTCGAGGGTGATATTGCCGCAGTGGCAGCTGCCGAAAGGTTTCATGCTTTTTTCCGCTTGCGGGGAAGGGGGAGACCGAATAGTGGCACAGTATCCAGGCGAAAGTTGTAGAGTAGGGCGAAGAGGTGGTTTACTGCTCGGATGTGTGGAAGGTGTCGCACTACCAGATGCAATACCCCGAGAAGTTAAGGTCTTTCTGATGACAACTGTATTTCGCGCGTCGATCGCGCTGTTTTTATTGATTGCCGCACAGCACTGCCTCGCTGTCACCAGCATTCCGGTAGACGATTCCTACACGCCCTCAGAGCGTTTTTACCGCTACAAAAAACAAGATCCTTCGCTGGAATGGCCCGCACTGACTTTCGCTGCCGGCCAACAGGTATTTTTCGATCGCCGCTACAAGGCCATCGACAAGCGCGAGCTGCACCTGGATCTATTCAAGCCCGCCCCGGAAAAGAATAACGAGCAGATCATCGTGATGATCCACGGCGGCGGCTGGCGTTCCGGTCAGCGTTCACACCTGTATGCCATGGCGAACCAGCTCGCCCAGCGCGGTTACACCCTGGTTGTGCCGGAATTCCGCCTGTCGCTGGAGGCACCGTATCCGGCGGCGATGCAAGACGTAAACGACGTACTGCAGTGGCTGAAACAGAATGCCGGTGAATACGCTATAGATCCCGGCAAGATCGCCGTGCTGGGCGGGTCGTCCGGTGGGCATATGGCGTCACTGCTGGCCTACGCTGGACCTTCGCAAGTGTTCGGCAAGAGCGATGTGCGCGTCAATGCCCTGATCGACCTCGACGGCGTGCTCAACCTCGATCACGAGCGCCCGAACCCCCAATCACCGCTGCAGGCGTGGCTCGGCAGCGACATGGAGCAATCGCCGGAGCTGTGGCGGCAGGCCGCACCTACCTCACATCTCTCGAAAACCTCGCCGGCAACACTGGTCATCAGCAGCGGCCAGCCGCGATTCACCATGGGCCACAAGCAGGTGGAGGAGACCCTCAAGGGCTTCGGTATTCCCTACCAGTACCACGCATTTCCCGAAGTGATCCACACCTACTGGCTGTTTGATCCCTATCTCAGCCAGACGGTGGACATCATTGACGGTTTCCTGCGCAATCTGGGCAAGAACCGCTGAACCCCAGAGCGGGCAGGGCGCTATGGCAGTTGTATTGCCAGCCTGCTGGGATCGACCACCACGTGGCGAATACGTTTGCGCCCGACTGTATAGGAGATATGCACCAGGCCGTTGTCGGTCTGGATCACTGCCGGATACCCGTAGCCCTCCTTGATCGGCTCCGCCTCCAGGGGCAGCGCCGGATACCAGTGCTCGCCATCCCGGGACAGGGCGATATTCAGCGGGTAGCGCGGGCCTTTGCCGGGCGTGTTGGGTGCATGGGCCGAGTGGTTGTACACCAGCAGTTGCAGGCCGCTAGCTAGGGTTACCGCGTCGGTGCCGGAATTCGGGTTGGGTAAATCAATTGCGGCCAGCGGCGTCCAGTTGCGGCCCCGGTCGTAAGACCAGGTGCTCGCCATCACCCCCTGCTTGGTGCGCGCCAGCGCCTGCAAACGCCCGTCGGGATAGGTGAGAATGCTCGGTTGAATCGCATCCAGCCCCGGGCCCGGGTCCACCTCCGCGGTTTTCGTCCAGTTTTGCCCCTGGTCTTTCGACTGCTCAAAGTGCAGGCGCCACTGCCCGTTGTCTTCGGTGCTCGACGGTGCCAGCCAGGCGCCCATGCCGGTGGTGATTGGCTTGTTTTTCACCGGGCCAATCATCCCATCCGGCAGCCGGGCGGGATGGCTCCAGGTTGCGCCGTCGTCCGCCGATTGCATCATCATGCCCCACCACTCGCGCGGGTTGGGGCCCACCTTGTAAAACAGCGTGAGCGGCTGACCGGGGGACTGGAACAACACCGGGTTCCAGGTGGGCATCGGGTTGCCGGCACTGTCGCTGCCTGTGGCCACCTTCAGTGCCGGTTGCCATGTACCATCTGCCCAGCGCGCCACGTAAATCGCAACATCCTGGTGGCGCTCGTGGGTACCGCCAAACCACGCCGCCAGCAGCGCGCCGCTATCGGTCTGCACCAGGGTGGAAGCGTGGCTCTGCGGATAGCCGGCGTCGGGGTTGATCCAGCTGCGACCGACGACTGCCGCATTTTGTGCATTATGTTCGGTCGTCGTCCCACAACCGGCACACAGCATCACGGCTGCCAACACCCACTGTTTCATTCTTACCCCCGGTAAATCACAATTCACTGCCGAAAACAGGCAGGTATTCAACGCAGGGATTCCCCGATTCTGATTACCGCCCGTTGCTGGCCGTTGATTCTACACAGGAACTTATGTGGAAACACATGCCCGAAATTCCGAGCACCACGGCCAGACCTGCGGGCGTACTTGCTAACCTTTGAGAACAACCGGGCGGTGGGCGAATTTACTTCGCGGTATTGTCGCACCGCTTTCCTTTACCTGTGGAGGCCGAACGTGCAAGTCGAAACCCTGAGGGATGTGCTGGTATGGACCCGCGAATTCCACAAGAATTTATCCGCCTGCCTGCAACACTGCTTCGGCAAGAGCGAGAACACCCGCTCCCAGATGCTGCTCGAATATCTGACAAAGCACGAGCAGGAAATGTCCCAGACCGTCGACGGGTTCGTGAAAACCGCCGAAACCCGCGCGCTCAATACCTGGTGTTACGACTACATGGACAAGCATCCGATACTACACAGTGAACAGTGCCATGCGCCGTTCCAGGACCTCGAGCCGGATGAAATTATGCGCGTTATTACCGATCAGCACGAGCAGGTGATCGAACTCTACCGCTATTTGTACGGCCGGGCGGATATCGAAGAGACTCGGGAACTGATGGAAGAGCTGAAGTCGCTGGAAGAGCAGGGGATAAAGCAGATGGTACAGAGCGTGAACCGGATGCGAGATATGTAGTTCTAAAATGCCGCTGGCAATGCCACTGGGATTTCGGCGTGCCGGGAATGTTTACCTGAACATGCTTTTTATATTCAAAAAATTAAAGGACCGACGGCGCCGGCCCTTTAAAACTCGGTGGGTTTCGGCATGAAAACCCGATAGTCAACAGGCGTTTTCAGCTATTCCGGATTTTGCTCCGCGATCATTTAAACTTCCAAATTCGGCAGCACAAAAGATTTGGTGTTTGAGTGCAACCTGATCCACAGCCCCGGATTAGCATTCAATTGCTGTAGCGCTTCCTCTCTGTCTTCGCTTAACCGCGTATTCAGCACGTTCGTATAGGTCTGCACCTTGGCTGGGGCGGTATCCGCATCGACTACGGATTGCACGACTTTCTTTGCCTGCAAAATAGCTGCCGGGCCCAGGGTGAGGATGTACTGGGCGGAGCGGCATTCGGCTTCGTCCTGTTCACTTACCGCACTGCCACCGGCTTTGAACTTGCTGATATGGTGTTCAAGGATACTGCTGGAAATCGGGATTACGCCAGCCAGGTGATTGCTCTTGGCACCGGAGAAGGGCTTGATGTAGGCGAGGTGGGAGGCCTGGTTTTCTTCCGGGCCGTGGCCGATGAAGAAGATATCCAGACCGCCGAGGGACTCGAGCTTGTTCAGGTAGGCGATCAGCCCGGCTTCCAGATCGTCGGTGTCTGTCTGCATCGGCGTGAAGCTTTTTACTTTCCTGAAGAAGTCGGGGCCGAGGATGCGCTCGAAGTCCCGCACGAAGCTGAAGCCGTTGCTCATGCTCATGGGGGCGAGGGCGTCCTGGGTGAATACGTTCAGGCGGCCGAGGAGTTCGTCCTGCTCTGAGGTTCTGGCCAGTTCGCCCAGCAGGCGGTGCAGGGCCTGGGCGCCGCGGCCGCCAAGCAGGGCGATATTGATATCGCCGTCTTTTGCTCTGGCGGTTTCGAACAGCTCGTTCAGCATGGCCTTGCCGACCTCCACCTCGGAGTCGAGTACGGTGGGGATTATGCCGTGATCGGTCAGGTCGGCGTCGTGCGCGTTGTCTTGGGAGAGCCATACGTTGCCGCTTTCTTCGGCTCGAGTGAAGGTTGCGCTGTTATCTTTCATGGAGGTACCTCGTTGTTCTCGTCTGCAGGCGGCGCTGTACGGTGGTGAATTTTAATTACAAAAAAGCCGGCAATGCCGGCTTCTTTGGGGGCAGGTCAGGGGTTAGCCGTCGCCTGACTTATCCCTGGCGAGCCTTGAGCGGGCCGCGCAGTTGCTCGGCCATGTTCAGCAACAGGGATTCGGTGGTTTTCCAGTTGATGCACTTGTCGGTTACGGATACGCCGTATTCCATCTGGCTGCGATCTTTGTTGATCTTCTGGTTGCCGGCCTTCAGGTTACTTTCCACCATGATGCCGATGATGGACTTGTTGCCGTCCAGGATCTGGTGGGTGACGTTGTCCACTACCAGCGGTTGCAGCTCGTGGTTTTTGTTGGAGTTGGCGTGGCTGCAGTCGACCATGATGTTGGGCACCAGGCCGGCGGCTTCCAGTTCTTTCTCGCACACGGCGACGCTGACGGAGTCGTAGTTGGGCTTGTCGTTGCCGCCGCGCAGTACCACGTGGCCGTACTTGTTGCCGGCGGTGTGGATGATGGCGACCTGGCCTTCCTTGTTGATACCGAGGAAGCGGTGCGGGTTGGCGGTGGACTGCAGGGCGTTGATGGCCACTTCCAGGCTACCGTCGGTGCCATTCTTGAAGCCCACGGCGGAGGAGAGGCCGCTGGCCATTTCCCGGTGGGTCTGGGATTCGGTGGTGCGCGCGCCGATGGCGGACCAGGAGATCAGGTCCTGCAGGTACTGCGGAGAAATCGGGTCCAGCGCTTCGGTGGAGGTGGGCAGGCCCAGCTCGGAGATATCCAGCAGCAGTTTGCGGCCGATATGCAGTCCTTCTTCGATCTTGAACGAGTCATCCAGGTGCGGGTCGTTGATTAGCCCCTTCCAGCCCACGGTGGTGCGGGGCTTTTCAAAATACACGCGCATGACGATCAGCAGGGTGTCGGAGACCTGGTCCGCGAGCGCCTTGAGGCGCTTGGCATAGTCGATGGCGGCATCGACGTCGTGTACGGAACAGGGGCCGATAACCACCATCAGGCGGTGGTCTTTGCGGTCGAGGATGTCGCGCACGGCGGCGCGGCCGGCGGCTACGGATGCTTCCGCGGCGTCGCTGACGGGCAGTTCCGATTTCAGCGCTTCCGGCGTGATCAGTACTTCCTGGGAGACGACATTCAGGTCGTCGAACTGCTGCATGGTCATGTTTACGTCACTACTTGTTTCGTCGTGTATTGTGCTTTTTTTGTGGATGTTGGTTTCGTCATCTTTGCCCTGTGGCGCCTGAAGCGGCGCCGAGCGGGGCACTTATGCTAACCAGTGGTCCGGAGCAGGGCCAGTGTTTCATTTGTAACCAATTTGGGTTTTGGCTTTCACGCTGAGAATGGCTTTCTGTCAGGGCTGGCGGTGAGTTCTTAGGATATCTATTTCGTGGCCGCTCCCTCTGGCACTTTATGGGGGATGAATCTCTCGAAAACGGCGTGCAGAAATAACGGCCCCGGAATGGGGCCGTTATACACGCTCGTGGCCTACAGTGCCGGCAGTTCCGCCAGTTGCTGCAGCAGCGGGAAATACAGCGCGCAGCGAACCTGGCTCTCGCCCCGCTGGTAAAACAGGGTACGGTATCCATCCAGCTGGTTGCGATAGCGCTCGAGCTGGGCCCGGATAAAGGTATCCGGATTTTCCCCCTCGGACGGCTCCGCGGTTTTGTAGTCAATGATCCAGCGGCAGCCGTCGCTATCGATAAAGGTGCGGTCGACAATGGAGCGACGCAGCTGCCGGCCGCCACTGTGGAGTTCCAGTTCCGAGGCCGCTTCACGATGACCACTATCCAGCAGCCAGCAACCGTGCGGGCAGTGCAGGGTGCGCAGTATCGCCTGTTCGACCTTTTCCACGGCGTCCGCCAGGCGATTGCCGTTCAGTCCCAGCTGCGTGAGGCGCAGCTGCCACAGCGGCCGCAGTTCGTCGGCATTCTCTGCCGGTTCCCGTTCGCGCCAGCTTGGGTCCTGCGAGAGGGTGGCGAGGGATTCGTGGGCCACGGTGCCCGCGTGGCGGAACCAGCGCAGGTGCACCTGGCCCAGTTCCGGCAGGTTGGGTTCGTCGCTTTCACCGGGCTGGTAATCCTTCATGCGATAGCGCGCGAGGTGCTGTGCTTGCGGAAACTGCGGTTGCGACCATTGCTGCGGTAGCCGCAGCAGAAAATCGTTGTTCTCCGGTGCGCTTTCCCGCGCTTGCGCTTCCTCCGGCTCCAGCCAGTGACACCAGGGCTCAAATGGATCCAGTGCCGGCCAGATGCTGGCAAGCAGCGAGGCGGCAGCGGGCTTTTTGAATCCCTCGTCTTCTTTTTCGGACGGTTTGACGCAACCCAACAGGTGCAGGGAGTGGATGGCGCGGGTACAGCCCACATAGAGCAGGCGGGTGCCTTCGAGGCGTTCGCGCTCGCTGTTGTCGTACTTGATGTACTCGTACAGCGGGTCCTTGCCGCTGCGCGGGCTTTTCGGGGCCAGCAGAAAGCGATTGTGGGCGTCGCGGTTGAGCCAGCTGCACCAGCGCAACAGCTGGTCGCTGCCGCCGGCGCCGCCAGTGCGATCCAGCCCCGGGATCAGCACGTGGTCGAATTCAAGCCCTTTGGATTTGTGGATGGTCATGATCTGCACCCGCGCTTCCTGCGCCGGGCGTGCGAACAGTCTGTCCAGCGCCTGCTCGAATTGTTGCCAGTCGCCGATGGCGCCACCCTGGTCGAATTTTTCCAGTAGCTGGAAAAAATCCTCGACGTTGCTGAGTTCCCGTTTGTCGGCAACCGCTGCGGGGCCACCCAGGGCGATCCACACACCCTCGATCCAGACCCGCAGGGGTTTGCGCCCGCGGCTTTCCCATGCCGACCGTATTATTGGAGCAGTGCTTTGTAATCGCACGCGGCCATCGTCACTGACGCCCGCGATCCCCTCTATGGCTTCGGGTGCCAATACATTCAGCAACGGTGGAATTTTCGGGTCCCGCGGGCTCTGGTCTGCGAGTCCTGAAGTGGCAACGGCGTGAAGGTCCGGCAGTGCCAGTCCGCACCAGGGCGCGCGCAGGAGTGCCAGCCAGCTGAGGCGGTCACTGGGGTCTGCCAGCGCGCGGGTCAGGCTCAACAGGTCCAGCACCACCATTCGGCTGGCCAGTGGCGCCAGATCCTGGGCCTGGAACGGGATGCCGGCGTGGGTTAGGGCGGGCAGTACTTGTTCCAGGTGTTTTTTGTTGCGTACCAGTACCGCGATGCTGCCGTCTGGAGAGCGTTGCTGCAGCTCCTGGATCAGCTTGGCCACCTGTGCCGCTTCCCGGGTGCGCTGCTCGTCATCGATGCAGCCGTAAAAACTCACCGGCGCATCCGGCCAGCTCTGGGGTTTGAATGCCGTGGAGGTCAGGTAGCGCACCGCGCCGCGGCTGATATTGTCCTTGGGTGGGAAGGCGGCGGCGAAAGTCCGGTTTACCCAGTCCACCACCGCATTGCTGGAACGGAAATTCACCTGCAGGTTCAGCGGCGTCAGCCTGAGTTCGCCGATGCCGTGGGCGCGGGCATCGAGAAAAATGCCCACGTTGGCATTGCGGAAGCCATAGCAGGACTGCATACCGTCGCCAACGATAAACAGGCTGCGGCCGTCATTGGCCTCCCAGCCGGCAGTCAACCGTTGCAGCAGCTCCAACTGCAGTTGCGAGGTATCCTGGAATTCGTCCACCAGAATATGGCGGATCTGTACATCGAGCTTGAGTGCCAGGTCGGTGGGCTGCTCGGGATTGCCGAGCGCTACCAGCGCCGCCTGCGCCACCTCGGTAAAGTCGGTTGCGCCCAGTTGCTGGAATACCAGCTTCAGTTCCGCCACCAGCAAGGGCAGCACCTTCGACAGCGCGCGCAAAATCTGCCACTGGCTGTCGACCATACCGGCGGGCAGTTTGCGCACTTCGGTGATGGCTTCCAGCAGTTGTGGATGCTCGCCGATTTCGCCGAGCAGGGCAATCATGCGGTCTTTGAAGTCCCTGGCTTTTTCCGGATCCGGTGACTTCTTGTCGGCGGCGGGAAAGCCGATGGCCTTGGTGATGCCGCGGGATTTGCGGAAGGTGCCGGTAGTGGTGGTCAGCAGGTCTGCCAGTGCCAGCCACTGGGGCAGGGATTCGCTGTTACAGTCCGGCAAACCGGCCAGGCCCGCGCACTGGCTGATATTGTGATCCGGCTTGTCTTGCTGCAGGTTGCTGCCGGCGTAGTCCGCCAGCATCACCAGCTCGCCGGAAAAACTGCCCAGGGCGGTTTTGAAATCTCCCAGGGTTTCTGCGATCAGTTCGTCGATCACGAAGTGGAAATAGTCTTCCGCCGCGTCATCGTGTACCGACATCAGCGGCTCCAGCCACTGTTCGCGCTTCTCCAGCAGCGTCTGCAGCAAGTTGGTGACTTCCGGCAGGTTGTTGTCGAGATGCAACAGCAGGGTGGCCAGTTCGCTGTCGGGCGCGGCATTTTCCAGGCGCTTCAGCAGGTTGACGATTGCCATTTCGTAAGCAATCGCCGGTTGTTCCAGCGGTTCCCCGGGGGCGCCGAGGCCGCTGTCGATGGGCAGTTGGCTGGCGATATTGCGGCAGAGACCGTCGATGGTCTGGATGCGCAGCCGCTGCGGGCTTTGCAGCAGGTTCCAGTTCAGCTCTGCATCCCGGGCGAGCAATTGTTTCGCCAGTTGCCAGGTGGTTTTGGCGTGGGGGTTTTCCGGCTCGGCGGTGTCCCTCGCTTCCAGTAATGCATCGAGCAAGCGCTCGCGCATTTCCCCCGCGGCCTTGCGGGTAAAGGTAATCGCGAGCACTTCTTCCGGCTGTTCGCACACGCTCAGCAGCTTCAGCAGGCGCTGGGTGAGCAGGCCGGTTTTGCCCGACCCCGCGGGGGCGGATACCGCAAAACTCTGGCTGATATCCAGCGCCTGGGCGCGTTCTCTGGCATCGATGGGCTGATTGCCTGCTTGACTGCTTGCTGCCATGTTGTCGGTCGGCTGAATTGTTTCTGGGTGCATTTCCTGTTGCATATTTTTGCCTCCTTACTTCTGGCTTCTTTCCGGCCAGCGGTTCAGGGGCCACAGGGATTTCTGATTGGTGTTGTCGGCGGGGCGGTCGAAATCCAGCGCTGCGTGGCCGTTGCGGTATTCGCCGGCCAATTGCCGCAGCGCCTGTTGCCAGTGATCCAGTAATTGTGGCCACTGCTGGATTTCCGCTTCTTTATCGCGCTGGCTGTCCGCTACGGTTTTGATGCCCTTGATCGGTTCGCTGACTTCGCCGCAGCCCTGGTACTTGCACTCGCCATTGCGCACCACGCCAAAGGCAATAGCGCGGGCTTGTGGCTGGAACAGCGCATACAGGGGCAACTGGGGTTCGCGCACACGGGGCTGCAACCAGTCGCTGACGGAGGTGCTGCCGGTCTTGTAGTCGATCACCAGTTGCTCGCCGTTGGCGAGTTCATCCAGGCGGTCGAGGCGCAGGCGAAACGTCATACCGTCCAGTTCCACAAACTGTTCCGCTTCGATGCCGCGCACGCTAAATGCCGGGCGTGCGGATTCCAGTGGCAGCCACTGTTGCAAAATGTCCTGCAGGCGCTGCTGTTCCAGGTTCCAGAATGCCGGCGGCAGTTCCGGGTGTTTGGATTTCAGTTTGTCGATGGCATCGCACACCGCAGCCACACTGGTTTCGCTGCGTTGTTCATCACTCATGTGTGCGAGCGCGGCAGCATCGCCGCAGCGTTGCCAGAACGCCGCGAGCATTTCGTGAATCAGGTTGCCGCGCTCGGCGGCGCTGAGGCCAATACCCGGTGGCTGGAACTGCTCCGCCCCCAATCGATAAACCAGTTGCGCATTCAGTGGACACAGCGCCTGGGCCTTGAGCACGCCGGCACCGCCGCGGACCTGTTTGCACTCTTCACTTTTGAGCGGCGGCATGTGATCGTCGATGACGGACTCCAGTGCAGCAGCCTGTTCCAGCTGTTGCAGGTGTTCGGTGAGTGCGTCATGGGAGAGTGCTGTGCACTCGTCGCCGGTCGGGAACAGGGCGCTCAGGGATTGCCCGACGCCGTCCTGCTCGCAGGCGTAACTCACCACCTTGTCTTCAGAGGCATTCAGCAAGTCGGCGGTGAGTCCCTGGGCCAGCTCCAGTTCGCGTTCGGCGGATGCCCGCGGCATTTTCCGCTCCTTCTGCCACTGCACCGGCAGCATCGGGTTGGGTGCCGGTGGTGGCGGCCACTGTTGCTGGCCAAAGCTGACCAGGCGCAGGTGATCGAAGGCGAGACCGCCGGCCTCCAGTACCCCGAGGATCTGCAGCGGGCCGTCGCGGGTCTCTGCCTGGAACGGCAGGCGATTGGCAATCTGGCGCAGGATGTTCAGTGCCTGGTTGAGCGACAGGTTGCCACCAAATCCGGTGAGCCCGGCAAAGTCTTCCAGCGCGGATTCCCACAGCATCAGTTGCTGGTATTCCTGACTGTTGGGATTGCGCGTACCGGGCCAGCCGACAAAGGTCAGCAGTTCGGAAAAACGCAGCGCCCAGATTTCCGCCGGTGCCCGCTGCCAGCGCCTGGCCCAGTCACCCAGCTGGTTCAATTGTGCGGGCAGGGCACTTTCCGGTGCGATTTCGCTAGCGAGCCGTTCCGCCCAGTGCCGCAGGGTATTGCCGGCCACCTCGCGCAATTCCAGCTTTTGCAGCCGACGCAGGAGCGCACTGCGCAGGTGCTGTTCCTCCGCGGTGTTGGTACTGCCCCAGTAAGGGTTGAACAGCAGATTGCGCAGCTGGCCGTAGTCAAAGCGGTCGCGCAGGGTTTCCAGCAGCAGCAGCGACGCATTGCCGATGGGGGTTTTTGCCAACGGGGTACCGGCGGAAAAGTTGAACGGCAGCGTGTAGGCGGGGGAGTCCGGCTGCAGCCACTGGGGCTCCAGTACCCGGGCAAACACCCGTTCCACCAGCGCACGGCACTGCCCGAGGTTGTTGACCACGATGCCGATGCTGGCGTCGGGGTTGTGTGCGAGTTTTTCCGCGGCCCAGCGGGCGGCCTGGTGCAACTCATCTTCCAGGTTGTGGCAGGCCGCAACCTGCAGGCTGCCTGGTCGCTGCAGGGTGCCGAACTGCTCCACCTTGGCGGCAGCAATGTGCACGATGTGTTCCGCCAGCGGTGAAATCTGGGTGAAGCCTGCCAGTGCCAGCATGGGCAACGGTTTCAGAATGCCTTCAACAAACGCACGCGCAATCAGCAGGTCGCGCTGATCGGTAGTGATGGCGTTGCGCTCGGCGAGTTGCCGGTGAAATTTCGGCAGGATTGCGAACAGCGGGTAGTCGTCTTTACTGAGCGCAAACTTTTCCAGATGCGCAGCGAAAACCGCATCGGCGTCTTCCAGCTCGGAAATGATACGCCACTGGATCAGCTGGGCCAGGGCGCTGTCGCAATTCGCTGCCAGTTGCTGGGTATTCAGCAGGCCGCGATCGAGACTGTCCTCCACGCACTGCTGCCAGATCAACTGTCGCTGTTCTCGGTTCAGCACCATTTTCAGTGCCGGCTGCCAGCGTTGTTGTTGCAATTCGAACCAGAGTTTGTCGAGCCAGCCTTGCAGCGATTCTACCGCGGGCGGGGCCCAGTTTTTTGCCGTCTGTGCCGCACCGTAAACCTGCTGGCAGCGATTGCGCAGGCGGTTCGTGGGAGTCAGCAGCAGGCCGCCCGCGGGCAGCTGCTGGAGAATATCTTGTAAGGCAAATGCCGGTTGCAGCATAAGAGGGTGCTTGTTGTTGTATTGGTTTGGGATCGGACCAAGGAAATCTATTCCCGGGCCCGGCTCGCGATCTTGGTCTTGATCAGATTCTAACGGGGAAGGGCTGCAGTCGGTAGGTCAGGGGGAACTCGCCGAACGCCGCAATAATTTTTCCACTTGTGTCTTCCGCGCTGGTGAGCAGCAGGCCGGGCTCGGCGCGCTCTGCCGGCAACTCGAGTTGCTGCAGCCACCACTGCACGCGGCGGGCGATGGCATCGCCGGAATCGAGCCAGTCGATCGCGCGCGGCGCCGCCGCCGCAAGCTCTTCCCGCAGCAGCGGGAAGTGGGTGCAGGCGAGCACCGCGGTGTCTACCTTGTCGCCACCCGGGACCTCGAAAATCCGCGCTATCACCGGTTGCAGTGCCTCTGCACTGATGGTCTCACCGCGCAACTTGGCTTCCGCCAGGCGCACCAGTTCCGGCGCCGGCACGTTGATGACCTCGGCCCCGGTGGCAAACTCTTCAATCAGTTGGCGGGTGTAGTGCCGGTTTACCGTGCCCTCGGTCGCGATCAGGGCAATGGTGCCACTGCGGCTCTGGATCGCGGCCGGTTTGATTGCGGGGACCACGCCCACTACCGGTTGTTTGAGGGCATCCCGCAGCCCGGGCAGCGCCAGGGTGCTGGCGGTGTTGCAGCCGACCACCAGAATATCCGCTCCACTGGTGGCCATCATTGCGCTGGCAACTTTGATGATGCGCGGGCGCAGCGCTTCTTCGCTCTTGGTGCCATAGGGGTAGAAGCCGTTGTCGATACCGAAATGCAGGGTGAGGCCGGGAATCTGCCGGCGGATTTCCCGGGCGATACTGATGGCGCCGACGCCGGAATCGAATATCAATGCGCTGGGGGCCTTGTTAGAATGGCCGCTTCCATTGGGCATATTGAAACCTGTATTCCTCTCTAACTCCGTTACCCCGGTAGCTCTGGCGAGCCTCCGTAACCCGGTAAGAACCCCGTTCTGAACGGAACAAGGATACCCCAAAGGGGGAGGGGACCGGCAGGTCAAATTACTTGCGCCAACCGCCTCTCGCAGGCTGACTGGCTTCTCATATCAGTTTAAGAGATTTCTATGATCGCGTTTCCCCTTCAGGTCACACTTGAGCAGACAATACTGGTAGCGGTGGTTGTACTGGTGGTGCTGGGACTGTCGGTGTGGTGGGCGCGGTCGCGACTTGCACGGGCGGTGCAGTCACTGAAGTCCGACTGCCAGCTGGCCGAGGCCCAGCTGCAGAACTGCCGCGAGCGCGAGGCCCAGCAGGGCGTCGATATCCAGCAGCTGCGCACGGAGCTGGACAACAAGTCACAGCAGTTGGCCCGCTACCAGGTGCTGGTGGAGAAAAACGAGGCGGCGCTGGCGGAGCAGCGCCAGCAGCTGGAACAGACCCGCGCGGCCATGACCCAGCAATTCGAAAATCTGGCCAACCGGATCTTCGAGGAAAAACAGCAGGCCTTCGTGCGCCGCAGCGAAGACAGCCTGCGCAAGAGCCTGGACCCACTGGAGCGCCAGCTGGGGGATTTTCGCAAGCGGGTAGAGCATGTCTACGACCGCGAAAACGCCGAGCGCAACAGCCTGCTGGGGCAGATCAAGGCGCTGCGGGAACAGACCCAGCGAATCAGCGACGAGGCCCTCAACCTTACCTCCGCGCTGAAGGGCGACCGCAAGATCCAGGGCAATTGGGGCGAGGTGGTGCTGGAGCGTCTGTTGGAAGAGTCCGGCCTGCAGAAAGGGCGCGAATACGAAACCCAGGTGACCCTCAAAGACAGCAACGAGGAAGGGCGACGCCGCCAGCCGGACGTTATCGTGCGCCTGCCGGAAGGCAAGGACCTGATCATCGACTCCAAGGTGTCGCTGGTGGACTACGAGCGCTACAGCTCCGCCGAGACCGACGAGGATCGGTCCCAGGCGCTCAAGCAACACGTAAACTCCCTACGGGCGCATATCACCGGCCTGAACAAGAAGGCCTACGAATCCCTGGAGGGCGTGCGCACGCTGGATTTCGTCTTCATCTTCGTGCCCATTGAGGCGGCCTATATGCTGGCCATGCAGGCGGATCCGGACCTGTTCCGCTTCGCTTATGAAAAACAGATCGTGCTGGTCAGTCCCACCAGCCTGATGGCCACCCTGCGCACGGTGGAAAATATCTGGCGCTACGAAAAACAGAACAAGAACGCGGAAAAAATCGCCGCGGAAGCGGGCAAGCTGCACGACCAGTTTGTACTGGTACTGGAATCCCTGGATGTATTGGGTAATCGCATCCGCCAGGCGGACGAGGCCTACCAGGAAACCTGCAAGCGCCTGAGCACCGGCCGCGGCAACGCGGTAAAACGAATCGACAGCCTGCGCAAGCTGGGGGCCAAGACCCGCAAACAGATCGCCGCCGATATGCGCGAGAAGGCAGAGACCAGTTCGAGCGCGGCACTGCCGGATAAAACTGCGGTAGAGGACGAGACCCAGGACCTGCTGGAAGCCGAGAGCGAGGCGGAATAAGGGGGATGGATACCTTCGCCTTTGCGATCTCGGTCACCGGGCCGATCTTCCTGACACTGCTGATCGGTTACGGGCTGGCCTGGAAGGGCCTGCTGTCGGACGCGTTTGTGGATGGCGCCTCCCGGCTGGTATTTCTGGTCACGCTGCCGGCACTGCTGTTTTTCAATATCTTCGCCTCCGATGCCCGTCTCGGTGACGAGTGGCCGCTGCTCGCTGCCGGCCTGATCGGCACTGTCGTGACGGTTCCGCTCGCCTGGCTGGCGGCGCGGCCATTGGAATGGGGCGACCGCAGCGCGTTTATCCAGGGGGCCTTTCGCGGCAACTTGGGAATCATCGGCCTGGCCTGGGCGGCAAATGCCTACGGACCCGCCGGGCTCGCCCAGGCGGCGCTGCTGATGGCCGTGATCACCATTTTCTACAACGTGGCGGCGGTGGCGCTGTTTGCGGTGTACAGCCAGAAAGCCACTTTCAGCTGGTCCAAACTGCTGAAGGATATCGCCAGAAATCCGCTGATCGTTGCCATCGTGCTCGCCCTCATTGCCAAGGGTGTCGGACTGAAACTGCCGCAAATCCTAGTGCAGACCGGTGACTATCTCGCATCGATCACGCTGCCGCTGGCGCTGTTGTGTATCGGCGCCAGCCTGGATCTCAGCATGCTGCGGCGCAGCTCCTTCGGCGCCTTTGTGGCGTCGGGGTTCAAGCTGCTCGTGGTGCCGGTGGTGCTGCTGGCATTCGGCTGGCTGTTCGCGTTGCCGCCACAATCCATGGCCATCCTGTTCCTGATGGCCGCATCGCCTACCGCCGCTGCGTCGTTTATCATGGCGCGCGCTCTGGGGGGCAACAGCCAGCTTGCCGCCAACATCGTCGCACTCAGCACCCTGTTTTCCATTGTTACCGCCAGCCTCGGGCTGGCGCTGTTGAAGGTATATTCTCCATGACCGAGGTTCCTGTGTGGATTCTGGTAATCGCAGCCCTGGTAATCGTCGTACTCTCCGCGATTGCCACTTACTACGTACTCGAGCTGCGCAAGGTCAGAAAGGTGCAGGCGCAGAAACTGGCCGAAATCGAACTCGCTGCCAATGAGCAGCGGGACCGGGTGAATACCAGTATCCAGATCATTGCCAAAACCCTGCTGGATGAGGGCGTCGGCCTTACCGAAGCCTCCATCCGCATCCGCGTGCTACTGGACTCACTGCAGGTTGGGGCCTCGGTGAAGGAAGAGTTTGTGGCCTTTTACACCATCGCCGACAAGACCAGTCATATTCCGATTCTCGAGGACTGGAAGCAGCTGACACGCAAGGAAAAGTTTGCGTTCGAGAAAGAGATGGCGCGGGTGGAAGATGAGTACCGGGATTTTGCGCTGGATGCGGCCAAGCGGATTCTGGGTCGCAATTTCTAAAGGATTTATTTAACGGCGCTGATAAGTAAATTGTCGGCGATTCGTTGAGGTGCCGGTGGTGGGTACATATTTGCGAAACCTTCGAAAACAGGGACGTTTTCGAAGAGCCCCCATGGATGGGTTCACGGCGTGTCTCGCAAATATGTACCCGGCAGCGGTACCGCCACCGGACTGCGTCGAATCGTTATTTGCGCACCAGAAGAACGCCCGACTCGGTGTGATCCGTATAGGGAAACTGGTCAAAGATCGCAAACCGCTCCACCCGGTGGGTCCTGGTCAGTTCTTCCAGATTCTCCAATTGCGTCTGCGGATTGCACGAGATGTACACGATGCGCGGAAAGCGCGCGACCATCGCGCAGGTGTCGGTATCCAGACCGGCCCGCGGCGGATCCACCAGCACCGTGGAAAAATCGTAGCTGTCCAGGTCAATATCCTTCAGTCGCCGGAACGGACGCACCTTGTCGATCGCCAGGGTAAACTCTTCACTGGATAAGCGCACGATGGCCAGGTTCTCCACGCCGTTTGCGGCGATATTTTCCTGTGCCGCATTCACCGACACCTTGGAAATTTCCGTCGCCAGCACCTTGTCAAAATGTTCCGCCAGCGGAATGGTGAAGTTGCCATTGCCGCAGTACAGCTCCAGCAGATCACCGTCCGCGTCTTCGCAACAGCTTTTGGCCCACTGGACCATCGAGCGGCAGATATGGCCGTTAGGCTGGGTGAAACTGCCTTCAACCTGTTTGTACTGGTAGACCCGGCCGTTGATATCCAGCTTTTCGATCACATAGTCGCGGTCGAGTACCAGCTTTTGTTTGCGGGAGCGGCCGAGCACCGGAACGCCGAGGTGATCCTGCAGGGCACGTGCCTCCTGTTCCCAGACTTCATCCAACGGCTTGTGGTAGATCAGGGTAATCAGTGCATCACCGCTCAGGGTGGTCAGGAACTCGCTGGAGAACAGGCGTTTGCGCAGGATTTCGCTATCGTTGATCGCTTCCAGCAGCGGCGGCATTAGTTCGTTGATCCGCTCGGAACCGACGGTAAACTCCTCGATGATAAACGGCTTTTTGTATTCGCCCTGTTTGTACATGGCGTAATCGACGCGACCTTTTTCCTGCCACATCTTGAATTCGGCGCGCAGCCGGTAGTGGCTGGGCGGTGAAGTGAAGACTTCGGGGGTGCGCTCGGTAAACGGCTGGTAGGCCTGGCGCAATCTGGCTACTTTTTCATCCAGTTGTTGCTGGTAGTCGTCGGTATTTACGCGGTGCAGTGCCATAGTTACAGCCAGTGTTTGCCCAGGGAATGCCTTGTCGGCGGTGGATGCGGGCGCGGATTATAGCGAATACGATGCCGAGTTAAACGTTGCTCATTGATCGATAAGGAGTACCAGATATGGCGCTGGGCCAGCTTGAGATAGTAGTGCACGGGCAGGGACTGCACGAGTTCACCAATGAGGTTCATCGCTGGCTGGCGGGTCAAAACCTCTTTGGTAGTGGCTTGTGTACGCTGTTTATCCAGCATACCTCCGCCAGCCTGCTGATTCAGGAGAACGCCGATTCCAGTGCGCGGGTGGACCTGGAAAACTGGCTGAACCGGCTGGTGCCGGAAAATGACCCTTTGTATACCCATACCCTGGAAGGCCCGGACGATATGCCGGCGCATATCAAGGCGTCGCTGACCGCTTGCAGCCTGGGTATCCCCATGGAAGACGGTCGTCTGATGCTGGGCACATGGCAGGGGATCTTTTTGTGGGAACACCGCCACCACCGCGGCAAGCGGCGGGTGATTGTGCAGGCGGGCAGCTGATTACAGGCAGTTGGTGGGCTTGGGCAGGCCGGCGATTTTGCTGCCGACTTTGGCAGGACTCGGCGGGAACAGCTGCATCAGGTAGATGCTTTTGCCCTTGTCCGGACCCAGGTGCTGGCCCACATATTTGACCAGTGGTCGCATTGCCGGCGACAGCTCGAACTCGCGGTAAAACGACTGTAACAGTTGCAGCACTTCCCAGTGGGCTTCGGTCAGTTCGATGCCCTCGCTACGGGCAAGCGCCGTCGCGACGTCAGGCGTCCAGTCTGCCAGATTGCGCAGGAAGCCTTCTTTATCCAGCGGGATTTCGCGCCCCGCAATCTCCAGATTTTTCATGCTATGTCCGTCACTTGAACCAGCTGACGATGGGACGGTATTCGGTGCACAGTGCGACCCAGCGCGCTTCGTCGATCTCGTCCACGGTTGCGGTTACCGCCACGCCGCGGGCTTCCGCGTCCGCCCTGAGGCAAAAAACGGCTTTTCCCGCAAAGTCCTGCAGCTTTTCGCTACCCGTTTGTGCCGCGTACACCCCATCCTCGATCAGGACAATGGCATCGCCATTGCCACAGGTGCGCAGGCAGTCTGCCAGTGCACTGGAAGAGTAGGGGGATTTACTGACGATATGTAGAGTCATTTGGGTTGGTGCCTGCGGTTCAGAAGCTCAGGACGTGATCAAAGCCATCGATAAATGCCGTGGTATTTTCCACCAGCTGAATCTCCGCGCCGGGCAGCTCTATCGCGACCGGGTCTATGCCCCGTTGTTGCAGGCTCGCTCGGCAGATATGCAGGGTCTCCACGCCGAACATGGGCAGGGCCTGGATATTGCGCCGCAGGTTCTTTTCGCCAATGCCCTCGGGGCTCTGCTGTACCAGCTGGAACACGCCGTCGCCACAGAACAGCACTGCGGGTGTCTGGTCCATGGCTGCCGCCGCGAGCACTGCCTCCAGCCCTTCGCGGGCGAGAGCATTGCCATAGGGGGCCTGGCGACAGAGGGCGAGAATGCTTTTACTCATGCTCAACCTCCAAAGGTCACGACGCGCTCACACACCGCCGCCGCTTCCGCCAGTTGCCCGAGACCGGCCAGTGTAAAACCCGTGGCCAGGTTGGCGGCGGACTTCTCCAGTCGGGAGGCCTCGCTCTCGCTCAACAGCCCCCGGCGCTGGGCGGCGGCAATACACACCACCAGATCGAGGTTGTGGGCCTGCTGCAGCCGTTGCCACTGGCCGAGCAGGTCCTGCTCGTCCTGGGGAGGTGCCGCCAGTGCACTGCCGTTGTGGACGCCGTCGCCATAAAAAAATACTCGGTACAGGCTGTGGCCGGCTTCGAGCAGCGCGCGGGCGAAGCGCAGGGCGCTGGCGGCGCCTTCCGAGGCGTGGGGGGCACCGTAAACGACGAGGGTGAATTTCATGGGTTCAGCTGGCCTGCAAATAAAAATGCCCCGCGAGGCGGGGCACTGTGTAAACCGTTTCCGCGGGCTGATCAGTCGTCGGAAGCGAAGCCGATGATGTGCAGCAGGCTGGTGAACAGGTTCAGAATGTTCAGGTACAGGGAGGTGGTTGCCATGATGTAGTTGGTTTCACCACCGTGCACGATACGGCTGGTGTCGTACAGGATGAAGCCGGAGAACAACAGGGCGATCACGCCGCTCAGGGCTACGCTGGCCAGCGGCATGTGCACGCCGAAGAAGCCGGCAATCATCATGCCAATGGCACACACGAGTACCGCAATCAGACCCACGAACAGGAAGCCGCTCATAAAGCTGAAGTCTTTGCGGGTAGTCAGCACATAGGCAGACAGTGCGAAGAAGATCAGCGCGGTGGTGCCCAGGGCCTGCATTACGATCTGGCTGCCGCCAGACAGGCTCAGGTAGTGGTTCAGCATTGGCCCGATGGAGGCGCCCAACAGGCCGGTAAAGGCGAATACCACACCGATACCGGACGCGGAGTTGGCGGTGCGCGGCAACACGAACCAGACCAGCGCGAGGGCGCCCAGTGAACACATCAGGCTCACGCCACGGCTCATCTCGATGGCCATTGAAAATCCAGCAGTGACTGCGCTGAACAGAACAGTCATGGCCAACAGCGCATAGGTGTTGCGCAGTACCTTGGCGGCGTCCGAGCGTTCCAGCGCTTGGGACTGTGTATAAACTTGGGGCTGCATTAGCGTCTCCTGCTAGTGATGTTGCAAACTGTCCGAATCATATCGCCAGTGGTTTCGACCATCAAGTAGGCGTTAGGTTCGACGATAGGGTGAATTCTGGGGCAAAATAGCGCGCCAACTGGAGGACGTAAAATGAAATTGCTCAAAGTGCTGGTCGCCCATTGTTTTTTCACCCTGGGCCTTGCCGCTCCGCTGCTCGCAGCGGCAGAGGAAGCAAGCCAGGTCCCCTTCGGGGATAAAGTGGGGACGGAAATCACCAATTACAATCGCCTGCGCCCGCTGATTGCCACTGGTGGCAGTATAGATCTCGCGCGTATCGATACCATTGCAAAGCTGGGTTTCAAGACCATCGTTGACCTGCGTACCCCGGAAGAGGGTGTCGCGCAGGAGAAGGCCGCGGTGGAAGCTGCCGGTATGCGCTACCTGAACCTGCCGGTGGACAAGGGGGTGCCTTCGGAACAGGTGATTGCGGGCCTGAGCGCAGTGCTGGCGGACAACTCTGCGGCGCCGGTACTGGTGCACTGTGGTTCCGGTAACCGCGTGGGCACTGCATGGGCTATTTACCGCGCACAGTCCGGTGTTCCCCTGGAAATCGCCATTGAGGAGGGCAGGGCCGCCGGCATGCGCGATTCCCGTGAGCGCCAGGTAAGGGCGCTGCTGGCAGAACCCGTTGCCGAATAACACGCAATCAGGAGTCGGCCCCGGGTAGCTTCAGGTCGACGATAAGGGGCAGATGATCCGATGCCAGCCGCGTGAGTTCGTTGCGCGGCACATGGATATCGGTTACCTCGACTTCCTGGTCGACAAACACATAGTCGATACGTGCCTTGGGCAGCCGGCTGAAAAAGGTGCCCAGGGGCTTGTGACCGGGCAGTTTCAGCTGTGCATCCGCCAGTACGCTGCCGAGGCGCTTTATCTCCGGTGACCCTGGCAGCGCATTGAAGTCACCCACCAGTACCCGCGGCCGCCCGCAGTCTTCACTGCCCATCCACTCCTCGCTCAACAGTGCCTCTACCTGGCGCATGCGTTCGCCCTTGGACAGCCCGAGGTGGCAATTGAATATCTGCACCGGCACTCCACCGAACTCCACTTCCACCCAGAGCGCCCCGCGGGGTTCTGCCGGCCCGAAAAAGCGCGGTTGCATGTGCGGCCCGGGGAGAATGCCTTTCTTTATCAAGCGCAGGGGTAGCTGGGTGAGGATGCAATCTCCGTAGCGTTCGTCTTCCATATGCATGGCGGGCTGGAAGTGGCAGTCCATGGCCAGCAGGCGCGCGATCTGCTTCGCTTGGTCGATACCACCGGTGCGCTGGCGCCGCACATCCACTTCCTGCAGAGCGACCACGTCTGGCGAATAGCGGGCGATGACCCGGGCAATGCGCTCCGGCGACAGTTTGCCATCCATACCCCGGCAAATATGCACGTTGTAGGTCATGATTCGCAGGTTGTTGCTGGGGTGGTAACGGGCGCTGCGCAGTACAGAGGATGTGGCAACCGGTTCCGCTTTGGGTTGCTCTGGTGTCCCTTGCTGAGCTGCTGGGCCTGCCGGTTGCGCGGGCGGTACATAAATCGCGGGGGGGGATTTCAGTTTTTGTGCCGGCTGCGCCTTGAGGAATTTCAGCGCCGCCTCCCTGATATCCTTCGGTCGCCAGTACTCTCTGCCGTTTTCCTCAAAGTGGATGTCGCCGGGCATCAGCGCAAACGCATGGGTTTCGTTGGGCGCAGCGCCGCCGTGGCTGCCATTCTCTATGGCGAAGCTGAGACTTTCGCTGCCCGCACACCAGCCGCTGATGACGAAATCCCCGGCATCCGGGTGGCGGCACAGGTTGGCCAGATCCTCCACCGCGTCATCCACAAACGGGTGGTCCTCGCCGAGCACTTTGCGGCCGTCGCGGGGCAGTTCGAAGGCGCCGTCGGCCCACCAGCCGCGGATTTTGCTGGGGCCGGTGCCGTCACTGTGGTCCTGATAGAGGATCATCGGCACCCGGGTCTTCTCTACGATCAGTCGCGCGATTTCCGCCTTGGTGGCGCCGTTGCAGTCCACGTTGTAGAGCAGCGCCAGCGGGCCCATTGCGGAGAGCGCCATGGGCAACTCACCTTCACGCAGTTTTTCCGGATCCTCGACGGGAAACAGCTTCTGAATCCACTGGCCGCCAAATACCCGTATACGCTGCAGCTGTATGCCTCTCTCGCCACTGGTGCGATAGCCGTGGGGGCTCTTCGGGAGTTCGTTGAGCGCAGCCGTAATCGCGTCCGCCAGGGGGCGGCCATGCAGTATCTCGTAGGGAATGCTGTCTTCCTGACCGTGGTCGGAATAGATCCACACGTCGTAATGGCGCCGGGAAGAGCGGTGCGCTGCGCGCCAGATACGGGCAATGGCATCGTCTATGCCTTTGAGGGTCCAGTGGGCAAAGGCGGAGCTGGGACCGCGCCGGTGCGCCTGCTCGTCGTAACCCAGCAGGTTGATATAGATAACCGGCAGGCCGCGCGCGATATCTATCTTCACGCCAACCGTGGACAGTTCCCGCATCAGAATGGTGATGGCGATGCGTGTGGGAATAAACAAAAGTTCGCGAATAAAGTCCTGACCGCTGGTGAGCCCGCGGAAAAAATCCACCACGGAGAGCATAAATTCCAGCAGTAGCAACCCTGCGGTGCGCACCAGGCTCCACAGGTTGGTAAGCATCAATACGATGAGGGCGAGCGGTCCCGCATTCTTGAGGGTGGGACCCCAGCCCTGGGATGCCGGGCAGAAGTGGGCCTCGTCGTGTTCCGCCCCGGCACGGTACACGCTGACATAGCAACTGCCCTGTTGCAGCAGGGGTTCCTGGCCAATTTCTTCCAGGTGCTTCTCCACCTGGGTCGCCGCGTTGGATTCATACATGCGCACCATTTCCTGGGATTCCTGGGACATAAAGCCGAACGCGGGCACAGCGGCTTTTACCCCATAGAATATTTCCGCCTGCACCGCCGGGGTGGTGGCGGGCACGCCGGAGTACATGTGGTCCAGGTGATAGTGCTCCTTTTTCATCAGTTTTTTCAGGAAGGGCATCTTGCCTTCGGCAAGCGCCTTGTCGAGCTGGGGGCGGGCGAGGCCGTCAATCTGGATCAGTACCAGGGCGGGGGCGTCGGGTTCGCGCTCGTTGATCTGCAGCTTCAGCATGCGCGCCAGCCACTCGCTGCGACTGATTCGTCGCCGCCAGCGCCGGAGGGAGCTTTCTATGCGCGTCAACATGGGCTGCTAGTTCCGTTTCTGATGCTTATGCCTGGTGGTCAATAGTGGCTGTTGTCCTGGGGTGGGTGGGACTGATCCAGGGCGGCGCTGGCGGCACCGGTGACCCCCTCGATGATTTCCCACTGCGCGCCGATCATGTTGCGCAGGCGCAGCCACTGAGCATAGAGGGAGTCGTCCAGCGGCCAGTGCTGGTGCACCAGAGACTGGTAGTGGGTCAGGGCCGATTCCGCACAGTTCTCCATGGAATAGTTGTCTGCGGTCTGCAGGGCTTCCCGCTGCAGGCTGGCCTGTGTTTCCGGTGGCTGCTCGAGCATCCACTGTAAGGCGCTGATCATTTCCCGCTCGGAATGTTTGAGCACCAGGCGGCCGTTGATGCGATCCTCAACCACTTCGCGACTGCCGGTAGCATCCAGTGCGACCACCGGCACACCGGCGGCCATGGCCTCGGTCAATACCATGCCCTGAGTCTCACTGGTGGAAGCGAAGGCGAATACATTCATGGCGCTGTAGGCATCCCGTTGTGCTTCCCCCTGCAAGGTTCCGGTCATATGCAGGCGGTCCCCCAGGCCGTGCGCATCGAACAGATTCCGGATTTTCGACTGCATCGGCCCGGTGCCCACCACCAGGAAATGGGTGTGCTCATTGCGCTGGATAAATTCCAGCACCACGGCGGAAAGGAATTCGAGGTTCTTTTCTGCCGCCAGGCGACCGAGGTGTCCGATCACATAGGCGGACGCAGGAATGCCGTACCGGCTTCGGGTCGCGGCGCCGTTGCCATTGCGGTAGTTTTCCAGCTGCACGCCGGTGGGCACGACGGCAACCGGTGTTTTGACGCCGCGCTGGCGCAACAGGCTGGCGATGCTTTCGCTGGGGGCGAATACCAGGCTGGCGAGATTTGCATAGCGCGTGGCCAACTCGATCACAAAGCGCTTCAGCGCTTCTGAATCTGCGGGGACATAGTGGGTGTAGCGTTCGTAGAGGGTGTGATGGGTAAATATCAGGGGCAGCTCGCGGCTGCGCGCCACCCGCAGTGCGGTCATGCCAAGCAGGAACGGATGATGGGAGTGCACTATATCCGGCTCGAAATCGTCCAGCCGTTCACTCAGTTCACCGGATAGTGGCAGGGCTACGGAAAAGTCGCTGCCGTTGAAGTTCTGAATGGCGGGGATTCGTACCACCCCCTCTTCAGAGGGAATCTTCTCGGAAAATTCCGGTGCCACAACCAACACCTGGTGTCCCCGGCGCCGGTATTCCCGGGTGAAGGCATCCACCGAGCGCGCAACACCGCCCACGTGAGGCAGGTAGGTGTTGCTCAGCATCACAATATTCACAGAGGGGACAACTCCATCATTTCCACGCCTTCTGGCACTGTAACTGACTTGAAGCCGAATGCGCGAATTTCAATGGTGGGTGCCTTGTGGTGCCATTTGCCCGAGAAAGAAACACGCGGGCGCTCTCCCGGGGTGATTTCCAGGGAAATCTTGCCGAAATAGGTGGGTGCGGGGCCGAAGCGGATGGGCTTGTTTGCGTTCGCATCCGCGAGCCACTCCGGGGGCAATCCTGAAGCCAGAATCAACCGCTCACCTTCCTCGCGCACGAAACAATTGCGCTGCATCGTTACCCATTCGGCCGCAGCCCACGCGTGCTGGCCGTCACCCATACAACCACCAAAGGAATGCGGGTGAATCGCCTCCGGCCACTGTCCGGTGGGTGATGCCAGTTTCGCCACATTGCGCATCAGCTCGATGCAGCGCGGATCGCCGGCCCGCAGCAGTACCTGGGCTACATGGATGGTGAGGTAGGCGTTGATTCCCGAGTGAATCATGTCCTGGAAAAATCCTCCGGAAACGAAACAGTTTTCCAGCAGGAATTCCACCAGGTCGAGCAGCCGGGGATCGTCTTCCGCGTACAGCCGCAGTGGATAGCCCGCGGCGATAGAGCCGATGGCACCGGCGTCCAGCCGCCGCTTGGGCGAAGCGGGCATTGCGGGGCGCCCCAGGCGCTGTTCGGTTTTTTTCAGTGCTTCGTCGACCGTGAGCATGAAGTCGTCGGCATGGGTCTGGAACCTGTCGGCGTCGCCGTGGTGACCTTCGCGACGACAAATGGCTACGGAGGCCAGCTGACCGGCGATGCCCCAGAAATCGTCCCAGAAATAGCAGTCATTGGGCCCCAGGTGTTCCGCGCTGAACCCCGCGGGCAGCAGGCCGCCGGTCAGGCTGCCGTCTTTCGGCAGGCGCTTGTCGTCCACCCACTGTGCGCCCCGGAGTACCGGGTCCAGCCACTCCGGCTTCAGTTTGCTGTTGGTTATGCGGCAGTACTGGTCGATGATCCAAAGCGCCTCGCCATTGGAGTCCCACTCGCCGTCCTGGGAGTGGAAGTAGCCATTGCGCTTCTGGCGCGATGGAAAGCGCTCCAGTGCGCGTTCCGCGCGGTCCAGCAGTCCCGCGTGCAGCAGCGACTGGATCATGAAGGCGGCATCGCGAAACCAGAAGCGCTTGTAGGTATAGGGGCCCGGGTACACGTCGTGGGGCGAATGCAGGATCAGCGAGCGCACCGCAGCGTCGTACAGGAACTGCATCTGCCGGTCGGGTACGCTCATGGCGCAGTGCTGTTGCAGGTTTTCTTTCCAGCTGGTGCGCGCGTTGCGGCTGGTGAGCTTGCAGTGTTGTGGAATGGTGATCAGGGTGTCGACGCTCTCACCGGGCTCAATGCGAAACAGCGCCGCGGCAGTGGCCATTCCCACCTCGCACTCCGCATGGGTCTCGTTGCTGTCGTCACGCAGGTACAGGGAAATATCCCCGCGGCGGTAATCGGACGCGTGGTGCCGGTCTACCGGGCGGTCAAAAAATACGTTGTCCGTGCCGTCCACCAGCCACTGGTCGCGATTGTCGCCGAGGGTAACTTTGTTCACAAAGGCGACCCCTTCCGGGTTGCAGGGGCGCAGGGAGACCACCAGCCAGCCACCGCTATGGTGCTGGGCGCGCAGGCGCATATGGCAGTTGTTGCTGCGTTCACTCAATTCGGCCCATACCCGGCTGTCCAGTTGCGCAGATTCCGTGGAGGATGTGGTGACAATTGCCACACCCGTGCTGTCGTCGAGTGCCAGCTGTTGGTCGACATCATCCCGTTTCGAGGGATAGAGGGCGCTGCCGTCGTCGCCGATGATCCAGCTGTCGATGGACCATCCGTCGTAGTGTGGAATCAACAAACCGCGGGGATCGACAATGGGCATTTCTTCGCTGTCGGGGACGCCGACAGCGGTCCAGTTGCGATGGCTGAGGTTGCAGTGGGTAATGGAAAACGCCCGCGGGATAAACGAGACGTCGGCGGGATCAAACTGGCGTTCGATCCAGTAGGGCCAGACCCAATCCAGGTTGTGCTGGATCACCTTGCTGTTGATCAGTGCCCGCGCGTGAAAAATTGCGCCCGCGCGCAATAACTCAATGGGTTCACTGACCTCGGATGGCTCGGCAAAGCGCTGCAGCCGTGCCATCAGGGTGAGGGGATCGAGAAAACCGTGTGATGTGGCGAATTTGCGTACGAAGAACCGCCACGGAAGCCATTTCATCCAGGGCATCAGAGTTCTCCTTCGTCGATTTTCTGGTTGAGTGCCCGGCGGGCCATCCGGGTAAGGCCGATGATGGCAAAAATTGCCAGCAGGAATCCCAGCCCGTACAGGGCCCACTCTATCGGGGTGCGGGTATCTCTATCGCTGCCGATACTGGCGATATCCGCCGCAATAGAGCCCACGTAGACGTTGTGCACCGTAATCGGAATGATCCCCAGCAGGTTGCCGAGAACGAAGTCCCGCAGGCGCAGCGGGGTGAGCCCGAAAAAGTAATTGGACAACTTGAACGGAAACAGCGGCACCAGCCGCGTCAGCATGATCATGCGCCAGCCTTCATCGCGCACTATCTCGCCCAGGTTTGCCGGTTTGATCTTGGACATCACCCAGGCAGACGCGCGCTTGCTGAACAGGTAGCGGGAAATCAGGAAGGCCAGGGTGGCCCCGAGCACGGTGCCGGCTACCACATAGAGCGTACCTTTCAATACACCGAATACAAAGCCCGCGCCCATGGTAAAGATCACCCCCGGGACCAGAAAAATGATCGCCGCGGCGATGATCAGGATAAACCAGAGTCCGGCTTGCCAGCCCAGGGTGTCGAGCCAGTGCAGCAGGTTGAGGATCTCGTCGTCCAGATTGAAGTGATGCAGGACCGCAAGCACTATGGCTACGGTGGTGGTACTGATGACGATCAGCCAGAGTGGGGAAAATTTCACGCCATATATTTCCGCTGGGCTCGGTCCCGTAATGGCGGGATACCTGAAATTCGAGTTGTTGAGTCTACGAAGCACCTAATAAGACTAGCCAAAGGGATGGGCGCCGTGTCACGTATAAACAGTGCATATAGCGCATGGAAGTTTCGTATCGGTAGATTATTCAGTTTTTTATTAAGGCCACAGCCAGAGCACCGCAATCCCGGCCGCAAAAGGAACGGCGAACAACTTCAGCACACTGCGAAGCAGTGCCGGGCCGCCCAGGGCGCCGGCAATACCCGCCTTGAAAGTGAGGTTGGCCAGGCTCGCAATCACCATCGCGCGCCACGCGGCGTTGACCTCCATGGCTCCCTGGGCGGCAAGGTTTGCGGAAGAAAGCGTAATTGCGTCCACGTCGGTAAACCCGGAAATCAATGCCACAACGTAAATGCCCCGGTTGCCGAAGTACTCTTTGGCTGCGGCGATCGCCACTAACACGACCGCGTAGAGCGCGCCAAATATAAGCGCGGGTTTGAGTTCCGCAGGGTTGCCCGGTTCCGGCATCGAGTCTGTGCGCTGCGGGATCCGAAAGTAGGTGAGGGCGCAGATTATCAGGCTGACACCAAACAGCAGCAGCAGCGGCGGCAGGAAATCCGGGAGCTTGCGCGGTGCCACTACGCCAATTTCCACAAACATGCGGATAAACATGCTGGTGGATGCGATCAGTATTACCAGTGCCGCGGGCCTGAGGCCTTTCTGTTGGTCGTGGGCCTGGCGCGCATAGGTCACAGTGGTAGCGGTAGACGAGATCAGCCCGCCGATAAGGCCGCTCAACAAAATGCCGGCGCGGCCACCAACCAGTTTGTAGGCGGCATAGCCGCCAAGGCCGATGCCGACGATCAGTACGACGAGGAGCCAGATGGCAAAGGGATTCAGTACATCGTAGGGGCCGAAGGTGCGGTTGGGAAGGATTGGCAGAATGATCAGCGACAAAACCGCAAACTGCATGACCGAGCGCAAATCCCGTTCCGACAGCTTTTTCGCGAACTTGTGCATGCCCGGCTTGAATTGCAGCAGTACTGCAATGGTGCCGCCCACCATGACAGCGATCGTCTTGTCGCCCAATACCAGAAATGCGCCGAGCAGAAAAACCAGTAAGGCGCTGACTTCTGTCGTGATACCTCGCTGATCACTCTCTCCCCGCAGGCGTTCCAGGTTGCCGAGCAATATCAGCGCGATTACCGCCAGCAGTCCCACCAGTAGTAGCCACCCCATATTCGGGTTCTGGCTCAGCTTCGCGGTGAGCGCGCCCAGAAGTGCGATCAGCGGAAAGGTGCGGATCCCGCCAATCCGGTCGGTGGTTCTTTCTCTTTGCAATCCGATCAGCAGTCCGAGGCCGAGCGCGATCGCGAAAGACAGGATACTTTCGGCATCTACGAACGCAGAGGTCAGGGCGTCCGGACTGGCATTGGCTGACGAGGGTGCTTCCATGTACGGGGCAAAAATGTGACGGGGTGGTATACCTGTCTGTTGTTTATTGGAATAGTTTAATTGTAGTGGACTGTAACTCGACTGCTGTTTGGTTGTAGAGACGGGGAAGCGAGGCAGGTACCGTTGAATTGTCAGACTTTTCCGGCGTTGCCGGTTGGCAGACCATTTCCCCCTTTGAAATTTCGGTGTGCCAATTATTCGTGTGCCTCGACCTGCTTTTTGTCGGTGGGCGTCAGTGAAATGACTACCCGATCCAGGAGCCCGCTGAAAGTACTCTCATCCCGGTTGTAGTCCTTCGACACAGGGGTACCGGTATCGCTACCCACGTCGAACGTTTCTGACAGTGAAAACGTTACCGGCATAGTGCGGTCGATACTACCTTCCCCGGCCTTTTCCCCATTGATGTACAGGGTGACGGTTCCAGTGGTCGGGCTGGTTGCTGTGTAGTCTGCCCTCAGTTCCACGTCTCCGGCAGGTAACGTCTTGTCTGACTTTACCTGGAAGCGATCCTCGTTGAAGGTATTGTACTCGTAGGCGAGGCGATCATCTTTGACATAAAAGGCGTAACCGCCATATAGGCCGCCAGAGCACACGAGCACGCCGTTGGCACCCCCTTTGGGAATGTTTGCGTAGGCCGTTATTGTATGGCTCCTGTTCTTGATCGGTGGCGAGTAGGGCTCGGCGATCCGGACCGCGCCCGGCGGATAGTAGATGTACTCGGGGCGAACCGGAGCGAATTGTTTGACGACGTTGGAGAGTCTTGTGGCGATATCATCGTAGAGCGGGAAAACATTGTATTTCCAGGCTTCTTCCTCCCAGGCCGCTTTGAGCTCTTCCAGTTTTTTCGGGTGTACTTTGGCTAGGTTATTGGACTCCGAAAAGTCCTCTGCCACATGGTAGAGTTCCCAGACATCCTCCTCGAAGGGAAAAGTACCTGCGATAATCCAAGGCATGCGTCCGCCATGAATTGTCACTGCCTTCCACCCATCCAGGTATATGGCGCGATTGCCAAATAGTTCATAGTACTGGCGGGTGCGCCGGTCTGGCGCTTCTGCATCGTTGAACGAATAGACCATACTGATTCCGTCGAAGGGCATCTGCTTGATGCCGTCGATTTCCTCGAGTGGTTCCAGTCTCAGCACCTCCATGATCGTCGGAACAATATCGATAATGTGATGGTACTGGTCGCGGATCTGACCTTTTGCCTTGATCCCCGCTGGCCAGTGAATGATGAGTGGGTCCTGTACTCCGCCGCGGTGAACCACCTGCTTGAAATATTTGAACGGGGTATTGCCTGCCATGGCCCAGCCGGCGTGAAAATGATTGTTGGTGGATTCCGAGCCCCATTCACCGTAGCGTTCGAGATTCTCTTCTAGCTTCGTCTGCAAATTGTTGGTGAGCAGCATCTCGTTGTGCGTACCGGACAGGCCGCCCTCTGCGCTGGAGCCGTTGTCCGAGCTTACAATGATCAAGGTGTTATCCAGTTCGCCGACGCGTTCTAGCGTGGAAATCATCCGGCCGATTTCCATATCGACATGATCGAGCTGTGCGGCGAAAGCCTCCATCTGCCGAGCGTACACTTTTTTCTCGTCGTTGCTGAGACTGTTCCAGGCGGGGATCTCCTTGGGTCGCTCTGTCAGTTTCGTGCCGGGTGGGATAAGGCCCATCTCCAGCTGCCGCGCGTGAATCATCTCGCGGGCCTTGTCCCAGCCCATATTGAACTTGCCCTTGTACTTGTCGAGAAACCCCTGAGGCGCGTGGTGTGGAGCGTGTACGGCGCCCGGCGCCCAGAACATGAAAAACGGTCGCTCGGGATCAATAGACTTCTGGCCGGTGATGTAGTGAATGGCCTTGTCTGCCATATCAGTTGACAGGTGGTAATCCGGGTTACCGCGCGCGGGTTCTACGGGTGTGTGCCCCGAGAACATGACCGGGGTGAAGTTATTGGCATCGGCCGCCATGAAGGTGTAGGTGTGATCGAAACCGTCATTGGTCGGCCAATAATCGAATGGCCCGACCTGATGTACCTGAAATGTTGGTGTGTGGTCCCACTTGCCGAGCGCATAAGTCGTCCAGCCACCTTCCTGGGCAATACGCGCTACCTCCTGGGCCGACAGCGGCACACGGCCCGCATATCCAGGGAATGGCATGGCGGTGAGGGCATGGGATCCGAGTCCGATGGAATGATGATTGCGCCCGGTGAGAATAGAGGCGCGGGAAGATGAGCACAGTGCGGTGGTATGAAAGTTGTTGTAGCGCAGGCCATTGGCGGCGAGACGATCAATATTTGGGGTCTCGGTCAGTCCGCCATAGCTGCCGAGATGCCCGTAACCTGCATCGTCCAGCAGGATGAGAAGCACGTTGGGGGCGCTCGCGGGAGGGCGCTCTTCCTCCGGCCATGCCGGCGTGGAATCCTGGTACCGCTTGGCGATTACGCCTTTGAAGCCTTCTACAGTCTTCGTTTCCACCTTCTGATCGGGGCTCTCTGCAGAAAGATGCAGGCTGGGGCCTGTAGCCAGAAGCACCGCTAAGATAGTGCTTTTGAGAGCTGCGGACTTCATGGTGATTTTCCTTGTGTTTGAATAAATTTCCTTTTGCAGCGGACGAGGAATCCTGCATAGGTCATTTAGCGATCGCCGCAGTTCAAGTGAACTGGGGGCTTGTTCGCGGCGGATACAGTTCCGTGGAAAACGGCTGGCTACTTATTTATCGACGTTGACATTCCCCTTGGGTATTTCGACGCAGAAGTATTAACCGCTAATAGTCACAGTATTTGTAGGGATAGCAGATTTTGTGCGGGTGTCTAGATAGGCTTTTTCGAACTTCAAGCTTGAGCGTGCCAAGTAGCTGAGATGGTTTTCGCGGGCTGTGAGTGCTGTGGCTCGAACGGGGGTTCTCATCCAAAACTACCCCAGCACCATACAAAAAAGCCCGGCATAAAGCCGGGCTCTTTTGTATGGCGGTGGGGCAGGGATGAGCTTCGCTGCGCTCGCTGGTCTCCGCCGGCTTTGCCAGCTCCGGCTCGAACGGGGTTCTCATCCAAATCTACCCCAGCGCCATACAAAAAAGCCCGGCATAAAGCCGGGCTCTTTTATATGGCGGTGGGGCAGGGACGAAGAGCCAAACCGGCTACAACCCGCAAAGCCCCGTGAATACTGGGTTTCAGAGGCCTCGGAGGGTAACATGTAAGGTAACAAGAGGTTCCTCCGATGTCCGACACCAAGTACCTGACCCAGAACAGCAGCGGCCTCTGGCAGTTCTTCTGGCGAGTCCCGTCCGACTGTATCGACGCCTTCGATGGGAAGAAGTACGTCAAGCGCAGCCTGGAGACTCACAGTCTCCGCACAGCCCAGCGCCGACGCCAGCAGATGCTCGCGGAGTGCCTTCGCATTGTTGACGAGGTCCGGGCGGGCAGTGACGAGCGCTCGCGGTTTAAGGTACATGCCCGCGCTGTCGCGAAAGCCGACCCCGCCGACCTGGAAGCCGCATACCTGGAAAGCCTGGAGAAGGAGCCGACCTCTCCCGATGAAAAGGCATTCAAGGAAGCGCTGCGAGCTGAATACAAGGGCCACGTCTCAGAGCTGGCCAAGTGCACGCTCAAGGAGGCGCTGGGAGTCTACAAGAAGGACAGGGAAGGGCGGGTGTCTGACAAGACCCTGTCTCACGCTTCGCGGGCTGTCGAGACCTACCTGGAGCACACGCGGAAGGCAGATGTCACCCTAGAGTCCATCAAGCGGCCAGATGTGAAGCAGTACATCCAGGCCAGCGCAGCGACGGCCAAGGGGAAGACCATCAGCAACCGTCTCACGTTCATGTCGGCCATTTTCAAAGCGGCGCAGGACTACGGCCACATCGACGAGAGCAAGCGCAACCCCTTCGACGGGCACCGAGTCGAGCGCAAAGACAGCCAGAGTTTCCAGCAGTTCACGAAGCAAGAGCTTCGAGCAATCTTCGACGCTACCGAGAAGTACCGAGAGAAGTCGAAGGATTACCACAAGTTCCTCCTCCCTCGCTTGGCGTACGCGACCGGGTGCCGCCTGGAGGAGCTTTGTTCCCTGCAGCGAGCCCAGATCAGGGAAGAGGGCAGCATCGTCTACATCGCTATTGCGGAGGGGGTCGACGTCTACAAGGGCAAGACTCTCAACGCGGGGCGCCGGATCCCCATACACAGCTCACTGGCGGCAGAGGTTCTACGCTGGCGCGACAGCGACGACCACTTACTCCTTTTCCCGGTACTCGAGAGCAAGAGGGCAGACGGCAAGCTGGGCGACAAGTACGGTAAGAGCTTCGGACGTCTGAAGACAGAGCTGGGTATCACTGGCGGCAGACACAAAGGCTTCCACAGTTTCCGCGTACACATGGCGACCAATCTGGAGCAAGCCGAGGTGCCTGAGAGCCGCGCTGTGTGGATCTTGGGGCACACCCGAAATCTGTCGCTGTCGTATGGTTTGTACAGCAAGGGGCCGAGCCTGGAGCAGCTGAGGGTAGACGCTGAGTCGGCTGTGGGTTATGGACTGAGGGAGGAGCTAGGGGGCGCGTGGTAGCGCCCCGACAAGAAACCTTACTTACCGCAAGAAACTGACAGCTCTGGATTCTCTGCTGCGTGGATGTTGATATTCAGGAAAGAGTCGCGGAGCATTTGACTGGCCTGAGCGTCCGTCATCTTAAAGTAAGACACCATCTGCAAAAGAGTCGGGACAGGCGAATCTTCGCCTAGCATGTTGGCGAAATCTTCTTCTAGCTGTTCGTTACACTTGGCCCGCGACACCAGCGCCACAGGAGCCTCGTAGATCGAAGTAAAAACGAGCTTATGGTCATTGGTCGCTGAGACTTTCATAAACTTTGTTTTCAATTCATCGTCGGACTCTTCGCTCTTCTCCCTCAGCTCTTCCGCCTTTACGAGCATGAGCATGTTCAAGTTGTTAACTAGAAGCTCAAAATGATTGGTGGGGTTGTTAGCTAAAACATTGCCGAACGACTGGGCGTACGCGCCACTAGCGCCCAAGCACGCAAACATCACCCCTAAGAAGTACTTCTTCATTACAGATCCCCCTGTATCATTTTTGTTGAAATCGTCTTAGCTAAGACTCGGCAATCATACCGGCATCACAGTCTTAACGCACAGCCGCTGCAATCTTCCCACCGAGAAGATGAACCCAGCATGAAACAGGGAGAGACCGAGGCCGACGCGGTGCCCACATCGAAAATGAGCCAAAAATTTCTGCACGTATTTAAATAATATCACCGCCCCAGTTTCCCCCGTGGGGGGGTGGGTAGGCCCCCGGTCAACTCAACGCCTTCCCTCAGTCCACGCCGCGTCCACCACTCGCCAACGCCGCGCCAGCTCCAGGCCCTCACTTATCACTACAGATACAAGGCCAACCCCTTGTACCAGAGGTCGACCCAGTGTGTACCGCTATGGGTATATCCACACGGGTACAGCAAAAAGGTGTACCGATTATTGTATTTATAAGTGGATTGCGGTACTGTTCGCTTACTGTCTATAACCCTAATGAGTACACAGCAATGACCACATTCCTCTACGCCCGCGTCTCTACCAATGACCAGAACACAGCCAGCCAAGTAGAAGCGCTGACCGCTGCCTACCCGGACGGAGTGCTGAGGGAAGAGAAGGCAAGCGCGACCACAATGGAGCGTCCTGTGCTGCGTCTCCTGCTGGACATGCTGCACAAGGGAGACACCTTGGTCGTGTGGAAGCTGGACAGGCTGGCAAGGAATACCGCTGACCTACTGGCGATTGTCGATCACATCCGGGAGCGCAGCGCTAGCCTGAAGATCCACGACCAGAGCATCGACACAGGCACAGCGTCGGGCCGCGCCTTCCTGCAGATGCTTGGCGTCTTCGCTGAGTTCGAGACCAATTTGCGCAAAGAGCGGCAGATGGCCGGGATCCAGAAGGCGAAGGCTGAGGGTCGATACACCGGGCGACCAGCCAAGATCGACCCCGAGGCTGTCCGGCAGTGCCTGGAGGTGGATAAGCTGTCTTACCGCGCCACCGCGAAGAAGTTGGGCATAGCGCTGTCGAGTGTACAGAGGTTGGCAAAGAGTGTCTGAGGCCTCCTGTATGCCCACCTGAGGCCCTCTCAGCGTCAACCCGCTGCCGTTTGATTGGGTTGGTTTCAGCGCCGGAGAGAGGGCGCCTGAGGGTCTCTCCGGGTGTAGTCTTTCATTCCCGTTTTCTGCTTTTCAGTAGGACATAATTAACCCGACCTATAGGAGGCCCCCCGTCCGTCCCAAGGTATACACCTAGTGGTAAGACAGGGTGACCCTGTGTGTACCACGGTAGTGGTGATACAGGGGTGTAGGCCTGTGCTCCTCCCTTCCTCCTATCCCTTACAGGTAATAACCATACCCAGTACAGCTAGACGTAAGACTCTGTGATGAACCCCGACAGGGGCAGACACAGAGCAGTGACCACCGCTGTATTGGTAGGGATTGATAGGAAGAGATGAGAGCCAGCGAAGGACTACAGCCTTTCGCTCAGTCTCAGGAGGTCAACCAGGCGTCCACCCGGCGCTCTGGTGTCTTCCTCCCTACTGTTATGGGTTGTGTGTGCTTAAGGCCGACCCGGTGTCATCGTTTGGTGGCGCTGGGTCGGCCTTTTATTTTGGGGTTATGACGTGCCACAGGCCTGGCCACGCGTCTGTGTGTCGGCCCCTGCTGTAAACAAACTCTCATAAAATAATTAACCCGACCTTTAGGAATAATCCAACACACCAACCTAAGGTCACCCCATGAAAACCAAAACCCAACTCGCCGCCGAAGCCCGCCAATCCGGACGCAAGTTCTTCGCCGCCACCTGCCGCCGACACGGTGCCAACTCACAGCACTACGTCAGCGCCGTCATGTGTAAGCAGTGTGTCTCAGAGCAGACCAAGCGCTACTACTCGACCCCCAAAGGTAAGGCCGCAGCCGCAAGACAGACCGCCAAGCGGTTTGGTAACGAAGTTGACCGCTACGTCTACCTGATGAAGTGCGAGATCGCTGGTCTCGCTTATATCGGCTCAACCACAATGGCCCCGTCACGCCGCCGGATCGACAACTTCAACAAGTTGCGCAGCGGGTCTCACCACAATCCAGCGCTACAAGCGGCCTTCGATGAGCACGGTGAGAAGTCCTTCTCCTTCGAGATGCTGGCGCACTTCCCCGGCCAACCTGAGGAGACGCTGCGCCAGTATGAACAGTTCTACCTGGACGCCGGAGAGGTTCGGGGTCTGCGTCTGGTGAACGTGAAGCGGGCTAGCGTAGCGGCTCCCCAACGCTGAAACCGGAGAAGAGGAGTGGATCCTGGCCGACGGCTACCACCGCACCACGGCTTACAAGGCGCTGGGGCGTCGTACCACGATGGCTCGGATTCACCGGGACATGACTGAAGAGCAGGCCAAGCTGTTCGCCTATGCGGCCAACGTCCACGGCAAGAAAACCCTGAACCGCGAGGACACGACGCAGTACGTCGGGTTCCTGCTCTGTGACATGGAGAATAGTCGCGAGTACTTTTGTGATGGGTATGCGCTGAACATCGACCGTCTACACGCATTCACGCAGATCCCCAAGCGGACGCTGGAGCTGGCGACCAAGGAACTGCGTGAGTATCTGAAGGAGCGTCGCAACATTCGCATTGCGGTGCTTTCGGAGAGCGGTATGTCAAACCGTGAGATCGCAAGAGAGATAGGCGTCGGCAAGGACACTGTGAACTCGGTGGTGAGTAGCGGCGGAAAAGCGCAAGTTGCGGAAAACCGCCAGTCCCAAGGCACCCAAAGTCCACCCAAAGCTCCCGACGTCGAAACTACGACCTCTAAAGACGAAACCCCGCCCTGGCTCCAAGATCTCCCCGTCATTGACGACGATATGGATGAGGGTCTGCCGGAAGACTTCGACGCGAAACTGGAAGCGCTGCAGGAGCACGACCAGAAAGGCTGGGACACCATTGCGCGGAACATGGCGAAGGCGGTGAAGAAGGACAAGAGCAAGACTGTCCAGAAGACCATGTCTCAAATCACCGACGAGTTCGCGAAGTCCCTCGACTACTTCGCAGTGAAGTGCATGAACGCCGAGGAACGTAACCCCGACCTATCAGAAATAGCAAAACGCATCGTCACCCGACACCCACTCCCCGTACATACCCCCGTACATACCCGCCGTACACACCGTACATGTACAGGCTGTACACCCGACCCTTAGCACATGTACACCCGAGGACCGACCCCATGGCCACCCCCAGCAATGACAGCAGGCTAGAGACAGACACCCCTTATCACCAAGCGCAGCGCTACCACTTCAGTGAATGGGTACAGCGCGGCCTGTCCGCAGGCCTGACACCCGGACAGATCGCGAAGGCACTGGGCCGACCGCTTAAAAACGTTCGTTGGTTGATTGAAGAAGAGGAAGAGAAGAGAGCGAAGCGAAGTGGAGACAGTTGTGACGTAGAGACTACCGAGGGAAAAGAGAGAAACCCCCGGTAGTCTGTAAGTAGACGCAGCGTCACACCGCGTCTACCTGTATCAATTCAGGATAAGCGGAAAGACCCCAGAAGGTCTGACCGAAAGCGTCACAGCGCTCGACGGCGTTTGCGGGTTGAGACGCTGAGAGGACCCAGCGTGACGCCGCGCCTGGAGCAAGTTCGGTGAAGTCTGACAATTCGCACTCGCTGCTAATTGCGTCCTTGAAAAGGGTTGTCACATCAATTTGTTTATTCATTTTCGCTCTCTTTTTAAAGTGTTTTTCTGTCTGCCCGTTGCGGGTAGGCGCGGGATGATAGCCGCTGGCGGTTGGCGCGTAAATCATCTTTAAAAATTTCTCTTATTGATCCCATTACCCGACCTATAGGTAACAGGAAATTACCTAGCCTGTTACCGGCGAATCGGAAGCGCTCGCTTCTTGTTCTGGACCGTCATGCATTTAGCCCCAACCCGGGGCTTTTGTTTCGTTTACTACTCCCAATGCAATTGAGCACCCCCAACCATGAACCACAAACCCCAGCGTCAGACCCGGAGCAACACCCGAGAAGTACACATCCGTGTCACTGGCTCAGTCCTGGATGCCTTCGACCGATACGGAAAAGAAATAGCCAGCGAGCGAAACCGCCCGGCTGTCTCCCGCTCCATCGTCTTCGAGCGTCTTGTCACCGACGCACAGCACGCCGGAATCATCCGGTAAACCAAGGCCCACCCGACACACAACCAGGTACACACCATGCACACCACAACCCCCGAACAAATCGAGGCCGTTATTAATGGTCTTTTTCTCCTCCTCTGTCTAATCGGAGTGGCCCTGTGAGCCGCTCTCAGAAGGCGCAGAGTCGACGCCAGGGCAGCGCGAAGTCAGACGCCTGGAAGAACGCAAAGCCAGCGACAGGCGGCCCGAGGCTGTCTGAGATTGTTTCTCCCGTTCCGTATTCCCTACAGGATAAGAATGTGCGAAAGCACACAGCCTCCTTCGACGTGAGCACGAAGCTACTGAAGCGCACGACCAAGGCATATCGCAACCGCTTCCCAGGCGAGAGAGACACAGGGAAGCACGTTATCCACGAAGCCCTGAAAGCTTACTGCAAGGAACTGGAATTCCAGGCGAGGCTAATGGACCGGCTGGGAGCTGACCTAAGCGAATAGACCCCACACCACTTATCACCACGCACACACCACACAGGTAAATAATTCATGAGCAATCACACCCCTATGAGCATGCACGACGAACTGGCAGAAATGCAGGCGCAGCTCGACTCTTACTTCGATAAGGACCCGGAGTTCTCCTCAGAAGCCGAGGCGCAGCAATGGGCCGCTACCCAGAGCCTCGCAGCGTCCCACGCCGAGATTGACCGCCAGTACGCAGAGAAGCGCAAGCAGGAGCAATACGCCACCCCCACAGGCGCGCTGTATGACTCCTATGGACGTCTCCAATCCAGTATGGATGACGACACCATCATCGAGATTGCAGGCACCACCATGAGGCTTGGAGACGCTAAGACAGCGGGTCTGGTCGATGGAGAGGGCTTCTACTCCAATGATGGAGAGGAGACAGAAGACGACGCAGAGGAGCGTCAGGAAAGCCAGCAGTTGCACGGGCAGTTACAACTGGCTGAGACTCTGGTCGGGGCCGAGGCTCTCGAGCGCTGCTGGGAAGATGACCCGGAAGCAATCGAGGCGCTCTCCCTGAAGGCGGGCTGCAGCACCCGCGATACAGTGGAGATGCTGAACGATGCCGTAGACCGTGGAATGGATGAACTGGAAGGACTTATGTCTCACCACTTACCAGGCTACGACATCGACAAGGTTCTGGAGGCGGCGACCAGTAACGCCACAGGAGCGGCAGAGGTACGCCGTGCGGCTGTGGGTCTGGCTCGAGGCAATGGCCGGGCGTTTGCGCAGATGATCCAGCGCTACGCGAAGGACTACGGCTTCCGGTTGCGGTAAGCACAAATGAAAAAGGGGCGGCCCGGAGAATGACGTTTTGTCAGACTTCGAGTCGCCCCTTTTTTTGCTTGCTAACAGGGTAACAAGCTGGGTAACATTTTTGATTCCGAGTCCTCTGCAGGCCGCATGAACTCTAGCTTTCAAATAATGGCGGTGGGGCAGGGATTCGAACCCTGGGACCTGTTACAGTCAACGGTTTTCAAGACCGCCGCTTTCGACCACTCAGCCACCCCACCAATTTGTCCGGCGCATTATACCGGGCTGTTTGCCCGGTACAAGGGCACGGAAAAATTTTTTAGCTAGTTCAATGGGTTAGCTGCATTTTTAAACAGCTAACCCAGTGAACATAGCCCGCGCGTTATCAGCCGGCGGCGGCTGAGTCGGCGTCGTTTTCCGCGGCTTCGGCCTTGTCGCCGCGGGCTACGCGCGGGTCGTTGGCCGGGCGCTGCAGGGCGCGCGGAGAGTGCTCGATGGCTGCGGGCTGGGCGGTGTCCAGCGGGCGCAATTCACCAAGCGAGCGCCGCTCGGTGACGATCTCCAGGCTTTCCAGCGGGCGCGGGTTGATACGCGGGTCGTTACTGGCGCGGGTCGGTTGGCCAGGTTCGCTGGCTACCACTGCCTTCGCTGCGGGCTCGGCGGTTTCTGCTGCGGCCTCTTCGGCCGTGGCTACTTCCGCTTTTTCCGCTACCGGAGCAGCCTGGGCTTCGGCAGCCGGAGCTTGCGGCTCCGCTTCCGCAGCCACTTCGACCTCAGCGCTTTCCTCTTGAGCAGCTTTCTGAGGTGCCTCTTCCGCAGGCTGTTCCGCTGCTGCCTCTGCTTCTGCCTGTGGCTTGGGCTCCTCGCTTGCGGCAGCCACTTTGGCTTCCGCAGCGGGCGCGGGTTCCGCTTGCGCTTGTGCCGGTTGCTGGGCGGGCGCTGCAGCTTTTTGCACCGCTTCCTCGGGCTTCTCGGCTTCTTCGGCCGAGGCCTTATCGGCTGCCGGCTTTTCCGCCGCTTGCGCGGTGTCGGAAGCTACGCTTGCTTTCGCCCAGGGATCCTCCGTTGGAGCCTCTGCCTGTTCAGCGGCAACCGGCTTGGCCGGGGCTTTTTCAGCGGCGGCCTTTTCAGTTGACGGCTGAGCCGGTTTGGCTTCCTCGGCGGTTTCCTGCTTGCGCTGAGGCGCTGCGGCAGGTTTTTCCGCGCGGCGCTTGGATTCCCGTTCCTGCTCGTCAATCGCTTCCGAGACCTCGCGGTTCATTTCGCGGGTCTGTTCGCGATCGGCACCGGATTCGCTCTCGGCTTCGCTACCGCCGCGGCGGCCGCGACGACGAGGCTGCGGGCGGCCACGCACATTGCTGGGGCGGCGAGCGGGACGCTGCTGTTCGCTCTCGGATTCTTCCCGGGTTTCCGCTACCGCGGTGTTATTGGTCTCGACTTCCTGCGCGGTCGCCTGCTGGCGCTCGCGGCGGTCACCGCCGCGACGGCGACGGCTGCGACGCTGGCCTTCGCGCTGCTGGTCGCGCTGGCTGTCCTGGCGGCGCTCGGAGGTGTCTGCGGCTGCAGTTTCTTCCTGGCGCTTCTCGGAACGTTTGCCTTCCTTGCGCTCCTGACGCTGGTCATCGCGGCGGTTGCGGTTGTTGCGACCGCGACCACGGCCGCCACGCTGGCTGCGATTGCGCTGCTGGTAGTCCTTGCCGCGGCCCTTGGTTTTCTTGTGTTTCTTGCCGGACTTCTCGTCTTCACCGCCGAACAGGGCGGCGATGGCGCTGATCAGTTTGCTGAACAGGCCCGGTTTGGGTTTTTCCGCAGTCTTGCTGGCCTGTTTGGGCTTGGCCACCGGGGTCGGGGCCGGTGCGGTGTGTGCGATTTGCTGGACCGCAGGCTGGGAAGGCGCGCGCAATGGCTCTTCTTCTTTGTCTGCTGCGGTCTCATCGATAATGCTGCCGGAAATCTTGTAGGAAGTTTCCAGGGTGGCGGAATCGTCGTCACGCAGGCGCTGAACTTCAAAGTGCGGCGTTTCCAGGTCGGCGTTGGGCACAATCACCACACGGGTGTTGTTGCGGGACTCGATATTGGAAATTGCCTTGCGCTTTTCATTCAGCAGGTATGTGGCCACGTTGACCGGGGTGATTGCCCGGATTTCGGCGCTGCGCTCTTTCTTGGCTTCCTCTTCCACCAAGCGCAGGATGGACAGCGCCAGGGATTTGGTGCCGCGAATGGTGCCCTGGCCGCTACAGCGCGGGCATACGCGGAATGTGGTTTCGCCGAGTGACGGACGCAGGCGCTGACGGGACATTTCCAGCAGGCCGAAGCGGGAAATGCGGCCGACCTGTACCCGGGCGCGGTCCATGCCAAGTGCCTTTTCCATGCGCTTTTCCACTTCGCGCTGGTTGGACTTGTTCTGCATGTCGATAAAGTCGATGACCACCAGGCCGCCCATGTCGCGCAGGCGCAGCTGGCGGGCGATCTCGTCGGCCGCTTCCAGGTTGATGTTGCGGGCAGTCTCCTCGATGTCACCACCCTTGGTGGCGCGGGAGGAGTTGATATCGATGGAAATCAGGGCCTCGGTTACGTCGATGACGATGGAGCCGCCGGAAGGCAGCTTCACTTCGCGCTCGAATGCGGTTTCGATCTGGCTTTCGATCTGGTAACGGTTGAAGAGCGGGATGGCGTCTTCGTAGTACTTCACCTTGTTGGCGTAGTTCGGCATCACCTGGCGGGCAAACTCTGCCGCCAGCTGGTAGGCGCCCTGGTCGTCGACGATGACTTCACCAATGTCGTCGCGCATGTAGTCGCGGATAGCGCGGATGATGACGTTGCTTTCCTGGAACAGGAAGTGGGGCGCTTTTGAGTCGTCGGCTTCTTTCTTGATCGCGGTCCACAGCTGCAGCAGGTAGTTGAGGTCCCACTGCAGTTCTTCACCGCTGCGGCCAACGCCGGCGGTGCGCACGATGATGCCCATGCCGGAGGGCACTTCTACCCCAGACAGCGCATCGCGCAGCTGGCTGCGCTCGTCGCCTTCGATGCGACGGGAGATGCCGCCGGCGCGGGGGTTGTTTGGCATCAGCACCAGGTAGCGACCGGCGAGGCTGATAAAGGTGGTGAGAGCGGCGCCTTTGTTGCCGCGCTCTTCTTTATCGACCTGCACGATGACTTCCATACCTTCCTTGACCACATCCTTGATCTTGATGCGACCTTCGAGCTCTTTGGGCTGCTTGAGGAAGTATTCCCGGGAAATTTCTTTCAGGGGCAGGAAGCCGTGGCGCTCGGCACCATAGTCAACGAATGCGGCTTCGAGGGAGGGTTCTACGCGGGTGATCTTGCCCTTGTAGATATTGGCTTTTTTCTGCTCGCGTGTGCGATTTTCGATATCGAGGTCGTACAGCCATTGGCCATCGACCAGCGCAACACGCAGCTCTTCCGGCTGGGTTGCATTGATGAGCATTCTCTTCATGCGATCGTCTTTTCCTTGCGTTGCGCGAAGGGTAGGGCGTCGCTGAAGCTCGCAGGCTTGTCGTAATTGCGACCGAGACTTGGTAGTCATCGGTGGCGCAGGGGTCTTGCCGCAGAATATTCAGCCACTGGATGGCTGGCACTGCCGGCATGTACCGCTGCTGTAACTCCAAATGCCGAATTCTGGTTGCGGCATTCTTTTCCTGTCGGGTCTTTACATTGCCGGCTTGCCGGCTGTGGACCTGACTGCCACCGGGATTTCTGGGTGGCATGGGTTACACCTCTCATCACTCTGGGGCCGGCTCGTGGCTGGGCCAGTGTGTGTCTTGTTACCGGGGCGCCTTTGGCGCTTGTTTCCCGGGGCCAGTGCGGTCGCTGGCGGCAAATTCGCAGAGTGGGGTGTAACTATTCGAGTCTGTTTCAAGCGCTGCGGGCTTCAGCCCGTCTTACCTTCGCAAAATTCCCGCCTTGCGGGGTTAGGTCGGCGAGAGGGATCTTTTGGGCTGCCGCGGGGATTTGCCCTCAGCGTGCAATGCCTCTGATCTGGTCTCGCCGACAGAGTTTTGTGGATGACGCGGCCATTCCGCGCACCTGCCGATTGGCGGTATTTTCTCGAGAACGGCACCTGAGGTTTTTTATATAGCAGAAAAACCGTGCACCGCCGAAAACCAGCCCCAATACAGGCCGGCCGAATATATCACGTGCGAATAGTCCGCAGCAACGAAATGCGCTTCAATTGCTCTGTCGGTGTCGCTATCATGCGCCCCATGCGAAGTAACCCCCCCAATAAATCGTCCAAGTCGCGCTCTCCCCAGGTCGCTCCCGCTGCTGAATCCGGCGGTGGGACCAGCTCCGGGGTGCAGTTCCTTACCGTGCCTGAAGAACTGGCTGGTCAGAGAATCGACAATTTTCTGCAGGCCCGGCTCAAAGGCGTGCCCCGTTCGCGTATTTACCGGATCCTGCGCAAGGGTGAGGTGCGGGTCAACAAGGGGCGGGTGAAGGCCGAATACCGCCTGCGCGGCGGCGATCAGGTGCGCGTGCCGCCGATTCGGGTCTCCGAGGCTCCGGACTTGCCGGTCGCCGGCGAGCAGCTCCGCCGTGTGCTCGAGGATGCCATACTGTTTGATGAAGGCGGCCTGATGGTGGTCAACAAGCCCGCCGGATTGGCGGTGCACGGCGGCAGCGGTGTGCGCCTTGGGCTGATCGAGGCGCTGCGACAGATGTATCCCAAGAGTCCCTTTATCGAGCTGGTGCATCGCCTTGACCGCGATACCAGTGGCGCGATATTGGTGGCGCGCAAGCGCTCGGTGCTGCTGCATGTGCAGTCAGAGTTGCGGGCGGGGCGTATGGGCAAGTCCTACCTCGCGCTGGCCAGTGGCAAGTGGCCGCGGGCGCAGAAGCTGGTGGAGGCCCCGCTGCGCAAGAATACCCTGAAAAGCGGAGAACGCATTGTCACCGTGGATGGTGAGGGCAAGCCTTCGCGTACGCGCTTCCAGGTAGTGGAGCGCTTCCCCGGGGCGACCCTGGTAGCGGCGGAGCCGATCACCGGGCGCACGCACCAGATTCGGGTGCACGCGCAATTTGTGGGCTGCCCCCTGGCCGGCGACAGCAAGTACACCCCGGATGACGTGAATGCCAGTTTTAAGGAGAAGGGGTTGAAGCGCCTGTTTCTGCATTCGGCAGAGGTGCGCTGTACGCTGCCGGATGGCCGCGCCGTAGCGGTCAAGGCACCGCTGCCGGGGGAGCTTGAGTCGGTGCTGCAGCGCCTGCGTGCGCTTTAGTCCGCGCGCGAGTTGGTCCCTGGGTCTGTTTATAGTCGGGAGTGATATAGATGCTGGTGATACTGGACTGGGACGGCACGGTTTGTAATTCGGAGTCGCGCATCATCGCGTGCATGCAGCGCGCATCCGAGCGGGTGGGGTTGCCGGTGCTTGCCCCCGAGGCGATTGGCAACATCATTGGGCTCGGACTGCCGGAAGCCGTGGCGACCCTGTTTCCCGAGGCAAACAGCGAGCAGCGCCAACACCTGCGGGATTTCTACTCCGAGGAGTGGCTCGCCGCCCGCGCGGAGCCGTTGCCGCTGTTTGATGGTGTGCTGGGTACGCTGGACAAGCTGCTCGGGGCGGGGCATCAGCTTGCGGTAGCGACGGGCAAGAGTCGCCGCGGGCTCGAGCGCGAGTTTGAGGAGCACGGCCTTCGCCATCTGTTCGCGGTCAGTCGCTGCGCAGACGAGACCGCATCCAAACCCGATCCGCGCATGTTGACCGAAATCCTGGCGGAGACCGGTTGTCCGCTGGCGGAGTCTGTGATGGTGGGGGATACGGAGTACGATCTCAATATGGCGGCCGCAGCGCAGATGGCGAGTATCGGCGTCAGTTACGGTGTGCACAGTCGAGAGCGACTGCACGCCTGTCGCCCACACAAGATTATCGATCACTTCTCCGAGTTGCTGGAGTGGCCGCCTCTCGTTGCATGACGGATGCGAGGGTGTGAAAGGCGTCAGTGGTGTGGTGTTCTGCCTGCTGGTTCAGGATTGCGACGGGTCGAGTGGGCTGATGTCGAATTGGGCCAGCATGGAAATAAGTCGAATTAGTGGGAGCCCAATCAGGATATTTGGGTCGGATCCTTCCATTTTTTCGAATAGAGCAATCCCAAGGCCCTCCGCTTTAAACGAACCTGCACAGTCCAGCGGATTGTCGAGCTCGATATAGCGGGCGATTTCCCGGTTCGAGAGCGCGCGAAAGTAGACCGAGTATCGCTCGCATTCAGTGACCTGGAAGCCGGTTTTGGTGTCATAAATGCTGAGCCCGGTGTGGAAGTGCACAGCTTTGCCGGCGCAGAATTGCAGTTGTTCCCTCGCCTTTGCGGCGCTGCCGGGTTTGCCCAGCAGCCTGCCGTCGCACTCCGCGACCTGGTCGGAGCCAATGATCAGGCTGTCGGGAAACTGCTTGCGCAGTGCCGCGGCTTTCTCTGTCGCCAGCCGCCGGGCCAGGGCTTCCGCATCCTCTCCGGGCAATGCTTCTTCATTTATATGAGGTGCGGCGCATTCGAAGGGGACTGTCAGGCGCTCCAGGAGGGCGCGGCGGTAGCTGGAGCTGGAGGCTAGAATCAGGTTGCGCATCGGGTAGATCGGGCTCGCTTCCGGTTTCGGGGAGGGGGTGTGGCACCCCGGTTTTCCGGGACGATGTTGCGCCGGTGGAATTGTTTTGACAAGGCTCAGGTGAGTCCATAGAATTGCGCGCTTATGTCGACACCCCCCGTGAAAACTGCGCTCCCGCGCCGCATAGATGCAAGAAAGCTGGTGCAGCGCGAGCAGCAACTGAGCGGTACCGTGCCGTTGGATTCTCTGCCGCGGCTGGCATCATCAGTTGAATCGGTAGTCGGTGAGGTTCAGGCCGAACTCGCGTTTGGTCGCGACCTTCAGCGCAACCAGATGGCCGATGGCCAGCTGCAGCTGGAGGTCGAGCTGCTATGCCAGCGTTGCCTCAAGCCGGTGACCGAGCACATCGAAGCGGAGTTCAGCTGGGGCTTTGTGTGGTCTGAAGAGCAGGGCAAGAATCTGCCCAAATCTCTGGACCCGGTGATACAGGATGGCGATGAGCTGGATCTGTATCAGGTGTTGGAGGATGAGATTTTGCTCAATCTGCCGATGGTAGCGTTTCACCAGGAAGAATGCGTCTCGCGGGACAAGTTCCACCACGGGGAAGCGGAAGCCGAAGCGGATGAGCAACAGGAAAACCCCTTTAAAGTACTGGAACAGTTGAAGGGTTCGTCAAACAAGTCTTGAGGCTGTTTGAAGGGTTTGGGCTCGCCGGTAGGCGCCCCGGTTCCGGTGTTAACTGTTAGTTATGTTTAGGAGCACCAAATGGCTGTTCAGCAGAACAAGAAAACCCGTTCTCGTCGTGGCATGCGTCGTTCTCACGATGCCCTGAGCGGACCGACTCTGTCCGTAGATCCGACCACCGGTGAGAAGCACCACCGTCACCATGTGACCAAAGACGGTTTCTACCGTGGTCGCAAGGTCGTGGAAGTTGGCGGCGACTCTTCCGAAGAAGAGTAAGCTTTGTCCAGCCAATTACGATTGGCCGTGGATGCGATGGGCGGGGACTTAGGTCCCCGCTCTGTCGTTCCGGCCTGCTCCAGATTTCTTGTCCGATACCCTCAAGTCGAGCTGAAAATTTTCGGCCCGCGCTCCCAGCTACAATCCCTTCTGGTCAAAGAGCCTCCCGCAATCCGCGAGCGCATGAGCGTGGTCCACTGCGAGCAGGTTGTTACTCAGCAATGTAATCCCGTTCACGCCTTGCGTCGCATGCGCGAATCCTCCATGGCGCGCGCTCTGCAGTCGGTGTCCGATGGTGAGTGCCAGGCTATGGTGACTTCGGGCAATACGGGGGCGCTGCTGGCGCTGGGGCGCAGTATTCTCGGTACTGTGCCTGGGGTGCGCAGGCCGGCCTTGGGTAAGTCCATTCCCGCTGC
>ENA-ORCV01000191-ORCV01000191.1-marine-metagenome-genome-assembly--contig:-NODE-191-length-82242-cov-4.274156_pt1 | contig 82242 bp, 75 predicted proteins | sample MGYA00237779_ERZ508509 | MGnify/ENA primary metagenome ERZ508509 (study PRJEB26180, sample SAMN06268772) | marine metagenome | isolation source: Bioluminescent Bay, La Paraguera, Puerto Rico | place... | reverse complement strand
TGCGCGCAGGCCATTCGCCATGTATCGCAGCCTGCCTGAACCGGCCCAATTACAGCCCCGATCCAGCCCTGATCCAGACTAGACGGCGCGCATCAGGCGGACGCTGAACAGACCCTCCGCGTCGGTCCAGTATTCCAGCGGCCGGAACCCCGCCTCGGCGGCCAGCGCGTCGAACCCCTCGCGGGTGTATTTGTGCGAATTCTCGGTATGGATGGTCTCGCCCGCTTTCATCGCAAAGCGTTGGCCCGCAACGGTAAATTCGATGTCGCGCAGGGCGCGCAGATGCATTTCCACCCGCCCCAGATCCGGATTGTACCGGGCCAGATGCTCGAAGGCGTCCTCGGGAATGTCGCCGTCCAGCTCCCGGTTGATATGGGTCAGGACGTTCAAATTGAACGCCGCGGTCACGCCCTCCGCGTCGTCATAGGCGGCCTCCAGCCGGGCGGCGTCCTTCTGCAGGTCCACCCCGATCAGCAGGGAATCGTCCGGGCGCAGCTCGGCGCGCATGGCGCGCAGCACGTTCTTGGCGGCTTCCGGCTCGAAATTCCCGATCGTAGAGCCGGGGAAGAAGCCGATCCGCCAGCGCTCCCCGAATTCCCGCTCGGGAATCTGGAACGGCTCGGTGAAGTCGGCGCAGATCGCGCCCACGGTCAGGTCCGGATAATCGCGCGCCAGGTCGCGGCAGGCGGCCAGCAGATGCTCCCGGCTGATATCCACCCCGACATACAGATAGGGCCGCTCCAGCGCGTCCAGAACGGTGCGGATCTTGACGCTGGAGCCGGAGCCGAACTCCAGCACATTGGCCTCCGGCCCGACATGGGCGGCCAGTTCCGGCCCGATCCGGCGCAGGATCGAAAGCTCCGACCGCGTCACATAATACTCGTCCAGCTCGCAGATCCGGTCGAACAGCGCCGACCCCCGCTGGTCATAGAAATATTTCGGCGGAATGCCTTTCTGCGGCCGCGACAGGCCCTCCAGCACGTCGGCGCGCATGTCCGCCGCGCCCGGATGGAAGTCGCGGAAAAAGGACAGTTCCGGCGGCGTCTCGTCGGCGTCAGACGGGTCCTCGCCCCGCGAAGCGGCGGCGTCGGCGATGGCGGTCATATGGATCCCCCGGGGGCGGCGGCCGCGCCTAGCGTGCGCGGATTGCGGTGGACGACTCCGTCCTAAATGGCGCAGCGACATAACTCCACCCCGGAGGCCGGGTTCCGCACAAGAGAGGCGGCGCGACGCGGGGCAGGGCCTGCGCCGCCGGGCTGCGCAGCGCCGCGACCGTCCAGCCGGGGCGGGAGATGACGCCGACCGGCATCATGGCGGCGAAGTCCCGCCAGTTGCGCCAGCGGTGCAGGCCCGCAAAGGCGTCCGCCCCCATGATCCAGACAAAGCGCGCCTGCGGATAGCGCGCGGTCAGCGCCCGCGCCGTCTCGAAACTGAAGCGCGACCCCAGCCGCGTTTCCAGATCGCTGACACGGATTCGCGGCCCCTCCAGACAGGCGCGCGCCGCCGCCAGCCGCTCTTCATAGGGCGCGGTCTCGCCAGCGGGTTTCAGCGGGTTCTGCGGGCTGACCAGCGCCCAGACCCGGTCCAGCCCGAACCGCGCCAGCGCCGTCTGCGCCACATGGCGGTGGCCGGCATGGGCCGGATTGAAGGACCCGCCATACAGGCCGATCCGCATCCCCGCGAACACCGGTTCGGGGGCCAGGCGCGGCGGCGCGCCGGTCACGGGGACCAGCCGCCCTCGGTCACGGCTTCCGCCGCGTCCTCGTCCTCCGCCACATCCTGACCGCTCACGGCGCGGTACAGCGCGCCGAGCGCCTGTTTCATCCCTTCGCCGGTCGCGGCGGACAGCATCATCACCTCGTGGCCGCAGGCCGCCGCCAGCTTCTTCGCCTGCGCGGCGCGCGCCGTATCGTCCAGCGCGTCGATCTTGGACAGGGCGACCAGTTCGGGCTTGTCCGTCAGGTCCGCGCCATAGGCGTCCAGCTCCGCGCGCACCTGGGCATAGGCCGCGCCGGGGTCCTCCTGCGTGCCGTCCACCAGATGCAGCAGCACGGCGCAGCGTTCGATATGGCCCAGGAACCGGTCGCCGATCCCCGCGCCCTCGTGCGCGCCCTCGATCAGGCCCGGAATGTCGGCCAGCACGAACCGGCTGCCCGCGCCCATGTCCACCACGCCCAGATTGGGGTGCAGCGTGGTGAAGGGATAATCGGCGATCTTCGGCTTGGCGGCGCTGGAGGCGGCCAGGAAGGTGGATTTGCCCGCGTTCGGCAGGCCGACCAGGCCGGCGTCCGCGATCAGCTTCAGGCGCAGCCAGATCCAGCGCTCCTCGCCCGGCTCGCCGGGATTGGCCCGGCGCGGCGCCTGGTTGGTGGAGGTCTTGAACCGCGCATTGCCCCAGCCGCCATTGCCGCCCTTGGCCAGCAGGGCGCGCTCGCCCGCCGTGGTCAGGTCGGCCAGAATCGTCTCGCGGTCCTCGTCCAGGATCTGCGTGCCCACGGGGACTTTCAGCACCACGTCCGGCGCGCCCGCGCCGGTGCGGTCCTTGCCCATGCCGTGGCCGCCGGTCTTGGCCTTGAAATGCTGCTGATAGCGATAGTCGATCAGCGTATTCAGGCCCTCGGCCGCCTCGGCCCACACGTCGCCGCCTTTGCCGCCGTCGCCGCCGTTCGGCCCGCCGAACTCCACGAATTTTTCGCGGCGGAAGGACACCGCCCCGGCGCCGCCGTCGCCGGAGCGGATATAGACCTTGGCCTGGTCGAGGAATTTCATCCTGTCATCTCACCGGGTTTCGCCCGCATGCGCCAGTCCGATGCCCGCCGCCCCGTTGGCCGCCGCCCAGTCCGCACGCGTCAGGGCCAGGTCGATATGGTCCACGGACTCGCCGCGCGGCACGCACAGGATGCGCGACTCCCCGGTCACCGCGAAGCCCAGCTTCTGGTGCACCCGACGGGAGGCCTCGTTGTCGCGGAAACAGCCCGAATGGATGCGCGCCAGGCCCAGATCCTCGAACCCGTAGCGCAACAGCTCCGCGCACGCCTCGGTCATCAGGCCCAGCCCCCAGCAGGACCGCGCCAGCCAGAAGCCCAGATGCACCTGTCCGTCCTCGCGCGCCTCCAGCCCGGCGCAGCCGATCGCCCGCTCCGGCGCGGTCTTCAGCGCCAGCATCAGGGCCGTCTTCTGGCCGTCGGCGCGCAGATCGTCCTGCATCGCCAGCCAGCGCGCGGCGTCCTGGCGCTCATAGGGCCAGGGCGGCCGGGCCAGGGTCTTCACCACTTCCCAGTCGCTCATGCCCTCGAAGATGGCGTCTATGTCTCCCGCGACCGGCGGGCGCAGGATCAAACGTTCGGTCGTCAGCCGCATGGCCTTGCTCCGGGGAGAAAGAAAAAAGGGGAGACGGCGATCCGTCTCCCCTTGCGACTGTTTCGCGTTCGGATCGCCTCCTGGCCGGGGCGATCCGGATGTGCGGATCGCCTATTGGGCGGTGTCCTCGGCCAGCACGGACACCACGTTGCGGTCGCCCCGCGTGCGCGAAAAGGTCACGCGGCCGGCGATCTTGGCGAAAATCGTGTGGTCCTTGCCCATGCCGACATTCTGGCCCGGATGATATTTCGTGCCGCGCTGGCGGATGATGATGTTGCCGGGGATCACTTCTTCCCCGCCGAACTTCTTCACGCCGAGGCGGCGGCCTTCGGAGTCGCGACCGTTACGGGAGGAGCCGCCAGCTTTCTTGTGCGCCATCTCGAAAGATCCCTTCTCTTACGACTTCTTGGCGGGCTTTTTGGCCGCCTTTTTCGCAGGTTTCTTGGCCGCGGACTTTTTCGCGGCCGGCTTTTTCGCGGCGGCCTTCTTGGCGGCCGGCTTCTTCGCCGCAGCCTTTTTGGCAGGGGCCTTCTTGGCCGCGGCCTTCGGCGCGTCGTCGGAGGCTTCGGCTTCCGGCTTCTTCTCGGCCTTCTTCGCCGCGCCGGCCTTGGAGCCGTCGGCGTGCAGGCCGGTCACGCGCACCACGGTCTCGTGCTGGCGGTGGCCCTTTGTCCGGCGATAGGTGTTGCGGCGCTTGTTCTTGATGATGGTGATCTTCGGGCCGCGGCGCTGCTCGACGATCTCGCCGCGCACCAGGGCGCCTTCGACCAGCGGCGCGCCGATCTTCGGATCGCCTTCGCCGGCCAGCATCAGGACTTCGCCGAAATCCACCTCGTCGCCCGGCTCGCCGTCCAGGCGCTCCACGGTGACCAGTCCGCCTTCGGCGACGCGGCGCTGTTTTCCGCCGGTTTTGATGATCGCGTACATTCTTCTATCGCTTTGTCGGGCTTCGGTTTTTCACGCCATTTGCGGAGCCCGGGCCGCCGCAGGCGCATAACGGAGCCGCCGGCGCGGACGGGCCGGCCGGCGGAAGGCGCGCACTATATGCAGCGGCCCTCCCAAGTCAATCAGCCGAAACCGCCGGATTTCAGCGGAAACGCGGGGACCGCGAACGGACGGGGACGCTGGCGGAGAGGGAGGGATTCGAACCCTCGGAACGCTTGCGCGCTCAACGGTTTTCGAGACCGCCCCGTTCGACCACTCCGGCACCTCTCCGCAGGGGGTCATGCAAGGGCGCGGAACCTAGCGACGGCCTTGCCGGCGTTCAAGCGCATTGAACCGGAAGAATCCGCGCCAAAACCGCGCCATTCCCGGCGTTCCTGTCCGCGATCGCCTCAAATCCCGTTTTCGGCCAGGAACTGGCCGATGGCGGCCATGCAGACCGTCCAGGCCGGCTCATAGTCCACCAGCACATGGTTGCGGCTCTCCAGCGGGACGAAGCGCGCATTGGGGATTCCCGCCGCCACGGCGCGGCCCTGATCCAGCGGGATGCGCTGGTCATGCTCGGAATGCAGCACGATGGCGGGCGCCTGGACCTGCGCCAGCCGGTCGCGGACGTCGATATCGCCGAAGGCGTCCTGGAAACGCGCGGCGTTGGCGGGCGAGGTGGTCAGGCGCTGGAATTCATCGAACCAGGCCAGATCGTCGGCGCTCGCCCCCGGCATGAAGGTCTGGGAGAAGATGTGGCGATAGGCGGGATTGTCCGTGCCCCAGCCCACTTCGGTCAGGGCGCGCACCGCCTCGCGGCGGGCCTGCTCCTCCGGCGTGGCGAGGTGGCGCCAGCCGGCGGCATAGCCCCCGATCAGGATCAGGCCCGACACCCGTTCGGGGTGGCGCACCGCGTATTCGATCGACACCGCCGCGCCCTGGGAAATGCCGAGCAGGGGAAACCGCTCCAGCCCCAGCCCGTCCGCCACCGCCTCCAGATCCTCGACGAACGCGCCGAAGCTCAGATCCGCGACCTCCCAGTCCGACAGGCCGCAGCCGCGCTCGTCATAGCGGATAAAGGTCCGGCTGCTGGCGATCTCGGCGAAGCTTCCGCCCCAGATCGGGCTGGTCCAGTCGAATTCCAGATGGTTCAGCCAGTTCGCGGCCTTCAGCAGCGGCGGCCCCGATCCGACGCTGGCGAAGGCGATCTTGGTCCCGTCCGCGACCTCGCAGAAGCCGATGCGCTGGGCGCGCAGGGCCCGCGCCTTGCGGCCGGGCGCCGGCGCGCCGCTATCCGGTCCGGCCGGCGCCTCCCGCATCTCCCGGGTCTCCGGTTCCGGGGCCTGCGCGTACTCCTCCGCTCCGGCGGGGTCGGCCTCGCTCCATAGACGCCGCCATTTCCGGGCGGCGATCGGCGTCACGTCCGGGTGCCCGGCCAGCCTGCCCAGAACGGCGGCGCGCGCCGCGCCCGCGTCTTCCCGTTCGGCGGTCAGCCAGGATTTGAACGCCTCGCCGCCGGCTTCGTCGAGGCCATCCAGGAATGTCCGGTCCAGCCGGTCCGCCATGTCCTCCAGCGCTGCCGGGGAAAGCGCGGCCGCGTTCTGGCGCAGCCGGGCATGGATTGTCCGCACGTCGATATCCAGCCCGTCGGCGTCGAAACCGACCCGTTCCCGGTCGGCGACGATCCGCACGCGTTCCGGCGTATCCACAACCTTGCGCAGCTTGGTCAGCGACCAGCGCAGCGCGGCTTTCGGATCGTCCGGAACGTCCCAGAACAGTTCGCACAGGCGTTCGCGGCGATGCGGCCGCCCCGTGGCGACAAGAAAGCCCAGCAGCGCCCGGGCCTTGCGCGAGGCCGGCAGCGCGATGTCCGCGCCGTGGCTGGCCACGCGCAGCTCCCCCAGAAGCGAAATCTCCAGGTCCTGAGCCAAGCCCCGCTCCCTGTGCAGACACGCCGGCTTTCCGCGGTGATAGCACCGATGGCGCGTGCGGAAACAACGCCGCGCGGCGAAAATACCACCGCTCTTACAACGCTCGCCACAACGGGGCGGCGCGACACCGCGCCGGCTGCGGCCCGGCCGCGCTTCGCTGTGGAGCATGACAATGACCGATTACGCCTATTCCGACTCGCTCGGCGACGCCCTGGCCGGCGCGCTCAGCCATGTGCGCCGCGACGCGCCGAAGCCGCCGGTCGTCGATCCCCAGTCCCTGATGGACGATCCCCATGCCCGCTTCGCCGCGCTGCGGGCCCGCCACGCCGTCGTCCAGTTCCGCGAGTCGCAATATCTGGTGCTGCGCGCGGCGGACGTCATGTCGCTGATTTCCGATGCCCGCACCCGGCAGGTGGAAGGCGCGGAATTCGTCGGCGTGAACCGCATTCCCTACGGGATCACGGCGCGTTTCCTCAGCGAACTCTTCCTGTTCTCCAACGGCCATGACCACCGGACCAAGCGCGGCCTGTTCGCCCGCACCTTCGCGCACCGGGCCATGCGCGACCTGCGCGCGCCGGTGCGCCGCGTGGCCGACGGCATCGTCGCTGATCTGCCCCGGGGCGAAAGCATCGATTTCATCCAGGCGATGGCGGCCCGCGTGCCAGCCGAAATGACCGCGGCGATCCTCGGCCTGCCTGTCGAGGACGCCCCGTATTTCGCCAGCCGCGTCTATGACGTCGCGCGGGCGTTCACCACCGTCTATCCGGAACAGCATCACGAGGTGATCGAGAACGCGACCGGCGAGCTGTTCGACTATGTCGAGGACCAGTTGATCGCCCGCCTCGATACGCCCCGCGACGATTTCCTGTCGGCCCTGGCCGCCGACTGGCGCGCCGACCCGGTGATTTCGCTCGAAAGCCTGGTGTTTCAGGTCGCGGGCCTCGTCGTGGGCGGCAGCGACACCACGCGCGCGGCCTTCGCCATGCTCGTCTCCCTGCTGGCGCAGCGCCCCGCCGACTGGGCCGTCCTCAGGGCCCTGCCGGACCTCATCCCCGGCGCGGTGGCCGAGGCGCTTCGCTACGAGCCCTCGGTCGGCTCGATCCCCCGCCGCACGACGGCGCCTGTCCAGATTGGCGAGTTCGCCCTTCCGGCGGGCTCTGTGCTGACGCTCAGCACCATGTCGGCGATGCGCGACCCGGACCTCTATGCCGAGCCGGACCGCTTCAATATCCGCCGCACCGACCATCCGCGCCTGCACACGGTGTTCGGCCTCGGCCCGCACCGCTGCATTGGCGAGATGCTGGCGCGGGTCGAGCTGGAGGAGGGGCTGGCCGCGCTGCTGGACGGCGTGTCGGCGGTGGAGGTCGAGACAGCGCCGAAAATGACCGGCTTCGGCGGCATCCGCCAGATCAGCCCGATGCGTGTCCGCCTGCGCTGACCGCCCCGCTCACCCGCCCTTCTTGGTGGAGGTCGGCAGCTCCGCGCACATGCGTTTCAGGGCGTCGGAGCTGTCGCGCGGGTCCAGCATGATCTCGATCAGGGTCGGGCCGTCGGTAAAGGCCGCGGCCTGTTCCAGCGCCGCCTCGAATTCGCCCTCGGTGCGCACGCGCAGGCCCAGCCCGCCGCCCACGACCTCCGGCAGCTTGTGGTAATTCCAGGCCGGGATGTCGTTGTACGGCCCCTCGTGGATCAGCCGCTCGGTCGTGTAGCCGTCATTGTTCAGCAGCAGGATCGTGGAGGTCAGCTTGCGCCGCGCGATCGTGCTGAAATCCTGCGCCGTCATCTGGAAGGCGCCGTCGCCAATAATGGCCAGCACCGGGCGGTCCGGCGCGGCCATCTGCGCGCCGAGCGTCGCCGGCAGGCCGTTGCCGATGGACAGATAGAAGGCCTGTCCCAGAAACCCGATATCGCGGTGCATCACCAGGTCCGCCGCGCCGTACAGGGCGTCGCCCACGTCCGCCACTACGATCGTGTCCTCGGTCAGCAGCTGGTTGATGCGCCCGAACAGGCGCTTGACGCTCAGCTTCCGGTCCGCCTCCACCGTCTGGTCGCTGGCCAGCCGCTCGGACACTGGGGTGAATTCCGTCTTCGCCAGCGTCGCGCCCTTCAGGCGCGCATTCAGCCCGCGCACCAGATCGCCCAGCATCACCGGCTCGTAATAATGATGGCGCACGCGCACCCGCCCCGAATTGGCGTTCACCACCGGCGGATGGTTCAGCCGCGCCGCATAGACGCCCAGGCTGACGTCGCTCATCCAGGCGCCGAGGCTCAACAGCACGTCCGCGCCCTCCACCAGCCGCCGCACTTCGGCGCTGGAGGCCGCGCCCTCATAGACGCCGACGGCGTGCGGATCGCGCTCTGAAATCACGGTCTTGGCCAGCAGGGTCGTCGCCACCGGCAGGCCGGTCATGTGGACCAGCGTCTCGAACGCGTCCAGCAGGCCGAATCTGTGCAGCTCCACCCCCGCCAGGATCACCGGCCGCTCGGCGGACGCCAGCAGCGTCCCGATCTCGTCCAGCGCCTCGGACAGCGCGTCCGGATCGCTCTGCGGCTCGGGGACCTCGAACGGGCCGGGCGCGGCGCATTCCCGGTCCACCATGTCGGCCGGAATCTCGATCATCACCGGGCGCTTCTGCGTCAGGCAGGCCGCCAGCGTCGCGTCGATCTGCTCGGGCGCGGTCGCCGGATCGCCCAGCTGGACCGAGGCCACGGTGACGTGCTCATAGATCGACATCTGCGCGCGCAGATCGCCGGCGCTGTGGTGCAGCATGATCGACGATCCGCGCAGCGCCATCGCGGGCGAGCCGCTGATGACCACCAGCGGCGACTGTTCGGCGTATGCGCCCGCCACCGCGTTCAGCGCGCTGAACCCGCCGACGCCATAGGTCACGCACACCGCGCCGATCCCGTTGATGCGGGCATAGCCGTCGGCGGCGTATCCGGCGTTCAGCTCGTTGCACGTATCGACCAGGTCGATATCCGCCTCGATCAGCCGGTCCATGAAGGTCAGCACATAGTCGCCCGGCACGCCGAAGACGTGCCGCGCCCCGATCTGTTTCAGGCGCTCGGCGAGATACCGGCCAATCGTGGTGGTCTGCTGGGTCATGTTTTCGGCGCGCTCCGCTCTAATACGCATTCGGACGCACCGGGTTCAGTCTGCCGGCCATACCGCTTTCGCGGATTCTGGCCGGCTCCTCCGGTTTCATGCCCGCGATTGCTGCGGGCTTTTGTCCTGCTAGAGTCGGGGGAAACCCTGCGGGGCGCAATCCCGCACAAGAACCATAAGGCCGGGGAGAGAGCCGATGTCCGTCCGCTATACGATTTTGATGTCCGCCTGCGCCGCCGCGCTCGCCGCCGGCTGCTCCGAGCAGACGGCCGAGGCGCCGGCCGCCGAGCCTGCGGCCGACACCGCCGCCGCGGAGACCGCGGACGCGCCGGTCCAGACCGCCGAAGCGTTCGAAGACGGCTGGACCCAGCCGATGACCGAATGGGGGGAGCCGGATCTGCGCGGCATGTGGCCGATCGGCCATCTGACCGGCACGCCGCTCCAGCGCCCGGCCGAATATGGCGACCGCCTGTATCTGACCGACGAGGAATTCGCGGAGAAGGAGGCGGGCCTGGAGGCCCGCGCCGCCCGCTACGACCAGGAAGATTCCGAAGACAAGATCGGCATGGGCCATTGGGCCGAAGCGGGGGAGGCCAACCGCCGCACCTCGCTGACCGTCTATCCGCCCGACGGCCGCATCCCGGCGCTCACCGAGCACGGGCAGGAAATCTCCGACGCCATGCGGTCCAGCTGGCACGACATCCAGTGGGACTGGACCGACGATTTCGATTCCTGGGACCGCTGCATCACGCGCGGCCTGCCGGCCTCGATGTTCCCCTTCATGTACAATAACGGGATCGAGATTTTTCAGGCCCCCGGCGTCGTCGTCCTGAACATGGAGATGGTGCACGAGGCGCGCATCATCCCGACCGACGGCCGCCCCACGCTGCCCGCCGCGATCAGCCAGTGGATCGGCGAATCCCGCGGCCATTGGGAGGGCAATACGCTGGTCGTGGAGACCACGAACCTGACGCCCGGCCCTCCGGCGACCAACGAACGCCCCGGCCGCCACCCGGTTGGCGAGAACACCACCATCGTGGAGCGGTTCACGATGACCGGGCCGGACACGATCGACTACGAGATGACCCTGACCGATCCCACCCTCTACACCGACCGCTGGACGGTGGAGATGCCATGGCAGCGCGACGAATCCTACGGGATCTTCGAATACGCCTGCCATGAGGGGAACGAGCAGATCCGCAACTACATCACCGCCGACCGCGCCGCGCGCGCGGCCGCCGAGAACGGCGCGGATTCCGGCGCGGACTCCGGCGCGGACTCCGGCGGCTAGGCGCCGCCCGCGCCCCGCGGCTAAGCTTCCGGGCGTCCGGTACAGCCCCGCCAGAAAACGAGCGGGCGGCCGGGCGGCTGAACGCGATCCGAAAGAGATCGCGCGGACACAGGGGAGGTAGGATGCGACTCGCATCATGGGCAGCCGCCGCGGCGCTGCTGGCGCCGGCCATGGCCGTCGCCCATCACTCGTTCGTCTCGGAGTTCGACGTCGACCGGCCGGTCTCGCTCCAGGGCACGGTGACGAAGGTCGAGCTGATCAATCCGCACTCCTGGATCACCATCGCGGTCGAGGATGAGGATGGCGAAACGTCCGAATGGATGTTCGAGGGCGGCAGCCCGAACGCCCTGGTCCGGCGCGGCATCACCAAACAGTCGGTGCCCATCGGGGCGGAGCTGATCATCACAGGCTATCAGGCGCGCGACGGCTCCAACCGCGCGGTCGGCGCGGACGTGACATTTGCGGACGGGCGCCAGCTCTTCTTCGGCACCTCCGTCCCCGGCGCCAGCCAGCAGAAGCAATAGGACCGGCGCCGGTGAAACGCTGTCTTCCGCTCCTCGCCGCCGCTCTTCTCGCCGCCGGCGCCGCTCACGCGCAGGTGCTGACCGAAACCCCGCGCGCCGCTTCCGGCCGGCCGGACTGCATCACGGCGCGGCCGCGCAGGACCTGAACCTGCGCATCGCCGCGCACCGCCGGGTCGGCCTGGGTCGCCCGCCACAACAGCGCCGCGGCGTCCGCATAGGCGCCGGCCTCATAGGCCGCCCGGCCCCGCTCCAGCTCCGAATCCGGCAGGGCGATGGCCGCGGCCTGAGGCTGGGGCTCCGGCGCGGCCGGCGGCGGCGCTGGCGGCGCGGCGGTCGGCGCAGGGCGCAGCGAGACGGGCTCGCCCGCGTCCTCCTCCACAACAGGGGCGGGCGCCGGCGCGGGAGCAGGCATTGGCGCAGGCGCGGGCTGGTTATCAGCCGCTGTGCGTTCGCGCGCCGGCGCGGTGCGCTGCACGGCGATCTCGTCGACCGGCGCGGAGTCGATCAGCGGCGCCTGCACAGCCGTCGGCGCGGTCAGCCCCGCCGGCAGGCCGGACAGGCGCTGCTGGGCCAGCACATGGTCCGGGTCGAACTGCAGCGCCAGGCGGAAGGAGTCGGCGGCCTCCCCCGGCTCGGTCATCATCATCAGCGCCTCGCCGCGCCAGTACATCGCGTCGGCGTAGTCCTCTGCGCTGCCGCCGATCAGGTCGAAAATGCGGATCGCGTTTTCCGGCCGGCCGGTGCGCATCACCGCGCGCCCGCGCAGGGTCTGCAGCGGCGCGCTGTCGCGCACCGCCTCGTCGGCCATCGTCGCGTCCCACAGATACTGGGCCGCGGCGGCGTAGTTTCCGGTCTGGAACGCCGCCTGCCCCTGACGGACCAGCAGCTCCCCTTCCGAATTGGATTGGGCGAACGCGGCGGGCGCCAAGGCCAGCGCCAGCGCGGCGGCGAGGATCGTGCGTTTCATCGGCCGAGCACCCGCCAGGCGATGTCGCGCCGGCAGAACCCCTCCGGCCAGTCGATCTGGTCGACCGCCGCATAGGCCCGCTCCACGGCGTGGCGCAGCGTGTCGCCCCGCGCGGTCACGCCCAGCACGCGCCCGCCCGCGGCGATCACCTCGCCCGCATCGTCGTGCGCCGTTCCGGCGTGAAAAATCTCCACCCCCTCCATGTCGGACGCGTCCTCCAGTCCGCGGATCACGGTCCCGCGGCGAATCTCTCCGGGATAGCCCTCGGCGGCCATGACAACGATCACCGCCGGGCTCGGGTCCCATTCCAGCGGCTCAAGGGCGCCCAGCGTCCCCTCCGCGCACGCCATCATGGCGGGGACGATGTCGCTTTTGAGGCGCATCATCAGGATCTGGCATTCGGGATCGCCGAAGCGGCAATTATATTCGATCAGCTTCGGCCCGGCCGACCCGATCATCAGTCCGGCATACAGCACGCCGCGAAAGGGATGGCCCTCCTCCGCCATGCCGCGCACGGTCGGCTGGATGATCTCCTCCATCACCCGCTGCACCATCGCCGCGTCGACTTCCGGCGTCGGGGAAAACGCGCCCATGCCGCCGGTGTTCGGCCCGGTGTCGCCCTCGCCCACCCGCTTGTGGTCCTGGGCTGCGACCAGCGGGACGGCGTGGATGCCGTCGCACAGGGCGAAGACGGACGCCTCCACCCCGGTCAGGTTCTCCTCGATCACCAGCGTGCGGGAGGCGTCGCCGAACCGGCCGGACAGCATCTCCGCCGCCTCGGCGTCGGCGGTCGCCCGGTCCGGCGCGATCACCACGCCCTTGCCGGCGGCCAGCCCGTCGGCCTTCAGCACGAAGGGCGGCTGCATCGTGTCCAGGAACGCCTTGGCGGCCTCGATGTCGGTCACCGTGGCGTGGCGCGCGGTCGGGATGGCGTGGCGGACGCAGAATTCCTTGGTGAAGGCCTTGGAGGCTTCCAGCTGCGCCGCGGCGCGCGAGGGGCCGAAGGCCGCGATCCCATCTTCGGCCAGCCGGTCGGCCAGACCGTCGGCCAGCGGCTGTTCCGGCCCGATCACGACCAGGCCCGCGTCCATTTCCTTCGCCAGGCGGACCAGTCCGCCGATATCGCCGGCGCCGACAGGGGCCAGCTCCGCCACTTCGCCGATTCCCGCATTGCCGGGCGCGCAGACCAGGCGCGTAACCAGCGGGCTTTGCGCGATTTTCCAGGCCAGAGCATGTTCGCGGCCGCCGGAACCGACCAGAAGGATGTTCATCGCGTCCTTATCCCCTATCGGGCGAACCTATAGTATCGACGGACAGCGTTTGAAATGGAGTCGCGCGTGACAGGCCTGCCTCCCGGCGACGGCGCCCCGCTGGGCAACCAGCCCGAATATACGGTCTCCGAACTGGCCGGCAGCGTGAAACGCGCGGTCGAGGGCGCGTTCGACCATGTGCGCGTGCGGGGGGAGCTGGGCCGCGTCGTCTTCGCCAAGTCCGGCCATGTCTATGTCGACCTGAAGGACGAGCGCGCCTGTATCGCCTCGGTCGCCTGGAAGACCACCGCCGCCAATATGCGCATCAAGCCCGAAGAGGGCATGGAGGTGATCGTCGAGGGGCGGCTGACCACCTACGCCCAGCGGTCGCAATACCAGCTGATTATCGAGCGGCTGGAGCCCGCCGGGGTCGGCGCGCTGATGGCGCTGCTGGAGGACCGCAAGAAGAAGCTGGCCGCCGAGGGCCTGTTCGACGAGGACCGCAAGCGGCCTTTGCCCTACCTCCCCGAAACGATCGGCGTCATCACCAGCCCGACCGGCGCGGTGATTCGCGACATCCTGCACCGGATTTCGGACCGGTTTCCGCGGCGCATCCTGCTGTGGCCGGTGCTGGTCCAGGGCGACCGGGCCGCCGAACAGGTCGCCGCCGCCATCCAGGGCTTCAACGCCTATGCGCCAAGGCCGGACCTGCCGCGCCCGGACGTGCTGATCGTGGCGCGCGGCGGCGGCAGCATCGAGGATCTGTGGGGTTTCAACGAGGAGATCGTCGCCCGCGCCGCGGCGGCCAGCGAAATCCCCCTGATCTCCGCCGTCGGGCACGAGACGGACTGGACGCTGATCGACTATGTCGCGGACTGGCGCGCCCCCACCCCCACCGGGGCGGCGGAGCGCGCGGTGCCGGTGCGCGCCGAATTGCTGGAGCGCACGGCCAGCCTGGCCGCCCGCACGCTCGCCACCCGCACGCGCCTGATCGAGCGGGCGGAGCGGGAGCTGCGCGCCGCGGTCCGCGCGCTCGGCCGGCCCGAAGCCCTGCTGGGCGCGAAGCAGCAGCAATTCGATTCGGCCGCCGCCCGGCTGAATCTGGGCGCGCTGACGCGCGGTCTGGACGAAAAGCGCCGCCGCCTGACCGATTTCCAGCGCCGCTCGGCGGCCTGCGCCGGCCGCGCGGTGAAGCACGCCGGGACCGACCTCGCCCGCACCGCCCGCATGACCCCGGCCCTGAAGCGCGCTCTGGCGCGCAAGACCGAGCGGCTGGACGGGATTTCCAAGACGCTGGAGGCGCTGAACCCCAAGGCCCCGCTCACCCGCGGCTATGCGCTGGTGCACGGGCCGGACGGCGCGCTGGCGCGCAGCGCCGCGGCGCTGAAGCCCGGCGACGGGGTGACGCTGGAATTCGCCGACGGCAAGGCGGACGCGACCGTGAACGGAGCCGCCGAGCCCGCCCCCGGCCCCGCCAAAGCGCGCCAGAAACCGCAAAAACCGAAAAAGACCGCCGGCGCGCCGCAACGCGAACTGTTCTGAGGCCGCCCGCGCCGTTATGCTGCGCCCGCGATGAACCGGTATGAGAGTTTTCCAGAGGGCGAGGCCCAGGTCGATTTCGGCGAAGGCGATTTCGTGGTCCTGCGCCCGGGCGCCTATGTGATCTGCGCGGTGACGGGCGAGCGCATCCCGATGGATGAGCTGCGCTATTGGAACCCCGACCTGAACGAAGCGTACAAGGACGCAGACGCCGCCCTGACCCGCTGGAAACAGCTCACGACCGATCAAGGACCCGGATGATCCGCACCACAGCCGCTCTCGCGATCCTCGCCGCCCTGACGACCACGCCAGCCGCGGCCCAGCGGGAGCAGGAGGCGAAAGTCCTCTGCGACGGCGCCCCGGTCCAGGGCGGGTTCCTGATCTGCACCGCAGCGGCGAACGCCGAACCGCCTTTGGCCATGAACGGCGGCACGCCCGAACCGATCGCGGATACGGGCTTCGCCTTCTTCCCCATCGAACGCGACGCGACCGGAACGGTGGAGGTCCGGGGCCACGGGCTGGAGCCCTATGTGGCGGAGATCGAAGCGCGCGATTTCAACATCCAGCGGATCGACGGCCTGCCCCCCTCCGCGGTGCGCGCCCGCACGCCGGAGGAACAGGCCGCAGTGGCTCGCGGCGTGGCGCTGAAGGACGAGGCCTGGACACACCGCGAGACCGGCGCCTGGTGGCTGGATGGGTTCCGGTACCCGCTGGCCAAGGACGTCCGCCGCTCCGGCGTCTATGGCAGCCAGCGCATTCTGAACGGCGAACCGAACAGCCCGCATTTCGGCGTGGACTACGCCGCCGCCACCGGCGACGCGATCCTGGCTCCGGCCGCCGGAATCGTCGTGCTGGCCGATCCGGACATGTATTTCGAAGGCGGTCTGGTCGTGATCGACCACGGCGCCGGCGTGATGGGCGTGTTCATGCACATGTCGCGGATCGACGTCGAAAAAGGCGAGGCCGTCGCCGCCGGCGCCAAGATCGGGGAGGTCGGGGCCACGGGCCGCGCCACCGGCGCGCATCTGCACTGGGGCGTTCGCGTGCGCGGGACCTATATCGATCCCGAACTGCTGATGGCGTTCGACCCGCGCGACAGCGCCACGCTGTTCCCGGCGGAGGGCGCGGCGCCCGACCCCGGCGATCTGCTGCCGGACTGAGCCCCGCTGAGACCAGGTTGGTTCAGACCAGCTTGGCGTCGAGCGTGATCTTCGCGTTCAGCAGTTTCGACAGCGGGCAGTTGGCCTTGGCCTTTTCCGCCAGCTCCTGAAACTGGTCTTCGCTAGCGCCCGGAATCTCCGCGCGCAGGGTCAAATGGCTTGCCGTGATGGCGAAGCCGTCATCCTGCTTCTCCAGGCTGATTTCGGCCTTCGTCTCCATCTTGGAGGCGGTCAGGCCGGCCTCGCCCAGGATCAAAGACAGCGCCATGGTGAAGCAGCCCGCATGGGCCGCGCCCACAAGCTCTTCCGGGTTCGTGCCCTTCTGCCCTTCGAACCGGGCGGCGAAGCCATAGGGGTATTTTTCCAGCGCGCCGCTCTCGGTGCTGATGGCGCCTTTTCCGTCTTTCAGCCCGCCGCTCCACTCGGCGCTCGCCTTTTTCACGATCGTCATGTCCGTCTCCCGGCCGTTTGCATGCCCGTGAAAGCCCCGGGCGGGGCGGCCGGTTCCGGCGCCGCCTCAGCCGGCCTTTTCCGGCAGCACGAACCAGGACGCGAAGCGCCTCAGCACGTCGCGGTCGCCGGTCACCGTCATCTGGCCGGTCGCCTCGGCGTCCTCGACCGGCATGTCGCCATACACCACCGCGGCCAGCATCGGCGGGGTCGTGTCGACCACGACGGGGCAGCCGTCCGGTTCGTCCCGCCGCACGGTCAGCTCCGTCCCGTCCACGGTGACCACGAAGACCTCGTCGCCGAAGCGGAAGCCCAGCGTTTCGGACGCCGTCCCCACCCGCTCGGCCGAATACATGGTGCGGAACGACATCATGATGGAGGCCGGGGACAGGTCCAGCGTCGGGTCGTGCAAGGGCGAGCGCACCGCCCAGCGGCCCAGCGACTGGATCGCCGGCTCCGCCTCATAGCCCCAGGGCGTCAGCTCATAGACCTGGACATTGGCCGGCGGCGGCAGCTTGCGCCGCTGCACGATGCCGACCGCCTCCATCCGCTCCAGCCGCTGGGTCAGCACATTGGCGCTGATCCCTGGCAGGCCGGCGCGCAGTTCGGAAAAACGCCGCCCGCCGAACATCAGCTCGCGCACGATCAGCAGCGCCCAGCGCTCACCGACCAGCTCCAGGCCCAGCGCCGTGCCGCAGGCGTCGTCATACCATCGCTTTCCCAACGGGTTAGCCACGGTTTCCCCGCCCGCTGATTCTTTTTGTTATTTTTTCTAACTTCATGGTTGCTTTTTCTAACTCTGTGGCGCACAACACGCAAGCCGGGTGAGCGGCGAGGTTTCGGGAGAGACGGGCATGTCGAAGATGATTTTCGTGAATCTGCCGGTGGCTGATGTGGAGGCGTCGGTCACCTTCTACGAAGCCCTCGGCTTCACCAAGGACGAACGCTTCTGCGAAGCCGGCAAGGCCGCCGCGATGGTCTGGTCGGACCAGATCGTCTTCATGCTGCTGTCGCGCGATTTCTTCGCCTCTTTCACCAAGAAACAGGTCATCGACGCGAAGACGCAGGTCCAGGCCCTGATGTGCCTGTCCATGGACAGTCGCGCGGCGGTCGACGCCATCGTCGACAAGGCGTGGGAATCCGGCGGCAAGGCCGACCCCGGCCCGACCCAGGACATGGGCGCGATGTACGGCCGCAGCTTTGAAGACCTCGACGGCCATGTCTTCGAACCGATGTGGATGGACCTAGACGCGTTCCTGGCCATGTCGGCCGGCGATACCGAAGCGGCCTGAACCCCGAAGAGAGGAAACACCACCATGAGCTATGTGCAGGGCTTTGTCGTCGCCGTACCGACCGCCAACAAGGACGCCTATGTGAAGATGGCCACGGACGCCTGGCCTTACTTCAAGGAACTGGGCGCCATGGAAATGATGGAAGCCTGGGGCGCCGACGTGAGCGACGGAAAGGTCACCGACTTCAAGCGCGCGGTTCAGGCAAAGGACGACGAAGCGGTCGTCTTTTCCTGGATCATCTGGCCGGACAGGAACACCGCCGACATCGCGGGAAAGCGCATGATGGAAGAGGACTTCATGAAGGATCTGGGCGAGATGCCGTTCGACGGCATGCGGATGATCATCGGCGGGTTCGAGCCGGTCGTGGAAGTCGGACGCTGAGGGAGGGCCGGATGGACACCATCACCCCCTGCCTCTGGTTCGACGGCGATGCGGAGGAGGCGGCGAATTTCTACGCCTCCCTCCTGCCCGACAGCCGCGTGGACGCGGTCCATCGCTCGCCGGCGGACAATCCCTCCAACAAGGAAGGCGACGTCCTGACCGTGGAGTTCACGCTGATGGGCCGGCCCTTTGTCGGCCTGAACGGCGGCCCGATCTTCCAGTTTACCGAGGCGGTCTCCCTGATGATCCCCGCCGAAACGCAAGCGGAGATCGATCGGCTGAGCGACGCCCTGTCCGCCGTGCCGGAGGCCGAGCAATGCGGCTGGGTGAAGGACAAATACGGCCTGTCCTGGCAGATCACGCCGACGCGCCTGCTGGACCTGATCGCCGATCCCGACGCCGCGCGCGCCAAGCGCGTGTTCGAGGCGATGATGCAGATGAAACGGATCGACCTCGCCGCGATCGAAAAGGCCGCGGCCTAGGCCCGGTAGACGTCCTTGGCGAAGCGCCGGTGGACCCAGAACCAGTCCGCCGGCGCCTCGCGGATTCGGTCTTCCAGAAAGCGGTTGATCTTCAGCACCGTCGCCGCGATGTCCGCGGTGCGGTCTCCGGTGCGCTCCACCTCGATGGGCGCGTGCACCGTGACGCGGAAATTGGCCCCGCCGGTGCGCCGCGCCGACATCGGGATCAGCGGCGCATTGCTGCGCATGGCCAGGCGCGTCGGCCCGGGCGCGGTCATCGCCACCCGCCCGAAAAACGGAACGGCGATCCCCTCATTGAATTTCTGGTCGTTCATCAGGGCGACGGACCGCCCCGAATCCAGATGCTCCAGCAGCTGTTTCGCCCCGCGCGGCCCGGCCTTGGGCGTCAGCGTATCGACGCCATAGGCGGTGCGGGCGTCCTTGATCTGCTGGTCGAAATACGGGTTGTTCGCGGCGCGGTAGGTGATGGCGACATCGACGCCGCGCTGGACGATGGCCATCGCCATCACTTCCCAGTTCGCGAAATGGCCGGAGATGAAGACCGCCGGCCGGCCGGAATCGCGCACCGCGTCCAGACGCTCCGCCCCCTCCACCTCGATCCGGCTACCCGGCTCGTAGCAGCGCAGCGCGTGCAGATGCGGGATCTCCGCGAAGGTGCGGCCGGTATTGTCCCACACCCCGTCCAGCACCGCGGCGCGCCAGGCCGCGTCCTGTTCCGAAAAGGCGATGGCCAGATTGCGCTCCGCCACCTTGTGGGTGGACGTCATCGGGCCCAGCCGGCGTAGCGCGCGCCCCCCCAGCGCGGAGGCGCGGTCCAGCGGCATGGCGCGCAGCGCCGCGCCGAACAGCGCGTGGCCGCCCGCCTCCGCCCGCCACAACAGATCCTGGCCCAGTCCCGCCATGCGGGCGGATTAGCCGCCGCCCGCGCCCGCGTCCATCACCCGTTCTAGGAGGGTCCCCAGCGCCGTATCATCCGCGAACCGCGCCTCGACCGGCAGGACCCCCACACTGTCCCGCATTTCTGCGGGCAGGCGCACATGGTCTTTCTCGGTCGTAATCAGAGTCGCGCCGCGCTCCCGCGCGGACGCCGCCAGCCAGTCCAGATCGCCCTCGCTGAACGGATGGTGGTCCGGAAACCCGGTTTCCTCGACGATCTCCCCGCCCGTTGCGCGCAGCGTGTCGAAGAATTTCTGCGGCCGGCCGATCCCGGCGAAGGCGACCAGCGGCCCGTCCGGCGGCGGCGCGGCCGGCGCCAGCCAAGCGCGTAGCACCGGACCGTCGAACCCCGACAGGCCCAGACGCGCCGGATCGGCGGCGAATGCCGGACCCGGCGTCATCAGCACGACCGCGTCGGCCCGGGACAGCGCGGCGGCCAGCGTCTCGCGCATCGGCCCGGCCGGGAACACGCGGCCGTTGCCGTAGGCCGCCTCCGCATCGATCACCAGCAGGGACAGCGTCTTGGTGAGGCCCGGATTCTGGAACCCGTCATCCATGACGATCGCCTGCGCCCCAGCCGCCGCCGCCGCCCGCGCGCCGTCTTCCCGCGCCCGTGCGATCCAGGCCGGCGCGGTGCGCGCCAGCAACAGCGGCTCGTCCCCCACCTCGCTCCATTCGTGCGCCGCGGGATCGACGCGCAGCGGCCCTGTTTCCCGCCCGCCATGGCCGCGCGACAGCGCATGCGCCTCCACGCCGCCCGCGCGCAGGCGGGACAGGATGGCGCGCGCCACGGGCGTCTTGCCCGCCCCGCCCAGCGTGACATTGCCAACGCAGATCACCGGAACGCCGGGGTCGAACGGCGTTGCGCGCCGCCGGCGCAGATCCGCCCCCGCCCGGTACAGCCAGGACAGCGGCGTCAGCATCGCACGGGTCAGCGGCGCGGCCTCCCGCCCCTCGCGCGCATACCAGAAGGCCGGGGCCCTCATTGGCCCGCCCCGTCCAGCAGGCCGGTTAGCGCCTCCACCGTGCGCGCCGTGGCGCCCGCCGATTCGTACAGCACCGTCTCGGCGGCCCGGCGCATCGCCGCGCGGCGTTCCGGATTGGCCAGCAGCCCGGCGCAGGTCTGGGCGATTTGGCCTTCCTCCTCCACCACGGCCGCCCCGCCGCGCTCGGCCAGTGCGCTGAACACGTCCGCGAAATTATGGGTGTGGGGGCCGGACATCAGCGCCGCCCCCGCCCGCACCGGCTCGGCCGGGTTATGGCCGCCAATCCCGGGGACCAGCGCCCCGCCCAGCAGCACGACCGGCGCGGCGCGCAGCAGCACGCCCATCTCCCCGATCGTGTCGGCCAGATAGACATCCGTATCCGCCCCCGGCGCCTCGCCGCGCGAACGCCGGGCGGAAGTCATCCCGGCGGTCCGGATCGTCGCTTCCACCGCGTCGCCGCGCTCCGGATGACGCGGACACAGGATCAGCAGCGCGTCCGGCGCGCCGAAGCGCAAAGCCCGGTGCGCCTCCAGGATCGTCTCCTCCTCCCCCTCATGGGTGGAGGCTGCGCACCAGGTCATGCGTGCGCCGATGGCTTCCTTCAGCGCCGCCAGCGCGGCGGTGTCATAGGCCGGCTGCGGCGCGTCCAGCTTGACGTTGCCGGTGAAGGCCACCGCCCGGCCGGACAGGCCGGCCAGGCCCCCCGCCGTGGCCGTATCCCCCGCCCCGATCCAGCTGAAGCGGGACAGCAGCCAGGCGGCGCAACGCGGAAACCGCGCCCAGCCGCGCAAAGAGCTGGCGCTCATCCGCGCATTGGCCAGCGCCAGCGGAATGCCCCGCGCCGCCGCCCCGGCGATCAGAGACGGCCACAGCTCCGATTCCGCAAACACCGCCAGGTCCGGCCGCCAGTGGTCCAGGAAGCGCCGCGCGGGCGCCGGCGCGTCGAGGGGGACGAATTGATGGATCGCGCCCGGCGGCGCGTCGCGCTGGACGATCTGCGCGGCGGTGCGCGTCTGGGTCGTCAGCAGCAGGTTCAGCCCCGGCCGCGCAGCGGCCAGCGCCCCGGCCAGCGCCAGATTCACCCGCGTTTCCCCCACGCTGGCCCCGTGCAGCCAGACCAGCGGGCCGTCCGGCCGTGCGATGTCCGTACGGCCCATCCGCTCCCCGATCCGGGCGCGGTCTTCCTTGCCCTTGGCCGCGCGGGCGCGGAACACCGGCCCGGCCAGCGGCGACAGGGCGGACAGCGCCGCGCCATAGAGCGAAAGCAGGAAGGGGCGGGTCATGCGGCCTCCACGGGGGCCGCGTCCGCGGGCGCGATCACGCGCACGCCGGCCAGCGTCTCGGCCCGCTGCGACACCGCGCGCAGGCGCGCCTCCAGATCGGCGCGCGCGCGCTCGACGGCCTCCGGCCCCGCCTCGGCGGGCGCCGGCGCAACCGGCCCGTCCCACACGATGGCGCCGCGCCCGAAGGGCAGCGGCACGATGAAGCGGTCCCAGCTCTTCAGCACGATGCGCCATTTCGTGGTGACGCCCAGGCACAGCGTCTGCGCCTGGGTCTGGCGGGCCAGCCGCGCCGCGCCCGGCCCGGCGTGCATGCGCGGGCCGCGCGGCCCGTCCGGCATCAGGCACAGCGCGCCGCCGCCGCGCACGAAATCGATCATGCCGCGATAGGCGCCCTCCCCGCCCTTGCGCTTGCCCGGCCGGTCGGCGCGCCGCGTCGACCCGCGGATCACCGTTCCGCCCAGCATCTCGGTCGCGCGCGCGATGAACTGGCCGTCGCGGGACAGGGAGATCAGCACGCCCGGCTTCTGCGGCGCTTCGGGCGGCCAGCACGCGAAGATCATCATCAGCCGCCCGTGCCAGGTCACCACGCACAGCCCCTCGCCGGAGCGCCAGGCCGCCTCGGCGACGCCCAGGCCTTCCACGCGCCAACGCGTCGTGCGCGCGACCAGCCACATATAGGCCGCCGCGATCGCGCTCAGCACGCCCTGCGCAAGCGGGGACCGGATCAGCCGTTTCAGCATCGCCGGCGAGCTATAGCGCGCCCGGGCGGGGGGCAAAATGCGGCGCGCCCGAAAAGCGAACCCCGCCATACACATCGGGCGGCTTTGCCTGTACAAGCCGCCGCCGATGAGCCGGTTCGACCTGACCTCCCCGGCCGGGCGCAAACGCGCCTGGCGCGACCTGATCTGGGGCGATCACGGCTTCCTGCGCCTGCGCTTCCGAAATCGCTGGCAGATCACGCCGAACATGGCGCGCTCGAATCAGCCGAGCCCCGTGCATCTGGAGGAAGAGGCAAAACTCGGCACGCGCACGGTTCTGAACCTGCGCGGCCCGTCGGAGACCGGCTATTACGCGCTGGAGTGCGAGGCGTGCGAACGGCTGGGCCTGAACCTGGTCGATTTCCGCTTCCGCTCGCGCGACGTGCCCTCGGCGGAGGATGTGCTGGCCTGGAAGGATTTGCTGGGCCGGATCGAATATCCGGTGCTGATGCATTGCAAGTCCGGCGCGGACCGCGCCGGGATCGCGGCCGCGCTCTACATGATCTTTCAGGAGGGGCTGGACGTCGAACAGGCGCGCGACCAGCTGCATCTGCGCTATCTGCACGTGAAGGCCGGCAAGACCGGCGTGCTGGATTTCTATTTCGACGAATATCTGCGCGCGCGCGACCGGACCGGCATCGGGTTCGAGGACTGGGTCCGCGCCGGCTACGACCCGAAGGAGATCCGCGCCCGCTTCCGCACCTCGACCGCCGGCAATTTCTTCGTCGATCGCGTGCTGCGCCGGGAATAGCGATCCGACTTAATTCCGGTCAGCCCTTGCCCCAGTTGCGGGCGAAGAAATCCTTGTTGATCGCCTTCGCCTCGGCCTCCATCAGCCCGGTCTCCACCGCGATCCCCGCGGCGCGCAGCTTCGCCTCGCCGGCGCCGTTTGTGCGCGGGTCGGGGTCCAGGGAGGCGATCACCACCCGCCCGGGTTTGGCGCGCGTCAGCGCATCGGCGCAGCAGCCCCAGGGCCGTTCGTGCGCGCACGGCTCCAGCGTCACATAGATATCCGCGCCGCGGGCCAGCGGCCCGGCCAGGTTCAGCGCCATGCGCTCGGCATGCGGGCGGCCGCCATCGGCCGTCGCGCCTTCGGCCACGATATTTCCGCGCTGGACGATGACGCAGCCGACGGCCGGATTGACGCCGGTGCGCCCGGCCTGCGCCCGCGCAAGCTCCAGGGCCCGCGCCATATAGCGGGCGTCCGCCGCGCTCACGGCGTGGGCGGCAGGGGCTTGGCCCGCTCGTCGTCCAGATAGCGCGCGCCGGTCACCGCCAGATCGTCCGACAGGTCGATCAGCAGCGGATTTCCGGTCGGGATTTCATAGCCCGGGATTTCGGCGTCGCTGACGCCGAACAGATGCTTCATCAGCGCGCGCAGCGAATTGCCGTGGGCGCTGATGACGACGTTCTTGCCCTCGGCCAGCGCCGGGCGGATCGTCTCGTTCCAATAGGGCAGCACCCGCTCCAGCGTCGTCTGCAGCGACTCCGTGCGCGGCAGATGCGCGGCGTCCAGCGCCGCATAGCGCCGGTCGGCGGCCGGATCGATGTCCGCGCCCAGATCCAGCGGCGGCGGCGGCGTGTCATAGGACCGGCGCCAGATCTTCACCTGCTCATCGCCGTGCTTCTCGGCCGTCTCGGCCTTGTTCAGGCCGGTCAGCGCGCCGTAATGCCGCTCGTTCAGCCGCCAGTCCTTCTCGATGGGCAGCCACACCGCGCCCATCTCGGTCAGCGCCAGCCACAGCGTGCGGATCGCGCGGGTCTGCAGGGAGGCGAACGCCTGGTCGAACCCTACGCCGGTCTGGGCCAGCAGCTGGCCGGCCTTCTTCGCTTCCGCCTCGCCCTTTTCGGTTAGGTCGACATCGACCCAGCCGGTGAAGCGGTTTTCCAGATTCCATTGCGACTGGCCGTGGCGGACGAGAGCGAGCGTCGGCATGATCTCCCTGCTGGGTTGCGGACCCGGACCGGACCCGCGCCGGGTCTACACGGGCCGGCCCCCGGCGCAAAGCGCCGGCCCGTTGTCACAAACGCATGGGTGGCGTTTTGCCCCGCACGCAGCTAACCAAGACCGAGCCGATGCGAGGGAGTTTTCGTTACATGCTGCCCGATCCGAAGGACGCCATTCCGGAAAACACTTGGGCGTTCGAGACCGAGCCGCTGGTCAAACCGACCGGCTTTCGCGAATACGACGCCCGCTGGAAATTCGGCAGCGAAATCAACCTCTACGGCATTCAGGCCCTGGGCCTTGGCCTGGGCACGCTGATCCGCGAGCACGATGTGGAGCCCAAATGCGTGGTCGGCCACGACTACCGCTCCTATTCGCTGTCCATCAAACAGGCCCTGATGGTCGGCCTGATGGACGCCGGGATCGTCGTCCACGATATCGGGCTGTGCCTGTCCCCCACCGCCTATTTCGCGCAATTCGCGCTGAACATCCCGGCGGTGGCGATGGTGACGGCCAGCCACAACGCGAACGGCTGGACCGGGGTGAAGATGGGCGTCGAGGCGCCGCTGACCTTCGGTCCGGACGAGATGCGGCGCCTGAAATCCATCGTGCTGGAAAACCGGGGCGTGTCGCGCGGCGGCGGCGGCTATGTGCGCGAAATGGGCCTGGCCGAAAAGCACATCGCGGACGTGGCCGGCGACATCAAACTGTCCCGCAAACTGAAAGCCGTGGTGGCCTGCGGCAACGGCACCGCCGGCGCCTTCGCGCCGAAAGTGCTGGAGGCTATCGGGGCCGAGGTCGTCGAGCTGCACTGCGCGCTCGACCACAGCTTCCCGAACTACAACCCGAACCCCGAAGACATGGGCATGCTGCACGACCTCGCCGCCAAGGTGAAAGAGGCCGGCGCGGACGTGGGCCTGGCCTTCGACGGCGACGGCGACCGCTGCGGCGTCGTGGATAATACGGGCGAGGAGATTTTCGCGGACAAGGTCGGCGTCATGCTGTCCCGCGACCTCAGCCGCCAGTATCCGGACTCGGTCTTCGTGGCGGATGTGAAGTCCACCGGCCTGTTCCGCACCGACCCGGTGCTGAAGGAAAACGGCGCCAAGACCGACTACTGGAAAACCGGCCACTCCTACATCAAGCGCCGGGTGAAGGAGCTGGGCGCCCTCGCCGGCTTCGAAAAGTCCGGCCACTATTTCTTCAACGCGCCCATCGGCCGCGGCTATGACGACGGCCTGGTCTCCGCCGTCGCGGTCATGCGCATGCTGGACCGCAATCCGGACAAGACGCTGGCCGATCTGCGCGAGGCGCTGCAGCCGGCCTATACCTCCCCCACCATGTCGCCGCATTGCCCCGACGAGGTGAAATACGACGTCATCCAGCGCATCGTGGAGGAATACGAACAGGCCGCCGAAAACGGCGACCGCATCCTCGGCCGCGACATTTCGGAGGTCGTCACCGTCAACGGCGTGCGCTTCATCCTCAGCGACGGCGCCTGGGGCCTGGTCCGCGCCTCATCGAACACGCCGAACCTGGTCGTCGTGGTCGAAAGCCCGAAATCCCGCGACGACATGGTCGCGATCTTCAAGGACATCGAGGCCCGCCTGGCCAAACACCCCGAGATCGGGGAGTTCGACCAGAAGGTCTGAGCCCCTAGCGCTCCGGCACCCCGTTGCGCTGATCCTCGGCCAGTTGCTGCGAAGCCGTGCCCAGATATTGCCGGATCGTCTCGATCTGCTCCGGCGTCAGGCTGCCCTCGAAGCTGCGCATGCCCATCGGGATCAGCGCCCCGTCATGCACCACCGCCATGAAGGCGTCGGGGCTGGCGATCAGCGGGGAGCGGCGCAGATCGGTGATGATATTGCTCTGCATCCCCGGCATGCCGTGGCACATGCCGCAATTGCCGGCGTACATGCCCGCGCCCTGCGCCGCGCGCGCGGCGTCGAACTCCTCGTCCGGATCGGTGGCGGGACCGGCCAGCGGGGGCGCGGGCGGCAAATCCCCCTCGCCATTCAGCGTGAACACGATCATCCGGCCGGGCTGCTGCTCCCGCGGCGGGTTGGTGGAGCCCATCAGCGGCGCGCCGCCGCCGCCCCCGCCGGTCGACACCGCCACATATTGCCGCCCGTCGATCGTATAGGTGACCGGCGCGGCCATCACCGCGTTGGGCGTGTCCCAGCGCCACAGCACTTCGCCGCTGTCCGCCGCGATGGCCAGCATCTCGCCGGTGATGTCGCCGCGGCCCTGGAACACCAGATTGCCGGCGGTGGCCAGCGCGCCGCCGCCGCCCGAATCCGGGATCCAGCCGTTTGCGTCCACGCGCCAGGCCTGCTCGCCGGTCACCGGATCGAAGGCCTGAAGATAGGCGTCCGTCTCTGGAATTTCGGCCTGGTTGGCGATGGCCGATCCGCCCTCCTGATTGCCCGCCACCGCGTTGAACCAGAAATAATTCTTCACCGTCGGGATATAGGCGAGGCCCGTCAGCGGGCTGTACGCCATGGGCTGCCAGTTATGCGCCCCGCCGACATGCGGGCTGCCCAGGAACGACTCGCCGACATAGCGCGCGCCTTCGATCTCGACCGGCCGCCAGGTCTGCAGATCGATCCCGCTGGCCCAGCGGATATCCTCCACGAACGGGCGGGCGGAGATCGGCATGCCCGTCTCCCGGTCCACGACATAGAAAAAGCCGTTCTTCGGCGCGTGCAGGATCACCTTACGCGTTTCGCCGTCCAGTTCGAGGTCGGCCAGGATCATCGGCTGGACGGAGGTATAGTCCCAGCTGTCGCCCGGCGTCTGCTGGTAGTGCCAGCGGTATTCGCCGGTGTCGGGGTCGAGCGCGAGGATCGACGCCAGGAACAGATTGTCCCCCTCCCCGGCCGAGCGCAGATAATGGCTGTGCGGGGCGCCGTTGCCGGTGCCGATATAGAGCGCGTCGAATTCCTCGTCATAGACGATGGAGTCCCAGGGCGCGCCGCCGCCCCCGCCTTTCCAGTAAGTGTCGCCGGACCAGGTCTCGCGCGCCATCTCCTCCAGCGGCGCGTCGGAGACCTCGCCGTCTTCCACGCCCGGTTCGCCCGGCACGATATAGAAGCGCCAGGCCTGCTCCCCGGTCGCGACGTCATAGGCGGTGACATAGCCGCGCACCCCGCGCTCCGACCCGCCATTGCCGATGATGACCTTGCCTTTCGCCACGCGCGGCGCGCCGGTGCTGGTGTAGTCCATGGCGTGATTGTCGACCGTGTCGACGACCCACAGCTCCGCGCCGGTCGCGGCGTCCAGCGCCGCCAGCCGTCCGTCGAACGTGCCGATGAACACCCGCCCGTCCTCGACCGCCACGCCGCGATTGACCACGTCGCAGCAGCCCTTCGGCCCGGCCTCGCCCGGCACCTGCGGGTCGTATTTCCAGACCTGCTCCCCGGTCGCGGCGTCCAGCGCATAGACTTTCGACCAGGCGGTGGAGACGTACATCACCCCGTCCACCACGACCGGCTCGCCCTCCTGCCCGCGCTGGGTGTCGTATTCGAAGAACCAGGCCGGGCGCAGTTCGCCGACGTTTTCGTCGTTGATCTGCGTGAGGGGGGAGAAATGCGCCTCCCCCGGCGCGCCGCCATACATCGGCCATTCGGCGTCCTGCGCCTGCGCGGCCGTTGCGGCCAGCGCGGCGAACGCGCCCAGCGTCAGGGCTTTGGCGGAAATGGAGCGGACGGCCGGAATCCGGGCCAGGGCATGGCGAGCTTGAAGCATGTTGTTATTCCTCCCGGACCGGACAGTGCGCCAGCCTGCGGGGGAATCTCAAGAGGGGCGACGCAAACGTGCGGTCAGCCGTCCGCGCTCACGGTCTGGGCCAGATCGTCCACGATGCGGCGGATGCGGGTCTCGTCGTCGCCCTCGGCCATAATGCGGATCAGCGGCTCGGTGCCCGACTTGCGGACCAGCAGCCGGCCGGCGCCGTTCAGTTCGTCCTCCGCCGCGCGGATGGCGGTCTTCACGGATTCGCGCTCCAGCGGCGGAGCGCCGTCCTCGTCATAGCGGATATTTTTCAGAATTTGCGGCGCGGGATCGAACACCTTCAACACGCGGCTGGCGGGCTTGCCCGCCTGCACCAGCGCGGCCAGCACATGGATGCCGGCCATCAGCCCGTCGCCGGTCGTGGCGTAGTCCGACAGCACGATATGGCCGGACTGTTCACCGCCCAGCGTGTAGCCGCCGGCGCGCATCTTCTCGACCACATAGCGGTCGCCGACCTGCACCCGCTCCAGCGACATGCCGGAATCTTTGAGGTGCCGCTCCAGGCCCAGATTGGACATGACGGTGGCCACGACCACGCCGTCCTTCAGCGCGCCGTCGGCCATCATCCGCCCGGCCAAGAGGCCCAGGATCTGGTCGCCGTCGATCAGGTTTCCCTTCTCGTCACAGACGATCAGGCGGTCGGCGTCGCCGTCCAGCGCCAGGCCGATGTCGGCGCGAACCTCGCGCACCTTGTCGACCATCAGGTCCGGCGCGGTGGAGCCGCATTTGGCGTTGATATTGAACCCGTCCGGCTGGACGCCGACCGGAATGACCTCGGCTCCCAGCTCCCACAGCGCCTTGGGCGCGACCTTGTAGGCGGCGCCGTTGGCGCAATCGACCACCACGCGCAATCCGTTCAGATTGAGCTGGCGCGGGAAGGTCGCCTTGACGATCTCGATATAGCGGGCCTGGGCGTCGTCGACCCGCGTCGCGCGGCCGAGGGCGGCCGGCGCGGCCAGCTCTTCCTCCAGCCCCCGGTCCATCAGCTGTTCGATCTCCAGCTCCGCCGCGTCGGCCAGCTTGAACCCGTCCGGCCCGAACAGCTTGATGCCGTTATCCTCGAACCGGTTGTGGGAGGCGGAGATCATCACGCCCAGATCGGCGCGCAGGCTGCGCGTCATGTGCGCCACCGCCGGGGTGGGCAGCGGTCCGAACTGGAATACGTCGATGCCCATGGAGGTGAAGCCGGCGACCAGCGCGGTCTCGATCATATAGCCGGACAGGCGCGTATCCTTGCCGATCACCACGGAGTGGCGGCGGCCGGCCTCGCGCCGGAAATACCGGCCGGCGGCCTGGCCCAGGCGCAGCGCGGTCTCGGCGGTCATCGGCGGCCGGTTGGCCTGTCCGCGCACCCCGTCGGTGCCGAAATAGCGTTTAGTCATCTTTCGGAGGCTCCCACCGTACTGTCGCACAGCGATGTTAACGGATGATAGAGTGCGCGCGTTCGGCCCGTCCGCCGTCTGGCCTTACTGCTCGCGGACATTACAGTCCATATCGACGCCCAGCCTGCAGGAGCTCCATGTCCAAACCGATCCGCAAAGCCGTGCTTCCGGTCGCCGGGCTCGGCACCCGAGTCTTGCCCGCCACCAAGTCGATTCCGAAGGAATTGCTGCCCGTCGTCGACCAGCCCGCCATCCAGTACGTGGTGGACGAGGCGTTCGAGGCCGGGGTGGAGCACATCGTCTTCGTCACCGGCCGCAACAAATCCTCGATCGAGGACTATTTCGACCAGGCGTTCGAGCTGGAAACGACGCTGGAGAAGAAGGGCAAGACCGCGGTTCTGGAGGCGGTGCGCCGCGCCACGCCGCGCGCCGGCGCCACCAGCTTCGTGCGCCAGCAGGCGCCGCTGGGCCTCGGCCACGCGGTCTGGTGCGCGCGGGACATTATCGGCCACGAGCCTTTCGCGGTGCTGCTGCCCGACGTGATCGTGGACGCCAAGCCCTCGTGCCTGGCCCAGATGACCGAGGCCTATGAGCGCGTGGGCGGCGGCAACATCATCGCGGTGAACGAAGTGCCGCATGAGGAGGTCGACAAATACGGCGTGATCGACCCGCGCGGCGCGGCGGAGGACGGGGCCATCCGGATGCAGGGCATGGTGGAAAAGCCCAAGCCCGCTGACGCCCCCTCGAACCTGTCGATCACCGGCCGTTATATCCTGCAGCCGGAAATCTTCCGCCTGCTGGCCGATCAGGGCGCGGGCGCGGGCGGCGAGATCCAGCTGACCGACGCCATGGCGCGCCTGATGCAGGACCAGCCCTTCCACGCCGTCCAGTTCACCGGCGACACCTATGATTGCGGATCGAAAATCGGCTATTTCACCGCCTTCCTCGGCCTCGCCCTGAAGAACGGGGAAATCGGGAAAGAGGCGCGCGCCGTCGCGAAATCGCTGCTGGAGGACTAGTCCCGCAGCAGCGCCGGATCGCCCGCCGCCACGAAGAACGGATTGGCGAAATCGCTGTCGCTAGGCTGGTTGCGCTTGCCATAGGCCAGAGGCGCGCCCTGCCGCCCCTCGGCGTCCAGGACGTGAACCAGACCGCCCGCGGCCAGCAGCACGGCGTGGCCGGCGGCGGTGTCCCATTCCATGGTGCGGCCCATGCGCGGATACAGATCGGCCCGCCCCTCCGCCAGCAGGCAGAATTTCAGCGACGATCCGATGGACACAGCATCGGCCACCGCGAAGCGGGCCAGATAGGCGTCGGTCTCCGGCGTGCGGTGGCTCTTGCTGGCCACCGCGACGACGGCGCCCGCGTCCGCCGTGCGCACCCGGATCGCGCTGCGCGTCCCGGCCTGCTGGCGCCAGGCGCCCTCCGGCCCGCCGCCGTACAGGATCTGCGCCGCCGGCTGGGCGACCGCGCCCATCACCGGGCGCCCGCCGCGGATCAGGGCGACATTGGCCGTGAAGTCGTCCCCGCCCCGGATGAACTCCTTGGTGCCGTCCAGCGCGTCGACCAGAAAGAATTCGCCGTCCGTGTCCGGGATATCCCCGGCGCAGACCCGCTCCTCGGCAACGACCGGAATGTCCGGCGCCGCCACGGAGAGGATTTCCAGCGCCACCGCCTCGGCCGCCAGATCGGCGCCGGTCACCGGGCTGTCGTCGGTCTTGTGGCGCACCTCCAGCGCCGCCTCGCGCGCCTGCATGGCGGCCTCCCCGGCCCGCAGGGCGGCGCGGGCCATCGCTTCGAGCAGGGCGGCGTCAGCCTCGGCGGGGGGCATGCTGGGTCTCCTTTCGGCGAGGCGGGCGACCCTAGAGGCCCCCCGCCCCCGCGACAACGCGGCAATTTCAATGATTTCAGGGGCCCCCGGGCGGCGACGCGGGCTTGTCACGTTTCCGCGAACCGGCCAAAACTGTCCGGCGCGCACAGGCCCCGGGGACACGGGGCCATCCCGCAACTGCGAGAGGGATGATGAAAGTCATCGTAATGGGAGGCGACGGGTTCTGTGGCTGGCCCACAGTCCTGTACCTGTCGAAACTGGGTCACGATGTCGTGCTGGTGGACAATCTGTCCCGCCGCAAGATCGATATCGAGCTCGAAGTCGAGTCCCTGACCCCGATCCGCCCGATCCATGAGCGGCTGGACGCCTGGCGCGAGGTCTCCGGCAAGACGGTCCGCTTCGTGGACATGACGATCGGCCGGGATTTCGACCGCCTCGTGCGCCTGATCGAGGACGAGCGCCCGGACGCCATCGTGCATTTCGCCGAGCAGCGCGCCGCGCCCTATTCGATGAAGAGCGCCCGCCACAAGCGCTACACGGTCGACAACAATCTGAACGCCACCAACGACGTGCTGGCCGCGGTCGTGGAATCCGGCGTCGACGTGCATCTGGTGCACCTGGGCACGATGGGCGTCTATGGATACGGCACCGCCGGGATGAAGATCCCGGAGGGCTATCTGAAGGTGAAGGTGGATACGAGCGAGGGGCCGAAGGAGCAGGAAATCCTGTACCCGGCCAATCCCGGCTCCATCTATCACATGACGAAGACCCAGGATCAGCTCTTCTTCCATTTCTACAACAAGAACGATGCGGTGAAGATCACCGACCTGCACCAGGGCATCGTCTGGGGCACCCAGACCGACGAGACGCGCCTGGACGAGCGGCTGATCAACCGCTTCGACTATGACGGCGACTACGGCACGGTGCTGAACCGCTTCCTGATGCAGGCCGCCGTCGGCTATCCGATGACCGTGCACGGCACGGGCGGACAGACCCGCGCCTTCATCCATATCCGCGACACGGTGCGCTGCATCCAGCTGGCCATCGAGAACCCGCCCCAGTCCGGCGAGCGGGTGCGCATCCTGAACCAGATGACCGAGACGCACCGCGTCCGCGACCTGGCGGAGATGATCGCCAAGCTGGCCGGCGCGGACGTGGCCTATGTCCCCAATCCGCGCAACGAGGCCGCCGAGAACGACCTGCACGTCGAAAACGACACCTTCCTGTCCATGGGGCTGAAGCCGATCACCCTGGCCGAGGGCCTGATGGAGGAAGTGACGGAGATCGCGCGGGAGTTCGCGCACCGCGCCGACCTGAAGAAAATCCCGTGCAACTCGGTCTGGTCGAAAGGCCGCGAGGCCGGCGCGCCGGAACTGGCCGCCGAATAGGCCGGCTCAGGTCTGTTTCAGGCCTTCAGCCGCTTCATCAGCCGCGCAAACATCATCAGCCCTTCCGGCCACGGCCCGTGGCCGGAGACCGGATTGATGTGCCCGGCGTTGCGCTGGACGTGGAAGTCGGAGCCCCAGGCCGCGGCCATGTCCTCCGCCCGCTCCAGCGCGCAATAGGGATCGTCGCTGGAGGCCACCAGCATCGACGGAAAGGGCAGCGGGTCGCGCGGCGTGGGCGCGAAGCTCGCGGTTGCCTCCGGCGCCCCCTCGCGCTCGTGATCCGGCGGCGCGGCCAGGAAGGCGCCCCGCACTTTGGTGTCGGCCAGTTCGTGCGCGGCGTGGACGACCGTGGACACGCCCAGCGAATGGGCGACCAGCACCACCGGCCGCGTCGCCATGCGCACCGCCTCCAGCACCGTCTCCACCCACTCGTCGCGGTCGGGCGCGTGCCAGTCGGTCTGCTCCACCACGCGCGCGGTGGACAAGCGCGCGCTCCAGCGCCGCTGCCAGTGCTCGGGTCCGGAATCGCCCAGGCCCGGCAGGATCAGGATGTCCGCTTCGCCGGTCTTCATCGGGCAGAGCGCAGCGCTCGAACCGCCGCGCTATTGTCCCCCGTCGCCGTCCGTCATCTCTTCGGAATCCGCGTCCGCATCGGCGTCGGCGTCCGGATTGAATTCCTGCGCGCAGTTCCAGTCCGGGTCGACCCGGCGGTCGGGCAGGACCGCGATGTCGGACGGGCCCAGCACGCGCAGCAGCGCGATGTCGAACACCAGCGCCGCGTTCGGCGGGATCACCGCCCCGGCGCCGTTGGGGCCATAGCCCAGCTCCGGCGGAATGAAGAGCCGCCAGACATCGCCCTCGGCCATCAGCGGCAGCGCCTCGCGCCAGCCCTGGATGATGCCGGTCAGCGGCAGGGCCAGCGGCTGCGCCCCCTGCGTCGAGTCGAACACCGACCCGTCCGGCAGCGCGCCGGTATAGTCCACGCACACCCAGTTCTGCATCGTCGGCGAGGCCGCACCGGCCGGGCCGCTTTCCAACACCTCGTACTGAAGGCCGCTGGTGGTGATCGTCACCTCGCTGCGCTCGGCGTTCTGTGACAGGAACTGGCGCGACATCGCCAGATTGCGCTCCGCCGGGCTCTCGTCCGTCGGCAGGTCGATCTCCGGCTCGTCCGCCACTGGAACGGCGTCCGTGTCCGCCTCCGCGATGGCGGCGTCCGTTTCGGCTGCGTCCGGGGCGTCGGCCTCGGCCGTGTCCGCCGCTTCCTGTCCGCACGCCGCCAGAATGGCGAGCGCGGCGACCATGGCTGTCCGCTTCATCGGAATCCTCGTCAGTGTCCCTTCAGGGGTCTTACAGCTCCGCGCCCTCGGCGTCCTGCGGCAGGATCTGGATGCGCAGGGCCGCCTCCGGCGTCAGATACTCCTGCGCCAGCGCCTTGATATCGTCCAGCGTCACCGCCTCATAGTCCGCCATCTGGGTCCGGTGGCGCTCCAGATTGTCCGGCTCGGTCTGCGCCTGCGCCAGCAGCTGGGCCCAGTAGCCGTTCTGCTCCTGGTTCTCCTCGATCCCCTCCAGCAGCGGCCGGCGGGCGCGTTCGAACTCGTCCTCGCTGATATTGCCGGCGGCGAAATCGGCGGCGATCTCGTCCACGACCTCGAACGTCTCGTCGACCTTGCTGGTGTCGATCTCCATGCTCACCCCGATATAGCCATAGCCGGGGAAGGTGCGGGAGAACTGGCTGCCCACGCGCGGGGAATAGGTCGTGCCCAGCTCCTCGCGCACCTTTTCGATCAGGCGGATCTGCAGCACCTCGCGCAGCAGGGTCAGCTTGCGGGCCAGCACGACGTCCTCGGCGTCCGGCGTCGGCCAGTAGACCATCGCCGCGGCCTGGTCCGCCTCGCCGTCATGGCGCAGCGTCACCAGATCGGGCGCCGGCGACGGGAACGAGACCGACCGCACGTCCGCGAATTCCTCCGGCGCCGCGGCCCGTTCGGGCAGCGCGCCGAGGGTGCGCGCCACGGCGGCCACCGCCTGCTCCTCGGTCACGTCGCCGACGATGGCGACCTCGACCGCCGAATTGGACAGCGTGTCCTGCAGCAGCGCGCGGGCCTCGTCCAGCTCCACCGCCTGCACGGCCTCCAGCGTCGGATAGCCGAAGCGCGGATCGCCGCCGGCCAGGATCTGCTGCACGTCGCGCTGGGCGACGGAGCCCGGCGTGGCCGACATCGTCGGATAGACGATGGCGTAGCGCTGGCGGAACTGGCTGATGGATTCGGGCCGGAAGGCCGCATCGCTCAGATAGGCCGCCCAGACCTGAAGCTGGGTCTCCAGGTCCTGCGGGATGGTGCGCGCGCCGGACGAAAAGGCGTCCTCGCCCGCGCCGAAGCCGGCGCTGACCGTCTTGCCGGCCAGCAGCCGGTCCAGCTCGTCCAGCGAATGCTCCCCGGTGCCGCCCGGCCCCAGAATGCTGGACGCCACCATCTGCAGCGCCGCGCCGTCCTCGGGCGTTTCCAAGAGGCCGCCGCCGAAGCGGATGGCGGCGCGCACCGCGCCGGTCTCGAAATCGGTCTGCTTGAAGTTCAGCATGACATTGTTGTCGAAGCGGATGCGGACGATGCCCAGATCCTCCACGACATCGCGCTCGGCGACCTCGCCCGGCTCGCCGAAATCCTGATAGGCGAACTCGCCCGCCGCAGTGTCCTCCGGCGCCTCCACCTCCATGGCGGCGGCGTCCTCATAGGCGGCCAGGATCGTGGCCTCCGCGTCCTCGATATCCTCCGGCGAGGTCACCCAGATCAGCGGCTCGCCGCCCTCCCAGGCCTCGCGGAAGGCCTCGTTGACCTCCTCCACCGTCAGGCCCTCGGTATAGGCGTTGAAGCGGGCCAGCGAATCCACCGGATGGCTGAACACCTGGTCGCCGCCGAACGCGCCGACCACGCCGCTGGCCAGGCCCGGCGTCTGGCGCGTATCGGCCTGCGCCGCCGCGTTTTCCTGGGAGGCGCGCAGATTGGCCATCTGCTCGGCCAGCTCCGCGTCGCTGAATCCGTAGGCAATGGCGCGGCGCAGCTCATTCTCCGCCACAATCATCGCCGCCTGCCAGTTCTGCGGCTCCGAATAGATGGTGACAGAGGCGATGTCGGCCACGTCCTCCATCTCGCCGGCGTTCGCCCCGGCCTGGAGGAATTTGGCGTCCGGCGCGCGCGACAGTGCGTCGAAGCGCCGGTTCAGCATCGCCATGCTCAGCGTCTGCAACAGGTTCTCCCGCCGCGTCTCCTGCATGTCGGGCAGGTTCTCGGCCGGCGCGACATAATTGATGTCGATCATCATCGGCAGTGACGGGTCGTGGAAGAACTCGGCGGCCGGTCCCTCGGCCGTAACCGCGCCGACATCCGGGTCGGCCCCGGCGTTGGCCGGTTCTTCCCAGTCCGCGAACGCCTCCATGATGCGCTGTTCGATATCGTCCGGATCGAAATCCCCGACCGCGACGAAGAAGGCGCGCTCCGGCGTGTAATAGCGCTCGTACAGGTCGCGCAGGCGCTCGGCCGGCGCGTTCTGCAGCACGTCCTGCACGCCGATCGGCATGCGCTGGGGCACCAGCGTGCCGTCCAGCAGATAGGCGTACTGCTCCACCGCTGCGCGATAGCTGGGCGAATTGCGGGTGCGCATTTCCGACAGCACCACGCCGCGCTCCCGGTCCACCGCGTCCTGCGCGATGGTCAGGGCGCTCAGCTCGTCCATCAGCATGAAGCTGACGTCCAGCGTCTCGTCGTCCGTCTCCGGCAGGTCCAGCATGTACACCGTCTCGCCGAAGCTGGTGTAGGCGTTGGTGTCCGCGCCGAAGGCGAGGCCATGCCGCTCCAGGATCTTGATCATCTCGCCTTCGGGCACGTTCTCGGAGCCGTTGAAGGCCATGTGCTCCAGGAAGTGCGCCAGTCCCCGCTGATCCTCGCCTTCCATCAGCGCGCCGATATCGAAGCGCAGGCGCAGCGCCGCGGTGCCGCTCGGCGTATCGTTCTCCAGAATGGCGTAGCGGAACCCGTTCTCCAGCTCGCCATAGCGGACCGCGGGATCGACGCTGATATCGCTGTATTCCTGCGGGAAGCGCGCATCGGCGATGTCGATCTGGGGCGCGCTGTCCTCCGGCGCGGCCTCGCTCAGCTCCGGCTCGCCCGGATCGGGCAGGTCCGGCGCGGACGGCGCATTGTCGCCGCAGGCCACCAGCAGCAGGGTCAGGCCCGCCCCAAGGGCCGGGGCGGCGCCCGGAATCAGGGTCCGAAACGAAGTGCGGTCGCTCATGACGTCTCCCCGAGTGTTATCGGTGCGCGCTCAGCGCGCATACAGCCCTTCCGAGCCCGCCGCCGGATCGTGTTCGGCGACCAGATGCCCGGGGGCGATTTCGATCAGTTTGGGAACATATTGCTCCCCGTCCCCCTCGGCCAGTTGCGAGGGGAGAAATCTGAGCTGGGCGCGCGGGTCCAGCGGGCTCGGCAGATCGCCCGACAGCTTCAGCCGCTCGCGCGTCTTCTCCACGCGCGGATCGGGGATCGGCGCGGCGGAAATCAGCGCCTTGGTATAGGGATGCCGCGCCCCGGCGTAGATCGCGTCGCGCGAGGCCAGCTCCACCACCCGGCCCAGATACAGAACCATCACCCGGTGACTGATCTCGCGCACGACGCTGAGGTCGTGGCTGATGAACATCATCGACAGGCCCATCTCGCGCTGCAGCCCGATCAGCAGGTCGATCACCTCGGCCTGCACCGACACGTCCAGCGCCGACACGGCCTCGTCGCAGATCACCAGTTTCGGCTTCAGGATCATGGCGCGCGCCACGCCGACGCGCTGGTTCTGGCCGCCCGACAATTCGTGCGGATAGCGGTTCAGCATGCGCGGCGACAGGTCCACCCGCTCCATCATCGCGATCACTTCGGCGTCGCGCTCGGTGCGGCCCATATCCGGGCGGAAGGTCTGCAGCGGCTCCGCGATGGACGCCCCGATCGTCATGCGCGGGTCCAGGCTCGCCAGCGGGTCCTGGAACACGATCTGCAGATCGCGCCGCGTCCTGCGCAGCTCTTCCTTCTTCAGCGCCGTCAGGTCCCGTCCCATCCAGGCGATCTCGCCCTTCGTCACCGGGACCAGCTGCAGCACCGCGCGCGCCAGCGTGGACTTGCCGCAGCCGGACTCGCCGACCACCCCTAAAGTCTCGCCGGGCCGCAGGTCGAAATCCACGCCGTCCACCGCCTTCAGCGGAATCTTCTTCGGCCACAGGCCGCGGCCCAGCGTCACCGGGAACCAGACGCGCACGTCGCGCGCGCGCACCAGCGGCGCGGTCTCCGGGTCCGGCGCGGGGGCCAGCGGCTCGCCGCGGTCCTTGCCCGGCTGGTCCAGGCGCGGCATCGCGTCCAGCAGCATCTTCGTGTAGTCGGTGCGCGGGGCGTGGAAGAGCTGGTCGACCTCCCCCTCCTCCACATACTGGCCGTCCTTCATCACCTGCACGCGGTCGGCCATGCGGGCGATCACGCCCATGTCGTGGGTGATCAGCGCGATCGCCGCGCCGGTCTCGCGCTTCAGCGCGTCCATGATGTCCAGCACCTCGGCCTGCACCGTCACGTCCAGCGCCGTCGTCGGCTCGTCGGCGATCAGCAGGTCCGGTCCGCACAGCATCGACATGGCGATCATCACGCGCTGGCGCATGCCGCCGGACAGTTCGTGCGGATATTGTTTCAGCCGACGCGCGGCCTCGGGAATGCGCACCCGCTCCAGCCAGTCCAGGCACGCTCTGTCGGCAGCCTCCCCGCGCAGATCGGTATGGGCGTAGAGCGACTCCCGCATCTGCGCGCCGATCTTCAGATGCGGCGTCAGGCTGGTCAGCGGGTCCTGGAAGATCATCGTCATCCGCGACCCGCGGATCGTGTTCAGCTGCTTCACCGGCATCGAGAGCAAATCCTGCCCGCGATACAGGATCTGGCCCTCGGCCTTGCCGTTGGCGGCCAGCAGGCCCATCGCGGCCAGAAATGTCTGGCTCTTGCCCGAACCGGACTCGCCCACGACCCCCACGCACTCGCCCTTGCGGATGTTCAGGTCGACGCCGCGCACCGCATGGACCTCGCCGTCCGGCGTGTCGAAACGGACGTTCAGGTCACGAACGTCCAGGATTGGCTGGGCGGGGTCCGGGATGGCGTTTTCAGGCATCGGTCCAGCTAAGCGTAAGCCGGGCCGGGCTGGCAAGCGTCCGCAGCAATCACGGGGAGATCAGCGGGAACAGGACGTGCAGCACGATATCGGCGCTGAAATGCGCCAGGATCGCCCATTCCAGCCCGAACCGCCGGTACAGAACGCCGCACGCGACCCCGACGATCCCGTTCAGCACGACCGCGCGCAGGATCACCTCGCCGGTCAGCGGGACCAGCATGGCGGTCGCCGGCAGATGGCCTAGTCCGAAAATCACCGCCGCGGCCAGATTGGCGGTCCAGAACGCCCAGCCCGACAGCGGCCGCGATCCCGGCCGGCCGGCCGTCGCCGCCGCGTGCAGGCCCAGCGCGATCAGCGACAGCAGGAACAGGCGCAGGAACAGCTCCTCGGTGATCCCGCCATAGAAAGAGGCCAGAAAGCCGGTCCAGACCGGCGGGCGCGCCGCCGGCGCGGCGGGATCGATCCCGTCCAGCCCGCCGAACACATAGACGTCCAGCCCCAGCAGAAGCAGCGCCGCCGCAACGCCGACGGCCGCGCTGATCGCGGCGGCGCGCGGCTTCCACGGAACGGCGCGCCCGGCGGCCAGCGCGTCGACGATCGGCGTGGCCAGATCCAGCCGCCGCGCGGCCCACAGGCCCGCCGCCACAGCGATGGCCACAAAGACCGCGTTCTGGACCAGCTGGATCGCCAGGATGGCGGACAGCGGGATCGGCGCTTCGTGGGCAATCTGTTCCAGCGCCCCGGCCTGCGCCGCCAGCGAATAGGGCAGGATCGCCAGCACGCCCAGAACGCCGGCCGCCGTCAGGATCGCCCAGACCTTCCAGAACGGCGCCCGGCCGCCGTCGCTCACGCTCACAGTATCGGCAGCGGTCATGGCGCCCTCCCCGACGGCCCAACCGGCGGTCAGACTATCAATGCCGGACGTTCAGCTCCAACCAGACCCGCTCCCGGTCCGGCGGTCCGGCCGTCTCGCCGTTGAAGTCGGCATAGGACAGCGCCGCGCTGACATTCGGGCTGAACGTGACGCGCGCCCCGGCGTCCCACTCCCAGCCCAGCGACGGCCCGCCGTTCAGGAGGGCGTCGTACTGGTGCACCGCCCCCTGCAGCGCCAGCCCGCGGAAGAATTCCAGCGCGGAAAGATTGGCCTCGGCCTCCAGCGTCCAGGCTTCCAGCCCGCTCGCCGGGCCCTGTTCGAACAGCTCGGTCCAGCCGCGTTGGCCGTGCCGGCTGGCGAATGGATAGGTGACCCCGCGCACGCCGTTGCCCTCCAGCCGCTGGTAACGCGCGGTCGCCGACAGCGGGCCGTAGGCCAGCGTGCCCGCCGCCGAGATGTCGTCCAGATCGAAGGAGCCGGTCGCCGCGCCCCAGTCGGACTGCCGCGCCCATTGCGCGTCGTAATCGAACACCAGCCGCCAGAACGGCAGGCTGCCCCAGACCCGCGCGCCATAGGTCACCGCGGACATTTCCGGCGCCTTCTCCAGATCGATCAGATAGGCGAAGGCCGCCGCGCGCAGGGCGTTGGACTGGATATATTCCAGCTGCACCAGATGGCTGTCGGACAGCAGATAGTCGTCGCGATAGGTGTCGTTCATCCGCCAGGCATAGGCGTAGGACAGCGTCGCGCCGGGCACCGCCTCCCATTCGGCGTACAGCGCGTCGAACGTGCGGTCGTCCTGCCGGAAATCCTCGTCCCCGACATAGCGCTCGTCGCCATATTCCAGCAGCTGCCGGCCGACGGCGGCGTAGGCGTAGTCGCTCTCATAGCTGACCTGGATGCGGTTCAGCTCGACGTTCCCGGCGGTCTGCGCGGACGGATAGGGATAGCCAGTGGCCCCCGGCGGCGCAGTGTCCCCGGTCACCGCCGTGCCCTCGGCCTCCACCAGCAAAGACAGGCGCTGGAACTCCGCAGTCTGGAAACCGACGCGCACGCGGGCGGAGGCGACCTCCGCCGGCTCGGTCTTGCTTCCATCCTCGATCCGCTCGCCGCGCACGCGCACGTCGCCGAACAGCTGGCCGTCGGTGACGATGCGGGAGAGCGGCTGCTGCGCCAGCGCCGCCCCGCCGAAGGCGGTCAGCGAAACGCATCCCGCAAGGGCGAATCGGGCGGCGCGCAGCATGGCCCTGCGTAACAGCGTTCGCAGGAATGCGGGAGGCCGCCCAGACGCTTAGTGGCCCCTAGTCGACCGGGGCGGCGGCTTCCGGCGTCTCGCCCAGATCGTCGAAGATCGTGGTCTCGGTGAACGGCCCGGCGGCGTTGATGGTCACGGTGACGGGGTCCAGCGTGCGGTTCTGCCAGTACCAGCCATGGATGCCGGTGAATTGGGCGATATAGACGCCGCTCTCGCCCTCGCTCTCGCCCTGGCTATAGGATTCGGTCAGCGCCTCGCCGCCGTCGAACGGGTGGGCGTGCATGTCGATCGTCACCGGCGCGGTCGAGGTCCAGTTGAAGACCAGCGGCGCGCCCTCTTCCAGCGTGTATTTAAACTCCAGCGAGCCATAGGAGGGGATTTCGAATTCCCGCCGGTCATAGCGCATCGCCTCGTCATAGGTCGTGAACACGCCCTCGCCGCGCAGCGCGCCGCGTTCGGCCTCCGACAGCTCGCCGGCGTCGGCCAGGCCCGACAGGCCCGTCGCCTCGCCCGCGCCGGTCGGGTCCACGCCGAACTCCGCCGGCAGGACGGCCACGACCAGAACCACGACAGCGACCACGGCCGCCGCCGCCACGCCGATCCACAGCGCCTTGCCGCTCGGCTTCTCGCTGCCCGGCTCGCCCCCCGGCTCGCTCTGGTGCGGGCCCTTCATCTGGCTGGTGTCGTTCATGCGTTTCTCCTCGGGGCCGGCTTATGGCGGCCCGTATCTCCTCAGCTCTGGGCCCACATCGCCAGCTGGTATCCGGTCAGGACAAAGCCCGCCGCCATCAGCGCCACGTTCGCCGCGAACGCCCCGGGGCGGAAGGTCGGCGTCGCCCGCCACAGATTCAGCAGCGCGACCACCACGACCAGCACCATGACCTGGCCCAGCTCCACCCCGACATTGAAGCTGATCAGATTGGCCAGCAGGCCGTTATCGGTGACCACCACGTCCATCAGCTTGGTCGCCAGGCCCAGCCCGTGCGCCAGGCCGAAGGCGAACACCGCCGCGCGGGTGTCGATGCGGAACGGCAGGCGGTCGAAGCCGCCCATATTCTCGAACGCCTTGTAGCAAACGCTGAGCCCGATGATCGCGTCGATCAGGAACGCATTGACGTTCCACCCCATCAGCACGCCCAGCAGCAGCGTCGCGGAGTGGCCCAGCGTGAACATGGATACGTAGATCAGGACGTCGCGCAGCCGGTACAGAAAAAAGACGACCCCGACCAGGAACAGCACATGGTCGATCCCGGTGACCATGTGCTTGGCGCCCAGATACAGGAACGGGATCGGCGCCGGCCCATCGATACTGGCGACAAACCGGGCGTTGGCCTCCGAAATATCGTGCGCGAACGCGGCCGCGGGCAGGCATGCCAGCAGCAGGACCGGCGCAATCAGCCGGGCCGCGCGCGCGGCAGGGATCATTGGATGCCGTCGTCCGCCCGGTCATCGGACTGTTCGGCCGCGTTGGGCAGGTCGTTGGCCTGGCTGTCATCCGATACGTCCGCCGCGCTCGGCAGGCCGATCGGATCATAGATCTTGTCGGGGTCCATATAGCCGATGTGGCAGCCCTCGCAGACCCGGTCCATCGTCGCGCCGACGTCGAAGATCATCTCCTCATCGCGCGCCTCGGCCGCGGCCTGGGCGCGCATGCCGATGCCGACCAGGGAGTCGGCGTACTGGAACCAGTCGTCGCCCTTGTCCGCCGAATAGATCGGCGTCATCAGCAGATTGCCCATCTCCGCAACGATGGCGGCGTGGGTCACCACGTCGGCCCAGCCCTCCTCGGTCGTCGGGCGCAGATTGTGCTCCCCGTCCGCGTCGATCACGAACCCGGCGGAGCCCCAGAACACGTCCGCCGCCGGCTGCATGATGTTTTCCATCAGCCACAGCAGGTCGTGCTCGGCCCGGTAGGGCGGGTCGTCGTGCAGCGCCTGGGTAAAGGGCGCGGTCTGCCCGGCCGGGGTCTCGATCATGCGGTCAGGACCGGCCGGCGCGGCGGCCGGGTCGGCTTCGGCGCTCTGGACCGGCGCCGGCGTCTCGGCGGCCTCGTCCGGCGCGCCGCAGGCGGCCAGCGCCATGGCGACGGCGGCCCCGGACAGCAGCGTCATTCTGCGAACCATCGATACTTCCTCCCTTGTCCGCTGCGCAGTGCGCGCAGACCTTACCGGCATGGCGCCGATCGCGGCGCACAGACAGATTATTACCGTTCCACCTGCAGTAACACGGGGGTTACAGCCTCGTTACTCCTCAGGCGCCCTCCGGCTGCAGCTCGAAAATCAGGCCCGCCGGGTCGGTGAAGCGCACCGTCGCCCCGGACGGGGCCTCGACCGCGCTGGCCGTCGCGCCCATGGCGGTCAGGGTTTCGATCACCGCGTCCCGGTCGAACGGTGCCGTGCGCACGCAGATATGGTCGATCCCCGGCCCCGGCCCGTCCGCGCGCGGCGGCATCAGCGTCACTGTGCCAGAGCCCAGCCGGAACCAGACCTGCCCCGTCTCGTTCGATCCGGCCTCCGGCCCGAACCATTTGCGGTAGAATTCCACACTTCGGTCGATGTCCCCGGTCCGCAGGGTCACATGCGCCAGCCCCTTCGGGGTCAGAACCGCCGGCCCCTCCACCATCGGCTCGGCGTCGATCACCGTGGGGAACCAGCCGCCCGGATCGGCGATTACCTGCACGCCGATATCGTCGGGGTCGAAGAACTGGCCGAAGGTCGCCCAGTTCGCGCCCGGGTCGATGCCCTGCGCGCGCAGCGTCTCGGCCATCGCCTCGGGGTTATAGTCCGCGATGGTGGCGCAGAAATGGTCGAAATAGGCGGCCTCTTCGCCGCGGTCGCCGAAGGCCAGATAGCCCCACTCCCCGTCCGGCCCGCTGAGATCGACATAGGCGCGCAGCGCGCCGGCGTTCTCCTTGCGAATGTTCGGGTTGAACAGTCTGGAGTGGAAGCGCGTGGAGGCCGCCACGTCCGGCACGACCGTTCCGATATGCTCCAGGATCGTCGCGCGCAGCGGCAGGTCCATCGGGCCGGCATGGGGGGCGATGTCGCCGACGACGGATGCGCCCGGATTGGCGCTCTGCGCCAGCGCCGCGCCGGGCAGCGCCGCCACGCCCAGCGCCTGCATCACCGCGCGCCGCGTCCAGGGCCGCAGGTCCGGTCCGTTCATGCTCGTCCTCCCGGTCTTCTTGTTGGCCGGACTATACACACAGGCGCGGCGCGGCGAACCGCACGGGCCTGTTTCCAAGCGGACGGATAGGCGCCTACAATCGTTTCCGAAAAGGGTCGCAGCACCAGAACAAGGCCGGGGCAGTATGAACCCATCCGACGGACCGTCCCTCCCGCTCGCCGCCATCGCCGCATCGCTTGCCGCGCTGGCGATCGCCGCGCCTTCGGCGGCTCCGGCCCAGTCGATGCGGCCGGTGGATCTGGAGCTGGTTCTGGCCGTCGATGTCTCCCAGTCCATGGATTACGACGAGCACCAGCTCCAGCGTCACGGCTATGCGGAGGCGTTCCGCCACGAAGATGTGATCGACGCCATCGTCTATGGCGCGCGCGGCGGCGTGGTCGTGACCTATGTCGAATGGGGCGACGCCTACGCCCAGAACACCATCGTTCCCTGGACGCTGATCCGCTCGCGCGAGGACGCGCTGCGCTTCGCCGACGCGCTGGAGACCCGGCCCGTCTATCCCGAACGCCGCACCTCCATCTCCCGCGCTTTGTTCGCCGCCGCGGAGATGATCGACAACAACGAGTATGACGGCGCGCGCAAGGTCATCGACATTTCCGGCGACGGCCCGAACAATACCGGCGGCCCGGTGGAGGAAGCGCGCGACGCGGTGGCCGAGCGCGGCATCGTCATCAACGGCCTGCCGATCCTGCTGAACGACACGCTGGAATGGTACGACATCCCGGACCTCGACCAGTATTACGAGGACTGCGTGATCGCCGGCTCCGGCTCCTTCATCGCCCCGGTGCACAATATCAGCGAGCTGGCCGCCACGATCCGCGGCAAGCTGGTTCTGGAGATCGCCAGCCTCCTGCCCCCCCGCGAAGTCCGTCCCGCCCAGTTCGTCTTCGAGGGGCAGGAGGAATCCCGCGCGAACTGCCTGATCGGGGAACAGATGCTGGGCCGCGGCGGCGGGCGCTTCCGCTAGACCTTCTGGACCATACCGGCGCGCGCGCGCTAGACCGCTCCCAACAGAGAACAAACGGGAGGAAGGCGCGATGAACGCGGCCGCAGAACTTCAGGCGCTGGTCGGGGAAAAGACGGTCCTCGGGGCCTCCGACGCCTTCACCGAGCGCCATTTGCGCGACTTCAACATCGAGGCCAAGGGCGACGCCGCCGCGCCGGTCGCGGTCGCCTATCCGTCCTCGACCGAGGACGTCTCGAAAATCCTGAAATACTGCAACGACCACGACATCCCCGTGGTGCCGCAGGGCGGCCTCAGCGGCCTGTGCGGCGGCGCGGTGCCGGTGCGCCCGTCTTTGCTGATGTCGCTGGAGCGCATGCGCGCGGTCCAGGACGTGGACACCAGCGGCGGCACGATGACGGTGCAGGCTGGCGTCACCCTGGACACCGTGCAGAAGACGGCGGACGAGAACGGCCTGCTGTTCCCGCTCGATACCGGCGGGCGCCATGCGCACATCGCCGGCAACGCGTCCACCAACGCCGGGGGCAACCGCGTGCTGCGCTACGGCATGATGCGCGACCTGATCCTGGGCGTGGAGGCGGTGCTGATGGACGGCACGGTGATCTCCTCCATGAACCGGATGATCAAGAACAACACCGGCTACGACCTGAAGCAGCTCTTCATCGGCTCGGAGGGCACGCTCGGCGTCATCACCCGGCTGGTCCTGCGCCTGCATCCCAAGCCGCTCAGCGTCTCCACCGCGCTGTGCGCCCTGCCCGGCTTCGACGACGCGGTGAAGCTGCTGAACCATGTGCGCCCACGCCTGGGCGGCCAGCTTTCGGCGTTCGAGGTCATGTGGCCCGGCTTCTACGAGACCGGCACGGTGAAGCTGAACCGCACCCCGCCGCTGCCGCTGAACGACGAGACCGGCATCTATGTGCTGATGGAGGCGATGGGCGGCGACCCCGACGGCGACCCCGAACGCTTCGCCAGCGTGATGGGCGAGGCGCTGGAACAGGGCCTGGTGCTGGACGCCGTCGTCGCCCAGTCGGACAAGGACGCCCGGGAGCTATGGGCGATCCGCGACTGCCCCGGCGAGTTCCAGGCCGCCGGCCACATGCCCCAGCTCGGCTTCGACGTCTCCGTCCCCACCGGTCAGATCGGGGAGTTCGCCCGCCAGGTCGACGAACGCCTCACCGCCAAATGGCCGAAGCACAAGACGCTCTATTTCGGCCATATCGCCGACGGCAATCTGCACGTCTCGGTCAAGCTGGACGAAAACGCCGGGACCGAGCACGAGATGGACGAGATGCTCTACGAGCTCATCGGCGAATGGGGCGGCTCGATCTCCGCCGAGCACGGGATCGGCCTGCACAAGAAGCCCTATCTGCACTACTCGCGGTCGTCGGAGGAGCTGGCCCTGATGCGCTCGATCAAGTCGGCGATGGACCCCAAGGGTCTGCTGAACCCCGGCAAGGTGATCTGAGCCGGACCGGCGGCGGGCGGGGGCGACCAGCCGCCGCATCCTGCTGCAGTCCGCGGCCGCTAGACTGGGCGCGGGCGCAGCGCACGAGCCGCCGTGATGGCGCAGCCAAGTCGCAGACAAGTAATCCTGGGCGCGGGCGGCGCGGCCGTCCTCAGCGCCGGCGGGCTGTATGCCTGGCGGCGGCAAGAGGCCGGGCGGTATGACGCGCTGGCGGAACGGACCTACGCCCCGGCGGAACCGGCCACAGGCGCGTTTCCGCAGAGCCATCACGCCCTCGTCCATTACGCAACGCTGGCCGCCAACGGCCACAACACCCAGCCCTGGCGGTTCACGCTGGCCGAGCGCGAGATCGCGCTGACGCCCGATTTCGGCCGCCGCACCCCGGTCGTCGATCCCGACGATCACCATCTTTACGCCAGCCTCGGCTGTGCGGCGGAGAATCTGGATACGGCCGCCCGCGCCTCCGGCCTGCGCACGGCCGTGGATTTCGCGGCGGAGCGGATCGCCATCGGTCTGGAGCCCGCCCCGGCGCAGGCCGGCGCGCGCTTTGCCGCCATTCCCCGGCGCATGTCGGTCCGCGCCGATTATGACGGCGCCCCGGCGCCCGCCACGGATCTGCGCGCCTTGGCGGCGGCGGGCGGGGCGGACGCCGACATCGCGCTGCTGACCGAGCCGGCCGCGATGGAGCGGATGCTGGAGCTGGTCGTCGCCGGCAACACCGCCCAGATGGCGGACCCGGCCTTTGTCGCCGAGCTGAAACACTGGCTGCGCTTCAACCGGGTCGAGGCGGCGCGGACGCGCGACGGGCTCTATACCGGCGCATCCGGCAATCCGGTCATGCCCGGCTGGATCGCCGACGCGTTCTTCGAGTCCGGGTTCAAGGCCGAGGCGGAGAACGATAAATACGCCGGCCATGTGCGTTCCTCCGCCGGCCTCGCGGTGATCGCCGCGCATGAGGATTCGCCGGCCGGCTGGTTCGCCGCGGGCCGCGCCTGCCAGCGCTTCGCCCTGGAGGCGGCGGCGCGGGGGTTGAAGACCGCCTTCCTGAACCAGCCGGTGGAGGTCGCGCGCTTCCGACCGGACGTCGCGGCGCTGGCCGGCTTTCCCGGCCGGCGGCCCGATCTGGTCATGCGCTTCGGCCGGGGGCCGGACCTGCCCCGGTCGCTGCGCCGGCCGCCCGAAGCGGTCATCCGCCCGGCCCCGGTTGCATCGCTCGCGGCCCGGTTCAGGTCAGGTTCAGCCGCGCCAATCTAAAACATTGGCAAGGTGACAGGGTTAGGACCCTTCGGTAGAAGCAAAACAAACACCATGAAATGGGATACGCCCGCCGTTCGGGTGGCGGGCGAAGGGAGGAAAAACCGAATGTCACATCTGAAAACCGCTCTTTTTGCGGGCGCCGCGCTCACCCTCGCCGGCGCCGCCGCCGCACAGGACGCCACCGGCGGCAAGCCGGACTTCACCGGCTCCTGGACCAATTACCGCGCCGGCAACGTGGCCGGGGCCTTCACCGGCACCGGCGACCAGATGCAGCTGACCGAATTCGGCCAGCGCGCCGCCGACGACTTCAATTCGCTGATCGAGGGCACCGACCACGGCGCCGGCAATTCCTGCGTCGGCAGCGGCATGCCCGCCTCGATGCTGGGCTCCGGCGGCTACCCGATGGAGATCATCCAGCGCCCCGAACAGGTCTTCGTGCTGTACGAGGCGCACGCCGAAATCCGCCGTCTCTATATCGGCGACGAGGCGCAGGACGCCTCCATGTTCTTCCCGGAGCGTAACGGCTACTCGACGGCCCGCTGGGAAGGCGACCGCCTGATCGTGGAAACGACCAATCTGAAGACCCAGGTCGACACGCGGTATCCGCACAGCGACCAGGCCCATATCGTCGAGGAATACTATCTGGACGGCGAAACCGAGGACGGCGCCCGCATTCTGGTCGCCGAAATGACGATGACCGATCCGGTCTTCCTCGAAGAGCCGTTCACGACGACCAAGCGCTGGCAGGAAATGGAGGACTACCACGTCCTCACCTACGAATGCAGCGAACCCAAATGGCTGGACGAAATGGCGGGCCTCTATGAAGAGGCCGGTCTCGAAATGGTCCAGGAATAAACGCGCCCGACGCGATAAAGGAGAGAGACAATGAAAAAGCCGATCGCAGCCGTGCTGACCGCAGCCGCCCTCTCCGGGGCGACCCTGCTGACGACCGCCCCGGCCATGGCCCACCACTCCGCCGCCCAGTTCGACTTCCAGAACACCGTTCTGGTCGAGGGCGAGGTCGTGCGGGCCCGTTTCGCAAACCCGCATATGCGCCTGATCCTCGAGGTCACGGACGAGGAACGCGGCACCCGCGAAATCGAGTTCGAGGGTCACAGCCGCAACAACATGTTCCGCCAGGGCTTCCGCCCGGACATGTTCGAGGCCGGCGACACGATCACGATCCGCATCGCGCCGATGAAAAGCGGCGCCGACGGCGGCTATGTGACCGCGGTCATGACGCCCGACGGAACCCAGATCGGCAACGTCACCGGCGCCGACTAGCCTGTTCGGAACGCCGGAGGACGGAGCCGGCGGGGCTGCGCCGGGTTTGTGCGCCGATGAGAGGGATGCGGAGGGGTTGCCCCGGGAGCCGAAGCCCACCGGGGGCGCGCCGCGGGGTCAGAAATCCCTGCGGTACTCGACGAGGAAGTTGCGGCCGCGGAACGGATAGTCCGCCTTCTCGTAATAATATTTGTCCGTGATGTTATCGACCTTCACCGAGAGGCGGTTGACGTCGTCGATCTGCCAGCCCGCGGTGATGTCGAACACGACAAATTCGGGATATTCGAACGTGCCTCCGGCGCCGTTGGTGAACACCCGGCCGGCGCTGAAGTCCTGATCCTCCATACCGGACACGTGCCGCCCGCCGATCCGGGCCGAGAACACGCCGTCGTCAAAGCCGAGGCCGAAATTCGCCTTGAACTTGGCGACGTTGCGGATCGTGCTCGGACCGGTGGAAAGCTCTTCCTCCCGCGTGAAGTAATAGGTCAGCGTGGTGTCCGCCTGCCAGACGCCTTCGCGCCCGCCGAACAGCCCGCCCAGATCGAACTGGCCCTGGGCCTCGAGGCCCTCGGCGGTTGATCCGGCCGCATTTTCATAGCTGGTCACGCGCAGGGCCGGCGTGTTGGTCGTCAGCACGCTGGCGATGCGGTTTTTCACGTCCAGCTTGAACAGCGTGACGTCCAGGCCGAACAGGAAGCCGTCATAGCCGACGCCGAGGTCGTAGCTTTCGCTCTCCTCCGGGGCCAGGCCGGAATTGCCCTGGGTGACGCGGCGCTGGCCGCCCACGATCTGCTCGTAATAGCCGGAGACCTGGCCGGGGTCCGGCACGACAAAGCCGGTGCCGGCGCTGGCGTGGATGCGCCACGGTCCGTCCGCATCGGGGCGATACACGATGCCCGCGCGGGGATTGAACGTGTCCAGCTTGGACTCGCCGGGCGCGAACACGCGCGCGCGGCCCAGCGTGGCCAGCGTGCTGGTCTCGATCTCGTCGTACCGGCCGCCGACATTGACGATCAGGCGTTCGCCGAACAGGCGCGCGGTCAGGTCCGCGAACACGCCCATGGTCTCGCGCTCATAGTCCGGGGAATAGGAGCCGAGCGGCGCGCCGGCCGCGTCGAAGGAAGCGGATTCTTCCTCCACCTTCTGATAGTCGGCGCCCAGGATCAGGTCATAGTTCGCGCCCAGCGACCAGTTGTCCTGAAGCTGCAGGCCGCTCCAGCTGATGTCGTTGGTGGAACTCACAAATTGCTGGGCGTTCGGCGGCTTGTCCGTATAGGCCTGTTCTTCCTCGGTCTGATAGTACAGCGCCATCAGCTGGTGCGCGCCCAGAGAGCCGGTCAGCGACAGGTCGCCGCCGATATTGGATTCGTCCTTGTCGCTCTGCGCGGAGGTCCCGTCGGATTCGGCGCCCGGCGTTTCGGTGTCCGGCGCGTCATAGCCCAGGATGCGGATCTGCGCTTCCCAGTCGCCACCCAGTTTCACCGCGCCGCGCGCATAGAAATTATTGTTCACGAACTCCGTATTCGGGCGGGTGGCGCCGTTGCCCTGCACGAACGCGCCAAGCGTTTCGCCGCCCGAGCCCAGTTCATAGTCTTCGTTCTGGGACAGGTGGGTGACGCCCAGGTCGAAATTGAACGATTCGGTCAGCGATCCGCCGATGTTCGCGCCCAGCTTGGCCGTCTCATAGCTGCCGTAGCCGGCGTTGATGCTGCCGGTGATCTCGCCTTCCGATTTGCGCGTGATGTAGTTCACGACGCCGCCCATGGCGGATGCGCCATAGATGGCGGATGCGGAGCCTTTGAGCACTTCCACCCGCGCAAGCCCGGCGGTGGCGATATTGCCCATGCTTTCGGCGCCGGCCGGCCGGCCGTCGATCAGGACAAGCACGCGCTTGTTCGTTCCGGAGAATTCGGGGCGGAAGCCGCGCAGGCCGACGCCCGCCAGACCGCCCGGGTACTGGATCACGTCGACCGACGCGTTCTTCTTCAGAAGGTCGGTGATGTCCGCGCCCGGCGTATTCAGCAGAGACGCCTCGCTGATCACTTCGACGGAGGCGGGGATGTCCAGCACGCTCTGCGCGGTGCGGCTTGCGGTCACCACGATCGTGTCCCGTTGCGAAACCGCGGACTGCTGGGCAAGGGCCGGCGCGGAGATCAGCGCCGCCGTCAGCGCCGGCGCGGCCGTGCGCAGAAGATGGGACCGTCTGGACGGCCGGGTCGGTTTGAACATTGTCATACTCCTGGTGAATGAATGACGGGTCTGTCCGACCCGCCGCTACGAACTGCGAAAACTGGGGGAGGCCGCGCCTGCGCCTGCGCCTGCGGACGGCGCCGACGTGCCGGCAGGGGCGCCGCCCGGCCGCCGCGCGGCGCGGGGAATGCCCATGCGCGCGCGCCGTTTGCGAAGCCAGATGATGATTCCCGTGACGGACAGCGCGGTGATCACGAGGCCGGCGACGAAGATGATGATCCGGCCGGCCAAGCCGAACGCATGTCCCGAATGCAGCGGGAACTGCCACTCCATCAGGATGTCGCCGGCCGTCCCTTCGCCGACCATTTCCCGGTGGCGGATTTCGCCCGTACGGCTGTCGACATAGATGCGCGCGCCGGAACGGTCGGGCGCCAGATCGCGCGCCGTCCTGAAGGAAACGGTGTAATAGGCGCGCGCGGCGGAGTGGTTCATGTAGGCCACGCCCGCATGTTCGCGGCCAGAGGCGTCCATATCCGCCTCGGCGCGGGCGATCGCGTCGCCCCAGCTCAGGGCCGGCTCGCGGACCGGCTGGGACAGGGCCGGCTCTTTATAGGGCGGGTCCGTGGTCGGCGAGAAAACGTGGACGACAGGGCGGAACACCTCGTCGTTCAGATTCAGATAGACGCCGCTCAGCGCCAGCACGAACAGGACGGGCAGGAACCACAAGCCGGACGCACGGTGGAGGTCGAAATTCAGCCGCTTTTTCTTGATCCCCCAGGCCGGCTTCCACTTGCTCCAGAACGGGCGGCTCCAGACGGATTTCCCCCGCGGCAGGGTCAGATAGAACGCGACAAACGTGTCGATCAGCCAGGCCAGCGCGGCGAAGCCCATCAGATAGCTGCCGGTCGATCCCAGGGTCAGCGAGTAATGGAAGCGGTACAGCCAGGGTATGATTTCCCCGGCCCGCAGGGCGCTGGGCTCCACGGTGCTGCGCACGCCCAGGATGTCCCCGGTGGCCGGATCGAGGAAGACGCGATTGATGCGGACTCCGGGCCGGGCCGGGTCGGTCCATCCGCTCATGCTGGCTTCGACGCTGCGCCCTTCGTGCACGGGCAGGCGAATGAAGCTGATCTCCGCCTCCGGCGCCTGCCGCTCGAACGCCGCGATCAGCGCCGGAATCGACAGGGTCGGCCCGTCCGATTGTGCGTGGAACCAGCGCGGATTCAGCGCGCCGTCGATCTCTTCGTGCCAGACCAGAATGCTCCCGGTCAGCCCCGCTGCGATGAGAAACATCGCCATGGCGAGACCCGCGTATCGGTGCACGAGCGTCAAGCCCTTGCGCATGAGATCCTTCCAGCCCCCGGCGAACATTGTGCTGACGGCCGGCGCGCCCCGTGCGTGCAGCCGCTGCGTCCGCATCCGGCGCGCGGGTCCATGCCTGGTGGCTTCGCGCGATGGCTGCGGTAAACGCGTCCGTTCCTGTGTCTTGGCGCCTCCCCAAAAGACGCCTTGCCCCGGCGCCGGGCCGACATGTGCCGCCCCGGCGCAAGGCACGGGTTCTGGTGCAGAAAATGGTGCAGCCAAAGCGAATTACGGTTTCGGGAAGGATTCACTCACGTTACGTAACGTAATGTTATATCATAACGCTTCCGTTGCGCCAGCAGGCGGCTATTGCGTTCGCTCGCCGGCCGGCGCCCTGCGTCGCGCGGGTGTCGGCGACGTGCCCGAGATGCTGTGCGCGCCGGGCGTTACCGGCAGGGGGTAACTGTAATTTCCTTGCTGTCCGGGCGCGCCCGTCACTGATTGGCCGCAGATTTTGCGGTCCGGCCGTAAGGGGGAAACCATGTCCACAATTCGCGCAGCCTTGGCGGCGTGCTCGTCACTGTTTCTCGCCGCGGCCGGCGCCGCGCCGGCGCTCGCCGCGGAGGATGCGGCGTTCCCTTATGAGGCGGCGGGCCTCGGGGAGCGGCAGGCGGCGGCCCTGCTGATCGACCGCTTTACCTTCGGCGCGCGTCCGGGCGACGTCGATCGGGTTGTTGCGATGGGCCTGGACCAATGGTTGGAGGGCCAGCTCTCCGCGAACGCGCCGGACGCCTATGTCCAGGATCGGCTGGCGGGGCTTGAGGCATTGTCCCTTACGCACGAGGCGCTGGTCCGGCGCTATCCGACCAGCTCCCAGGTGCGCGCCCATGCGCGCCGCCTGGATCTGATTCCCGGCCGGGACGTCGTGGTGACGGATCGGGCGGCGCAGAACCGGGCTCTGGAAGAGCTGTCCGCGAAACTCGGCTTCCGGACCCAGGAAGAAGACCTGCACAGCCAGCTGATCGAGCAGCAACTCGTGCGCGCGGTTCATTCGGAGAACCAGCTGCGCGAGGTCATGACGGATTTCTGGCAGAACCATTTCTATGTGACGCCCACGGCGTTCGACGCCCGGCTCTGGGTGCTCGCGTTCGAGGGCGAAGCTGTTCGCCCCAACGCGCTCGGGCATTTCGGCGATCTTTTGACGGCCGCCGTCTCGCATCCCGGCATGCTCGCCTATCATGAGGATCTCGCAGCGCCGTCGGAGATCGAATTTTCGCAATCGCTCATGGGACGGCTCGGCGCCGACGCCGGCCCGGCGCGCGTCCGCGCGGCGAGAGACGAAATCGCGGCGCTGGAGGCGGAGCAAGACGAAATCCTGTCCCGGGAAAACTGGGCCGGAACCGGCCCGAACGAAGCGTTCGCGCGGCTGATCCTGGCGGATCAGACGATGGGGGCCGGCGGCGGCTTTACCGACGCCGACATCGCTGCGCTCGCCCGGATGCTGACCGGCTGGGACGTGGCGTTCTATGGCCCGACGGAGGACTGGTTCCAGGGCGGGATGGAAAACGCCGCGGCGCTGGGCGTGGAGCAGCATGGCAGCTTCCTGTTCCGCTCCGATCTGCATGATGCTTCGGCCAAGACCCTGCTGGGCGAGACGTTCGCCGCCGGCGAGGGGCTGCAACAAGGGCGTCGCGCCCTGCAGGTTATCGCCGGCCAGGCCGATACGGCGCGCCATATCTCCGGCAAGATCGCGACGCGGTTCGTCAGCGAAACGCCGCCCGAGGCGCTGGTCGACGCGATGGCCGGTGCGTTCCTGTCGTCGGGCGGGGACATCGCCGCGGTGATCCGGACGATGGCGCAGAGCGAGGCGTTCTGGGTCGAGGCCGCCAAGCGTTCAAAAATCAAGACGCCGTTCGAATACGCCGTCAGCGCGATCCGGGGCAGCGACGGCACGGTGCACCAGGCGGCGGCGCTCGCCGAGAGCATCGGCCGTATGGGCCAGCCGCTGTACGCCTATGTGGAGCCTGTCGGCTATCCCGACCGCAACGACTACTGGCTGGATCCCGCCAGCCTGACCGCCCGTTTCGCGTTCGCGGAGCGGCTCTCTCAGGGCCGTCTCGCCGGGGTTTCCATGGGCGTCGATCCGGCCGCGGCGGCGCCCGGAGACCTGGCGGGCCTGGCCCTGCCGGAACGGGACGTGAATGCCCTCGTCGCGGCGATAGAGCACGCCGCCGCGCAGGATACGTCGCCAGATCAGGTCTGGGCGATGCTTATCGCCAGTCCGCAATTCCAGACGCGCTGAGCGCGCCCGTCACAAACCCAGTTTGGGGAGATATGCAATGAATCGCAGAATGCTGTTGAAGTCCGCCGGCGCGGTGATGTTCGCCTCCGGACTGGGCGCGGTTCCGGCGTTCCTGACTGCCGCCGCCGCGCAGGCCGAACCGCTTGGCCGCAACAAGATCCTGGTCGCGGTGTATCAGCGCTTCGGCATGGACGGCCTTTTCGCCGTAACCCCGTATGGCGACGAGCGGCTGGCCGCCCTGCGGCCGAGCCTGATGCTGTCCCGCCCCGGTTCTTCGGCGGACGATGCGCGGATCGACCTCGACGGCCAGTTCGGCCTGCATCCCTCGCTGGCTCCGCTGGAGCCGCTGTACCGTTCCAGCGATCTCGCCTTTATCCATGCTGCCGGCTCCCCGGACACCACGCGGTCCCATTCGGTGGCTGCGCTGTGGTGGGAGTCCGGCGCCCCGGGCGACCGCTCCGTGCGCGACGGCTGGATGGCCCGCGCCGCTGCGGATACGCCCCATGGCGCATCCGACCTGCACGCCATGGCCATGACGGATGAGCGGCCGCGCGCCTTCTATGGCGACACGGCCGTCACCTCGACCGGCTCGCTGGACCGCCTTCTGGCGTCGACCCAGGGCGACCTTCAGTCGCGTATCGCGCAATTGTACGAGGCCACCGGCAACCCGGAGCTGAAGAATGCGGCCGTCGGGGCCGAGGCGATCCGGGCGCTGGCCGCGGCGCCGGCGGATTCGGCGCACGCCGCGCGCTATCCGCGCAATTCGGCCTTCGGCGACAGCCTTCGCGACATCGCGCGCGTCATCAAGGCGGATGTCGGGCTGCGTGTCGCGTTCGCAGAATCGCGCAACGGCGCGAACGGGCAGGGGTCCTGGGACTCGCATTCGGACCAGGCTTCGATGACCGGCGGCTTCGCCGCCATCGCGGACGACTACGCACGGTCCCTGGCCGCCTTCTGGGCCGATCTGGGCGACCGGGCCGAGGACGTGGTTCTGGTGAACATGACCGATTTCGGCCGCAACGTGCCCCAGAATGACGGGATCGGCACCGATCACGGCCGCGCCACGATGATGATGGTGCTGGGCGGCGGCGTGAACGGCGGCAAGGTCTATGGCCAGCTTCCCGAGCGGTTCGAACGGGACGCGCTGGAGGACCAGATGGATCTGCCCGTGACGACGGACTACCGATCCGTGCTCGCCGCCGCGGCGGGCCGCCAGCTCGGGCTGGACAATCCGCAATCGGTGTTCCCGGGCTATTCGGGCGGCCAGTTCGAGGGGCTGATTGCCTAGCGTATGCGGCGGGCGGCAGGCTTGACGCCCGTCTAGCGCTCCCGCACAAATGTTATAAGTTAACACTACGCCGCGCCCGGAAAGAGCGGATGCCCTCTGCGGGCGCACCGTTTCAGAGCGCCCTGCGGAACCTTCACTTACGGCGGCGAGCGTTCGCCGCGCCAACAAATGAGACCTGTCACTATGTCTGTTGCGTATCCGGGCCGGCGGGGCCGCCGCGCATGACCCCTATCGACCACATCCGGGAAATCCTCCATCTGATCGCCGGGCTTCTGATCTGGCCGGTGATGCTCGGCCTGATCGCCTTGTCTGCGGCGACGCTGTTCGTCATCGGCGCTTATCTGCGCGAGGTGTGGGAGCGCAGCCGCGGCCGCCGCGCCGCGCTAGCTGCGGCCCGCGCGCGGCTGGAAGCCGTCGCCGCCGAAGGCGGGCCGGACCCGATCGACCTGCGCCTGGAAAAAGCCCTGCAGACCGAGGAGCGCGCGCTGTGGGGCGCGCTGTCCCGCCTGCGCCTGGCGGTCCGGGTCGGCCCCGCCCTTGGCCTGATGGGCACGCTGATCCCGATGGCCTATGCGCTGAAAGGCCTGTCCGAGGGCAATCTGCCCGCCCTGGCCAGCAATATGGTGACGGCCTTCGCCGCGACCGTGATCGGCCTGGCGATCAGCGTCATCGCCTATCTCATCGCCGCCTCGCGGGAGGCCTGGGTGCGTTCCGACACGCGGGAGCTGACATTCCGCGCGGAGGAATTGCTGCGCGCCTCGGGCGCGCCGGCGTCGGGGGAATAGGCCATGCGCTTCGTCCACCGGCACCGCTATGGCAGCCACGGCCCCCCTCCGGGAGAGGACGAGGATCCGCTTGCCGGTCTCGCCAATCTGTTCGATGTCAGCGTCGCGTTCATCGTCGCATTGCTGATCGCCCTGTTCACGCTGTTCTCCAGCGCCGACCTGCTGGACCCGGACAGCAGTACGACGCTGGTGAAGACCAACGCCGACGGGTCCATGGAAATCATTTCCAAGACCCGCGAGACGATCACGGTGCAGAAGGTCACCGACCGGAACCTGTCGGGACAGGGCACGCGCCTGGGCGTCGCCTACGAGCTGGCCGACGGCCAGGTGGTCTATGTGCCCGAAGGCGAGGCTCCTCCGGGCGCGGCGCCATGACCCGCCCCCGCGTTGCGGGGCGCGCACCGCAAGGAAAGTAGAGGGAAGACGACATGGCGTTTGATCGCTGCTGGAAGCTCATCCTGTCCGGGGTCCTGGCGTTCGCCGCCGCGGCCTGCTCCAGGGAGCACGAAACCGCGCGTATCGCGATGGTCTTCGAGGGCAAGGAGTCGAACGGCGCCGCGCAATTGCTGGAGGCGGCCGGCGCGGTTTCCGACCTCGTGCAGGCGCAGGCCTTTACCGGAGAGGCCGAAGGATCCCCGCTGGACGGCGTGGCGGATCTGGAAGGCTTCGATGTCGTGATGATCGACGGCGCGGCGGACGGCCTGCCGTTCTCGGCGGACGACATCGCCCGCCTGCGCCGCGACACGCGCCTTGTCGTCGTCAATCCGGACGAAACGCTCCAGGGGAACGTGCCGCTGGACCGGCATCCGGATATCGAGACCTACTGGGCGAACCGGTCGTTCGAAAACGACCGCGCCCTGCTGTCCTATCTGCGCCGCAACGTGGCGGAGATGGACGGCGGAAAGGACGCGCCCGCGCCCGTCGTCTATCCGCAATCGGGGTTCTACCATCCGGACGCCGGCGCCCTGTTCGACACGATGGACGAGTATCTGGACTGGTACGCCGCCCGCACCGACGGCCATGCCTATGACGCCCAGGCGCCCTCTGTCGGCATCAGCTCCTATATCGTCTACTACCGCCAGGAGAACACGGCGCTGCTGGATGCCCAGATCGCGGAGATCGAAAGCCAGGGCGCCAATGCGATCACGCAACTGCGCGACGGCGCGATCGATCTGTCGCCCTTCGTGTGCGATGGCGCGCCGCTGGTCGACGTGCAGCTGAACGACAGCGAACGCCTGAACACCCAGGATCTGGAGGCCGGGATCGCGGAGCTGCGCCGGCTCGGCGTTCCGGTCCTGCGCGCGGTTCCCTATCCCAAGGGCAGCGCGGCGGACTATCGCGCCTCTCCCGGCGGAATGGCGCCGGAGCTGACGGCCCGCGTCGTCGATCCGGAGCGGGAAGGCCAGATCGAACCTATGGTCGTGGGCGCCACAAATCCGGAGGCGGATATCCGGGAGTATGTGGTCATGCCCGAGCAGGTCCGCTGGCGCATTCAGCGTGCGCTCAGCTGGGCCCGGCTGTCCCGTCTGGACAATGCGGACAAGCGCATCCTGTTCACCTTCTGGAGCGAGGCCGGCGGCAAGTCCGACATTGGCGGCGACCCCGACGATTTCCTGGACGTGCCCGGCACGCTGGCGGACCTGATCGGCCGGATGCAGGCCGAAGGCTACGATCTGGGCGGCGGCCCGCTGCCCGATGCGAAGCAGATCGCCGACAAGATGGCGCGCGATGCGTCGAATGTCGGCGCCTGGGCGCCGGGCGAACTGGCCCGGCGCGTCCGCGGCGGCGACGTCTTCCTGCTGCCGGAAGCGGAGTACCGGGAATGGTACGACGCCCTGCCGGAACAGCGCCGCGCGGAGATCGAGGAATATTGGGGTCCCCCGCCGGGCGACGTGATGACCGCGGCGATGGAGGACGGAACCCGCGCCATCGTCATTCCCAAGATCCAGCTGGGCAACGTCCTGATCGCCCCGCATCCGATGTGGGGGTATCTGGAGGATGAAAAGGCGCTGATGTCGAAGGACGCGCTGCCGCCCCATCACCAGTATCTGGCCTTCTTCCTCTATATGCAGAAGGAATGGAAAGCCGACGCCTGGGTCAGCCTGTTCTCCAATATCGTGCTGCAGCCGGGCAAGAATGAAGGTCCGCTGGCGGACGACCATATCGGCGTCCTGCTGGGCGGCCTGCCGCATATCCATCCCGAACGCCTGGGCGGCAATGGCGGCGTCAGCAACCGGCGCAAGGGCATGGCCCTGGCCTATGGCTGGTACAATATCGTCACGCCGTCGGACGCCGGCGAGGCCATCGGCGACCTGCGCGGCGTGCTCGGCCGCTACGCCGCCGCCACGCAGGAGCAGAAGCGGTCCTTCGAGGCCACGATCCGGGAGGAGGCGGAGGAATCCGGCCTGTCGCGCGCGCTGGACCTGGACATCCGGACAGCGCCCCTGCCGGAGCTGACCGCCGCTCTTGAGACCTATATCGCGGAGCTGGAGGCCAGCAACATGCCCTGGGGCGGCAAGCTTCTGGGCTCCGCGCCGGAGGACGGCGCCATGGCCGCGATGGTGGAGGGCATGCTGGGCCGGGATTTCCAGTCCCTGTTCGAGGAACGCCCCGATATCGGCCGCGCCGGTGCGCGCGAGCTGATCGCCATGGTCGTGGAGCAGGGCCGGTCCCCGCAGGCGGCCGCGGCCACGGTCGCCGGCGATCCCGTTCCCGGACTGCAGGAAGGGCTGGCCCTGGCGGCCGATTTCGCCGCCCGCCTGCGCACCGCCCCGCGGGAGGTCGATTCCCTGTTCGCGGCGCTGAGCGGCGCCTGGCTGGAGCCGGGTCCGATGGGCGAACCGTTCCGCAATCCCGACACGCTGCCTCCGGGCCGGACGCTGTACAATCTGGACCCGGCGCGCCTGCCGACGCCGGAGGCCGAAGACATCGGCGCCCGCCAGGCCGAGGCGTTGATCGACGCTTACCGCGCGGAAAATGACGGCGCCTATCCGGACAAGCTGGCCGTCGTGCTGTTCTCCGCTGACATCGCGAAAACCGCCGGCGTATCGGAGGGGCAGATCCTGCGCCTGCTGGGGACGCGCGTGGAGCGCAACTGGCGGGGCGAGGTGATCGGCGTCTCTCTCATTCCGCGGGAGGAGCTGGGCCGGCCGCGCGTGGATGTTCTGGTCACGACCAGCGGAACCTATCGCGATCATTATCAGGACAAGGTGGACCTGATCACCCAGGCCACCGCGCTGGCCGCCGCCAGTCCGGAGGACGACAACCCCGTCGCAAAGAATATCGAAGATGCGGTCGAGGCGCTGAAAGAGGAAGGGCATGGCGACGCGGACGCACGGCTGCTGGCCGCAGCGCGCGTGTTTTCGCCGGCGCCGGGCGCCTATTCGCCCAGCATCCAGTTTCTGGCCAAGTCCGGCGAACGCCGCGGGGACGAGGCGCGCATGGCCGAACTGTTCACCCGCCGCATGAGCCACGCCTATGGCGGCGGCCTGTACGGCGAATATTCGCAGGGCGCGTTCAAGAGCGGCGTGGCGGAAATGGACGCCGCCATGCTGCCGCGCACCAGCGACGTCAACGGCATGCTGGACCAGCCGATGTCCGCGGCCTTCCTGGGCGGCCTGAACCTGGCCCACAAGGACATCACCGGCGAAGACGCGGACCTGTTCGTCTCAAAGCTCGCCGATCTGTCCAATCCCCAGATCGAGACGGCGGCGCGGGCGATCCAGACGGAGCTGCGCACCCGCTATTTCAATCCCAAATGGCTGCAGGAAAATCAGGCGCACGGCTATGACGGCGCGCGCAATTTCATGTTCCTGACCGATCATCTGGACCTGTGGGACAGCACGGCGACCGAAACCGTCTCGTCCGACGACTGGGCGGAGGTAAAGTCGGTCTTCGTGGACGACAAGTTCGAGCTGGGCATGGACGCATTCTTCGATCAGGCCAATCCGTTCGCCCACCAGATGCTGATGACAAACCTGCTGGGCGCCGCCCAGCGGGGCCAGTGGGAGGCCACGGCCGAGGAGCTGGCGCAGATCGCGGCGCGTCTGGCGCAAAGCGTGGCCGAGCACGGCCCGGCCTGCGAGGCCAATCAGTGCGCCAATCCCGCGATGACGGAATTCGTGGAGACGGCGCTTTCAAGCTTGCCGGACGCCGCGCCGCTCATGGCCGGCTACGCCAGCGCGATCTCGGCGGCGACCGGCGGCGGGGGCGGCGGCTCCGCCGGCCCGGCGCCGGACCCGACCGTCACCGGCCGCGTGGTGGAGGAGGTGCTGACCGCCGCCGCCGAAGATCTCGGCCAGTCGCGGATGATCCTTATCGTCCTGGTCATCGCCGGCCTGGGCGTCGCAGGGCTGGGCTGGTTCCGCGGCGGACCCGTCTAGACCGTGGCGGCGGCCGGACCCTGGCCGGGCGCGCGCGGCCGCGCCGCGGCGTCCCGCGCGCTGAATGCGCTGGCCTTCGTTCTTTTCGGCGCGTTGTCCCTGACAGCGCCCGGACCCGTGCGCGCCCAGGACGATACGCTGACGGTCGCCCTGGCGCCGCGCGACGCCGAATCCCGGATGGCCATCGAGGTCGTCAAAACCCTGAAACAGGACCCGGCCCTCGCCAATGTCGAGTTCACCCTGTTTCCGTGGCAGGGGTCGACACAGGAAGACGTCGCGGCGATGTCCGAAGCGGACGTGGCTCTGGTCTCCAATATGGGCCGCGACATCGCAGAGGCCGTGGCGCCCGCCATCTCCGTAATGAAAACGCGGGACGCGCGGGCCTATGCCTTTGGCGGCGGGTTCGAGGCGGCGGAGGCGCAGGCCGGCATGACGCCCGACCCCCAGCTGCTCGCCTATGGCGAGGCGGGCGGCAAGGCGAACTGGATTTCCATGATCCGCTACGTGCTGGCGCGGGATTTCGGATACGACCTGACCTATGACCCGCCTGCCGCGCTGCCGATGGTGGCCCTGTGGGACTGGCGCACGGGCCGGGTGCACGACTCATTCGAGTCCTACCGTCAGGCCTATCTGCAGGGCCGGCCCGCCGCCGCGGCCGACGCCCCCTTCGTCGCCATCGCCTTCGATCGCGGCACGGCCGTCATGGGCGCCAGCGAGAACATCGCGCCGATCGCGGAAGCGCTGGAGAGCCGCGGCCTGAACGTCGCGCCCGCCTATAGCTATCCGTCCGAACTGGCGGTGGAGCAGTTGCTGACCCGTCCCGGGGGCGGCGCCTATGTGGAGGCCATCGTAGGCACGGCCTTCCGCTTCAACAATGTGCCGGAGCGCACCGTCCCCCTGTTGCAGGTCGCCGACGTGCCGATCGTCAACGCCATCGCCCTCTACGACAAAACCCTGGAACAGTGGGAGGCCTCAACCGACGGCCTGTCCATCGGGGAGCGGAATTTCCAGATCGCCACGCCGGAATTCGCCGGTCTGGTGGCGCCCACGGTCTACGCCACCAAGGAACAGGCGCGGGATGAGGCGTCCGGCTTGACCTATACGGTCGAAAGCGCCGTTCCCGAACGGGTGGAGCGGCTGGCCGACCGGATCGCCGAATATGTCCGGCTGCGCCAGACCCCGAACGCCGAAAAGCGCGTTGCGCTCGTCTATTACAATTATCCGCCGGGCCGGGAGAATGTCGGCGCCTCCTATCTGAACGTCCTGCCCCGCTCGCTCTGGGAAATGCTCAACCGCATGCGGGACGACGGCTATGATGTCGGCGACCTGCCGGCGACGGAGCGGGAGCTGGGCCTGATCGTGCAGGACCATGCGGTCAACGCCGCCTCCTGGGATTCGGACGAACTGGCCCGCGTCGCCGGGTCGGGCGAGGCAATTCTGCTGCCGGTGTCGGTCTATCGCGGATGGTTCGATGACCTGCCGGCTTCGCTCCGCGATAGCGTGGCGGACGAATGGGGCGCGCCGGAAGACGCCGACGTCATGGTCTGGCGGAACGAGGCGGGCGAGCCGTTTTTCGTGTTCCCCGCGCACCGCTTCGGCGGCGTCCTGCTCGCCGCCCAGCCGTCGCGGGGGTGGGAGGAAACGGCCCACGACGCGCACGAAGACGCGCACGGCGATGAGTCCGGCGAGGGAGAGGGCGGCCACGATCACGACGGCGAGCCGCATGACCATCAGGACGCCAGCGCGGCCTATCACTCCAGCCACCTGCCGCCGCATCACCAGTATCTGGCTTTCTATCTCTGGCTCCAGCACGGCTTCGGCGCGAACGCGATGGTGCATGTGGGCACGCACGGCACTCACGAATGGCTGCCGGGGCGGGAGATAGGGTTCACCGGGGCCGACCCGGGCGAAGTCCTGATGGGCGCCGTACCGCAAATCTACCCCTATATCGTCGACGATATCGGCGAGGGGCTGCAGGCCAAGCGCCGGGGCATGGCCGCGCTGATCTCCCATATGACGCCGCCTTTCGACGCCGCCACGCTCAGCCCGGAATTGCGCCAGCTGAACGGGCTGGTCAGCGACTATCTGCGCGTCGCCGGACAGAGCGTGTCGGCCGCGGAGGCCGCCCTCGGCCAGATCGACGCGTTCGCGACGGAGACCGGAATCCTCAGCGATATCGGTCTGGAACGCGTGGAGACGGCCCAGGACGCCGACGAGCTGGCGCACTATCTGGAGGAGGTCGCCGGCATCCAGACGCCCTTCGGCCTGCACACATTCGGCGTCTCGCCGGGGCCGCAGGAGCGGCGTCAGACGGCGGAGGCCATTCTGTCCGTCATCCCAGGGCTGGACGATGCGGAGCGCGCAGCGGAGGCCGAGTCCCTGGCTGCAACGATAGAGCGAAGCGGCCCGGCGGAGATGGACGCCCTGATGGCTGCGCTGGACGGACGCTATGTGCCGGCCGGGCCGGGCAACGACCCGATCCGCAATCCCGGCGCGCTGCCTACGGGGCGCAACATGTACGGCTTCGACCCCACACGGATTCCGACGCCGGGCACATGGGCGCAGGGCCAGGACCTGGCCGAAGCCTTCATCGACGACTATCGCGCGCGCAATGACGGCGCCTATCCGGACCGCGTCACCTTCACGCTCTGGGCCGTCGAGGCCATGCGGCACGAGGGCGTGACGGAAGCCGAGATCATGGCCCTGATGGGCGTCCGCCCCACCTGGAACGCCCGCGGCCGGATCCAGGGCGTGGAGGTCATTCCGGCGGAGGAGCTGGGCCGCCCCCGCGTCGACGTCACGATCGTGCCCAGCGGCCTGTATCGCGACAGCCTGCCCAATCTCATGGAGGTCCTGGACGACGCGGTCTCCCAACTGGTCGCGCTGGACGAGCCGGGCAATCCGATCCGCATGAACTGGCTGACCGTGCGCAACGGGCTTGAGGCCGGCGGAGTCAACGCGGAGGACGCCGCGCGCATCGCCGCGGTTCGCATCTTCACCGAACCGCCGGGCTCCTATGGAACCGGCGTGTCGGACGTGGTCGGCGCCAGCAATTACTGGGACGCGGACAGCCAGGTGGCGGACGTCTATTTCAACCGCGTCGGCTATCTGTTCGGTCAGGGTTTCTGGGGCGACAGGCCGCTGGGCGACGACGCCACGATCGGCGTCTTCAAGCAGGCGCTGTCGGGCAGCAAGGCCGTCCTGCACTCCAGTTCCAGCAATCTTTACGGCGTGCTGGATAATGACGACGTCTATCAATATGTCGGCGGCGCGGCGATGGCCGTGCGCCAGATCGACGGCGCCACGCCGGACATCTTCATGGTCAATCTCGCCGACCCCGCCGACCCGCGCCACGAAACGCTGGAACGCTATCTGGGCCGGGAAATGCGGTCCCGCTATCTCAATCCGAAATGGATCGAAGAGATGCTGGACGAGGGGTATGCCGGCGCCCGCTTCATCGCCCAGACGGTGGAAAACCTCTGGGGGTGGGAGGTAACCGACCCCGACGCCGTCGATGACGACAAGTGGCGGGAAACCTACGAGACCTATGTCCTCGATGAGAACGGGCTGGAGATCGAAGAGCGGTTCCGTGAGGCCGACAATCTTCGCGCCCTCCAGGCCATGGCGGACCGCATGCTCACGGTGATCGAGAAAGGCTACTGGGATGCGGACGCCCAGACCCGCGCCGAGCTGGAGGCGTTCAACCAGCGCTTGATCGCCGAGGTCGGGCGCGCCTGCGACGTCAGCAATTGTTCCAGCAGTGCGCTCGCCGCGCCCGCATCCATCGTGCCCGTGGCCGTTGACGCCGCGCTCGATCCGGCTCTGTCCGCCGCAGCCCCGCCGCCGGAGGCAGCGGCGCAGGCCGCCGCAGAGCAGCCGGCCGCCAGCAGCCCCGCGCCCCGGGCGCCGTCCGGTCGGCAGGCGGCGCAGGTGGAAGGCTTCGCGATAGAGGAAACCCCGTCGGCGTCCGCGCCCTCGGACCAGCCGCTGGACGGCCGCGTCATCCTGGTCTTCCTCGTCGCGGCCGGGCTGGTCGGCGCCGGCGCGGCTTGGCGCGGCGTCAGGGGCGGCTAGAGCTCGCCGTCTGCGAAGAAAGCCTCGAACCGGCAATATCCGGGCAGTTCGGCCGTACCATCCGGACCTGCAGGTCTGGTCTGCGTGACGGTACTCGCGAACGACCCATTGGTGTGGGCTCACTGATCGCGGCTAGGACCGCCTCAAGGCAATCCGGGGCCGCGGACGGTCATCCACCGTGAGTTCGGCCTGAAGTATTGTTGATAGGGCGGGCCTCTGAATCGCATTCCGTCGGAGGGCCGCATCATCCGCGGGGTTTGCGTCCCAATTTGTGTTTTTTCGCGAGTTCGGATCGTTTCTCCGAGTAGCTCGGCGCCACCATCGGATAGTCCGCCGGCAGCCCCCATCGGTCGCGATATTCCTGCGGCGTCAGATTGTAGCGGGTCTGGAGGTGGCGCTTCAGGGACTGGAATGTTTTTCCGTCCTCCAGACACACAATATAGTCCCGCTGGACCGACTTGCGGATCGGTACGGGCGGTTCCGGCCGCGGCTTCGGGATGTTTCCCGTTTCCGCCTCGCTGAGCGCGGCGTGCATGGCGCGTATGAAGGCCGGCAGCTCGCTCGCGGCCAGAACGTTCTTGGTCACATAGGCGGCGACGATGTCCTTCGTCATCTCGAGCAGGGAAGCGGATGCGGCGTCCGTCATTTCTCATCGTCCTTTCGGGGCGGAGGCTGACTGGTCCGGTTGGGGTCGAAGCGATACGCCGTGCCGTCGAGGCCGCCGGCGACAGGGGCCCGGCGGTCCAGGCTTGCGTGGATATGGCCCGGATGGCTCGCCGAGGAGCTTCCGGGCAGGTGCCGGTGCGCCGGGGCAAGCGCAATCATGGCTGAGATGGTCGCGGCGCCGGCGCCGGCGGCGGCGCCGCGTTTCCAGAGCGTGGTTCGCGGTCCGGCCAGAAGGATCGAGCCGCCGGAATAGACCATCAGGCCGGCGCTCAGCGCCAGGAGGCCGCCCAGCTGCGCGTCCGTCGCCCCGGCGACCAGCGGACCGCTGACCAATGCGCCAACCAGCGTGGCGCCGCCTCCGATCCCGATGCTGACGCCGGCTGCGGCGGCGGGACGGATTCCGGCGCGGCTGGCGGCGAAATAGCAGAAGACGGTTTCGGGGACTTCGTGCAACAGCATCCCTGGAGCGCTGGAGCGAAGGATGTCCGCGCCGGCGACGCCCACGACAGCAATCACCAGCCCGTCGGCGAAGGAGTGCACTCCCACGCCGGCGAGGATCAGCGCCAGGGTCGCCATGCGCACGCCGAACCCCTCGAACGCCAGATGCGCGAGGACGGCGCCCGCCAGCCCGGCGACCACGAAAACCGGGGCCGCGGGATTGAGGGCGGCGCTCGCCGGCGTCAGGTGCAGCACCGCCACGATCAGAAGCGCCCCCGCGCTGGTCGCCGCGCTGACGGCGCTGACGGAGCGAATCCGGGTTCCGAGAATGAGCGCTCCCGCCGCCGCCGCTGCGGAAAACAGGGCGGCGTAAAGCGTGACGAGGACTGCTGGTGACATTTGGCCTGAGCTAAAAAACGTTATATTATAACATTACGAATTAGCAGGTTTGACGGGAATGGCAAAGGGCGCGTCAGGAGTTTCGCCCGGGACCGGAAGCCCGTTTGATCGAAGCGGTTGACCGGAGGCCGATCCATGGTGCGCAGCGCTTTTCCCGCCGTTCTCGTCTTGCTGGGGGCGGGGGCTCCCGCGCTGGCGCAAACCGGGTTCCGGCAGCTCGAAGCGCATGTCCACGGGGTCGGTCATCTCGGCTTTGTCGCTGACGGCGCGTCCCTGGTCGCCGAACTGGAAACGCCTTTGGCGAACCTGGTGGGCTTCGAGCATGCGCCGGAAACCGAGGCGGAGCGTCAGGCCTATGATGACGCGGTGTCAGAGCTGGCCGACCCGGCGAATCTTTTCGACCTTTCCCGCGGACAATGCGCACTGGCCAGCGTCAACATGGATCAGCCGGATTTCAGCGCGGACGACCATCACCACGAAGACGAACATCACCACGAAGACGGGCATTCCGAGGCGGCGGCCGAAGGCCATGCCGACCACGAGATGCACGACCACGAGACGCACGATGGGGACAGCGAGCACGCCCACGCCGATCTGCGGATCGAATATCAATTCGAATGCGCGTCGCTCGACCGGCTGGACAGGATCGATGTCGGTTTGTTCGACCGGTATCCTGGTTTCCAGGAACTGGACGTCCTGTACGTTGGCGACGGCAGTTTCGCCGGGACATTGACCCCGGGCGACGCCGTTTTTGTCTTGCGCTGACCCTGCCGGGAGAAGGAGCCATGAACAGCAAAGTCCTCGCCGTCTCCGCCGCCGCAGCCCTGGCGGCGTTCGCGCACGCCGCGCCCTGCGCCGCCGAACCCCGGGAACTCGAATGGGAGGATCTGATGCCGCCCGGCGAGGAGGAAAAGCTGGACCAGATGTATCTGGACTATTTCGCCGAACTGGAGCGGCAGACGCGCGCCAGCATCGGCGGCGCCCAGAGCCTGTTCGATTTCGGCGGCGGCATGGCGGGCGGCATCATGGAGGGCAGCGCGCTGGACCAGATGGTCCAGCTCGGCACCTTCAACACGGTGGACGAGCTGGACGGTCAGGAAGTTCGCATTCCGGGCTATATCGTGCCGTTCGATTTCAGCGCAGACGACACCTATCAGGAATTCCTGCTGGCGCCGTATTTCGGCGCCTGCATCCATTCCCCGCCGCCGCCGCCAAACCAGATCGTCTATGTAAAGTCGGACAAGCCGATCAAGATCGAGGATATCTGGCCTGCGGTCTGGATTGAGGGAACGCTCCACACCGCCCGGCACGAGAACGATCTGGGCGACGCGGCCTACACGCTCAGCTTTGCGAGCATGTCTGCGTACGAGACCGAAGACGCGCCCTTTGACGACTGAGGCGGTGTCCGGCGGGCCGGTGGTGGATATCTCCGGGCTACGCTTTGCGTGGCCCGGCGGGCCGCAGATCCTGAACATCCCGGCGTTCAGCCTCCAGGCGGGCGAGCGCATTTTCCTGCGCGGGCCAAGCGGCAGCGGCAAGAGCACGCTGCTGGGGCTGATCGGCGGGGTTCTGCGCCCTCCCGCCGGCGCGGTGCGGATCCTGGGCGCCGATCCGGGCGCGATGAGCGGCGGCCGGCGCGATGCGTTCCGCGCGGGCCATCTCGGGGTCGTCTTTCAGATGTTCAATTTGCTGCCGTATCTCAGCGTCGTCGAGAACGTGCTGTTGCCGTGCCAGTTCTCAGAACGCCGCGCCCGGGCCGCCGACGCCAGGGGCGGGCGCCGCAGCGAAGCGGAGCGGCTGCTGGGGCGCCTCGGAATCGGCGGTGACCTTCTCGCTCGCCCGCCGGGCGCCCTCAGCGTCGGCCAGCAACAGCGCGTGGCGCTCGCGCGTGCGCTCATCGGCGCGCCGGAGCTGCTATTGGCGGACGAGCCGACATCCGCGCTGGACGAGGATACGAAGTCGGCCTTCCTGCGGCTGTTCCTTGAGGAGTGCGAGGCGACCGGATCAAGCCTGATCTTCGTCAGCCACGACCGGACGCTCGCGGGGAATTTTCACCGGACCGTCGATCTGGACGACATCAACCGGGCGGCGGCATGAGCGGAGCCGGTCCGATCCCAAGGCTCGCGTTCAGGAGCGTGGCCAATCGCCAGCTGACCGCGCTGCTGACCATCTTGGCCATATCGCTCAGCATGGCGCTCTTCCTCGGCGTACAGAAGGTGAAAGAGGGCGCGGAGGCCAGTTTCGAACAGACCGTTTCGGGCGTCGACCTGATCGTTGGCGCCCGCGGCGGCGATGTGAATCTGATCCTGTATTCGGTCTTTCATATCGGCTCTCCGACGGCGAACGTCACCTGGCAGACGTATCAGGAGATAGACGGCCTGCCGGAAATCGCCTGGACGATCCCCCTGGCCCTAGGCGACTCCCACAAGGGCTTTCGCGTGGTCGGGACGACGGACGCGTTTTTTGAGCATTATGAGTACGGGCGCGGCCAGACCGTGCGGTTCGCCGGCGGCGGCGCGTTCGGCGATCTGTTCGACGTCGTGATCGGCGCCGATGTCGCGCGCGAACTCGGATATGAAATCGGCGACCAGATCGTCCTCTCCCACGGGATCGGCGCGGTCAGTTTCAGCCAGCACGACAATCTTCCTTTCAGGATCGCCGGAATCCTCGATCGCACCGGAACGCCCGTGGACAGGACCTTGATGGTCAGCCTGCAGGCGATCGAGGCGATCCATGTCGGCTGGCAGAGCGGCGCGCCCACCCAGATGGCGCGCGCCGTCACGCCGGATCGCGTGCGCGCGCTGGACCTGCAGCCCACTCAGGTTACGGCCTTTTATGTCGGCATGTCCTCCCGGACGGCGCTTCTGCGCTATCAGCGCGCGATCAATACCTACAGGGAGGAGCCGCTCACCGCCGTGATCCCCGCCATCGCCCTGCGCCAGATGTGGGATGTCATCGGCGTCGTCGAAAAGACCCTGTCCGGCGTTTCGCTCTTTGTGGTGTTCGTGGGCCTGTTGACGATCCTGACCAGCATCCTGACCAGTCTGAACGAACGGCGGCGGGAGATGTCGGTCCTGCGGGCGATCGGCGCGCGTCCCTGGCATATCTTCGCGCTGCTGGTCAGCGAGGCGGCGTTGCTCGCGCTCGCCGGCGGGCTCCTGTCGCTTGTCATCCTGTATGGCGGCCTGGCGCTCGGCGGCCCGGCCATTGAATCGGCCATGGGCGTGCGGCTCATGGGCGTGCGGCCCGGCCTTCTGGACGCTGCCGCGATCCTGGCCGCGGTGGCGTGCGCCGCGCTTCTCGCGATCCTGCCGGCCTGGCGGGCCTACCGGAACTCCCTGGCGGACGGGCTGACGGTCCGGCTATAGGCGGTCGGGGTTGGAGCGGTCTCAGCCGGCCGCGCGGGTCTGGCCGTTCTTGCAGTTGGCGCAAAGACCATGGGCCTCCAGCGTGAAGCCGGCCGGTTCGAAGGCCGCATCCCGCGCGGCCGCTGTCAGCTGGCGTTCGATCGCGTGGTTGCTGATCTCCGCGACCTGTCCGCAATCGCTGCACACCATGAAAATGGATTCCCCGGCGCAGCTTCGGTCGGAGGGGCAGGCGAAATACGCCTTCTTGCTCTCGATCCGATGGACCAGCCCGGCCTCCAGCAGGCGGTTGAGCGAGCGGTAGACCGTTGGAGGAAAGACCTTTTCCCGGTCGATCCGGCCGATGATGGCGTAGGCGGTGATCGGCGTCCCGGCGGCGTGCAGCACCGCCAGAATCTCGCGGTCGTTCTGGGTCAGCTTTACGGGAGAATGAGGCCGGTCCGGCATGACCGCCGTCTCCTCTGGCGTCAACGATAGGTTATGTTATATCATAACATAACTGGAGCCAAGGAGAATGGACGTCACGCCGATGAACGCCGAGAAACTTCCCGTCACCGTGCTTTCCGGCTTTCTGGGCGCGGGCAAGACGACCCTGCTCAATCACATTCTGAACAATCAGGAGGGGCGGCGCGTCGCGGTCATCGTCAACGACATGAGCGAGGTGAACATCGACGCCGAACTCGTGCGCTCCGGCGGCGCGAGTCTTTCCCGCACCGATGAATCCCTCGTCGAGATGTCCAATGGCTGCATCTGCTGCACGCTCCGCGAGGATTTGCTGCAGGAGGTCGCCGCGCTCGCCGGTTCGGGCCGCTTCGACTATCTGCTGATCGAGTCGACCGGGATATCCGAGCCGCTTCCGGTCGCCGCGACGTTCGATTTCCGGGCGGAAAACGGCGCCTCGCTGGGCGATGTCACCACGATCGACACCATGGTGACGGTCGTCGATGCAGCCAACATCCTGAGCGACTATTCGAGCTCGGATTTCCTCCGCGATCGCGGCGAAACCGCTGGCGACGAAGACGGCCGCGCGCTGGTCCAACTTCTGGTCGACCAGATCGAGTTCGCCGACGTCATCATCCTGAACAAGGTTTCGGAGGTGTCGGCGGCGCAGCTGAAGACCATCCGCGCCATCGTTCATGGTCTCAATCCGGACGCGCGGGTGTTGGAAACCGACTACGCCCGCGTGCCGCTGGACGAAGTGCTGGCGACCGGCCGGTTCGATTTCGAGCGGGCGCACGACCACCCGCTCTGGGCCAAGGAGCTCTACGGCTTCGCGGATCACGTGCCCGAGACCGAGGAATACGGGATCGGACACTTCGTCTATCGCGCGCGGCGTCCCTTCGACCCCGCCAGATTGCACGCATTCTTCAACCGGCCGTGGCCGGGCGTTGTCCGCGCGAAGGGGTTTTTCTGGATTGCGACCCGGCCCGACTGGCTGGGCGAGGTCAGCCAGGCCGGCGCATTGGTGCAGAACAGTCCCCTGGGGCGGTGGTGGGCGGCGGTGCCGCGCGACCACTGGCCGGAAGGGCCGGAGTTCGACGCCTATATCGGCAAATCCTGGGAAGAGCCGTTCGGCGACCGCAGGCAGGAGATCGTCGTAATCGGCATCGCAATGGACGAGGCCGCGATCCGCGCAGAGCTGGACGCCTGCCTGACCGAGCCGGCGCGGGACGCCGACGGCCGCATCGTGCCGCGCACCGATCTTGATGATCCGTTCCCTGTCTGGAATCGGGAAGCGGCGTGACGGCGCCCGTCGGGGAGCTGTCGGCGCCCTTGTTCCCGGCCGGCGGCTGGGAGGGCTTCTCCGCCTCCATGGCGGCGCATGCCGTGTCGCGGCGGGCGGCGCCCGTTGAGCTGCCGGCCTGGCTGGACGGCCTGCCGCCGTCCCTCCTGCCGCACGGCCGGGCGATCATAGGTCCGTCCGATGTTCCTGGATTTCTGGACGCGCTCTTCACCGCGGCCGGAACGCCGGACGATGCCGGCCGCGCGGCGTTGCGGCGGGACATTTACGAGGTCGCATCGGGCTTTGCCCGGTTCCTCGGCATTTCGCGCGTGCATATCCGTCTGGACAAGGTCACGGACGACGCGTGCTGGCGTTTCCACCGCGACAATGTCCGCGTGCGTGCGCTGTGCACGTATCTCGGACCCGGCACGCAATATGCGCCGGATTGCTGGGGCCCCCGGGCGGTGGCGGAACAGCGCGACTATGACGGGCTGGTCTGTTCGGCGCCGCGCTTCGCCGTCGTGTTGCTGAAGGGCTGGAAAAGCCCGGGCCACCGCGCCGCCGTGCATCGCTCGCCCCCGGTGGAGGGGACGGGCGCCGTCCGGCTGGTGCTGTGCCTGAACGAGCCGCCGGATGCAGCGGACTGGGGCGGCTCATGCTGTGACGGCGCGGGGAGTGCGCCCGCATGACCGCCCCCGCCGCTCCGGGAGCGGACGCGCCCGCGTTTCTGACCGGCGACATGGCGGCCAGCTATGCCGAAAAGGGGCCGCGGCGCTTCGTTCCCGGGTACGACGCGAGCCACGTGATGGCCCGCACGATATTGTCGGACTGCCTGACGGACGCCGCCGAAATTCTGGTCGTCGGGGCCGGCGGCGGCATCGAACTCGGCGCCTTGGCCGGCGAACGGCCCGGCTGGCGCTTCGTTGCGCTGGATCCGGTGGCCGACATGATCGCCAGCGCCAAGGCGCATGTCGCCTCGCGCGTGGACCCCTCGCGCGTGAACTGGGTGCAGGCCTATGTCGAGGATGCTCCGCACGGCCCCTTCGACGCGGCGACCGCCTTCCTGGCCCTGCATTTCATTCCGGATGACGGGCGGCGGCTTCGCGCCCTCCGGGAAATTCGCCGCCGGTTGAAGCCGGGCGCTCCCTTTCTGCTGATCGATGGCTGTTCGCAGATGCAGGGGCCGGAGTTCGAGCGGGATTTGCGGCTTTATGTCGGCTTCGCGCGGCGCATGGGCGCGCGCGAGGAGGATATCGCGCGCATGGTCCAGGTCATGAGGAACGGGGAGGTGTTTCCCCTTCCGCAGGACCGCCACGAGGCGCTGCTCGCCGAAGCGGGCTTCCGCGACAGGCGGCTGTTCTACGCCGGGCTGTGGATCCGCGGCTGGTCCCTGTGCGCCTGAGCGAACAATCACACTGGAGGAGGAAACCGGCATGATCTCGAAAACCTGTATCGGCCTGCTCGTCGCAGGCTTGGCGTTCGCCACCGCGGGCGCCGGAACCGCCCAGTCGCAGCCCGCGGCGCTTTCGCTTGACGAGGCCGTCGCCGGCGAATGGCGCCCGGACTCCGACACAGTGCGCGATCAGTGGCGCCACCCGCGGGAGACGCTGGCCTTCTTCGGCCTGGATCCCGCCGGAAAGGTGGCCGAGGTGATGCCGATGGGCGGCTATTATGCGCGGATCCTGCTGCCCTGGCTTGCCGCCCATGACGGCGTTTATGTCGCGGTGATCGGCTCGACGACCGGCCAGCCGATAGACATGGAGGCCGAGATCGCGGCGCTGCGCGAGGATGCGGATCGGGCCGGCGCCAGGATCGACATCCAGCCCGCATTGTTTACCGCCGACAGCCCCGAACTGGCGGCGCCCGGATCGCTGGATGCGGTCCTCACATTCCGCAACGTCCATAACTGGATGATGGGCGAATACGCCGACAAGGCGTTCGCGGATTTTTACGCCGCGCTGAAGCCGGGCGGCGTTCTGGGCCTGGTCGAGCACCGGCTGCCCGAAGGCGCGTCCATCGGAAACACGGGCCGCACCGGCTATGTGCGGCCCAGCCATGTGATCGCCCTGGCCGAGGCCGCGGGCTTCGTGCTGGAGGCGCAGAGCGAGATCAACGCCAACCCGGCGGACGACGCCGATCATCCTGTGGGCGTCTGGACCCTGGCGCCCGCGCGCGCGGCCCCGCGCCCGGACTCGCCCGACGCCGAAGGGTTCGACAGGGCCCAATATGACGCGATCGGCGAAAGCGACCGGATGACACTCCGCTTCCGCAAACCCCTGGATTGACGGAAGACGGATCATGTGGCCGTCACTCAGGGGCGCTATTCTGGCCCGCACCGCCAGTTTGCAGAGGCCGTTCCGATGAAACGCTTGTCCCGCCGCGCCTTTCTCTCCGCCGCCGCCGCGAGCGCGGCGTTCCGCGCCGCCCCCGGCTGGGCCCAGCACCGGGCCGGGGCGTCGGGGGCGGGGCTGGTGCGGGACCCCGAGGGCGTTTTCGATCTGGCCCGGGGCCTGTCCTGCCGCATCCTGACGCGCACCGGCGATCCGATGTCGGACGGCCTGCTGACGCCGGGCGCCCCGGACGGCATGGCGGCCTTTCCGGATTCGGACGGGAAAGTCCGGATCGTGCGCAATCATGAGCTGGCCCGCTGGCATACGGTCGACGGAACCGGGGCCGGGGCGACAACGGACGCCTTCGCGGGCGGCGGCGCGCTTCCTGACGCCAGCGTCTATGACCGCAGTTCCGACGGCGCTCCGGCGCCCGGCGGGACGACGACGCTGGTCTACGATCCGCAGACAGGAGCGGTCGAGCGGAGCTGGATGAGCCTGGCCGGCACGCTGGTCAATTGCGCCGGCGGACCGACCCCGTGGAATTCCTGGCTGAGCTGCGAGGAAGTGATCGATATCGGCGCTGGCGACGGCGCGCTGGCGCATGGCTATGTCTTCGAAGTGCCTGCCGCGCACGAGGGGCCGGTCGATCCGGTCCCCCTCAAGGCGATGGGACGTTTCAAGCATGAAGCCGTCGCCGTCGACCCGGCGAGCGGCGCGCTCTATCTGACGGAGGATCAGGCGGGCGCGGCGCTGTTCTACCGCTTTCTGCCGGATGCCCCCGGCGAGCTGGCGCGCGGCGGCCGGCTGCAGGCGCTGGCGGTGCGCGGCCAGCCCGGCATGGACACGCGCAACTGGAGCGGCCGGGCGATCCTTCCGGGCCAGCCGCTCGAGGCGGTATGGATCGACCTGGAGGATATCGACAATCCGGACGGCGATCTGGCCCAGCGGAGCATTGCCGCCGGCGCGGCGCAGTTCACCCGCGGCGAAGGCTGCGCGATGGGACAGGGGGAGGTCTTCTTCACCTGCACCGACGGGGGCGCAGCCCAGCTCGGCCAGATCTGGCGGTACCGGCCGTCGGGACCGGACGGCGGTGTGCTCGACCTGTTCCATGAATCCGCCGGCCAGATGGAGATGTGCGACAATCTCACGGTCGCGCCCTGGGGCGACCTGATCGTCGCCGAAGACGGCCCCGGCGGAAACCGGCTGTGGGGCCTCCGCCCGGACGGCGGCCTCTACCCGGTCGGCTCCAACGCCCTGGTCCATGAAAACGAGATCAGCGAACTGACCGGACCGTGCTTCTCGCCGGACGGCTCGACACTGTTCTTCAACATCCAGCGCCCGGGCCTGACCCTCGCGATCACGGGCGACTGGGACGCTGTTCGCGGCGCCTAGGGCGGGGCCGGAGCGTGGCGGGCGAAATCCGTCTCCGCCCGACCGCCTCTGAATGACGTTAGACGATTTGCACGGGCGCACCGTCGGGGTCGCGCACAAAATAGCCGAAATCCAGATTCGACTGGGGCGTCAGGCCGTATTCGACCAGTTTCGGCTCGTCTCGCTCGCGATCCCAGCCATCGATGCGCAGCGCGATATGGTCGATCAGTCCGGTGATCGGCTCCTCCCGGATGGAGACCATGGCGCCGCGCTGGCCAGCCACGCCCAGGCGGGAAATCCGGTTCACCGTATCTTCGTTGACGGGAACAAGCCCGAACACCTCACGATAGAATGTCTTCGAGGTTTCCAGATTCTGGACGGTCATCGACACATGATCGACGGCGACAGGCGTGAGCAGACTGTCCACCGATCCTGGAGCAATAAAAGCGCCAGGTCCCGCTTGCGCCTTCGCCGCGCCTGCGCCGCCGCCGGCCATCACTAGCGCACTCAGTCCTTGCACCAGATCCCGCCGCGACAGCTTGCCGGCCTCGAAGCTGCTGACTGCCTTGGAAATAATCGATTCCATCGTTCGATCCTAAAAAGCTGGCGTTGAAGGAGAGACTAGACCGGACCGGCGGTGATGGCAGCCGGATTGACGTGGCGGGCTGCCGTGTTCCTTTTTTTGAGCGCGATGACAGGCCTGAACTGGGCTAATTGCGATAACCAAAGCGCGTGATTGTAGCCTTGGAGACCGAGCTTTGCTTTCGCAGGCGTTGCCGTATTGGCGAGCATCTCTGGAAGCCGGGAGCGGGGAAAATCGCCCCAAATTTCGGGGGCTTTTACGCCATGTCGCCCTGGGAGGGGAGATGTCCGGCCAGCGTGGCGGTGAGGGTGGGATTCGAACCCACGAGACGGTTTCCCGCCTACACGCGTTCCAGGCGTGCGCCTTCGACCACTCGGCCACCTCACCGGCGCAGAATCGCAGGGGGCGCCAAAGCGGCCCCCCGCGCGGAGCGGCGGACTATAGCGGCGGCGCGGCGTCCGGCAACCGCCCGCTGCGTCTGGAAACAGGCGGTCCGGATTCCTATCTCATGGGCTCCCCCAACGCGGAGAATTCCGGAGGATTCCCATGGCCCTGTTTGAAAAGCTGCGTATGCCGGCCGCGGACAGCGCTTTGCCCGGCCGCCCCGATCCGATCCCGACGGCGGACGTCCACGCCGTGAACGGAAATCCCCTGAAAGGCCCGTATCCGGAAGGGCTGCAGGTCGCCGATTTCGGCCTGGGCTGTTTCTGGGGCGCCGAACGCCTGTTCTGGGAATTGCCGGGCGTCTGGGTCACCGCCGTGGGCTATCAGGGCGGCGCGACGCCCAATCCGACCTATCGCGAAGTGTGCAGCGGCGGCACCGGCCATGCCGAGATCGTGCGCGTGGTCTTCGACCCGGCGCGGATTTCCTTCGACGCGCTGCTGAAGACGTTCTGGGAGGCGCACGACCCCACCCAGGGCATGCGCCAGGGCAACGATGTCGGCACGCAATACCGCTCTGCGGTCTATACGCACGGTACGGACCAGCTGCAGGCGGCGCTGGCCAGCCGAGAGGCCTATCAGGCGGCCCTGACCGCCGCCGGGCGCGGGACGATCACGACCGAAATCGCCGCGGCGCCGGACTTCTTCTTCGCCGAGGACTATCACCAGCAATATCTGCACAAGAATCCGGACGGATATTGCGGTCTGGCGGGGTCCGGCGTGACCTGTCCGCTGCCGGCGCCGGCGCCGGCGTAACGGGCGGCGGCGTCTCACGGAATCCGCGCCTAGGCGCTCGGGCGCTTCGCCACTAGATTGCCCGGCGATGACCCGGCCCCCGTTTGAAGAACAGCCCGAAACCCCGCCCGGCGGCTTCGTCTCTTTTGGCGCGCGCGACGTGCCGCCCGGCGAAAAGCCGGCTCTGGTGCGCGGCGTGTTCGACGCGGTGGCCGGCCGCTACGACCTGATGAACGACCTGATGTCCGGCGGCGCGCACCGCGTCTGGAAGGACATCGTGATCGCGCGCGCCAATCCGCAGCCGGGCGAGTTGCTGCTGGACGTGGCCGGGGGCACCGGCGATCTGGGCCTGCGCTGGATGCGCGCCGGGGCGAAGACCTCCGCGCGCCGGGGCGGGCCGCCGGCATCCGCCGTGGTCTCCGATATCAACGCCGACATGCTGACCGCCGGGCGCGCCCGTCGCGGGGCGCGGGACGTGATGTGGCTGCAGGCGGACGCGGAAAAACTGCCCTTCGCCGACGCGAGCGCGGACTGCGTCACGATCGGCTTCGGCATCCGCAATATCACCGGGCGGGCCGCGGCGCTGGCCGAAATGCGGCGCGTCCTGCGGCCGGGCGGGCGCTTCCTGTGTCTGGAGATGTCGCATCCCACGACCGCGGCGCTAGAGGCGCTGTACCGGCGGTTTTCCGACCATGTGATCCCGGCGCTGGGCAAGATGGCGGCCGGGACCTCCGAGCCCTATCGCTATTTCGTCGAATCCATCCGCCGCTTTCCGGACCAGCAGACCCTGGCCGGGGAGATGCGCGCGGCGGGCTTCGCGCGCGTGGCCTTCACCAATTTCGGCGGCGGGGTCGCCGCGCTGCACACCGGCTGGGCGCTCTGATGTCTACGTTCGGGGCGGCCATGCGCCTGCTGCGCGCGGGATTCGTGATGGCGCGGCACGACGCGCTGCTGCCGCGCGAATATCACGCTTTGCTGCCGGTCTGGGCGCGCGCCGCGGCGCGCCTGTCCCGTGTCGTGGCCAAGCCGGAGCGCGCGGCCAATCCGGGCGAGCGCTTCGCCCGGGCGCTGGAGCAGCTGGGCCCGACCTATGTGAAGCTGGGCCAGTTCCTGTCCACTCGCGCCGACATATTGGAGCCGCGCTTCGCCGCAGGCCTGGCGCGGCTGAAAGACAACGCCCCGCGCTTTCCCCGCGCCGAGGCGCTGACCGCGATCGAGGCGGAGTTCGGCCGCCCGGCCGACGACGTCTATGCCTCGTTCGGGGAGGCGGTGGCGGCGGCCTCCGTCGCGCAGGTCCACCGCGCCGCCTTGCCCGGTCCGGAAGGCGGGGAGGGAGCAGCCGTGGCGGTGAAGATCCTGCGCCCCGGCGTGGAGGCGCGCATGGCGCGGGACGTGGAGTCCTTCCGCCTGGCCGCGCGCCTGCTGGAGCGGTTCGCGCCGGCCGCCCGGCGCATGGAGCCGCGCGCCTTCGTGGAGACGCTGGCCCGCTCTTTGGCGCTGGAGATCGATCTGCGGCTGGAGGCGGCGGCGGCGAGCGAAATGGCGGAGATCGCTGCCTGCTTCGAGGGCTTCCGCGTGCCGATGCCGGACTGGCCGCGCTGCGGCCGGCGGGTGATGACCACGACCTGGATCGAGGGCGCGCCGCTCAGCAATCCGGGCGCGGCGGTCTCCGTCGGCGCCGATCCGAAGGCGCTGGCCGCCAAGGTGATGGAGGTCTTCCTGTCCTCGGCGCTGGAGCACGGCGTGTTCCACGCCGACATGCACGAGGGCAATCTGTTCGTTGCCCCGGACGGGGCGCTGGTCCTGGTCGATTTCGGCATCATGGGCCGGCTGGGCGCGGCGGAGCGCCGCTATCTGGCCGACATTATCTATGGCTTTCTGGAGCGCGATTACGAGCGCGCCGCCGCCGCGCATTTCGAGGCGGGCTATGTGCCCGGCGATTTCGCGCGGGCGGAGTTCGCCGCCGCCCTGCGCGCGGTGGGCGAGCCGATCTTCGGCAAGACCGCGCGCGAAGTGCCGATGAGCCGCGTCCTCCTGCAGCTGTTCGAGATCACCGAGCTGTTCAATATGCGCCTGCGGCCCGAGCTGATCCTGCTGCAGAAGACGATGGTGCAGGCCGAGGGCGTCGCGCGGACCCTGGACCCGGAGCTGGACATCTGGGCGGTGTCCCGCCCCGTCGTGGAGCGCTTCCTGCGCAGCGAGCTGGGGGCCGAGGCGGCGCTGGAAGACGCTGCGCACGATCTGCGCCGTCTGCGCGCCGCGGCGCGCAACCTGCCGCGCACGATGGAGGACGTCTCGGCCATGGCCGCGGCCTGGCGCAACGGGGCAATCGCGCTGGACCCTGCCACGATGGACGCGCTGTCGCGCCGCATCGGCCGGTCGCGCCGAGGCACGACGCTGGCCCTCTGGGTCATGGCGCTGGCCGCGCTCGCGGTCTCGCTGACGGTGTGGCTGGGCTGACGGACGTGCTATTGAGGCGACGCCATGGCGAATGACGACATGCGCCGGGTCCTGCTGATCATCGGCGGCGGGATCGCGGCCTATAAATCGCTGGAGCTGATCCGCCTGTTCCGCGGGCGCGGGATCGGCGTGCGCGTGATCCTGACCAAAGCCGGCAAGGAATTCGTGACGCGGCTGTCGGCCGCCTCGCTGTCCGGGGACAAGGTCTATGACGATCTGTTCTCCCTGACCGACGAGGCGGAGATGGGCCATATCGAGCTGTCGCGCAGCGCCGATCTGGTCGTCGTCGCGCCGGCCACCGCCGACCTGATGGCCAAATGCGCGAACGGCCAGGCGAACGACCTGGCCTCCACCGCGCTGCTGGCGACCGACAAACCGGTCCTGATGGCCCCGGCGATGAATGTGCGCATGTGGGAGCATCCGGCCGTGCGCCGCAATCTGCAGACCCTGCGCGGCGACGGCGTGCATTTCGTCGGCCCGGACGAGGGCGAGATGGCGTGCGGCGAATTCGGCATGGGCCGGATGGCGGAGCCGCAGGCGATCCTGGACGCTTCCGCAAATCTGCTGGCCGGGGGCGGGGCGCGCCCGCTGGCCGGGCGGCGGGCCGTCGTGACCGCCGGCCCGACCTGGGAGCGGCTGGACCCGGTGCGCTATCTGGCCGCGCGGTCTTCCGGCAAGCAGGGATACGCCATGGCCGCTGCGCTTTCGGCGCTGGGGGCGGAGGTCACGCTGGTCTCCGGCCCGACCGCGCTGCCCATTCCTTCGGGTGTGAACTATGTCGGCGTGGAATCGGCGCGCCAGATGCGCGACGCGGTGTTCGCGGCGCTGCCGGCGGACCTGTTCGCGGCAGTCGCGGCGGTGGCCGACTGGCGCCCGGCGCAGGAAGAGCTTCGCAAGCGAAAGAAAACCGCCGAAGGCGCGCCGCCGCTCGCCCTGACCGAAAATCCGGACATCCTGTCCGAAGTCGGCCATGCCGCGAGCCGGCCGCGTCTGGTGGTGGGCTTCGCGGCGGAGACCGACGATCTGATCGCCAACGCCCGCGCCAAGCTGGCCGCCAAGGGCGCGGACTGGATCGTCGCCAACGACGTGACGGGCGACGCGATGGGGGGCGCCGAAAACCAGGTCGTGCTGGTCAGCCCCGGCGGCGAAGAGCCCTGGCCGCGCCTGCCGAAGGACGAAGTTGCGCGCCGCCTGGCCGAGCGCATGGCCGCCGCGCTGAACGCAGACAGCGACGCGGCGGCGGCGCAGTAACCCACAGCCTGCCCACAACTTCCCCCCAGACTCATCCACTGCGCAAAATTGAGCAATATTGTGGGTATGTTTGCGCGTGTACCTACCAGATGTTGAGTGCGTAGGGTCTACCCCCTACCGTCAGTCGGCACACGCAGCGCGACGCGATAGCGTGTGGAACGCATACGGGTGGGGTAGACGACGATGGGTGCGGGCAACGCAGCTCGAAAGCTTACGGACAACAGAATCGGTGTTGAGACGACAGGCGGTTCGGACGCTTCGTCGGGTCCGCTGGTAGCCCTGATGCCCTTGCCGCATTTCGAGGGGCTGGACCTGCCGCAATACAAGACGGCGGAGGCCGCCGGCGTCGATCTGTGCGCGGCGGTGGAGGACGGCGCGCCGGTGACCCTGGCGCCGGGGGAGCGCGCGCTGATCCCGACCGGGCTCGCCATGGCCCTGCCGCCGGGCTTCGAGGCGCAAATCCGTCCGCGCTCCGGCCTCGCCATCAAGAACGGGATCACCTGTCTGAACACGCCGGGCACGATCGATTCGGATTATCGGGGCGAGGTGAAGATCATCCTGATCAATCACGGCGCGGAGCCGTTCACGGTCAGCCGCGGCGACCGCATCGCCCAGATGGTGGTCGCCCCGGTGGTGCAGGCGCGCTTCGCGCTCGCCGACTCGCTGGACGAGACCGCGCGCGGCGCCGGGGGCTTCGGCTCCACCGGCGTGTGATCCCGGCG
>ENA-ORCV01000190-ORCV01000190.1-marine-metagenome-genome-assembly--contig:-NODE-190-length-82945-cov-8.323768_pt1 | contig 82945 bp, 66 predicted proteins | sample MGYA00237779_ERZ508509 | MGnify/ENA primary metagenome ERZ508509 (study PRJEB26180, sample SAMN06268772) | marine metagenome | isolation source: Bioluminescent Bay, La Paraguera, Puerto Rico | place... | reverse complement strand
GAAGAGAGGAAGAGAGGAAGAGAGGAAGAGAGGAAGAGAGGAAGAGAGGAAGAGAGGAAGAGAGGAAGAGAGGAAGAGAGGAGGAGGATTGCTTAAACGCAAAGAAGCCAAGAGGAGAAGAGGAGAAGTGGATTGCTTAAACGCAAAGAAGCAAAGAGGAGCAAAGGATTAAAGAAGATAAAGAGGGTCTTGGGATTAATTAGAAAGGGTACATTCGAAATTAAATTGAGGGATTTTTGGTACTTATGTTCTCGGACTATGCTCGGTCTTGGTTTCTTTGCTTCTTTAGCGAGCCTGGCGAGCGGGCGTTTAAATAATTTTGCAGCCCTTATGCTTACCGGATTGTACATACTCTCCGTGGCCTCCCTGATCGCTGAGACTCGGTGGTGAGGTAAATTTTAAGCCCCGCAATTTTTGCATTAAATTTTTTCTTCTTTCCCTTTTAGTATTCAAAAAACTCCTCCTATATTTGCAGCCCGAAAAATGGAAGACATACGCGCAGGCGTATTTAAATAAGATAAGATGAAACGTACTTTTCAACCTTCGAATCGTAAAAGAAAGAACAAACACGGATTCCGTGAGAGAATGTCTACTGCTAACGGTCGCAAAGTTTTAGCTTCTCGTCGCGCGAAAGGCCGTAAGAAGCTAAGTGTTTCTAGCGAAGGTAATTACAAAGGCTAATTGCTTTTGTGTTGATAATATATTTAGAGGTGTTGCCAAGCAGCACCTTTTTTTTTGCCCACCCGTTTCCTGCTTCGTATTTTCACACTCTAATTTCTGATCATGCCCAAGGATAATTCCATCAAACACATTCTTATCATCGGCAGCGGACCCATTGTAATTGGTCAGGCTTGCGAATTTGACTACTCTGGCTCTCAGGCCGCCCGTTCTTTGCGGGAAGAAGGGATTGAAGTTTCCCTGATTAACTCGAATCCGGCGACCATCATGACCGATAATGTGGTGGCGGATCACGTTTATCTATTGCCCTTGGAGGTGAGTTCCCTGGAGAAGATTTTAAAGGAGCAGAAGATTGATGCGGTACTACCAACCATGGGTGGTCAGACGGCGCTTAACCTATGTATTGAGGCGGATAAAGATGGACTTTGGGAAGAGTACGGCGTACGTATTATTGGGGTAGATATCGACGCGATTAACATTACCGAAGATCGCGAAGAGTTCAAGAAATTAATGGCGGAAATTGGCATTGGCATGGCCCCTGCGCAGACCGCCACTTCTTATTTAAAAGGCAAGGAGATTGCCCAAGAATTTGGCTTTCCTCTTTGTATTCGCGCTTCCTATACCCTAGGGGGTTCGGGCGCCACCTTCGTGTTTAACGAAGATGAATTTGACGAAGCGATGACCCGCGGATTGGAGATTTCACCCATCCACGAGGTAATGATCGATAAAGCCCTCTTGGGTTGGAAGGAATTTGAATTGGAATTGCTGCGTGATGCCAATGACAATGTGATTATCATCTGTTCGATCGAGAACATGGATCCGATGGGAATCCACACCGGTGATTCGATTACCGTGGCCCCGGCCATGACCTTATCGGATACCACCTATCAACGGATGCGTGATATGGCCATCCACATGATGCGTTCGATTGGAAACTTCGCCGGTGGCTGTAACGTGCAGTTCGCGGTGAGTCCGGATGAAAAAGAAGAAATCGTGGCGATTGAGATCAACCCGCGCGTATCTCGCTCATCGGCCCTAGCCTCGAAAGCCACCGGATACCCGATTGCGAAGATTGCCGCTAAATTGGCGATCGGTTATAATCTGACCGAATTAGACAATCAGATTACCAAGACCACCAGTGCTTATTTTGAGCCCACCTTAGACTATGTAATTGTAAAGATTCCGCGTTGGAATTTCGACAAGTTTGAGGGCGCCGAGCGACGTTTAGGTCTGCAGATGAAATCGGTAGGCGAGGTAATGGGTATTGGTCGTTCTTTCCAGGAAGCCCTGCACAAAGCAGCGCAATCTTTAGAGATTAAGCGCAATGGCTTGGGGGCCGATGGTAAAGGCGAAACCGATCAGGATAAAGTATTACACGCCCTGGAGCATGCCTCTTGGAACCGCGTATTTATGATTTACGATGCGATGCAATTGGGCATTCCTTTGCGCCGTATTCACGATATTACCAAAATCGACATGTGGTTCTTGCGCCAAATTCAGGAATTGGTGCAGGTGCAAGCCGATATTGAATCCCATACCCTCGAAAGCTTACCCCGCGAACTCTTATTAGACGCCAAGACCAAGGGTTTTGCCGACCGCCAGATTGCGCACATGATTGGGGTATTGGAATCGGAGGTGCATACCAAAAGAACCGATTTAGGCATTAACCGGGTATGGAAATTAGTAGATACCTGTGCGGCGGAATTCCCCGCCCAGACTCCTTATTATTACTCGACCTTCGAATATGAATTCCAAGGCGAGAATGGAGCGCTGCAAGTAGAAAATGAATCCGAAGCCAGTGAGCGCAAGAAGATCATCGTATTGGGCTCAGGGCCAAACCGTATTGGTCAGGGTATCGAATTCGACTACTCCTGCGTACACGGCGTATTAGCGGCCAAGGAATGCGATTATGAGACCATCATGATCAATTGTAATCCGGAGACGGTTTCGACTGACTTCGATACCGCCGACAAGCTTTATTTCGAGCCCGTATTCTGGGAGCATATTTACGATATCATCCGCCACGAGAAACCCGTGGGGGTAATCGTGCAGCTAGGTGGACAAACCGCCTTAAAGCTAGCCGAAAAATTAGACCGTTACAATATTCCGATTGTGGGTACTAGTTATGAGAGTCTCGACTTAGCCGAGGACCGCGGTCGTTTTTCCGAACTTTTACGCGACAATGATATTCCTTATCCACGCTTTGGGGTAATTACCAATGCCGACGAGGCCCGCGATTTAGCCAATGAATTAGGCTTCCCTATTCTGGTGCGTCCATCTTATGTGTTGGGTGGCCAAGGGATGAAGATTGTTATCAACCAAGACGAATTGGAAAAACACGTGGTGGATCTCTTCAAAGCCTTCCCCGGTAACCGCGTTTTATTGGACCATTACTTAGAAGGCGCCATTGAGGCGGAAGCCGATGCCATTTGTGACGGTGAAGAGGTTTACATCATGGGTATCATGGAGCATGTAGAGCCTTGTGGTATCCACTCCGGTGACTCCAACGCGACCTTACCGCCTTTCAATTTAGGTGACCTAATTATCCAGCAGATTGAAGATCATACCCGCAAGATAGCCTTGGCCCTTAATACCGTAGGTCTGATTAACATTCAGTTTGCGGTGAAGGACGATAAGGTGTACATCATCGAAGCCAATCCCCGCGCATCCCGCACGGTGCCTTTCATTGCGAAAGCTTACGATGAGCCTTATGTGAACTATGCCACCAAGGTGATGTTGCGCGAGAAGAAAGTAAAAGATTTCGATTTCAACCCTAAGAAAAAAGGTTGGGCGATTAAGCAACCGGTATTCTCTTTCAATAAATTCCCCAAGGTAAACAAGAAGCTGGGTCCGGAGATGAAGTCTACCGGTGAGAGCATTTACTTTATTGATAGTCTGAGGGATCCGGTGTTTAAGAAGATTTATAAGGAGCGCAACCTGTATTTGAGTAAATAGAGGAAGCTGGGGTGCAGGGACGCAGGGGCGCTGGGCTCAAAAGCTAGGTGGGAAATTTCGTGGAAGAGACTTTGAGTTTAGGATTTCACACGAAGTCCACTAAGCACACCAAGTGAATTACTTTGGAGAGACTTTGCGGATAATATCTCACACGGCGCACACGGCGAGCACGGCGGGCGAAGCGGATTGCTTTGCGCATCGAAGCACGGAGTTGATGAAAATTTAAGCGTCCTTCGACAAGCTCAGGATGACAAAGTATATCATTTTGAAACTAGAAATTCTGTCATGCTGAGCCTGTCGAAGCACGGTGTGGATTGAAACTAGCGTGTCCTTCGACTAGTCCTCCTTCGGTCGGACGTTCCTCGTAAAACGAGGTAAACAGGATGACATAGTTTTTAGGTCGGAGCTGCACTTACTGTCATGCTGAGCCCCGTCGAAGCACGGTGTCTTATCCAGAAATAGGCTGACACAATTTGAGTTAATTATGAATAGGAAAGTCTAAACTTCTGAGCCTCTGAGCCTCTGCGCTTCTCCGCCTCCTCCCACATTTTATCCCTCAGATAGTCCCCATACCTAAGGGATGTATTAAATTTGTCCAAGTTTAAAAAATCTCATACTTGCCTGCCGAAGCTTGCTTGTCTCGTTTTACGGGAGCGAAGGCACGGTCTCATATCTCACATCTCACATCTAACCCATGATCATCCGTTTCATTCTCTTCCTCATCTTTTTCTACCTCGCTTGGTTCTTGGTTAGAAATTTACTGGTGAAGCCCTTTAAGCAGGGCTACCAGGAGAAAGGGCGTGGTCAGCGGGGAGGTGCAGATTTTAGTCAGGCTAGAGAAGGAGAAGTAACTCTTGATACCAAAGGTTCGGGTCAGACCCACGATGATAAATCGCTGGGGGAATACATCGACTACGAAGAGGTAGAGGAGGATAAGTCATGAAGGTCCTGACCGTTTTAGGAGCGCGACCGCAGTTTATCAAAGCGGCGATGCTCTCTAAAGCTTTCGCTGAAGCCGGCATTAATGAGGTGCTTCTGCATACCGGTCAGCATTTCGACCCCAATATGAGCGGCGCCTTTTTTGAAGAATTTCAATTGGCCGCCCCTCAATACCATTTAGGCATTCACTCCCTGCCCCGTGAGGCGATGATCGCCAGTATGCAAGAAGCGATAGTGCCCATTCTCGAGCAAGAGCAAGCCGATATGGTATTGGTTTACGGCGATACCAATTCTACTTTGGCCGGCGCCCTAGCGGCGCAGCAAATAGGTATTCCCATTGCTCACGTGGAAGCCGGTTTGCGTAGTGGTAATGCCAATCAGCCGGAAGAGAAGAACCGCATTGCCACCGATGCAATAAGTGAATGGCTCTTTGTGCCCAATGCGCAAGCGCGCTTAAACCTGATCGCCGAGGGAATCGCCCCCGAGAAGATTCATCAGGTGGGAGACATCATGTACGATTTGTTCTTAGCGCAGCAGGAAAAACTTCCCAATATTAATGAGCTTGATCTACCCGAGCACTTCGCCTTGCTCACCCTCCACCGGCAGGAGAATGTGGATGATCCCCAAAAACTGCAAGCATGGGTGGAGGCCCTGAAGGCGCTTAATCAGGAAATTACTTTAGTTTGCCCCTTACATCCTCGTACTGCCAAAGCTTTAACCAAATTGGAGCTATCCTTGCCCGCCCAAATTTTAGCCCCCCTTTCGCAAGGTGAGCTTTTAGCAGTACTGGCGAAATCGCAAATCGTTTTAACCGATAGTGGCGGCCTGCAGAAAGAAGCTTTTTATGCGCGCAAGGTGTGTTTAACGCTGAGGGAGGAAACGGAGTGGAAGGAGCTCATTAGCATGGGGCTTAATGTTTTGTCTTCGCCAGACCGACTGTTAAGTGATTATCACCGTTTAAAGGATTTGGTTTTTGAGGGGGTTGATTCGGTTTATGGGGATGGGGACACAGCCTTTAAAATCGTTTCTGTAATTAATTAGCAGGGTTTCGCCTTTGGCGAGCGGGGTTTTCTTCTCGCTTGCAGCGAGTTGAAGCGGGGATTCACCTTGAGGTGAGCGGGGTAACCCTACGGGGGCGGGGTGATGCAGGGTGATGCAGGGTAATGTGGGGTGATGCGAGGTGATGTGGGGAGCTCGGGGTGAAGAAAACGATTTATTTTAGGAGGCTTTGTCTGAAGGCATATATTTTTCGACTAAGGCCATACAAATCTCTGATGTGTTTACTCTTTTCAGATGTTGTAATGATATTTCGGAGTTCCAGGATGTGGAGGATATTAACCACCTCAAAAAGGGAAGCACGAGCTATTGCTAAATAGCGTGCGAATTCCTTCTTGGATGCCGCTCCTGAACCTTCCGCAATATTATTACTTATGCTCAGCACGGATCCGTCCAACTGATCGGCGAACCGGAATAATCTTTTTTCACGAGTCTTTTCCGACAGTTCAAGTAAATTATGACTTTGTCCTATAGCTTCTTGCCAAATTATTAGTTTCTGGAACCTAAAAATGAAAATTTCTTTATCTGAATTCATGGTTCAAAGAAATATGGCTGTAACCATTTAACATTATTTTATTGATTTCAGAAATACTTAATTTCCAACCTCCACATCACCCCGCATCACCCCGCACTACCCTGCACTCCCTGCCCTAAATGCAATTCCCCTCTGATGCCTATCTTTGACCCAAAGAATAGACCATGAATAATACCCATTACCACTCCCTTATTAAAGCAGCCCTCGCAGAGGATATCGGTTCGGGGGATCATAGTTCCAACTGTGCTTTTCCGGTGGGGATGCAGGGGGAGATGCGTTTGTTGGTGAAGGAAGAAGGGATATTAGCGGGAGTGAAGGCGGCGCGGGAGGTATTTGCCTTGGTGGATCCGGCGGTGGAGATGGAAGTGCTGATGGAAGATGGTGCGGCGGTTAAGGTGGGGGACGTGGCTTTTCGCCTGAAAGGTCCGGCGCATAGTCTGTTGCAAGGGGAGCGCTTGGCGCTAAACTTGATGCAGCGCATGAGTGGGATTGCTACTAAGACCCGCAAGTTGGTCGATAGGATTAGTCATACGAAGGCGAAATTATTAGATACGCGTAAAACGACGCCACACCTGCGGGTCTTCGAAAAGGAGGCGGTGCGCATCGGTGGGGGTAAGAACCACCGGATGGGCTTGTACGATATGATTATGCTGAAGGACAATCACATCGACTTCGCCGGCGGGGTGAAGCCGGCCATTGCCAAGGCTTTGGCTTATAAAGAAGAACATCAGCTCGACATCCCCATTGAGGTGGAGGTGCGGGATTTCAAGGAACTGCAGGAAGTACTGGAGAGTGAAGGCATTTTACGGGTGATGTTCGATAATTTCTCCGTTTTAGATACCAAAAAGGCGGTGGCCCTAGTGAATGGTAAAATCGAAACGGAAAGTTCTGGCGGAATCACCGGGGAGACCTTGGTGGCCTATGCGGAGACGGGAGTGGATTATATTTCGATGGGGGCCTTGACGCATAGTGTAAGGGGGCTGGATATGAGTTTGAAGACGGTGTTGGGGCGCTAATGCACCTGCGGGGCACTGCTGGGTTTCCTCGTTAGGCTCGGAAGCGGGGAGCGCAGGGTTTGCTTTGCGTATAAGGCCTCACACGGCGCACACGGCGAGCACGGCGGATTGCTTTGCGCGTAGAGCCTCACACGAAGGCCACTAAGCACACGAAGGGAATTCTTTGGAGAGACTCTGTATTTATAAAGCACTGCTTGCTTAGTTAAAGCTTCTGACTAAATCGGAATTCCTCCCCTTTTGGCCAAAAGGGGTGCCCGAAGGGCGGGGTAATCGTTTTTTTAGAATATAGAATTTAGATAGAACGCTACGCAGACAATTACCCCATCTCGCGAGCGAGATTGCCCCTTTTGTCCAAAAGGGGAGGAGATTTGTCGGTGGGGCGAGAGGAGGTTATTTGCCTGAAAGCAATTGCATTTTATACCCTGCGACCCCTTGGAACGTTTTACGTTCTGCGCTTCCTTGGAACTGCCTGCCTGCCGAAGCATGCGTAGGCATGGTTTTACGTTCTGAGCTTCTGAGCTTCTGAGCCCCTCTTCCCCTCTTCCCCTCATCCTCTTATTTCCTCAAACCACTCCTCCCGTACTTGTTTGCCTTCTGCGCTGATGCCGCGGGCGCGACGGCGGTGGTCTTTGAAGGCAGCGAGGTAGGTAGCGACTAGGTCGGGGTGCTGGGAGGAGAAGAAGCGGGCCACGGGGAGGGCGGACATCACTAATTTTTGTTCCCCGAGGTGGAGGATGCCGCAGTTGTCCATGCTGTGCTCGGCGAGGTCGAAGATTTCGAGTTTAGCGCGGGGGGATTTTTGTCCGCTCATCAGGGCCTGGTGTAACTGGAGGCTGAGCCAGTTTAGGTCGGCCTGAATCTGATCTCTTTGTTTTTCGTCGATACTGCCTTCCCGAAAGGCACTGGCCAATAATTTCTTTTGCTGGCGGTAGGCATAGGGATGCCATACTTCTTGGGAGCTCACTTCCAAGTAAAGCTTGTAGACCGCTTCGGCGAGTTTGTGGGTGGCGGCGGACAGGGGCTGCGGGCCTTGGTCGCGGAGGGTGCCTTGCCAATAGGCATATTTGTATTCGAGCAGGCGGGGCCGGGCGAGGAAGTAAAAGATGGGGAGGTCGCGGGCAGTGTAGTACAATTTGACCGCTTCTTCGGTCACCGCCTTGCTAAAGATCTTTTGAATACTGCGGAGGTATTTCTGGAAGGAGTCTTCGCATTGGAAATTGCTGAGACGAATTAAGATGCGGTTGCGGAAGGAAAAGCTTTCGGAGAGTTTTAGGTAAACCGCGGGATGTTCATGCAATAGTTGAAAGCATTCCTCCAATTGCAGACTGCGCTGATCGACCGTTACCCGATAGGCACTGGTCTTGCTAAGTCCGAGGGCATCACTCAGGTAATCGCTGAGTTTTATTTGCGCGCCAATTTCATCCTGCACGAGGCTGAGTAATTCTTGTTGAAGCGAAGTTTCCATAAAAGCGATTTTTTAAGGTTTAGGGCTAAGGTAGCGGAGGCTAAAGGAGATTTCCTAGGCAGAATTCGCACGATTTTGAAATAATTTGTGCGGAATCTGCACGATTTCGAGGGCTGGCGTGCAAGATCTGCACGAAATGAGGGGAGGAAGGGGTGGAAACGTGCGGAATATGCATGGGGGGACGCAAAGGGCGCGAAGGGGACGCGAAGGGAAATTTCTTTGGAGAGACTTTGTGTGTAAAGCCTCACACGGCGCACACTGCGAGCGCGGCGATTTGCTTTGCGCGTAGAGCCTCACACGAAGGCCACGAAGCGCACGAAGGGAATTTCTTTGGAGAGACTGAGTGCGGGAGGGTCTCACACGAACGTAAAATGTTCCAAGGGCGCACACGAACGTAAAACCATGCCTACGCTTTGCTACGGCAGGCAGGCGGTTCCAGGAGCGAGCACGGCGGATTGCTTTGGAGAGATGTTGCGGATAAAATCTCACACGAATCTGCCTGCCACGTAAAACGTGGTAAACCGGCAGGCAGGGCACACGAAGGACGCGAAGCTAAAAATACTGTCATGCTGAGCCCTGTCGAAGCACGCTGTGGATTAAAATTAAAGTGTCCTTCGACAAGCTCAGGATGACAATGTATATCGCTTTAAAACCAAAAGCAGGAAAGGACACCCTCCTAGAGGTCAATTCAATACTTTCAGTCGCCCACTATAGCATGGGTACTGGTAGTGCATAGGGCAAGTAATAGTGGGTCTTGTCTTGGGTATTGGTCGGTGCGTTCGGGGGGCTATGTCGTTCGCTTCAATGGGGAAGTGGGTGGGAAAAATTGCTTGGTGGGTGAAAGGAGGGGCCATGGTCGATGCGATAAATTGATTGGTGTGTCGGTGGGAAGGGTGATGTCGATGTCTTCCTTGCTAATGGTGGGTCAGCAAAATTTAATCGGCGCTCTCTTAAATTATAACGCCGGTGTGCGTCATGGCTATGGTGGGTGCTTTCGTGGGTACTAGTCGGTCGGCAAAATTTAATGAGCGACCCTAGCAAGGGTATAAGTGGGGTGCCTTAATTGATTGGTGGTCTGCCTTAATTTAATGTTGGCCTCTATTAAATGAATGGTGGTTTGCACTAAAATGGCTGCCTGTCGTAGCGAGGGTACTAGTGGGTCTTATCCCAGGCTATGGTGGGCGAACTAAATTTGGTGGTCGGTCGGATAAATTGATTGGTCTCTCTTATCTGGGGTATTGGTGTGTTGGGGTGCAGGAAGCGAACGACCATAGGCAAGGAAGACATCGACCATAGGCAGGGAAGCAAGCGACCATGGTGCGGGAATGGTGTGTCGGGGTGCGGGAAGCGAACGACTATGGGCAGGGAGAGGGGTGTTGGGGGGAAGGAGTGGGGTTCACGGGCCGGGAAGGAGGCGGAGAGCACATGAAGAGTACACGAAGAGCACACGAAGAACGGGAAGGGGACGCGAAGAAGAATAAGGGAGTGGCGGATTGCTTTGCGCGTAGAGCCTCACACGAAGGCCACGAAGCGCACTAAGTGCACGAAGGGAATTTCTTTGGAGAGACTATGTCTGTAAGGCCTCACACAGCGCACACGGCGAGCACGGCGGATTGCTTTGGAGAGACTGTGTGCGGGAGGGTCTCACACGAAGGCTACGAAGGCCACTAAAGGAAGTATCATTGGAGAGACTATGTCTTTAAGGCCTCACACGAAGGCCACGAAGGTCACTAAGAAATATAGAGGAAGTGCAGGGCGAAGGAAATGTTTGATGGAACAATGCATGCACTTCTAAGGACCTTGAGCTTTAAACGTAATTCCTCCCCTTTTGGCCAAAAGGGGTGCCCGCAGGGCGGGGTAATCGTTTATTAGAATCTAGAATTTAGAGTATAGAATTTAGAGTATAGAATTTAGAATTACGCTACGCAGACAATTACCCCATCTTGCAAGCGAGATTGCCCCTTTTGTCCAAAAGGGGAGGAGATTTTACTAATTGCTTTAATTGTTGATTAGATTAAAAAAGAAGGAGTTCTATATATGGCTTTGGATTTTCAGCCTGATGTCAAGTAAAAAGCATTAATCTATAAGTCAAGGTAGTACTGGCCTGCTTCAGATGTGAATTAATTAAGTAAGAAGCGTTTCAAATATGAAATGCGATTTCAGGGCCGGGGGTGAATATTGCGCTTGAATCTTTAAAACAATTAGTATGAGAAAGATCGAACGTAATCGCATGTACATGATACAGGCAGTAGGAAAAATCGCGAAGACCTATAATGAGGTCTGGATGGATTACCCCGAATTTGTGGAGTTGTTTGCAACGCTCAATGCGTATGAGGAGCAATTCCAAAGTTTGAGTCAGCAGAAACAATTGCTACTCCAACCCTTTAGCGGCATTAAGCAGGAGTTGCGGGATGACTTTGCCTTAACGGTAGGCAAATTAGCGGCTTATTTGGTGCGTATTGCGCGCCAGCAAAATGACCGCGCGATGTTAGTGGCCACTCGCTTTACGGTCGCCCAGTTTAAAACCTTTAGTGCTCAGAAGAGCCTGGTTACCGCCGAAAACGTAATTGCCTTTGCCGAGCAGTATAAGGAATTATTGGAAAGCATTCCTACTGGTAACGACTTGGTGCAAAAAACCAAAGATCAGCTGCAGATCTTTATCGATAAGGGTTTAATTCCCGCCGAACGTCGCACCAAACTGGGCGAAACTACGGTGGCCATCCGCCGATTGTCTGGTGAAGTGATGGACTTCCTAAAAAATGAATTGGATCTTATGATGCGGGTATTTGTGGATGTGCATCCTGAGTTTCACTTAGCCTATGAAAACGCCCGTATTATTCCGAAGTACGGAGGCCTTCGTGGTTCCTCGAATGGTAGTTCGGATCCTTTGCTTGGGAATGAAGAGGAGGGTAGTTCTGATGAGGAGAATGGTGGTATAGAGCAGGCTGCAGCATAGATTTTTTTTGTTTAGTTTTACTTTGGTTAAGGTAAGAGGGGGCCCCGAAAGGGGTCCTTTTTTTTGTCCTATGGCAGGACAGGCCTTTTTTTGAATACAATAAGTCCTTATGGGTGTGCCTTAAAATCAGGCGGATTTTTGCCCTTAGCCCTGACGGCTGTGTCCTAAGCCCGGGTGGGGCTTTTCCTTTTGCCCTCGGGCCGGACGGGGATGCCCTATGGCAGGGCAGGCCTTCGATACTTTTACAAACGACAATACTATTTTTTTAAGGAGTTTGTGAGCCTGCCGGCAGGCAGGCTCCTCACCGCGTTCCTCGGTTGCCTTGATGAAGAAGTATTCTATACTTGAAAACCCTTTTTTCTTTTCCCGCTTTTTTTGCTTGATCAAAAAAAGCTCCAAAAAAAATCAAGGCTGGCCTTTCTCCCTTGTCCGCTGGCGCTTGTTCGCTTGTAAAAAACGAACTCGCTGCGCTCAAACAGCGTTTTTTACTGGTCGCTCTCAAGCTGGCATACTACGGGTCAAAAGGCAATGCCGGTCCCGATACCCGCAATCTTTAATCTGTAAGCGGAATCAATTCTCCCATCTTTAATGGTAGTTAGACTTTTCATACTATTCGAGATTCATCACGGGTGACAGGACCGGCCTCTATTTGAGAACAAGAAAACTGCGGTAAAAGGCTTAGTGAAGGGGAAAGCGACGAAGGAGCTCGTTCCCTGAACTTGCCTTTTACAAGGTTTTAGAAGTGAGCAAATAGGAGCCTTGAACTTTTGGTTCTTTTCTTTCAAGAGAAAAGAACGAAGCCCCGCCCGGGCTGAGGGCAATAGTTTTGGTTCTTTCTAAAAGAACACCGGCTTGCCCTGCCTAAGGGCTAAAATACATCCTGATAGCCCCAATGTATCGCGGTGCGTATCCCTATATTAAACCAATGGGTCACGGTCGTGCTTTGATCGGCAAATTGTTGGTTGCGGTAAGTGTAGGAAACTTCGGCGCGGAGGTTGGTCACGGGGTTTAGAATATAGGCGAGGGAAACCTGACTATGAAAGAGGTTTTCCCGCAGGGGACCACCGAGGAAATAACCCAATTCGAAGGGGGGGCGATCATCGTAGGAGCGGCGGATGTCATTGCCAAAATTGAGTCCGGCTGTATCGAGGCCGCGGAAGCCATAATTGGCATTAAGAGCTACTTCCCAACGGTCGTATTTGTAGAAGAAGCGAATCAGGAACTCACGGAAATTCGTTTCCCAAGGATGAGCGAGGGGCAAGCCCTGGTGCTCGTAATTGGTGAAGGTAGAACGGTGCTGATAGGTGAAGGGACGCGCTTGGTTGAATTCCGCCAGGAGGAAGAGTCCCTTGAGATCGAAGGGTTCTACCGATTTAATCCCCAATTGGGTGCCAAAGAAATTGAGCCAGTGGCCCTCGCTGATTTGCTGGAGGGCTGCCAATTGAAAATCATCTATGGCCAGTTGTCCGTAGAATTGAAGTTTCGGACTCAGTTTATAGCTGGCGCCAAAGCCCAACATGGTATTGCCGATACGGAAACCACGGTTCGCTTCAATAGCGCGGTAGAGGATGATAGGATTGGCGAAATTCCAATCGAATCCTTGGGCTTCGCCGGTGGTGTCGGAGCCTTGTACAAAGCTTTCGAAGATTTGCAAACTCAGTTTATCGGTTACGTCCCAACTCAGGTAATGGGCGCTTAAAAACTTTTGGGCGTATATCCCCCCCGGACTCGCATGCAGGGGATTGATGTCGTTCATTAAGCCGTAGAGGTTGATGTATTTCAGCTTCCAGAATTGCGTTTCGATGCGGAAGAAGCCATAAGGCGCGGTATGGTCACTGAGGAATATAGAGCGGTAGCCATCGCCAAAGAAATGATTGCCATGCCCGAGGCTAAAAGTAAAATGTTTCGAAGGCTCATAGGCAATTTGCCCCACTGAATACGGAAAATCAAAATCCCCATTGTCCATGGTACGGTGCATCACCCAACCCATAGTACTGCGCTTGTCGCGGTAATACTCATGTAAATAGTCCGCAAAACGCGCCTGTTGTTCAATGAAAGTTCCTTGGTAATAGAATTTAGAGCCAATGCGTCCTTCCACCTGCACCCCCCGAGCATTGTAATAAGTGTTGCTATTTCCAGCTCTACCCAATTGCAAATGAAAGAGCGGGTTGATTTGCAGGCTGTAGTCTTGGTCTTCCACCCGAATGAAGCTATGGTACATTCCCGCATTGAGCAGCCAGTTTAAAACTTTCGAATTCCCACTATAGTCGTATGGTTTTACCAAACTGTATTCGGTTTTATAGTCTAAGGCATTGGTCTTCTGCGGCCAGATGGAACTGTGGGCTAGACTATCTTGGGCCAAATGGCTGTAGGCCTTTTCTTCCCAGTTTAGAGGGCGGAAGAGGTACAAGTTAGATTGGGCCAGGGCAGACGCGAAGGTCGCAAAGAAGAGAATAAGAACGCTAAGACGACGTAGCATAGGGGAGCTTGTGAGTTTGGGCAAAGGTAGGAAATGGAAAGCTCAGGAGCGCAGGGGCGCAGAAGCGCAGGAGCAGAGGGGCACAGAAGCACAGGGGCACAGGGGCACAGAAGCTCAGGGGTACAGGGGCTCAGAAGCACAGAAGTTGAAAGGCTCAGAAGTGCAGAAGCTCAGGAGCACAGGAGCGCAGAGGCACAGGGGCTCAGAAGCTCAGAGGTACAGGGATGCAGGGGTGTAGGGGTTGTAATTTATTGATTTTGGCTGATGGCCTACGAAAGGAGACTTTTACGTAGGAAGTAAAGATTCTTGCTGAGTATTAGGAGTTTTTGGTAATAGGCTAACCTTTCCTTTTCTGTAATGATGCCTCGGTTTTGGAACAGGAAAAGAATGTTGCTTACCTCAAATACTAAGGAACGGGCAATAGATAAGTAGCGTGCGAATTCTTTTTTTGAAGCAGCACCTGAGCCTTCAGCGATGTTATTCGTAATACTCATGGTTGCCCCGTTTAATTGATTTGAGAAACGATAATTACTTTTTAGAGCTGGTTTATCAGTCAAGTCAAAAAGATCAGAGCTTAATTTAATGGCCGTCTGCCAAACTTCCAGTTGTTCGAATTTAAAATCAGACATAATAATAGATTTACCCAAAAATTGAATTTCTTATTCATTACAACTTCCCCTAAAGCGTTTATTAGCTATTTCCTACTAACGATACAGTAAAAAATCTTCGCCCCGTCTGACGCCTAATTCTCTGAGCTTCTGAGCTTCTGCGCTCCTGAGCCCCTTTGTCCCTGTACCTCTGAGCTTCTCCGCTCCTGTGCTTTTACCTTGAGTTATCGAAAAATTCATCTCCAATCATTTGCATATTCCTCTTCCGTGTATAATTTTGTCTTTGAGTAGAATAATTACTCATTATTAACCAAGCCGTCGTTAACCTGCTGCTGTTCTTTGTCTATGAGGAGGGTGGGATTGACCAGGCGGAGCCATGCCACCCGAAGGGTGGCAGACTTGAGACGTTAGATGTGAGATTTGAGACAGATGGTTCTAAATCTGATGAAATGTCTACGAATGAAAACCAAGCCAAACTGAAATCTGAGCCTCTGCGCTCCTGGGCTATTCCAAGATAAATCTTCGCTAATGAATCCTACTTACCACTTCTCTTCCTTCCACATTCCATGCTAGAGACCCTCATCTCCTCCAAAACCCGCGTTAAATTATTATTGAAATTCTTTCTGAATGCCAATGCCAAGGGCTATTTGCGTAGCCTAGAGCAGGAATTTGGGGAGAGTACTAATGCCATACGCTTGGAGCTGAATAAGTTCGAGGAAGCGGGGATGTTGTCATCCGAAAGTGAGGGGAACAAAAAAGTGTATACGGCTAACCGCAAGCATCCTTTATTTGAGAACTTACACGGCTTGGTAATGAAGTATGTGGGGCTTGATAAGATCGTGGATAATATTACTGAGCGTTTAGGTGAAGTAGAAGCGGTCTATTTAGTAGGTGATTATGCCGAAGGCCGCGATTCGGGGATTATTGATCTCTTTATCCAAGCTTCGGATTTGAATTTAGATTATCTTTTAGCCTTAATTAATAAGGCGGAGAAAGAGATCGAGCGTAAGATTCGTTACGCGCATTTTAAAACAGAAATAGAAATTGAGAAAATGCTGAATCAACGGAGTCATTTGTTGATTTGGCAAAAATAAATACCAAGTTATGTTGCAGTTAGAAAATGCAAAGATTGCTGTAATTGGTCAAGGCTATGTCGGTTTGCCTTTAGCGGTAGAATTTGCGAAGAAGTATCCCACTGTCGGATTTGATATCAATAAGAAGAGAGTAGAGAAGCTCAGGAACGGACACGATGATACTTTGGAGGTTACCGATCACGATTTAAGCGAAAACCTAAGAGCAAATCTCGTTGAGTTAAAAGACCAAGGTGGACTCTATATTTCTGACGCCTTGGCGGATATCTCCGAATGTAATGTTTACATCGTCACCGTTCCTACGCCCATCGATCAGTTCAAAGCCCCTGATTTGGGTCCTTTGCGCAGTGCTTCTCGGATGCTAGGGAAGGTTTTGAAGTCTAGTGATGTGGTGATTTATGAGTCAACCACTTACCCTGGTTGTACCGAGGAGGAATGTGTGCCTCTGTTGGAAGCGGAATCTGGCTTAAAGTTTAATGAAGATTTTTTTGCAGGCTATTCACCCGAGCGCATCAACCCAGGTGATAAGGTGAATACCCTTACAAAAATTGTAAAGGTAACAAGTGGTTCTACACCTGAAGCAGCAAAATTTGTTAACGATTTGTATGCTTCTATTATTACGGCGGGAACTCATATGGCTCCAAATATGAAGGTAGCAGAGGCGAGTAAAGCAATCGAAAATGCTCAAAGGGACGTGAATATCTCTTTTGTGAATGAGTTAGCCTTGATATTTGATCGTATTGGAATTGACACGAATGATGTGTTAGCAGCAGCGGGAACGAAATGGAACTTTCTTAATTACAAACCTGGTTTGGTAGGCGGGCATTGTATAAGTGTAGACCCCTATTATTTGGCACACAAAGCAGAGTCTTTAGGTTACCACCCGGCAGTTATTTTATCCGGACGAAGGGTGAATGACAATATGGGCATGTTTGTGGCAAATAAAGTGGTCAAATTAATGATGCAGAAGGATCTTAAGATCAGGAGTTCCAAAGCCCTGATTTTAGGTGTGACCTTTAAGGAGAACTGCCCAGATATAAGAAATACTAAGGTAGTGGATATCTACAAGGAGTTAGTTCAATTTGGTTTAGAGGTTGATATATATGACCCTTGGGCAAACAGTCAGGAGGTAGGCCATGAGTATCAAATAGATATCCTAGAGATCAAACCAGATCTAAAACATTACAATGCTGTTATTTTAGCCGTTTCTCATCAACAGTTTAAGGAATTGGACTTTGATAGTTTGAAACAAACAGACACAGTAGTTTTCGATGCAAAAGATTTTTTACCAAGACACTTAGTAGATTCGAGACTATAATGAGTACCTTTCTAAATATCATTGGTCGTCAAAAGGCCCTTCTGAATGTCGATATTAGTCAAAATGAAGAAAGGTTGAGGTCTACCGTAAGAGCTTCTCGATTTTTAGTAATTGGTGCTGCGGGCTCTATTGGTCAAGCAGTGACTAAAGAGATTTTCAAGCGCGATCCACAAAAATTGCACGCGGTTGATATTTCCGAAAATAACTTGGTGGAGCTGGTCAGAGACATACGCAGCTCCTATGGTTATATTGATGGAGACTTTCAAACTTTTGCACTGGATATTGGCTCTTGGCAGTACGATGCTTTTATTGAGGCGGATGGTCAATATGATTATGTCTTGAATCTTTCGGCCTTGAAGCATGTACGTAGCGAGAAGGACCCCTTCACTTTGATGCGAATGATTGAGGTAAATATCCTTAATACTTTAAAGACCATTCAGCAAAGTAAACAGGCGGGTGTAAAGAAGTATTTCTGTGTAAGTACGGATAAAGCGGCTAATCCAGTGAATATGATGGGGGGCTCAAAGCGTATCATGGAAATGTTCTTGATGCGTGAAAGTCAAGATATTCCGATTTCCACAGCGCGATTTGCCAATGTAGCTTTTTCAGACGGATCTTTATTGCATGGTTTTAATCAGCGCTTACAGAAGAACCAGCCCATTGTAGCACCCAATGACGTAAGGCGCTATTTTGTGACGCCTCAAGAGTCTGGTGAACTTTGCCTTCTTTCCACCCTTTTGGGAGAGAACAGGGATATTTTCTTTCCCAAACCGAGTGATGATTTACAGCTCATTACCTTTTCGGAAATAGCCAAACGTTACCTCAAGTCGCGGGGCTATGATGCGTATGAATGTTCGTCGGAAGATGAGGCGCGAGACTTGGTTAAAAAGTTGCCCCAAAAGGGACAATGGCCTTGCTTATTTACGCCTTCTGACACAACGGGTGAAAAGGATTATGAAGAGTTTTTTACAGATAAAGAAACGCTGGATCTTCAAAGATTTGATAATCTGGGGATAGTTAAGAATGGTTTAGCAGACTCGGGCGGTCAATTGGACTTTTTCTTGACCAGAGTGAATGAGATTAGAGATAAGAGGAGTTGGACTAAAGAGGGTGTAGTCAAGCTTTTTCATGAAATGATTCCAGATTTTGGTCATCAAGAAAAGGGAAAGTATTTAGATAGCAAGATGTGAGATGAAAAGCGCTCTGTTCATTCAAAAAGTAAGAGATATTTACCAAGAGGCGAGTGAATTCATCCCGCTTCACGCCCCGGTTTTTAGTGGTCGTGAAAAGGAATATCTTATAGAGACTATTGATTCCACTTTTGTTTCCTCAGTGGGTAAGTACGTCGATGCGGTGGAAACTTTCGGTGCGTCATACACTAAAACTAAGAAGGCTGTCGCCGTGGTAAACGGTACAGCCGCGATGCAAGTTGCATTACGATTGGTTGGGGTAAGACCCGGTGAAGAGGTAATCACACAGGCGCTTACTTTTGTAGCTACAGCAAATTCTATTGCCTACAATGGGGCGCAGCCCGTTTTCGTAGATGTGGATCGAGATACGATGGGTATGTCGCCTACCGCTTTAAAGAACTTCCTAGAAGAGTTTGGGGATCGACAAGGAGATAAAGTGATTAATAAGAAGACGGGAGCGCGAATCGCTGCCGTTTTACCCATGCATACCTTTGGTTTCTTATGTCGTATTTCAGAAATTAAAAAGATATGTGATGAATGGGGCCTTCCTTTGGTAGAGGATGCGGCCGAGGCTTTAGGGTCCTTTATGGATGGGAAATCTGCCGGTAGTTTCGGGCAAATAGGAACTTTCTCCTTTAATGGAAATAAGATTATCACCTCTGGTGGAGGTGGTTTAATCGTGACCAATCAGGAAGAATTAGGCCTAAAGGCAAAGTATATTACAACGACGGCAAAAAGGCCACATCCCTTTGAGTATTATCATGATGAATTGGCTTTCAACTTCAGGATGCCAAATGTGAATGCTGCCTTATTATTGGCGCAATTTGAAAAACTGGAAGCCTACCGCCAATCGAAGTCTGCTGTTTATTCGGCTTACAAAGAAGCCTTAGTTGAGGCGGATTTAAATTTAGTGCCCGTTCCTGAAACCACCACCCAATGGAATCATTGGTTAATTTCTGTGCAATTAGAGAGCCGTGTAGATCGCGACTCCTTTTTGAAAGAAACTAATGCGAAAGGGGTAATGACTAGACCCATTTGGCAGTTGATGTATAGTTTGCCGATGTACGATAATTGTCAGCGTGATGAGCAAACTAATGCAAAGTTTTTGGAAGAACGAATTGTGAATATACCAAGTAGTGTGATATGAAAAAGATCTATATAATAGGAAACGGAGGTTTTGCGAAAGAAGTTTTATTTCTATCGCAAAGGGTTTTAAATCAGGATGAAGTTATTTTTTCAGGCTTTATAGATTATAAACCAGAAAGCAATTCTGTTGCCATAGGTGGAAAGCAGTTTCCAGTAATTGATGAAGATTGGTTTTTAGAAAATAATTCTCATTCAGACGATATTGAAATCTTCTTTGGTATTGGTGACCCAACGGTGTTGAAGCGAGTGTATAAACGATTTGAAGGATTTCACTTCCCAAACTTGATTCATCCAAATGTTGAACTTCATTATTCGTCATTTATTTTGGGACAAGGTAATATTATTACTTCTGGATGTATTTTAACGGTTGACGTACAAATAGGAAGTTTTAATGTCTTTAATCTAAACTCAACAGTGGGTCACGATACTAAAATAGGTGACTTTAATATTTTTAATCCTGGTGCGAATATTAGTGGTTCGGTGATCATTAAGGATTGTAACCTTATAGGCACAAATGCTACCATATTGCAAGAAATATCAATTGGGTCAAATAATATTTTCGGAGCATCAAGTATGGTAAATAAAAATGTTGGTGATAATATGCTAATGGTCGGAGTGCCTGCAAAGCAGCTAATAAAGAAATGACTAGAGAAAGGCCGTAAAATTTTTGTTACTGCAGAAATTAATAGTCAATCATGGAAGACATTAAATTATTTGAATTAAAGCAATTTTCGCGTACTCATCAGTCTAAGACACTATTAGTCACTTTCATTTATCCAGCAGCAATTATTTACTTAGATTCTTTGGTGCAAGATATCAATGCACAAACTACCGAAAATTTCGTTTTGATAGCGTTTAACGATGGAGTGAAAAACTCTTCCTACTTTTTTAAAGATTTAAAAATACCTTATTTAGTTTATGATGTGATCGGTTTTAACCCAATGGAAGTCAGATTTAAAGGCTTGGAAGCCTTAGCACAAACCTCCTTTACTAAATTTATTTTTCAGGACAGTGACGATGGGCTGAGTTCAAATCGCATACAAACCGTCAATCAGTTATTAGATAAATATGCTTTGGTTGTAAACGATTTAGACTTGATGGATGAGCATGGAGAGGTTTTTAAAGCAAAAATATGGGAAGCACGATTCAAGCAAGAAAGCCATTTTTCTGCGCAACATCTGAGTTCCTATAATTTTGCAGGCTTGGGAAATACATCTATAACTGTTAACCTTTTAGACTACCTGCCGCCTAGACCCGCGTCTGAAATTATCGCAGTGGATTGGTACTTGTTTTATGTCTGTTTACTTCAATCTGGTGCTACAGGATACCGAACTAGCGATTGCACTACCAAGTACAGGCAACATACATACAATACAATTGGATTGCAGCAAGCTAAAAAAGACGAAATTGATGAGGCTTTACGACTTCATTATTTAGCGATAGATCAGCTAGGAATTCAAGTTGAAAATAAGAACGCAAAATTTAGAGAACATAGACCAGATGACTTCTGGTGGGAAATTTATAATTGATTATGAGAGAAATAGTTTTAGGTAAAAAAACAGTGCGAAATTTTAGTGCACCATATATTATTGCCGAAATAGGTGCCAACCATAATGGCGATATGGAATTGGCTAAAAAAATGATCAAAGCTGTTGCAGACTGTGGTGCCGATGCTGCCAAGTTCCAATCCTGGGATGGTAGTTCTTTAATTGCAAAAGAAGAGTATGATCGCAACCAGTCGTATGACGATGGAGATGGGGGTAAAAAGCACTTTGGTTCACTGAAAGATATGGTGGATAAATACTATCTACGCCCTGAGCAACATCACGAACTAAAAGCATATTGTGATGAGTTAGGAATCGACTTTTGTTCAACGCCCTTTTCCGAAAAAGAAGTAGAATTGCTCGAAAGCTGTAAAGTGCCGTTTTATAAGGTTGCCTCCATGGATATTAACAATGTTCAACTATTGAACTATATAGCTGAAAAAAATAAACCGGTTATCCTTTCAACCGGGATGGCCCGGATGTGGGAAATTGACAAAGCCGTAGAGCTGCTTACCCAAAGAGGGGTGAAGGATATTGCTTTATTACACTGTATATCTATTTATCCTCCTGCACATGAAGATATTCACTTAAACAATATTACCATGTTGCAGCAAGCCTTTGACTTGCCTATTGGTTTTTCGGACCATTCTATTGGTTTTTCTATCCCTCTTGCTAGCGTTGCTTTAGGAGCCTGTATAATTGAAAAGCACTTTACAACTGATAAAGATTTGCCCGGCTGGGATCACCAGATTTCTGCAGATCCGACCGAACTGAAGGTGATTTGTGAACAATCTCCAATTATATCAGTAAGTCTGGGGAATCATTACCGAACGTTATCTGCGGCAGAAGAGTCTAAAAAAGCTAAATTTAGAAGAAGTGTGGTAGTTAAGCACGACTTGCCAGTTGGGCATGTCTTGACTGAGGAGGATTTGACTAGTAAACGACCGGGGACTGGTATTTCCCCAGACCAAATGCACATGCTAGTTGGGCGCTCGTTAAATCAAGACGTACAAGGTGATACATTAATGCGTTGGGAATGGTTATCCTAATAACTTGTGATGAGAGTTCAACATTTAGATGAAATCAAGAGTCATATTGGATGCGAGGCTTTTATTTTTTTGCAGGATTTATTAGCAAACCCAAGCTCCGCAGAAGCTTACATCGGAAAGTGGGTGCACTTTTCTGAAAATAAGCCTGTAAAATGTATTTTGCTAGCGCAATCAGCGTCCTCAAAAGAAGTGATGGAGTATCATAACCAGTATTCTGATATTCATGTTACGCTTTCTGGAAAGGATAGGATGTATGTAGGTGAAAATGTGAAGGAAACAATAAAGAATTTTGATTCGGTGGAAGACTACGGATTAGTAAAAGTGAGAAAAAGCAAAAAATATTTGATACGATCCGGAAGCTTTATGTTGATTAAACCAGGCGTTCTTCATGTGAATCTATTAGAGTCAGGTGCTATTAAGGTTGTTTTTAAACTAAAAAAAAAGAATGACTAAAGTAGTTGCCTGTATTGTTGCGCGGACAGTCTCCACCCGTTTGCCATTAAAAGTCTTACGCGATTTGGTTCCTGGTATGACAATGTTGGACTTCATAATTAAAAATATCCAGTTGAATGCTTCTGTAGATCAAATCTACCTATGTACTTCCACAGCCCCGCAGGATGACATATTAGTAGACATAGCCGAAAGGAATAACATAAAAATATATCGCGGTTCTGCTGAAGATGTAACAGAGCGATTACTTAGTGTCGCTCACCAAGAGCAAGCAGATATATTGGTTCGCATTACTGGAGATAATCCGTTTTCCTCTGTTGAATATATCACCTCACAGGTGGGTTTTTTACAAGAGCGGAATTTAGATTATGTCAGAATGGATAAACTACCCATTGGGGCAGGGTGCGAAGTTTTTACCACCAGGGCATTAGAAAAATGTGTGTCAGATATGGATCGATCTGTCAGCGAGTACTTAATGCTTTTCATGTTTCAACCGCAGAAGTTCAGGTGTGGAGTAATGCATATTGTTGGACAGGACTTTGGTAATTATTCCCTTACTGTGGATATGCCTGCTGATTTAGAGCGGACAAAGTCTATCCTATCGCACCTCAACTTTACAAATGACTTCAAAGGGATAAAATTGAAACATATTCTTAAGGTTATCAGTGAAAATACAGACTTACCAGCTATTAAATATGAACCGAGTGGGGATGTGAAACTACCTTATGGAAAGGTTATTCCATTTACTGCATTTAAAGCGGACATGAACGAACGTATCAACCTTTCATTTCATAAAGGAATAGATGAATAGTCACTATATTTTTACGGAAACGGCCTTTATTCATCAAGGTGATGCTAATTACCTGTATCAATTAATCGATAAGGTCGCCCAGAGTCCGGCCAATGGGATAAAGTTTCAGGTCTTAACTCAAGCGTCTGATTTTTTATCGTCATTCCACAAGGGTTTTGAAGAACTTTCCTCTTATTGCTTTTCTAAGGAAAAATGGAGGGAGATAATTGCCTATGCTGTGCAGAAAGAGTTAGACGTGGTAATGATGCCGCTCAATATTGACGCTCTTGATTTGTGCGCAGATTTTCCTATTAAGTGGTTAGAAATTCATTCAGTTAGCCAAAATGATTGGTTTTTAAAGCATGCGGTTAAGGAGACGGGAATAGATTTAATTATTACTTCCGGCGGTCGTTATGAAGAAGAAATAGAGTTGGATATTCAATTTTTTGATGACCAGGTTTCGGTCCTTATGGTTGGTTTTCAAGCCTTTCCAAGTAGATTAGAGGATGTGCGATTAGGTCAGATTTCCTATTGGAAAAGGAAGTATCCGGATATACAAATTGGATATGCAGATCACTCTGCCTACAATCATGAAAATGCAATTAAAAGTTTAGAGTATGCATATTTTCTTGGAGCTACGGTATTTGAAAAGCATGTGGCGTTAGAGCCAGGTGAAGAGCGGGTCGATTATTCAGCAGCTGTCTCAATAGAGGTTTTAGCTGAAATTGAAAAGCGATTAGAGTTTCTAGCTAAGAACGTTCTAACCAAGGGAGACACGCAAGAGGATATGACCGATACAGAGCTGGGATATCGCAAACGTCAACTAATTTGCGTGGCTGCACGAGATTTAGATGCAGGAACGGTGTTGACGGCGAATGATATTAAACTTAAAATGTATCATGACGTTTCCAAAACATTTGACTCTGCTGTAATGGTGGAAGGACAAAAATTGTCTCAATCAATTAAGGGTGATATGCCCTTTTTAAAGAATCATTTTTAGGATTACAGATATGAACATTCATTGGGAAAAACACCTCATTAAATCCAATACTTCAATAAAGGAAGCGTTAAGCAAATTAAATCAATTATCACTTGATGCGGTGCTCTTTGTTGTGGACAACAAAAACAAATTGGTTGGAAGTTTAACTGATGGAGATGTTCGTAGAGCACTAATTACTGGAGCTTCAATGGAGAGCCCTTTATTGAGCTTTATTAATAATAATCCTAAATCTATAGTAAAAAGCGACTATACGATAAACCAAATAGTTGATTACCGGAAAAAGAACTTACAACTTTTACCGGTAGTGAGTGAATCAGGGGTAATAGTCAATGTAATAAATTTTAGGCGGCAAGAATCGTATCTACCCATCGATGCTTTGATTATGGCTGGAGGAAAGGGGACGCGCCTTCGCCCATTAACTGAAGCAACGCCCAAGCCTCTGTTGAGAGTTGGTAATAAGCCAATAATCGAGCATAATTTGGACAGATTACACTTGTTCGGAATAGATGATGTTTGGATATCATTAAATTATCTAGGAAATCAGATAGAAGACTATCTAGGAAATGGTTTTAGCCGAGGACAATACATTAACTATGTCTGGGAGAATCGACCGCTTGGAACGCTTGGAGCAATCAAGTTGATTGATAATTTTAAGCACGATTATGTGCTAATTACTAACTCTGACTTATTAACTAAACTAAATTACGAAGACTTTTTTCTTGACTTTCTTGAAAAAGATGCAGATATGTCGGTTGTCACTATTCCATATAAAGTTAACATTCCCTATGCAGTTCTAGAAACTCAAAATAATTTTGTTTTATCCTTTCGGGAGAAACCGAATTATACTTATTATTCTAACGGCGGGATTTACCTAATTAAACGTGAGCTAATAAATTCGGTACCACTTAATCAGTTTTATAATACAACTGATTTGATGGAAAAGGTTATTGAGGAAAAAGGGAAACTAATCTCTTACCCAACTCATGATTATTGGCTAGATATTGGAAGGCATGATGATTATACAAAGGCATGTTCTGATATACAGAGCATTAGTTTTGATAACTAATCAATTAGTAGGGAATTGTTTTATTCTTCCAAATTAAAAATATTTTTAGGGAAGCTTAGGAAGGAGTCATTCAGATTTCTTGTTTTTAGTGGCTTATCTACGTTATTAATCTACCTACTTCAATTCTATCTTGGTAATATTTTACCCATGTCCTCTTTTGGGCAATTTAAATATGCCATGCTTGCGGTTTCACTTTCTGGTTTAATAACTTTGGGCTATAGAGATGAATATTTATTAAAGGCTTTACAGTCTAAAGGGAACATTCGAGAGTTGCATAAAAGGTACTTTGGTAATTTCTTTTACCTTGTATTAGTCCCATTATTTTTTACAGCGTTCTTGATAGGTTTATTCGGAAACTTATTTATAGCGTTAACTTTGGTTTATATATTGGCCGTTCAATATATATCATTTAGTGAAGTTTGGTATTTTCATACGAATATAAGGTCAAAAATAGCTTTACGTAAACTAATCAAGGATTTATCTATACTTATATCAATCTTCCTTTTATATACTGCGGGTGAATCTGATTTATTAGGGGTTCTATTTGTCTTTAGCTTATTTTCTGTGTTATTATTGATTTTTTTACAATGGGAAAATAAATTGCCTACACCTTCTTACAAATCCTTAATTATGGTGTCCGCGAAGGATGGATTGATAATACAATTTAATAACTATAGTAATCAGATTTTCATGTCTTTAGAAAGGATTGTCATAGCATTTTTTTGTCTCGATAGTGTTTTCGGAAGTTACAGTTATATTATGCTACCATTCAACGCGATATTAATTGTTGGTGGAATTATTGGAACCTATTTGTATAAAAATGTAGTTGAAGATAATGGATTGCTTACAAAGAAAAGAATACTTGAATTTCTTTTATACAGCTTTCTCTGCGCGATATTGGGTACTTTATTTTCATATATAGTTATAATGCAAAAGGGAGAGGAATTTTATGAAAGGGCTTTTTTATTGCTAAGTGCCCTAACCGTTTTCGCAAATTTATTTTTTTTATTGATAGGTCAAAGTTGGAGTCGACTAAAGCCTAGTTCAAATAGAAATGCTTTGTATTTAAACTTGCTATTAATATCAGTTACGTTTTGCTTCTCTTATATTTTTAATAATTTAATCTCGTATTTGATAATAGTTGCGCTTATCAGCCTGATAAGACTTTTGGTCTTACTTAAATTAGTTTTTCATGATATTTCAATTAGGACCGGTGTCACTGGATATCGGAGGTAGGTATACTACTGGAATTTGTAATGTTGTTAAAGAATTGGATATTCAGTTATCAGGGGCTTTATCGAATTATAAGCTTTTAGCTACTAATATTTCGACGCGTTTATTTTTTGATAATAGATCGGTTTATAGAATTGATTTACTTCTTAAATCACTTCCTGTTCTGGTATTTCTGTTGTTTATAAGATTGAGTAAATTTAATTTTTTATCTGGCTTTTATGGTAGGATAGGTGCGCTTAAATTGTTTTATTATTCTGCAGTACTCCTGTTGTTGAAGTCAAGGAAGGTATTGATTCATGGTATTTATTATTATTGGGTTTCTGAAATATTAAACTTTACGGATAAAAAGTTCCTTGTTGTTTTTCATGGTTACTTTGAAGGAAAGTTGGGTTTTGAATCTCAGTTAGATGATATTAGATTTAATTCAAATGTTAGGTTTAGTTTTCTTACAGATCGGATGAGAGACCAGTTTGTTAATAGAAATGAGTTTATAGATGGAGTTGTTATAAGTAATGGGGTTGATAAGGGATTTTGGAAACGTTGTGATGATTTAATGGAGTCTAGGAGTAGTATTAGGTTTATAACAGTAGCTTCTGTTCAAAGTAGAAAAGGTCAACTTTGGTTTTATGAAAATTGTTTAAAAGAATTAGAAATTGATTGGGAGTATATTATTGTAGGAGGATTGGCTCATGATAATTCAAGTGAGTACGATGGGTTTTTTGCAGATAGTAGAATCAAGTACTTAGGTTTAATTAGTGATAGATCCGCAATTCGTGAAGCCTATTGTAGTGCAGATATTTATGCCCATGTTAGCACAGCTGAAGGTCAAGCTTTAAGTGTTTTAGAGGCTTCTAGCCTTGGTTTACCAATTATAGTTAGGGATTTGATTATAGATACATTAGGCGATTTAGAGTGGTACAATATTTTAAATGTGCTTGACTCTTCTAATCCGAAATTAGAATTGACTAAAAGTAATGTTGACAGAATTGTTGAGCCCAAAGTTAGGGGTTGGGATGATGTTTCTTCTGAATATATAGCTCTTTTAAATCAATTGTAGAAAATGTTTTTTAGGTTGATTTATTGGCATTTATGCGGATTCAAATTATTCACAGGAGATAGGTTTAAAAAAACAAAAATTTATTTACACTTTCCATTTGATTGGAATGAAGATGATACAGTTTACGAAGTGTATAGGGACCTAAAGGAAGTTGGGACTGATCTTTTTATCTTATTGCCTTATTTTAAGTATGTAGATTTAAGTGGAAGGGAGTTTAGTTATGTTATCAGTGGGTTTTGGATTTATATGCTTTTACCTGTATTTATTCTAAAGGCATTATTCTCAGGGAAAATTATTGACGGGCCCTCTTTGCGATATAGAGGTTTTGTACTTTTCTGGCGTTGGTATTTAAAAAGGTTCACTCAACTAAAGGAAATACATCTTATTAATTCCTACAGTAAATTGCAAAGTGCCTTAATTTTAGTTTCAATTGAAAAGGATTTAGCTATAGTGGAGTACCAGCATGGACATATATATCCAAGTCATCCCGGTTATCAAAAAAGTGTATCGAATTTTTTAAACTACTCAAAAAGCGAATTAGTAGTATATTCTTATTTGTATGTACATTATTTGAAAAGTATGCCGAATTTTAGTGAGATTAATGTGGTTTATAAAAAGTATAACTTAAATTTATTTCATGCTGAAGTAAGTGGTGTTCGTTGTCGATATGTATTCATACTTCAGGATAAACCAACTTCTTTGAAATTATTGAGTGAATTCAGTTCTATTTTATCAATAAATGGCTACAATGTAGGATTGAAGTTTCATCCAAGGCATAGGTTTGATATTCCGGAGGATTTGCTGATGGTCGAAAGAGTTGAGGAAATCAAGGATTTGCGAACTTGTTTATCCAAGGAAGTGATTTTTGTAGGTGTATATAGTACAGTTCTTGTTGATTTGTTTCTTAATGGTTATAGGGTTTTGTTGAGCGCAGAGGATAAGAGGAGTCGTGAATTAATTGATTTTTTCATGTTTTCTGCCATGGACGGCTTGGAAATTGAGAAACTAGATAATTATTTAATTTATTCTTATAATGGATAGATTATATTTATTGGGTTACATTTCAATCTTATTCATTGGTGGCTATTTTGGATTCAGCTGGCCGGTCCTTTTATCACTCGGAGTCTATTTGTTTACAGTTACTAATTTTGCAGTACATCGGAATAGCTTTATCATCTTTACCACATTAGTTAATGTAGGTTTGTATAATGTTCTAATATTGCCTGGGGTAGGAAGTCTTATTCCTTTTTTATTTGTAATTCAAATTAGTACGCAGAAGCTCAAGTTAGTGCGTTTTTCAAATCATTTTATCTTACTAACGTTAATTTTTTTTCTAGAAATATCAAAATTAATCTTTGAGCTAAAATTTCGGTTTGCTTTGGAGCTAACTTTCTTCTATTTTTTTATTTTATTTCTTAGTGGAATTTTCGCAAGTACAAGTTATACTGTCATATCAAAAGCTTGGTTCTATGGAGTTTTAACGTCTTTCTTGTGGGGGTTGATCTATTCAACTGGAAGAGGTCAATATGTTGAGAATGAGGTGGTATACCGAATGGTAGGAGGAATAGGAGACCCAAATTATTTTGCCCGTTATGGCTTGTTTGGATTAGCCTTGTCAGTTACTAAGGTTAAAGAAATTAAAGTTAAATATTTACTGGAGTTAATTTTTTATACCATTGTTGTAATAAGTACTCTATCAAAGATGGCATTCATTATATATGTGATATTATTATTGTTATTGGTTTCTCGAAGATCGATGAAAATAACATTCAATGCTAAGATTGGCTTAATTTCAGGTATAGTAGTTGCAATGTTCGTTGCTAATTACCTTGGCTATCTTAATAATCTTTATGATCGTATTAGCATAGATTTTGGTAAAAGAGATTTAAATAGTATTTCTTCAAATCGATCAGATCTGATCATTAGTGGATTGAATAGTTGGTCTAGGCGAGACACGGATGCTTTACTATTAGGTGTGGGGTACAATGAGAATCGTTTACTAACGGAAAGCTTAGGCTCAGTTTCTAATGTGCTTCATAATCTTTATGCAGTGGTTTTAGTAGAGTCTGGAGCATTATTTTTTATTATCTACTTTATTTTTTGGATGAATATAGCCATTAGTTGGTCTTGGAATAGTATTGCTTTAATCTTGGTTTACTTCTTGACAAGCCTTGCCTTAGGTGGCTTTTTCTTTTGGGATTTATTGTTATTTTATGTTTTAATGTTGTTTAATGATAGATTTAAAATAGTGGATTGATAATGATTAGGATCTTTTTAAGTAATTTAAAATTTAATTATTTTCATATAAAGCATAGAGTTACTGGTTGGTTTAAAAATAATCATATTGGAAAAAATTGTCGTATTGAAGGCTCTGTTAAATTGTCAAATACAAAAGTGGGTCATTGTACTTATATTGGTGATTATTCATTAATTGACAGAGCTGTCATTGGTAATTATTGTTCTATAGCATCTTTTATATCAATTGGTGGTATGGATCATGATTACCGGAATTTTTCAACATCAACGCTTTTGTACAAACAGTCAAAAAAGAAGCTTACTATCATTGAAGATGATGTTTGGATTGGAACAAAAGTGACAGTTCGTGCTGGAGTTAAAATTGGCCGAGGTGCCGTTATTGGAAGTAATTCGGTCGTTTTAAAGGATGTAGATTCTTATTCAATCGTTGTTGGTGTGCCCGCTAAGCATATTAAGTATAGGTTTGACGATGCTGTTATAAGTAAGTTGTTAAAAACAAATGCTTTTGATTATCAGGTAAAAGAAACTATGGAAGTTTTAAATAATTTTAAATGAGTAAAGTAAGTATTATTACTTCTTTTTTTAATGGTTCAAAGTATTTTAACGAAACTTTTAGTTCAGTTGTAAACCAGAGCTTTAAATCTTTTGAGTGGATAATAGTCGATGATGGCTCTGATCCGGACGAAAAACTCTATTTAAAACATCTAGTTGAAAAAGACGAAAGAATAAGGTTATTTGAATTAGATCAAAATTCGGGAGCAGGTGCGGCAAGAAATTTAGGAATCCGAAATGCAGTTGGTCGATTTATCACTTTTATCGATTCAGACGATGTATGGGAATTGAATAGGATTGAAAAGCATCTTTCCTATATGGTGCATAATAATGCTGTCTTTTCACACAGTAGTTATGGGTATATTACTTCAGACGGAAGGATATTATCTAAGACCCTAATAGTTAGCTCAAAACCAGTTAATTATTATGGATTATTGAGAAGAACAGAAATAAGTTGTCTTACAGCCATATATGATGCGAAAGTTCTCGGAAAACAATATATGAGCTTGGATCGACGAAAGCAGGATTATGCTCTTTGGCTAAAAATATTAAGCCTTGGTTATACCTCCTTGCCATTTAAAGAAATAACTGCCTATTATAGGCAACATGAAGATTCTGCAACTTCAAAGAAATGGAAGTTGTTTTTTAAGCATTATGTGTTCCTACGGAAATCTCAAAATTTGTCTATAATCGAGTCGTCATATTTCACTTTCATTTGGGCTATTAATGGTGTATTTAGGTATTATATAAAATGATTTTTTTAACTGTAACCGCCCATCCAGACGATGAAGCTCTAGGTTTTGGCGGAAGTTCTTACATTCTTTCACAAGCCGGACATAAAGTCTATAACTTGATTTTATCAGGTGATGTAGATGCTCGCCGGCATCGACCTGATGTAGATGAGCTGAAGGCACATACGGCTCAAGCTCAAAAATACATGGGCGCCGAAGCGCCTATTTTGGGACCATTTCCTAATATCAAATTCAATACTATCCCCCATTTGGAATTGGTACAATTTATTGAAAAGGTGATCGAAGAAATTGAGCCCGATTTCGTTTTTACGCATCACCCCTATGATTTAAACAATGATCATTACCATACGAGCAAAGCCTGTCAGGCCGCGGCTCGATTGTACCAACGCAAACCGGTAAAGCCCATTCAAGGCCTGTATTTCATGGAAATTCCCTCTAGTACCGATTGGGCCTTCCCTGTTGATGGTCAAAATTTCCGCCCAGATACCTTTATAGAAATTGGGGAAGAAGGATTGCGGGCAAAGATGAAAGCCTTGTATTCCTATGAAGGCGTAATGCGCGATTATCCCCATCCGCGCAGTGATGAAGCGATTAGAGCATTGGCTTTAACACGAGGGGCCCAGGTAGGTAAAAACCTTTGTGAGGCATTCCAAACCGCTATGCATATCATTAATCCTTAGCGCGATGTACTCTTTGCTGAAAAGGTTCTTTGATATAGTATTTGCACTTTTCTTATTAATTGTCTTAGCGCCATTATTTGGACTTATAGCTCTAATTATTTTGGTGCAAGATGGTGGTCACCCGATTTTTTCTCATGACCGTATCGGTAAGGGCGGACAAGCTTTTCGCTTCTACAAATTTCGTAGCATGCCTCTAAAGACGCCTAATGTAGAATCCCATGAACGGCATAAACTTCGTATTACACCTTTTGGAAAATTCATTCGACGTACCAATTTAGATGAATTGCCGCAGTTTGTGAATGTGCTGAAAGGCGATATGTCCTTTATTGGCCCACGTCCTCCCATTCCCAGCCAGGAGAGCTTAATTGAAATGCGTAGAGTCAATGGGGCCATAAACTTAAGACCGGGACTTACCGGTTGGGCTCAGGTCAATTCCTACGACAATATGCCGCCAGAGCAAAAAGCAGCTTTCGATGGGGAATACGCCCAGCAAGTTTCCCTTCTGATGGATTTGAGAATATTAGGGAAGACCCTCGTTTATTTCACCAAAAAACCACCCGCTTACTAATGAAAATAGCATTTTGTACTTGTGTTCAAATCGGTTTGAGTTGTATCGAAGCGGTTTATGAGGTAGGGGGGCAATTTGATTTGTTCATCACGCTACACGACCATAAAGCGAAAAAGAAGTCAGGACGTATTTACTTGGACCGATTGGCAGAAGAGAAAAAGGTACCTTTAGTCAAAATCGATCACATCAATGACGCGGAGGCGATTGAAGCCTTGAAGCAATATCAAATCGATTGGCTTTTTATAATTGGTTGGTCGCAAATCGCTTCGAAGGAAGTTATTGAAACGCCCAAACAAGGGGCCATCGGTGCGCATCCGACTTTGTTGCCCCAAGGCCGAGGGCGAGCGGCGGTGCCCTGGGCTATTTTGAAAGGTTTAGATAAAACCGGAGTCAGCTTCTTTAAAATGGACGAAGGGGTTGATACAGGGGCACTATTAGGACAGTATGAAATACCACTGAGCCTCTCGGAAACGGCTACTAACCTCTACGAGAAAGTGAATGAAGCCCATGTTCATTTGATTCAAAATATTTGGCCAGATTTGGTGTCGGGGGAATTAAAAGCGGAGGTTCAAGATGAAAGTAGGGCCACTTATTGGGAGGGGCGAAAGCCTGAAGATGGAGAAATAAGGTATTCGATGACCCGCAGTGAAGTGGATCGTTTGGTGCGCGCTACCACGCGTCCTTACCCTGGCGCCTTTTTGCCCTTGGAAAATGGAGCGAAGAAGATAATTTGGCGAGGCACGCTCAGTGTAACCCAAGGGGCGGAAGTGCTGGAATTGGCAGATGGTCCTTATTTTATTTTAGAGTATTCCATTGATTGAGGAAAAGGTTACGTTCCATTGCTAGGGTTCCGGAGAGAGGTTTTAAAGTACTTTACTTAATTTCTCGTTTCTCATTTTTTTAACATCGTTCATTTATTAATATGAATATGAGCTTTTCTTTAAATTAATTAATTCAACACTTTTATAGAATATAGAACTCACATTATCTATGGATTGATATCCGAGTATATCGATAAATGAAATACTAATCATTCCAATATTGTAAATAAAAAAGTATGACAAACGGGAAAAACTCATTTTTAACATTTCTATATCATGAGGTCGTAGATAATCCCAGGGACTCAGGTTTCCAGAGGGAAAGCGCTCTGCCTTATAAACATAAGGTTAGTGAGTTTATTGAGAATATTGAAATCATAGTAAAACTGAGGAAGGACATCATAACAATTAATGAGATTGAGAAACATGATAGTGGGACCTTGCTAACTTTTGATGATGGAGGAAAGTCGGCTATGTTTATAGCGGAGTGTTTAGAAAAATATGGGGTTAAGGGGCATTTCTTCATAACCACAAGTTTAATTGGAGACAAATATTTTTTGAATGAGTCTGAGATAATTGATTTACACCAGCGAGGACATATAATAGGATCTCATTCTCACACCCATCCGAATGTTTTTAGGAGCCTATCTTACAGGGAAATGCAAGATGAGTGGAAGCAAAGTAGGCGAATTTTAGAGGAGATATTAAATGATTCCGTGAAATGTTGCTCCATACCAGGAGGTGACTCAAATTATAATTCCTACATGGCGGCGTATGATAATGGTTTTAGGTATGTGTTTGATTCAGAACCGTATTTAAAAACTAGAGATATAGGAGGGGCGCGAGTCTTTGGACGGTTCTACCCAAAAGCAGGTACAAGCTTGAAGGAAATCACTAAATTATGTGAGTTGAAAGGAATAAAAAGGGCCAGAATAAAAAGAAGATTTAAGAATATAGTGAAGTCAATTGTTTTTCCCGTTTACTCTAAAATTCATAATTCAAGAAGGCACAATGATTAATTCTCGTATTCTCGTTCTGACGGGTTCATCGTTACACAATTTAAATACCCTGGCAACCCTATTAAAAGGTCAGCATAATATAGTTGGTGCCGTTGTCGCGAACCAGAAAAATAATGGTATTAATTTTAAGTTTCTAAAGATAGCAATTAGGAAACAAGGGATATGGAAGGTTTTATTCCAGATCATGGAGAGGTTATTGTACACTCTACTGAATAGAAGAAGGGATAAAAGGGTATATCATAGCCTTTTCCATAAAGACTCCATAAATAAGGTTCTTGAAGAGTTTGAAGAAAATATTATGTATACGTCGTCCTATGATGATCCCAATGTTTTATCATGGATGAAAGACTTAAATCCAGATTTAATTATTATTCATACGCCTTATTGGGTATCGAAGAAGGTTAGAGATATTGTGGATGGCCGAGTAATTGGCGCACACCCCGGAATCACTCAATATTATCGAGGGGTGCATTCTTCATTTTGGGCAATTTATAAAGATGAAATAGATAAAATTGGGTACACAATTTTTTGGGTTGACTCAGGTGTTGATTCAGGTGATATTATTTACCAAGAGAAATTTCTGCCTAAACCAGAAGATACTTACATGAGCTTGAACTGGCGAGGTATGAAATACACAGCAGCAAGCTTGAATAAAATTTTAACTGAAACGGATGATATTGCCCAGTTACCTAGAATAAAGAATCCCAACTTAACGGATAATACTATTTTCTATCACCCAACTATATTTCAGTATATCAAGTATAGAATAGCAAATAAATATAGGTAGGGTGGTTCTGGTTAGTTTCAGCCGTCTTTTTTCTTTGTATTCAAGATAATAGACTTTAAGAGTTTAAAGGAATTTCAAAATTTAATCACTTTCAATTCCTTCGGACCCTTTTTGTCTCTTGGTCCTCTTCTCCATAATAAGCGGAGCCATAACCATAACCATAACCATAACCATAACCATAACCATAACCATAACCATAACCATAACCATAACCATAGACTTTGGAAATACTAAAGTCATTGATAACTAAAGCCACATCATTCACCGCCTTATTCTCATAACGGTCATTGATATAACCCAGAAGGTTTTTATCGGTATAGCCTTGCCGTACCACATAGAAACTGTAGTCAACCGTTTTCATTAATTCAAAGGTGTCGGCTACTAGACCCACGGGTGGGGTGTCGAATACAATATAATCGTATTGTTCACGCAGGGTTTGTGTCATTTGGGCAAAGCGCTCTCCTAAAATAAGCTCCGAGGGGTTGGGGGGAATAGGGCCTGCTGAGATGATATCCAAATAATCCAATCGGGTGGCTTGAATAGCCTCTTTTAATTCGGCCTGGCCACTTAAGACCGTACTGACCCCAACCGTATTGGAAAGCTCAAAGTCATTGTAAATTTTAGGTTTTCGTAAGTCCAATCCCACTAAAACCGTTTTTTTTCCACTGGCCGCCAAAATGGAAGCCATATTGATGCTGATGAAGGTTTTCCCTTCGCCCCCAATGGAGGAAGTAAATAATATGGTCTGAATGGCTTTTCCATTATGAGAACTGAGGAATCCTAAATTAGAGCGTAAGGCTCTAAAAGATTCGGCGATACCTGATTTAGGGAATTGGGCCACAATCAAATTGGAATCCCGATCACTATGCCCAATCATACCCACCACCGGTAAAGGGGATATTTTCTCTAAATCCTCTTTCGACCGTATTTTGGTATCGAAATAATTGCGACCTAGTACAAAGCCTGTAGGTAGTAAAATACCTAATAGAAGCGCTATAGCATAGTTCAATGCTCCTTTCGGTTTTAAGGGAATCTCATTAATATGAGCAGGGTCGATCACCTTAATATCTGGCGTGTTTCCGGCTAATAGAATAGCCGTTTCCGCTTGTTTCTCTTTGAGGAATAAGTATAGGTTTTCATTAAGCTGGGCTTGTCGTTTGATATTCACCAATTGCAATTCCGTGGCGGGTAAAGTACGAACCTGTTGATCCAATTGTATCAATTTTACTTCTTGATTGCGCAGGGAGAAGCTCAGACTTTGATCCAAACTTACTAAGTTTTCTACCAGGGCTTCCTTGGCCTTGACAAGCTGGGCGTCGATCGTACGCAAACGGGGATTATTTTCGGTTTGCGCCATGGAAAGACTGATACGCTCTGTTAGAAGTTCATTAATTCTTTCTACGCTAGTGCTAAGACCGCCAGATTCAATACCTACTGCTACAGGGGCTAGAAGCGGATTTTCCGCTTTCGGATTGGCTAATTCTTCCCGCAAGTATTGCAAGTAACGCTTCTGGGTTTTAAGAAGTCCGATTTCTTTTTCGAGTTCAAACAAATTTTCAATCAATTGGGCGCCTTGTTCACTGAGATTCACCGCCTGATTCTGGGATTGGAAAGCTTGCATACTCAGTTCCACCCGTCGTAAGGAATCTTCAATACCTTTTAACTCGGTACTGATGAATTCCAAAGCGCCTGCCGAATTCGAGTTTTTTGACTCTAAATTAAGAGCAAGATATTCCTGAATCAGCGTATTTAAATACAGACTGGCTTTTTCAGGTACGGCCGACTCCATACTTAGCGTAATACCTGAACTCCCTTCTGAGCTTGGATTTATTTTCAACCCCTCATTATACTCTTTCACTAGGCTTTTCATATCCCTAAGGGTTAAGCTGTATTCTAAATGCTCTTCTTCCTTCTTGTATAATGCGCTCTTTTTGAACTCATCTGATTTAATAATGGAAAAGGAGCAGAATTCATTTTCAAAACTTTCATTCCAAGAAAGCTGAACTTCTGAAATTTGCAAATCACCTAAGTCTAATTCTAAATCCTGACCTTCTACCTCATCTTGATATAGAATGAGCTTTGTTTCTTTTTTTGTGAGGTCTGGGAGGCTAATCGCAAATTGGTCTTCCTTAGCTGAATACAATATCTTGTAATCACCGGTCAACTGAGGATGATTTTCCTTAAAGGTCAGTTGGAATCCAGGGTCAGGAAAAACTTCGCCCGAACGCACTCGCCCTGCATTAAAATAACTCACTTGAAAGTTCAACTGTTTTAAAGTTCTTTCGGTCAGGGTCCGTGATTTTAATATGATGACCTCATTCTCAAATTCTAATTTTGGATTGGACATACCTGCAAAGTCCAACATGCTTTCCAGTCCACCGAAATTGTCGTCTTGGCTTTTTACCATCACCACTGATTCGACTTTGTAGATGCGATCGCTGTAGCGGTTCACTAAAAAAGCTATACCTAAAGCTACCACTACCGAGGCGAGAATAAGCGGCCAGGCACTTAAAATTTGGAATAAGAGCGCTTTAAGGTCTATAGTTTCCTCTTCTTGAGGACGTAAATTAGGATTCGATTCCATTAGTTACTCAAGGAATTAATAGCGATAATTAAGGTAATGGTGGAGGCTAAAACCGATAATATTTGGGAAAAGGTTTGAAAACCAGTAGTACCAATCCCGTAAGATTTTTGCACTAAGGGTTGTACGTTGATGACATCATTGGGTTGGATAAAGTAACCGGGTTCGTTGATGACATTCGCATCGGTGAGGTCTAGGTAAAAGGTTTCCACATCGCCTTGGGGCTTTTGGCGAACAATCATCACTTGCTTCCGGTCCCCTACAATGGAGATGTCACCGGCCTGTGCCAAAGCTTCAAAGATGTTTACCTGGTTCTGGTAGATGACATACTTCCCGGGTCGGTTCGCCTCACCAACCACGGAAAAGCGTATACCCGCTAATTGCACCGTCACATTGAGGGCTTCCTCTGTGAAGTATTTTTTTAATTCTGTTTCGACCATAATCTGAACTTCCTCAATGGTCTTATCGGCCACCGCCAATTCTCCTACTACGGGCATGGTGATTTTTCCTTCTAAATCAATAGAGTAACCTTGAAGGTAGAAAAGGATGTCGCCTGCCATTAATTGCGTTGTTCCAGATTGATTAGCAATGTTAAACATCTGACTAGTCTCCAAATCGAAGGAACGTACGGTAATGCTTAAGATGTCATTGGGCTGTACCTTATAGGCCGAGCGCTGTAGCTTGTAATCGGCTTTGTTTTCTTTATTTTCTTGGAGGTAGGTTAATCGCTTCTTGGGCACACAGCTCGCAAAAAAGGATAGGGCGAAGAGCAATAGAAGGAATCGCTTCATTTAAGGTCGATTAAGTTTAGTTGGCAAATATAGGGTTAGGACACGAAGAACGCTAATTTTAGGACGCGAAGAAAGGAAGGGGACGCGAAGAAGGGAAGGGGAAACGCTAAGAAGGGAAGGGGAGTACGCTAAGAACACTAAGAAAACGCGAAGCACACAAAAGGGATATTGAGGGCAGGAAGTGGATGGGGAGAGTGGAAAGGTAAGTGTTTGCTACTAGTTTAGCTTCGTGTTCTTAGCGTCCCCTTGGAGTTCTTAGCGCCATGATTGAAGAGATTGCGAAAGAATTAGTGGATGCTTGTTTCAAGATTCACAAGGAAATAGGTCCGGGGCTTTATGAGAAAGTGTATGAGGAGATTTTATGTGCGGAACTAAACAAGCGAGGCATTAATTACGAGCGGCAAAAACGTTTGAAACTGCAGTGGGAGGGAATTACTATTGAAAAGGCTTACATAGCTGATCTTATTGTAGAAGAGAAAATACTGGTTGAGCTAAAGTCAACAAAGTACAGCGGACCTTTGCACTTTAAGCAAGTACTTACCTACCTTAAAATCGCTGACCTTGAATTAGGATTTGTCGTGAACTTTAATGTGGCACTTTTTAAGGATGGTATCCGGAGGATAATTTACACGAAGGACACAAAGAGGGGACGCGAAGAACAGTAAGAGTGAACACAAAGAACACGAAGAGGGGACGCAAAGAACACCAAGAGGATAAACGCTGAGAGCATGAAGGATCCGCGGAGAACATGAAGGGTATAAAAACAAAGAACGCCAAGGTCTCCCTTAGCCCTTAGCGTTCTTCGCGTTTCTTTAGCGCTCTTTGCGTCCTACTTAGCGTTCTTCGCGTTCCCTTAATGTTCTTCGCGTTTTAAAGTCTTATCATGCCTGCAGCAACTGTTTCATTGGTACTCTCGTCGACTAAGATAATCGACCCCGTATTCCGATTATCATTATAAGCATCCACGAACAGCGGCTTGGTCACCCGCATTTTAACTCGCACGATATCGTTCATCCCAATTTCCTTATCGTCTTCAATGCGGTGGAGGGTGTTGATGTTTACCTTATAGAGGACCTCTTTGATCATACAACGGGCCTCATTGGTGGTGTGGCGGAGGGTGTACTTCGCGCGGGGCTGGGCTGACTTATTGTTAAGCCAGCAGAGCATCACGTCGAGGTCTTGGAGGACTTCGGGTTGATTGTTGGGGCGAACAATCATGTCGCCGCGGGAGATGTCGATATCGTCTTCGAGGGTGATGGTCACCGACATGGGAGCAAAGGCTTCCGATAAGGATTCGGTATAGCTATCAATACTCTTGATTTTGGAGGTGAAACCACTGGGTAATACGGTTACCTTGTCGCCTGGTTTGTACACCCCACCGGCAATACGACCGGCATAACCGCGGTAGTCGTGGTATTTATCGCTCTTAGGGCGAATTACCGTTTGCACCGGGAAACGGGCGTTCACATGATCCTGATCGCTATCAATGTGAATGGTTTCCAAAGTATGTAAGAGGGTCTCGCCATTATACCAAGGGGTATTCTCGGAGCGGTTTACCACATTATCGCCGTGTAAGGCGGAGATGGGCACAAAGCGAATGTCGCTCACATTTAATTTAGCGGCGAAGGCCTTGTACTGCTCCACGATTTCTTCGAAACGCTGCTCGCTGTAATCGACCAAGTCCATTTTATTGATACAAACCACCAAGTGGGGGATTTGTAACAAACTGGCGATGAAAGAGTGGCGGCAGGTTTGTTCGACTACCCCATTGCGGGCATCGACTAAAATGAGAGCCAAGTTGGCGGTACTAGCACCCGTCACCATGTTTCGGGTGTACTGGATATGTCCGGGGGTATCGGCAATAATGAATTTACGCTTGGGGGTAGCGAAGTAGCGGTAAGCTACGTCGATGGTGATGCCCTGTTCGCGCTCGTCGCGCAAACCGTCGGTGAGCAGGGCTAAATCCACATGATCCACGCCCCGTTTTTTGGAACTGCTTTCTACCGCGTCCAACTGATCCTCGAAAATGGATTTCGAATCGTAAAGGAGGCGGCCAATTAAAGTACTTTTTCCGTCGTCTACGCTACCAGCAGTGGTAAAGCGTAATAATTGCATATCTAAATAAGAATCGCTCATGGTAAATTCGGTTTGGTTTTAGAAATAGCCTTGTTTCTTACGGTCTTCCATGGCGGTTTCGCCACGTTTATCATCGGCACGATTGCCGCGCTCAGTTTGGCGGGCCGAAGCTACTTCTTGCACAATTTTCTCTAAGGTATCGGCATCCGATTCAATGCCCCCGGTGATGGTAATATCGCCTAGGGTACGGAAGCGCACCTGCTTGGTTTCTATCTTTTCGTGCTCTTCAACGGTGATGAATTCCGAAACCGGTAACCAGGCATTGTTACGCCAGACTACCTGACGTTCATGAGCGATATAAAGACTTGGAATCGCAATATTTTCATGTAAAATATACTGCCAGACGTCCATCTCGGTCCAGTTGGAAATGGGGAATACTCGGAAATGCTCGCCCATATTCTTTTTACCATTAAAGAGGTTCCAAAGCTCGGGGCGTTGGTGTTTGGGGTCCCACTGACCAAAATCGTCACGGTGGGAGAAGAAACGTTCCTTAGCGCGGGCTTTTTCCTCATCACGACGGGCGCCACCCATAGCGGCATCAATATTATTGGCCTCAATCGCATCGAGGAGGGTGGTGGTTTGCAAGGCATTACGAGAGGCATTTTTACCGGTCTCTTCTTGCACCGCTCCGGTATCTATGGATTCTTGCACTGACCCCACAATTAGTTCGCAGCCCAATTCTTTGATTAAATTATCGCGAAACTCGATGGTTTCCGGGAAATTGTGACCGGTATCAATATGCATCAAAGGGAATGGAATTTTCCCAGGGTAAAAGGCTTTCTTCGCTAAGTGGGTTAAGACGATGGAGTCTTTACCGCCCGAGAATAATATCGCGGGGTTCTCGAACTGAGCGAAAACTTCACGCATAACGTAAATCGCCTCGGATTCGAGTTCTTTAAGATGGGTTAATGTATAGCGCATGGGCTGGTTTTCATTTGAAGCGATAAAGTTAGGGGAAAGGGCTGAATGGGGAAAATTTTTCGATGGAATGAAGGGATTTTGGGTTGAAATTGTTTCAAATTGCTTAAACGCCCGCTCGCAAGCTCGCTAGAGGCGCAAAGGTGGGGAGGTCGCAGAGGAGCGCTGGAGGAGAGACGTTGCGCAAAAAGCCTCACACGGCGCATACGAACGTAAAACGTTCCAGGAGCGAGCGCGGCGGTTGAGTTACTTTGGAGAGACTTTTTCTTAAGAGCCTCACACGAAGCACACGAAGCACACTAAGAAGAAGCGGCGTTGGAGAGACGATGCGTGTATAGCCTCACACGAACCCGCCTGCCGGCAGGCAGGGCACACTAAGGACACGAAGAAGGAGTGAATTTGAAGAGACTCTGTGAAAAAGGGTCATACCGCGCAATTCTGAAAAGACTCTGCCCTAAACATCTCACACAATCACACATTTAAATTGAATAAAACTGTAGGGGAAAATATTCCATGTAAACAAGGTTGGTAGCATGCACCTTAGTCTCAGATCAATGTTAACGGGTAAGGGGATCGGCATGCCTTTGGATTCGTAGGCTGCCAGCTTGAGAGCGACCGGGAAAAAACGCTGTTTGAGTGAGCTTGCCCCGTGCGCAGTCACGGGGGAACGAACGAGTTCGTTTTTTCCAAGCGAACAAGCGCCTGAAGCCAAGAGAGAAAGGCCAGCCTTGATTTTTTTTGTAAATTTTTTGATCAAGCAACCGAAGAGCGCAGCGATGAGCTCACAAACACCTTTAAAAAATTAAATGTCGTTAGTAAAAAAAGTGGTAAAAAGGTTAAGGATCTGAATCTTTGAACAACGAATCATTTTCACAGAAATGAAAAATTAAAAAAGGACCCTCTGTCTAAGAGAAAAGGCTTGGTCCTGCCCAAGGACAAAACCCCTAATTCCCTTACATTTGCTCCTACCCATAAACAAACCTTAATGAAAGACTCCTATTTTGCCCATGAAACGGCGGTAATTGATGCGGGCGCGCAGATTGGTAAAGGCACTAAGATTTGGCATTTCTCGCATGTGATGGCGGGGGCGGTGCTGGGGGAACACTGTAATTTGGGACAGAATGTGGTGGTATCGCCGGAGGTGGTGCTGGGCCGCAATGTGAAGGTGCAGAATAATGTATCCATTTATACGGGGGTGATCTGCGAGGACGATGTGTTCTTGGGTCCCTCGATGGTGTTTACCAATGTGACCAATCCCCGTTCGGCGGTGAATCGCCGGGGGCAGTATGAAAAGACGACCGTTGGGAAAGGGGCGAGTATCGGGGCCAATGCGACCATTGTTTGTGGTCACGATATTGGTGAGTATGCCTTTATTGGCGCGGGGGCGGTGGTAACCAAGACCGTGAAGCCTTATGCCTTGATGGTGGGGAATCCGGCGCGGCAGATTGGTTGGATGAGTGCCTATGGGCATCGGCTGTTGTTTGAAGATGGGAAGGCGGTTTGTCCGGAGAGTGGGGAGGAGTATTTTTTGGATGGAGATGAGGTGAGGAGGTCGTAAAACGACCCAAGGAGGATGAGGAGCGCAGGAGCGCAGGAGCTCAGGAGCTCAGAACGTAAAACGTTCCAAGGAAGCACAGGAGAAGAGGAGAAGAGGAGAAGAGGAGAAGAGATGATGAGAAGCATTGCTTGCCGAAGCTTTACTTGTCCCGTTTTACGGGAGCGAAGGCAGGATTGCTTAAACGCAAAGAAGCAAAGGGAAGCAAAGAAAAAAAGAAGAGAAGACAGAGATAGTAGATAATGAGTGATCAGAAAATAAAATTTGCGGTAATCGGTTGTGGCCATATTGGGAAGCGGCATGCGGAGATGATTTGGAATAATCCGGAGGGGGAATTGGTGGCGCTGTGTGATGTGCGCGAAGCACGCGAATTGGGATTGGACGCTAAGTACGCGGAGGTTCCGACTTACAAGAGTTTGGAGGAATTGCTGGCTAAGCATTCGGATTTGGATGTGGTGAATATTGCGACTCCGAATGGTTTGCATGCGGAGCAGGCTTTGGCGGTCTTGAATGCGGGTTATCACGTAGTGGTAGAGAAGCCTTTAGGGCTGCAGAAAGCGGCGGTGGAGAAGATTATCTTCACGGCCTTGCATAAGAATCGCCATGTATTTGCGGTGATGCAGAACCGTTATTCACCGCCTTCGGTATGGATTAAGGAAATGGTGGACAGTGGTCGCTTGGGACGCATTAATATGGTGCAGATCAATTGCTATTGGAACCGCGACGACCGGTACTATAAGAAGGGTAATTGGCATGGGCATAAGGAATTGGACGGCGGAACGCTCTTTACCCAGTTTTCGCACTTTATTGACATTATGTATTGGCTCTTTGGGGATATCCAGAATATTAAAGGGCGCTTGACGGATTTTAATCACCAGGAACTGACCGACTTTGAAGATTCGGGGGTGGTGAGCTTTGATTTTAGCGATGGTGGCATGGGGGTACTGAATTTTTCTACTTCCTGCTGGGATAAAAACTTTGAGAGCTCGATTACGATTTTGGCTGAGAATGGTACCATTAAAATCGGGGGTCAGTATATGAATGAGGTGGAATACTGCCACGTGAAGGACTATGAAATGCCGGTCTTGGCGGAGGCGAATCCGCCGAATGATTACGGGCCCTACAAGGGTTCGGCGGCGAATCATGTGTATTTGATTGGCAATGTGATTGATGTTTTGAAGGGGAGAGATACGATTACGACGAATGCGCTGGAGGGGATGAAGGTTGTGGAGATTATTGAGAGGATATATCAAGCTTGTGAGGCTTGACATTGCTGGGATGCTGGGACGCCCCTATTCGGGGCGAGCAGGGATTTGGCTTGAGCCAAGCGGGGTGACAGGAGGATGAGATGAGAGGATGAGGAGAAGAGAGGAGGAGAAGAGAGGAGGAGAAGCCTTGCTTGCCGAAGCTTTGCTTGTCCCGTTTTACGGGAGCGAAGGCAAGAAGAGGAGATGATAAAGCCCTTCGACAAGCTCAGGGTGACAATAATCTATCTAGAAGAACCGAAATAACTATCAAGCTTTGCTTGCCGAAGCTTCAGCGAAGGCAAGAAGCATACATTAGACAAAAAAAAATGCAAAACTGGGAAGCTTATAGCACACTATTCATTATCGCGGCGACGGTGGCGGTGCTGATTAGTGATCGGTTTAAGACTTCGCGGGTGTTTTTGTTTTCCTCGGCGGCCTTGATATTGGTAGGGGCGAGTCGGGTGGAGTCATTTATTGGGGGCTTGAGCAATCAGTCGATTGTGACCATTTTCGTGTTGGTATTGATTACCGCAGGGATTAATGAGAGCTTTGATTTGGTGGGCTTTTTTGGGCGTCTGTTTAAAGGTGCTAAAGGTCCGCGGGGTTTTATCTTGCGCATGAGTGGGGCGGTGAGTGGCTTGTCGGCCTTTATGAATAATACCCCCGTGGTGGCGGTAATGATGCCTTTTGTTTACCAATGGGGTAAGGATAAAAAGGTGAGTCCCTCCATTCTATTAATGCCCCTTTCCTTCGCCGCGGTGATGGGTGGGGTGATTACCCTGATTGGTACTTCGACCAATTTAGTGCTGAACGGCCTGATTGAATCAGCCGGACTCATACCCCTCGGCTTTTTCGATTTTACCCTACCCGGTACTCTCATCACCCTAGTGGGGATAGGCTTAATGCTTTTATTGGCCCCCCTGCTCTTAAAGGGCAAGGAAGATTTGATGTCGGAGATTGAGGGTCAGGAGCGCGAGTACTTAATCGAGATGCGGGTCCTGCCCGATGCGGATTTAATTGGTAAATCGGTGGAGGAGGCGGAATTACGGAATTTGGAAGGCTTTTATTTATCCGAAATCATTCGCGGGGATGAGGTAATTGCTCCGGTTAGACGGCGGGAGGTCTTGCAGGCCAAAGATGTTTTGCTCTTTGCGGGGGATACTTCCATGGTAACCGGTTTGGAAAAACGCTTTCCCGGCTTGGAGCTATCCAAGACCTTGGAATTTGATTTAAAAGAAGATACGCAGGTTATTGAGGCGATTGTGAGTCAGAATTCCCAACTCGACCGCCAAACTGCCAAGGCCTATAATTTTCGTCAGCGGATGGACGCCGCCATTATTGGCATCCACCGCAAGGGGGAGAAGTTATCGGGAAAGATTGGTAAGATTCCCCTGCGGGTAGGAGACGTGCTTTTAATCGTGGCCGGCAAGAACTTCCAAAAGCGCAATGCCCAGTTCGATGACCTGATCGTTTTGCAGACTTTTGAGAGTTTTACGGAAATGCCCGCCACTAAGAAGTATATTTTCTGGGGAGCGACGGCGCTTGCGATTGCCGGATCGATCTTCGGCTGGTGGACTTTCTTCGAAGCTTTATTGGGCATATTAGTGGCCCAGGTGGCCCTGAAAATGGTATACAGCAATTTGGTGAAGAAGAGTCTGAGTTTGGATTTATTGGTGGTCTTGCTCTCCTCCCTCGTACTGGGGGAAGCGCTGATTAATTCAGGGGCCGCGCAAATACTGACCGATTCCCTCTTTGCCAATGCCGCCAATTGGCAACCCCTTAGTATTATCATAAGTCTCTTTGTGGCCGCCTGGCTGCTGACCTCCTTCGTAACCAATGTGGCGGCGGTATCGATCATTTTCCCCATTGCCTATAGCTTGGCGCAGGCCAGCGGTATTTCCTATGAAGCCGTATTCCTTACCACCGCCTTTGGGGCCAGTTGTAGCTTTATGACCCCCTATGCCTATCAGACCAATTTGATGGTTTTGGAATTGGGGCAGTATAAGTTTATGGATTATTTCAAGCTCGGTTTGGTGCTGAGCCTGGTCTACGGTGCCATTTTCATTAGCTATATCCACTTCATGTATTTGTAAAGAATTTACCATGGCGCAAGAGAAATTACATATCATTCCCCATAAGCACGCTATAGCTGCGGCTGACCGCGCTCGACTTATGGGTCACCCTGGCCTCGTAATCTGGTTCATTGGTCTCTCTGGATCAGGTAAATCCACCCTCGCTTCCGAACTCGAGCGCCAGCTCTACCAGCGCGGTATGCACACCTATATTCTCGACGGTGATAATATTCGCAGTGGCCTCAATTCCGACCTCGATTTTTCCGATGCCGCCCGCAAGGAAAACCTACGCCGAATTGGTGAAGTGGCCAAGTTGATGGTAGACGCCGGCATCATTACCCTCACCGCTTTCATCACTCCCTTTGAAGAAGAACGAACCCGAGTGAAGAACTTGATTGGCCCCGAAAACTTCATCGAGGTCTATGTAAACTGTCCCATCGAGGAATGCGAAAAACGCGATGTGAAAGGCCTTTATGCCAAAGCCCGCCGGGGGGAGATTTCGAATTTCACGGGGATTAGCTCGCCTTTTGAGGAGCCACAGCAACCTGATGTGAAGGTGCCCACGCACCAAGTGTCTCTTGAAGAGGGAGTGGGGATGGTGATGGAGGTTCTGGAGAGAAGGATAGCTAAGGCTTAGGCACCGCGGGGTTTGCTCCTTGCAGTCGCAGCAGGGTTTCGCCTTGGGGCGATCAGGGTTTGCTCCTTGCAGTCGCAGCGGGGTTTCGCCTTGGGGCGAGCAGGGTTTACTCCTTGCAGTCGCAGCAGGGTTTCGCCTTGGGGCGAGCAGGGTTTTCTCACTGCGTTCGAAGCAGGGACTGAACTTTATTTCTTTTTTTGATTTGGTCTTCGGATTAGTGATTATTCTGGTACTAAAAATCTCTTTGCCCTATGGCCGGGCGGGCCTTGTTACTTTTACAAACGAGTTTAAAATTTTAAAAGGAGTTTGTGAACTCATCGCTTCGCTCTTCGGTTGCTTGACCAACCGAACGACCAAAGGGAGTGAGTTCATGAGTTCCATTGAAAATTAACATGCCTCGAATAAAAGTAACCAAAAGTCAAGGCTTGCCTTTCTCCCTCAAATTTTACGCTTTATCGCTGGAAAGAAACGAACTCGGCCTGGTAAACCAGGGCCTCAAACAGCGTTTCTTTCTTAATCGCTCCCAAGCTTAAATTTTACGGGTCAAAAGGCTATGCCGGTCCCGCCTTCAATGTTGATACTAGTACAGCGGAAGATCTTTCGCGCAAACTAGTTGGGTAGCATTAATTTTGGTTACAGATGGAAGTTTGCGGGTGACAGGGGCCCAGGCGCAGCCTTAGGTGGCCGCCGGAATGAGGATTGCACTGTATTAATGTGATCAAACGAAGAAGGTGGAACTCAATTTATAAACAAGCGAAATTGGTGGTCCACGGTGCCGACCAAAGGGAGGCAAAGGCCTTGGCTGGGCTTGATTTTTTTTGGAGCTTTTTTTTATCAAGAAAAAAAAGCGGGAAAATGGCCGGCCCGGCCTAAGGGCAATAAAGAGTTAAGATAAAACTTGGTATTACTAATCCGTAGACCAATCAAAATAATAAGCTGTAAGCAGAACGCTCGCTGCAGGCGAAACCCCGCCTCCGCTCCAAGCGGAGAGCCCTGCCGCCTGGTAAACCAGCTTAGGTGGACATCGGTAAAATCCCAAATCTTTGTAATTCGTCCGACCAATACAATTGTCCATTATCTTAGCCCTTCCAAACTAAAACCCCTATGTCTCAATCTGATGTATTGCTTGTAATTCCCGATGCGCATTTGCGCAAGACCTTTGATTTGTATAATTTCTTGCGGAGTCGGTATCAGGCGATATTGTTGTCGGAGTTTGATAATGGTCGTCTGTCCTTGGTGTATGGGAAGAAGGTTCATCGGATTAATCATGCGAATCCGGAGGTGTTTATGGAGACCATGGATGCCTTGGCGGAAAAGTTTAAGGCCTATCGACTGGTGTATATGCCGGTGACGGAGGTGGGGATTAGTTTGTTTTTGAATTATAAGGATCGTACTCAGCATAAGCACTGGCATTATACCTTGCCACATCGAGCGAATTTTGAATTGGCGCGGGATAAGTATGCCCTCAATAAGTTTTTATTGCAAAAAGGATTAGCGGCTCCGCGGATTTATGAGGAAGTAGATTTTCCGGATCTTAAGGCCAATTTTCGTCCGGTGGTGGTAAAACGTCGCCACGGCGGCGGTGCCGTAGGGCAGTTTTATGTGAATGAGCCCGCCGATTTGGAGCGCCTGGAAAACTTTGAGTGGAGCGATCACGTGGTGCAAGAAAAGCTCACCGGCTCACCGGTGAAAGGAGAGTTCTATTTTATGTCAGGCGGAAAAGTAATCTCCCACTACGGACATCAACGCATCCGCACCTCTCCACCCAGCGGGGGCGTCACCGTCTTTTCGGTGGCCCGGGTAGAACCGGAAATGGAAGCCTTGGGTGAGCAAGTATTAGCGGCCTTGGAATGGGAAGGTATCGCCATGATTGAATTTATGTGTGATGACGAGATGAATCCCAAGGTGATTGAAATCAATCCCCGGGTTTGGGGCTCCATTATGCTTTCCGACTATATCGGCACCCAATTAATGGATAATTACATCCGCGTGGCCCTGGGTGAGAAACCGGTTAAAACTACCGTGGAAGGCGGTAAATACATCCGTTGGTTTTTACCCATGGATCTTGCGAATATACGCCATGCCGTGGGCAGAACGAGAGCCTTTTGGAATTTCAAGAATACTATTTTCGAGGCATGGAGTTACGCTTCGCTTGGTAGTGCTACCGCATGGTTTTTTTATTATGCTTTTAATTTAGGACGGTTTAAAAGGGTTTTTAAAAAGATCTTTTAGTCCCAAGACGGGACAGGGCCTTTTTTTTATTTTTTCTTTGGATAGGTCTTCGGATAAGTTATTATCCTTATGTGATAGATTTTTTTGCCCTATGGCCGGGCGGGCCTTGTTACTTTTGCTTGACCAAAAGTAACCAAAAGTCAAGGCTTGCCTTTCTCCCTCAAATTTTACGCTTTCTCGCTGGAAAGAAACGAACTCGGCCTGGTAAACCAGGGCCTCAAACAGCGTTTCTTTCTTAAACGCTCCCTAGCTTAAATTTTACGGGTCGAAAGGCTATGCCGGTCCCGCCTTCGATGATGTTTCTAGTACAGTCGAAATCTTTCATGCAAATTAGTTTGGTAACAACAATTTTGTTTTTAGATGGATGCTTGCGGGTGACAGGGGCCCAGGCGCAGCCTTAGGTGGCCGCCGGAATGAGGATTGCACTATGGTGATATAATCAAACGAAGAAGGCGGAACTCATTTTATAAATAAGCGAAATTGGTGGTCCACGGTGCCGACCAAAGGGAGGCAAAGGCCTTGGCTGGGCTTGATTTTTTTTGAAGCTTTTTTTTATCAAGAAAAAAAAGCGGGAAAATGGCCTGCCCGGCCTAAGGGCACAAAAGAATCAAGATAAATCTTAGAACTACTAATCCGAAGGCCGGATCAAAGCGGGAAAAAAGAAAAAAGATTTTCACCCTTTTTTAAAAAGGGTAAAAAATAAAATTTAAATAAAGCCCCAAAAATTTCGTTTAATAATTCCCTCATCCCCTATAATAATGCTGGCTTTTTATATTTTAGCCATTCTTAGAAATTTGCCTCAATTGAGGGAGCGTCTATGAAAAGACTTACACTACTTGTGTTTTTAATGAGCCTCGGATCTTTATCGGCTCAGAATTTAGTTCGTAATCCAAGCTTTGAGAATCAAGGGGACTGTCCTATTGATACTAGTCAGGGTTTTAACAGCTATGTAGCCCCTTGGGATTATTATGCTGGGAGTCCGGATTACTACCACCCCTGTGCATTCCCGGGCAGTGACTCGGCTACCAATAATAGTTTAGCCTTCGACGGTGAAGGATTTGCCGGGATCCGCGTCTTTGGCCGCAATATCACCGGTTTGGTATTTTACCGTGAATATTTACATGGGGAACTGATGCGTCCTTTGGATTCTGGGAAATATTACCGTGCGACATTCTACGTACGTCCCCGTAATAACAATCAGACCCGTGAGGCCTATGGCATCAATAATATTGGGATGTTGTTTACCGATACGGTGATTGACAGTATTAATCCCGATCGCGTGATTTATGCCGATCCACAGGTAGTGGCGACCAATCCGGTTACTCAGGTAAACTATTGGACCCCCATTTGCGGCATCTTCAAGGCCCAGGGTGGGGAGAAGTACATTACCATTGGTAATTTCCGCAATGACTTTGAAACTACGGCCGTTCCTTTAGAGAATGCAATGAATCCCGAAGAAGCCTATATCATGGTGGATTTCGTGGAAGTGGTAGAGAATGATTTCCCGCAATTGCCTAAGGATACCATTATTTGTCAGGAGGGACGCATTGATTTACGCATCAAAGCCCCCGGAATAAACGTACTTTGGAGCGATGGCAGCACCGATCCTAATTTCATTATTACGGCGCCCGGAACTTACAGTGCTCGTATTAGCAATGGTCTTTGTACCTATACCGACAGCATTTTGGTAGAGCTGGTAAACTGCGAAGAATGCGTGGTGTATGCCCCCGATGCTTTTACCCCCAATGGCGACAACCGCAATGATGTTTTCAGCATATTACCCGTTTGTGGGGTAGATGGATATTTAGAGCATTACGATCTCCGCATTTTCGATAAATGGGGCCGCAAGGTCTTCGAAACCCTGAGTCCGGAGGTAGGCTGGGACGGCACCAATGCCGAACACAGCGGGGTTTATACCTATACCTTAGAGTATCGCTTCTCGAGCGAGCGGGAGACCAAGACGCGTATTAAGCGTGGTTTTGTGACGGTTTTGCGTTAGGATAGCCTTAAAATAAGTGCCTGTCTCTTATTCACTTAGAAATTTTCTTAAGTAACCTATAATTAAGGACTTTGAGTCTCGATTTATAGCGCTTAACCCCTGATTCTCTGTCACTTAAACGTTTAAAATTCCTTTTTTGCCAATAAATTTTCTAGGTTTGGGTAAATCAAAACCTTAACCAGATGAAACATTTAGTAGTTCGGCGGGCCCTATGGCTAGCCGCCTTCGCGCTGCTTGCCTTTGCCGCGCAATCCCAGAATATTTTTAATCCCATTAATGACAGTACCGAGGCCAGGTATCGGTATGAGGTGGAGGAGTACAAGCATGCAGAGTTGCCCGCTGGTACGACTATCGATCAGATTGATTGGAGTGAACGTGACCTTTTGCAAATAGAGGAGCGTAAGAAGGAGGTCTGCGTGGGTATTAATAGTGCCAAGGAGCAGTATTTCCAGATTATAAATAAAAAGAGCTTCGAATTGGAAGCCTGGATGTCTACTCCCGATTTGCAATTAGTTACACCGACCGGGAGTTTTGGCTTTGACTCAAGCGGCGCCCAAGTTTATTATTTCCCCAATAATGATGTAGAGCAATTAAACTCAGATGCCCTGAGCAGCTTTTACCTCACCGAAGGATTTCAGCCGGTGATGCTATTTTTCCCTAATAAGCATTCCGATTTTGTTTCCGAAGCCGAGAATAATGGCGCTACCTTTTATGAATTGCCCGATAATGCCTTTAAGCTCACCAAGGGAAACTCGTATGTAGAAATCCGGCCAAAGGATTTAGAGATCATCTCCAGTTTTACCGAGGATAGTACTTTCATTGAAAGTCATATTAAATACACCCTTTTCGCCCCTTATGGCTATGTGGAGGTATGGAGCAAGGAGCGGAGAACCAATCAGCGTCTGAGTCACCCGGTAACCTTCGTAGAAACCAAGGTTTTCTCCAATCACGTGATTGAGGACATCAACGGGGAAATTGAAAAGTATACTGATCAGGCTCATTTGGAAGTCTACCCGAGTCCGGTCCAAGGTGATTACGAAATAGTTTTAGTAGGCATACCCGAAGCCCAAGTTTCGATGGTACAGGTGCGCGATCATATGGGGAACATTGTTCAAAGCCATATGAATCCCAGCATCAATGAAGGGATGATCGCCCTCAATGGGTCGAGCTATCCCAATGGACCCTTAATCCTGATTGTGAGTACCAATCAGGGTGTATATACCGAAACCATTCAGAAGATTAACTAGGCCTAGGGCTACAAAATACTATTGTCATGAAAAAATTAACATATCTACTATTCACAATAATGATTGGTCTTAGCCTCAGTGCGCAGACCGAAATTTTCGCGACCGATTCTTTGGTAATCGACAGCGTCGAAAGCGGCCTTGGGGTGGGCGACAGTTTAGGATCCTACGGCGGCTGGACCGGCTCTGGATCGGCAGGTAACCCCAATGATACCGGTTATAAAATGGTGTATTGGATACATGGTTTGGCGGGCGGAGTCGAGTCCTGGCAAGGGGTCGTGCACGCCACAAGAGACCAAGGTGTTAGAAAATTGCCAAATTACAAGGAACGAAAAGCATTTTCAGTAAACTTGGATTATAATGATTCCGAGACATCTGATATATTTAATGCTGCCACTGACTACGGTAATAAATTAGATCAACACGTAAAAAGTTCCAATTTTTCCCATTTAAGTCGGCAAGAAGCATTCGTAATTGCACACAGTCAGGGTGGTATAATGGCTAGAGCCTTGCGCAGAGCATATTTTAACACCGACCCCTTGATTCATGTACCAGAACTTTTCAAAGGTCTCGTCACTTTCGGCAGCCCACATAAAGGCGCTATGGTTATTAATAACAGTTCCAATGGTAGAGCACAAAAGTGGATTAATAAAGGATGTAGGGTAATGTCGAGGGCTGAAATCACAGAATTTACAGATTCCATTTTTTTACTTGACTTAATAATAAGTCCTGATGTCATAAATGACTTTGCTACATCTGCATGTGATGGTTTGACTACTAATGTTCTGCCAATATTAGTTAGCTCTATTCGAAAGGAAATCGCAAAACATTATAAAGTTGGAGCCCCTGAATTAATTGTATTAGACTCAATTGCTGCTAATGATAATATTGAGGTAGTAAATTTTTATGGTGTAGAGAAAGAACCTGTATTATGGAGGACTTTAAATTCAATGACCTACGAAGTAGATAGTGCAAAATTCGGAGCATTTTTACCTGATTCGCCCTTTTACCTTGATTCAGACGATCAAATGCCAAGAAAGGTGAATAATCGTATTAATGATTTCATTGCAAAGAAAAATGAGCATTTAACAGCAGAAAAAAATGAGCTGAATTTAGCTGAAATGGTTAGTGGCCCTGTTGCTTTTGTTCTTTTGGGTTTTAGATATCCTGGTAAGGAGCCTCGGCAAAAAGCGGAGTTTTATGATTCAGCTGCACATTGGTTGGCTACCGCAAACACTACCTGGAAGCGGATAATTGGTGCTCGAAGGGATTCCACTTTTATCGACGGTTATTATTGTGACTGTTATAGTCAATCTGGGCCTAAGGGTACTTATCAATTCTCTAGGACACGGATATTAAACCCAGGTAATTGTCCGAGTTCATTGGATTCTATTTGCTCAGTTAGTACGGTTATCGGACACGTAATAATTGAAGAGGAAAATGATGGAGTGGTAACAAAGTCATCGCAAACTGGTTATCCAGGCGTTTATAAGACAGTTAGAATGGCTGAGACTAATCACATGCAGGAGCGTAATTCCTCCGAAACTAGAACAGGATTAAGTGATTTATTTGAAGGAAGACATGGACCGAATTTTATTATTTCTAGAAAGTAGAAAGATGTATTTTCTTTTTACGATTATTTTTTTGTTGCACAGTTGTAACAAAAAAGACTCGAAGCTAGTTGGAACCCCAGATGTTAAGGATAGTAAATTAGAAATTATCTGGAAAAGCCCCATTGTTGAAGATACTTTAATTCATTTTGCACTCGGAATGAACCCCTGTATCTACGACTCTTTGGTAGTTTTTAATACCGATAATAATTACCTAGGCAAGGGGGCTCCCGTGCTCTTTATGAATAAACACACGGGGCAAATAGTTGACAGTTGGTCTGATTATGTGGAAGGGCCTTGGACCTACCGCGGTGAGACCACTAAGGCTTTAGGAGACTACCTTATATTATCAAGTATAAGCTCGATTGACTGTTTGAATCTCAAAACTAGGCAGAGCCAATGGTCGGAACGATTTAATATGGTTGGTCCTTATATCTATCTTAATGATGGATATGTTTATACGGGTACCACTTTTAATGCAAATACAAGTGCTGCAGTAATTCGTACGCGGCCAGATCAGAATAGCTGGGATACCCTGTATAAATACACCAGTACCGATGGATACAAGCCGCAATTTGATGGTATAAATTTTGGCGAAATGGCCAACGGAGATAAAGTGCTAGTATGGAAAAATAGGAGTCTAAAGTGGTCAAGAGACCGAACCGAAATTTTCGCCTATAATCTAAGTGCTGATACCTTGCTTTGGCATATTAACTACGCGGATGTAGTCTCGGGAGCAGCAGTTTTACAAGTTGATGATATGGGCGTTTATGGCATGATTCATAAAAAATTGTTTGCTCTAGACTTACAGGATGGCAGCGTACTTTGGGAAAGGGATTTTAGGGGTTTAGTCTCTGATCCAGGTTCGGCCAATATGGATGCAGGGATTATAGTTCAAAGGGGAGATACCTTGGTTTTAAAAGGTGATACGGAACAACTTTTGTACTTGAATAAAAAGGTAGGATCCTTACTTCAATCTACTGATTTGGCTTGGGGTAATCCGGCACATAGTATTGAAACTTTTGAAGGGAACTACTATATCACCACAACGACTGGCTTGTTTATCGTGGAGGCCCAGTCGGGAACGATTTTGTTTACTAACAAAGATGATCCGCGCTTTAATTCCAGACATATTAAAAGTCGTGTTACCATAGACCCAGAATCTAGATTAATGTATTTCCAAAACGGCCGCCACGCCTTTTGCGCCAAAATTCCAGAAGGAATCTAAGGCTAAACCATAAAAACCGCTTCTGCTTTTGTATCAAGGACCTGATTATGAAATTCGCTAATCTACTTAAGCTCTTATTTGCTCTCAGTATTCCCTTCGCTTGCAAGAAGGGAGAACCTGCAGTGGCGGGGCCAGAATCTAGTGCAATGGGATTAGAAATAATCTGGGAAACACCCATAGTTGCAAATCCTAATACGACGGGAGGACTGGGAATGGATCCCTGTATTCACGATTCTATGGTGGTATTCAGTACCAGTACCACCTATTTGGGAAAAGGAGCCCCCGTCTTATTTATGAATAAAAGTACTGGGCAAATTATAGATACCTGGTCAGATTACATCGAGGGTCCATGGGTTTACACCGATGAAACCGCGCAAACTCTGGATGGCTATCTGATTCTTTCTAGCATCACCTCCATTGATTGTATAAACTTAAATACTAGAAAAACCCAATGGTCCGAGAAGTTCCAAGCGGTAGGCCCAAAGATTTATCTAAGCGACGACTTTGTATACACCGGAGTTATCTTTAATAATAAAGCTAGTGCTGCCGTGGTAAGAACCAGACCTGAGTCTAATCAATGGGATACTGTTTTTGCTTTTACGAGTACCGATGGTTATACACCCCGTTTTGATGGTATTAATTTTGGCGAAATGGCCAACGGCGATGAAGTGGTAGTGTGGAAGAATCGTAGTTCTAAGTGGTCTAGAAGTAGAACGGATATCTTCGCCTACAATCTTAGTGCAGACAGCCTCTTATGGCGGAATACTGATTATGAATTAGTCTCAGGTGGCTCTGTTTTGCAGGTGGATCAAAACAGGGTTTATGCTATGGTTAATAAACGAATTTTTGCTTTAGATCTCCAAAATGGCAATGTACTCTGGGATACCGATTTCCAAGGTATGGTGTCGATGATCAATTCGGCTAATATGGATGTGGGTCTATTCTGGCAGCATGGGGATAGCCTAGTTCTAAAAGGGGATGCTCCAGAGTTATTGTATATAAAGAAGAATACCGGGTATTTAGGTCATAGGTCCATTTTAGATGAAGGTAATAGTGGCGGGGACGTGGAGGAATTTGAAGGAAATTATTACATCACGACCTCATCCGCTATTTATATAGTCGAAGCCAAGTCTGGGGCAATATTATTTACCACTAAAGGTGACCCTCGGTTTTACAATAGGGAGGTTAGAAGTAAGGTTACCATTGACCCAGAGACCCGTTTAATGTATTTTCAGAATGGAAGCCACGCCTTTTGCGCCAAGATTCCAGAAGGGATCTAAAGCTAAGATTGTTAAACCCGCTTCTGCTATTCTATAAAAACCTGATTATGAAATTCGCTACCCTACTTAAGCTCTTATTTACTCTCAGTATTCCCTTCGCTTGCAAAAAAGGTGAACCTACAATGGTAAGACCAGAGTCTAGTGCAAATGGATTAGAAATTGTCTGGGAAACCCCCATAATTGCAAATCCTAATGCGACGGGAGGACTAGGAATGGATCCCTGTATTCATGATTCTTTGGTGGTCTTCAGTACCAATACAAGCTATTTGGGAAAAGGAGCCCCCGTCCTATTTATGAATAAAAGGACTGGGCAAATTTTGGATACCTGGTCTGACTATATTGAAGGCCCCTGGACCTACACCGAGGAAACCGCGCAAGCTCTGGATGGCTATCTGATTCTTTCTAGCATTACCTCCATTGATTGCATAAACTTAGATACTAGAAGAACCCAATGGTCCGAGAAGTTCCAGGCGGTAGGCCCAAAGATTTATCTAAGCGATGACTTTGTTTATACCGGAGTTATCTTTAATAATCAAACTAGTGCTGCAGTAGTTAGAACCAGACCTGAGTCGAATCAATGGGATACAATTTATTTCTTTACCAGTACCGATGCTATGAGCCACATTTTGATGGTATCAATTTTGGCGAAATGGCCAATGGCGATGAAGTAGTGGTGTGGAAGAATCGCAGTATAAAATGGTCAAGGGACCGAACGGATATTTTTGCTTACAACTTAAGTGCAGACACTTTATTATGGCGAAAAACCGTCTATGACCTGGTTTCTGGAGGTTCCGTTTTACAAGTAGATGAAAATCGTGTTTACGGTATGGTTTTCAAGCGAATATTTGCTTTGGACTTGCAAAATGGTGAAGTGCTGTGGGATACCGACTTCCAGGGTATGGTGTCGATGATTAATTCGGCGAATATGGATGTGGGTTTATTTTGGCAATATGGTGATAGTTTAGTGCTCAAGGGAGATGCGCCAGAACTTTTATACATCAAGAAGAATACAGGCTATTTGGCCGAGCGGACCGTCCTAGAAACGGGCAATAGAGGAGGAGGTGCAGAAGAATTTGAGGGCAATTTCTATATCACAACAAGCTCTGGATTATATATAGTGGAAGCAAAGAGTGGTGATTTACTATTCACAACTGAAGATGATCCTCGCTTTGAGTTTAGGGAGATTAATAGTAAGGTTACCATTGACCCAGAGACCCGCTTGATGTACTTTCAGAATGGGAGCCACGCCTTTTGCGCTAAGATTCCTGAGGGCATTTAGTTTTTTTAATTAAACATTAGTTAGGAGAAACCGGCTTAGGCTGGTTTTTCTTTTTTAGGGGATTCCTGTTTTGAATTTCTTGCCTGGGCTGCGGCTCTTTGCCAATTCCGCATTAGGTCGTACCTTGGCTTTCGTACATGGAACGAAGACTCTGGAAATTTTTTGATCGCAGCAATAACCTCCAATTGGAAGGGCGTTTGTTTTACGCGGTGATCCTCCTTTCTAGTGTGGCCCTGATTAGCTTGGCGCTGGCTACGCTTAACTGGCCAGAGCGACAGGTCTTTTGGGCCTTGCTGAGCCTGGGAGCCTCTTTTCTATTGATTTTTCAATTGCGGCGCAAGGCGGCTTGGCTGATTTATGCGCAGAGTCTTTATCTCCTCTGTTCGCTAGGCATCGCTTTCTGGGTCTTTACCTTTAGTGGTGGCTTGCAGGGGCCGGTCTTTTACGGTGTGCTGCTCTCCTTTTTAGTGCTGCTTACCACCAGTAGGGAGCGCAATTTTCAAAGAGTAGTCTTTGCCCTCTATTTGATTTATGGCTTGGTGATGATTCATGGTCCGGGTCGCGCAGATTATAGTCAAGACGAATTAGTAGTATTTACCGCTATATTCCTCTTTATCATTGTCATCTTTTACCTAGGCACGGTCTACCTAAAGGGTGAATACGATCGGATTATGCGCGATTATGCGAAGCAGAAGAATGAGTTGGAGCAGAGTAATCAGGCTTACCGCCAACAGGTCTTTGAAATCTCGGAGCTCAATGCTCAGAAGAGTCGCTTGTTTTCGATTATTGGTCACGATCTGCGCAGTCCCCTCTCGGGTATCGAAGGTCTTCTGCACCTCTTTTCCTTGGATGAAAACCAGAGTGAGGACCAGAAGATCATGCAACAGGATCTTTTGCGTTTAACCCGTAATAGTCGGACCCTCCTCGACAACCTCCTGTTTTGGTCGAAGCGTGAGACCAATGCCTATGAGCCCAGCCTAATCGATTATCCCCAGGTAATAAAAATGGTAGCCGATTATTTGGATCCTATTGCAAAATCGAAGCAAGTGGAACTGAAGGTTTTGATCGAACCCAATGAAGGAAAAGTTTGGAATGATGCCCAGATGTTGGAAATGATCATTCGCAATTTGGTGCAGAATGCCATTAAGTTTGTACCTAAAGGAGGCTGGGTGAAATTACGTGCCTATGAAACCGATAAGATCCTGCTTTTAGAAGTAGAGGATAATGGTATTGGCATGAGTGCCGTGCAGCAAGAAAAGCTCTTTGGCGATGAACGCGAAGTGCGCAAAGGTACCGCCGAGGAAAAGGGCATTGGACTAGGATTAAAGCTCTGTAGCGACTTTGTGAAAACCATGCAAGGTGAAATTTCGGTGCGCTCTACCGAGGGTAAAGGATCCTGCTTTACCGTGCAGCTGCCTCGTACTAAGCAGGATAGCTTTTAGCCCTAAAATTTTTATAATTTTTCCCCTGCAATTGCTTGCAAAGCTCAAAAGCGATAGTATATTTGCACCCGCATTTGAGAAAACAATGCTCTTCATATTGGTCTGGTAGTTCAGTTGGTTAGAATACATGCCTGTCACGCATGGGGTCGCGAGTTCGAGTCTCGTCCAGACCGCATAAAAAGCTCTCTTTTTCGGAGAGCTTTTTTTGTTGGAAGGAACGCTAAAAAGGGAAGGTTACGCAAAGGGTCTCACACGGCGCACACGGCGAGCACGGCAGTTGCTTTGAAGAGACGTTGCGCATAAAGTCCCACACGAAGCGCACCAAGGACACAAAGGACGCTTAAATTTTGGAGGTGCCTTTCGCGCCGAAGCTTAAACTGTTTATTTTCACAGGCCTGCCACTTTTTTCGCAAAGCTAAGACGTGGGGAGAATTAGTTCGTAAGGCCGCACACGAAGCTAAAAATAATGTCATGCTGAGCCCTGTCGAAGCACGGCGTGGATTGAGAATATAGTGTCCTTCGACAACCTGCCTCCCGGTAGGCAGGGCTCAGGATGACAAAGTAGATAGCTTTGAAACTAGAATTACTATCATGCTGCTTACCGTCAGGTAGGCCCGCTTCGCTGTAAGCGAAAACCCCGCTTTACCGCAGGTAAAACCCTGCCTCCCGACAGGTAGGCCTGCCTACCAACAGGTATAGCTCTTTCAAAAATTCTCTTATATTTGCTCTGCTTTTAACTAAGTGTAATCAATACACTTTTGTCAGGCAAAAGGGGAAATTCCATTTGAAAAGATAATTCTTATTCTCTGCTTGCGGGCGGAGAATTGATCCGGCCGAAGCTGAAATAGAACTAAAAGCTAAGGAGATGGTTCTAGGTAGAGAGGATGAAAATGGAGGTCCTTTGATAATTTAAAGGAGGGATAATATGTATACAGCAAAGAAACGCGTTATTAGCAGTGACAATCTAGTGGTTGTTAGTCGTAATATGAAAGAATTTTTAGAGGGGAAAAGAGTGTTATTGGCGGGGGCCAATGAGGTAGACGAAATGCTTTTGCGCTATATGGTGGTAGAGCATGGGGGGACCTTAAATGTGGTAACTACCGAGCAGAGTATGCGTCGCACCTTAGCGAGTAGTCGCTATGACCTTATTCTCATGAACTCCCGTTTGGGCATGGAAAACGCCATTGGCATTCTGAGTCGCTTACGTGAGGATAGCCTTATTAAGGCACCAGTGATCGCCATTAGCAGTAATGATATGATGGGTCGAGGTATTCACAGTGGTTTTGCCTATGTTTTGCATCGCCCGCTAGAAAAGAAGAAAATGTTGCAGGCTTTAGATCAAGTCTTGCAATTGAAATAATCGAAGCGCCTTAGGGCGCTTTTTTTGGCGCAATACGAAGCCCTTGGTGGTCCCATTGAATTAGGGAGTCGACATAGCGCTGATGGACATGAATAAAAATCGCCTCCTTATCAAGTTTATCCCAATAGTCTTGCTTCTGCTTTAATTGGGCTTCGATCAGCTCATGGAAATAATAATGCTGCTCGGCAATGCGCAGTTCCTTTATCGGGGGGTGAGGTCCATGGTCCCTCAATTGCCAATCCGGTTCTAGGAAACGCTGGCCTATTTTATAGCCACCAAAAAGGACCAACAGCAGGCCTAGATAAGGTAAGCGCCATTTTCGGGTCACAATGAAGGCGAAGGGTAGCAAAAGGAAGAGTAGGAGATTAGCCCCGCTTAGCGATAGACCCTGAATAGTTGAATAATCTAGGCCTTCAATAAAGGCCACCACTTCTTGGAGGGCATTAAGGCTAAGTGGGTAGATTTCTAAGATATATTCTCCTACCTGGGGTAGCTCACTCAGGCTAAGGCAGAGGATTCCGCCGTACATAATAATGCTGATTAAGGGCATTAGGAGCAGACTAGTGAGGGCAAAATAAAGCGGGAATTGTCCGAAGTAGGATATGGTAAGGGGCCAAGTAAAGACCTGAGCGGAGAGGCTGAGGTAGTTGAGTTGGAGGAATTTAAAGGCTAAAGCCGAGCGAGGGCGCCATATTTGTTCGAGCTTGGGCATGAAAAGCAGAATGCCCAAAAGAGCTAAATAGCTGAGTTGAAAACCCACCGAATGAATGAGGAGGGGATTTAGTCCCAAGAAGATAAAGGCGGAAAAAATCAAGGCGCGGAGGCCACCTTGGGGTCTACGGCTGAGTCGGCCCAAAGCTATAAAGCCAAACATGCTCACTGCCCTTAAAACTGAGGGCGCGGCTCCCGAGAAGAGGGCGAAGCTCCATAGAGCGGCATTAATGAGTATAAATTCGAGCCAGGGCCATTTTTGCAGGCGAAATAGACTCAGCACAAAGCTTAGTAAAAGGTATAGGACGCCCACGTGCAAGCCACTCAGGGCCAGAAAGTGCATCGCTCCGGCCGCCCCGAAATCTTTTTTCAACTCACGGCTGAGTCCGCCTTTATCACCCACCATTAAGGCCTTGAAGATTCCCTTTTGATCCTCGGTCCAAGGCCAGGCCTCAATTTTATCCACGATATACTGGCGGTAAGGTTTGCTCGGGCTCTCATTGGGTACATCGAGTATTCGCAAGCGTTCAATTTTTAAATAACCTTTGAAACCTTGGTGGAATAGGTAGTGACCATAATCGAAGGACTGCAGACTATGCCCTTTCGGTAGGTCTTGCCATTCACCTTGGATGTAAAGTTTAGCTCCCGGCCAGATATTTTGCCAGAGGGACTCATCACTGCGACTAAAGAGCTGAATCTCGGGCTCCTCCAGCAGGCGAAATCCAAGGCGGTAATGCTGGCTGCTATCTACAGTATAGGCTTCTTTGGAACTGAGCTCGAGGAGGTAGTTGCCAGTCCCGCGTGGAGGGTGAGTTACAGTGGCTTGTTGGTAGCGCACCAAGTACAAAGTAAGCAGGGCGAGGCTAAAAAAAAGTCCGCCGAAACTGTTAAGGTATAGGTCAACAGTTCGGCGGACTTCCATCAGGTTTAATCTTTTTCTAAAAAAGCTAAGACCGGGGCTTTTCATCAAGGGGAAAGACTCCCCGGCTTAGCTTAATTATCAGGTTAAGGTTCAAGCACATCACAAATGTAAGGGAGCATATAGGCCAATTCCTAGGCAGAATTCGCACGAATTTCAAAAAAGTTGTGCGGAATCTGCACGTTTTGGAAGGGGGGCGTGCGGAATCTGCACGATTTTGGGTAGGGAGGGGGTGATTTCGTGCAGATATCGCACGAATGGGCTTGGGAAGTGAGACGTGAGATGTGAGATGTGAGACCTGAGACGTGAGACGTGAGAGGTTTAATGTATAAACATACCGTGCTTCGACAAGCTCAGCATGACAGAATAAAAGCTTCGAAGGAATAATCAATTTCATCCTGTTTACCTCGTAAAACGAGGTAAACTACGTATAACGTGGCAGGCAGGATGACAATAATTTTTCTTCGGTGGTAATTGTTGTATCATGCTAAGCCCTTACCTCCGCTTCACGTAAAACGTGACAGGCCACGTAAAACGTGGCAGGCCACATATAAAGTGGCAGGTCACGTATAACTTGGCAGTCCCCGTAAAACGAGGTAAACTACGTATAACGTGGCAGGCAGGATGACAATATAATCGCTTTAAAACCAAAAGCAGGAAAGGACAATGTCTCATCTTCTCATCTTCTCATCTTCTCTTCTCCTCTCCTGTGCTTCCTAGGAACTGCCTGCCTGCCGAAGCTTGCGGAGGCATGGTTTTACGTTCTATTCCTCAAAATTCTCGAATCGCCGGATAAAGCGGTTCATCTTGCCCTTGGTGCTGATGGTATAGGTGAAGGGCGGTAGGCCTTTTTTCTCGCTGCGACGTTCTTTGAGTTCGAGTTCGCGGAGCTTGGTCATGAATTCTTCATTGCTGCTGTAAATGCCCATCATATTGCGCTTGTAGTCGATGTAGACATCATCCCCTTTAAGGTTGAGGTAGATGTAGATTTCATCGCCGCGGCGCTTGCGCTGGATTTCCACGAAGCCTTTTACCTTGCTGTTCACAAAGGCCTTGCCCATGCCGGCAATACCGATATCGCCTTCGCTAAGGAAGGAAATGGATTCGGGGGTCCAATTCATTTGGATATCCCCAAAGAGGAGGGTTTGCCTTAATTCTTCCGGCACTTTTTCGGGCGCCCCGAAATTAGCGAGGTCTTTTTCGAAATCTTCGCGATCCTCCTTTTCCATGCGGTGGCGGGTGGATACCTGGAAGGCCGGTCGACCAATATCGACTCCCTCACCTTGGCGATTATCGGCCACAATTTGCGCCAGTAATTCCAGTAAATCGTCGTTGAGGAAGAAGTCCATACCCAGACTAAGGTCCAGACTCATCTCATCGGTATTGAGGTCATAGTAGATGATCCCATAGCTATTGATCTCCAGCTGCGACCGATCACCCCCTAGACTCATTTCCCCTTCACCCTCCATGGTACAGTCCATATTGTTGAAGCGGAGGATATTGATGGGCAGGCTGGCATCTTGCACCTTGGCGCGTTCGGTTACTACGTAGGAGGTAATAGACTCATCGTAGAAGAGCACCCCATTGGCAAAGAACATTTGCTTATCGGTAGGCCGCACCTCCTTACTGAGGAAGGCCGCAAAGCCACTGATGGTGTCGGAGGCCAGGTAGATACCATTGGCCAGTAATTTGGTTTTATCGTCGGACTCCACTTTGGGCAATTCAATTAAGATATTGCTGGGGTCGATTAAACTCTCAAATTTAAACCAGTTGGTACTGATGGCTTCACAATCGGCATCGATATGGGTATAGCCCTGGAATAGTAAATCCTTACGGTTCGCCTTAAAGCGCACATTGCCGTAATAGGCGAAATAGGGACTCATGTAAAAGGCTTCCTCCTGACTCACCTGGGCAAAACCTACGGTGGTGCCGGTATCGACGTGAATATCCTGGAATTTAATCGGCCAGGGAGTACCATCCTGATCGAGGTATTCGTAATCGGCGGTGCCCTTGAAATAGCTACGCGAAGTAATGTCGACTACCCCGCCGTAGAAATTATGGTACATATTGGTGATGCTGGCCGAAATGGAAGCATTGTGCAGGGTGCGCATCGCCGCATTGGAGTCAATGGCCACATAACCCGTATCGGGATAGATATAGGCATCGGCCACCAAGATTTCTGGCACCTCAAAGGCCTCGAGGAGGGTATTTTCCAAATAGAATTTCGAGTGGCTGGCCAAGAAGCGCAAAGAATCTTGTTTGGGGTGGACGGAGATCATCTGCGACTGCTCTAGGCCTTTCTTACGACTTAGGTCGATCGCCTTTTGGGGAATCTGCCAAAGGGCAAAGTCCATATAGGCGATGTATTTATTCGCGGTAAGGCTAAAGTAATCGCCCTCATCATTAAGGCTAAAGCGCCCTTGCTCCGCGTCGAAGTCAAGCTCGGCAGTAGCATTCTCCACCCCAAAGCCCCAGTCGGCAGTAGGATTGGCCCTTACCCTAAAGGCCGTATTGGGCGAAAGGAGGCGTCGGCTCTCGAAGATATAGTCCTTGGAGCGCGTTTCGGCGTCGAGGAATTCGGCTAAGCCTTCCCCTTTTAAGCCTCCGGGCGAATGGGCCAGGGTGCCGGTAGTGCGCATGCCCAAGGCGTCGTACAAGGCGAAAGGCTGACTAATAGTACTGGTATAGAGCACATCGTTTTTCGGTTCCCAGTGCAGTTGACAAGCATCGACTAGCACATGGGGATTGGAGCCCCCTTTGCCTTTTATTTCGGTGATTTCGTAAGCGGTGGTTTTACCGTCGGTAGAATCGGGGAAGAAGAAAAACTCTTCGGAGAGGGCATAGGAATTTAGGTAATCGATACGGCCATTACCGCGCAGGCCTTCATTACTGAGGCTAAGCGCGGCGGTGTAGGTACCCTTGCCCCCATAAGCCGGAAAACCTTCGCTGGGCGTTTCCCGCTGGAAGCCCAGGGAATAGTCGGGTTGCACCTTAATGTTTTCATCGAAATCTGGAAAAATGCCTGCCGAGGTAAAGGTTCCGGCGAAAGCCAAACCGGTGGTGGAAGTATTGTCGAGACTATCGATTTCGAAGGGGTCGAGGCGTACGTAGAACTCTTCGCGGTTGTAGACTCCGTCGAAAATACTGGGCTTATCGTAATAGATATAAGAGTCTTTGCCCGAAGTAAAAATCGGATACTCCGAATAGGACATCCGCCCCGATTTATTATTGGGTTTGTCGATTTGCAGGTCACCGGTAAGATCCTGTAAAACCGTTTTCACGTCGACCAGGTATTTTTGGCCCAGGGAATTTGGTTCGAAGCTCAGCACCTTAAAGCGCATGGAGTCGATATCGGTCATGGCGATGCGGAAACCCTCGTAATCGAATTTGAATTGTTTCCCCCAGAAATTAAAACGCCCGGCCGAAATTTGTCCGTCGAAGTCGAAGTTAAGCCCCTTTTTAAGGATAATTTTTTGTCCGTAGGGATAGAGTCCCACCCGCTGGGAGTCAGATAGGGCAATACTCTTAATCCCCCGAATTTCCATAGCATAATCTTCGAGGCTAAGCTTGGCATTGGCTTCGCCCTCGAGGCGGGATACAAACTGAATTACGTCGTAATCGCGCATATCGCGCGCATTGAGGATGTATTCGAAAATTTTGTCTTTAAAGATCGCTCGCCGCGTGCGCACATCGTAATCGATGAAGCCCAAGATGGCGAAACGCATGAGAAAACGGTGGGCATCGCTCTTATCCATGCGCAGGTGATAGGCAATATCTTCATCGCTAAACTCCCGTTTTCCCCTCATGCTTTGCGAAAGGCGCTGCAGCTCCCAAAGCGGGTGGCGACTGCTCATTCCCCCTAGATCGCGGTAGCGTTTTTCGCGGTAGTAATTTTTGGATTCGATTACCACCGGAGAGGAAGAACCGAGGTTCATACTGGAGATGGTCATTTGCGGCTGATCGATCTTCCAGTTAATGACATCAAAGAGGAGGTCGATATTATGGTAGGTATCCGAGAAAATCGCCGAGCCCATGCCTTCATCCTTCCGCAGTAGCGTTACCTGGTCTAGTTTAGGCAGGTAGCGCAGGGTGAGTTTGGGATGGTAAATAGAATCTTGCCCGAGGTAGATTACCGCTTCCACATTTTCGGAATACACCTTGTCTTGGCGCAGCCAAAAACGCGCCGAACGCGCCCGAATGAGGAGGGTATCTTGGTAATTAAAGCTAATGGTAGCCCGCGAGCTATCGTCGGTTCCCCCACCGTAGAAACGGTTGCCAATGATGGAAAAACCGCCGGTAAACTGGGCCTTGGGGAGGATGTAGGGAATAAAAATATCGTTGCGGTAGGAGCGGAAACGCGGGAAGGTAGCGTTGGCACTATTGGACTGCGAGGTGAGTCGCTCGTGGAAGGTCCCTAAGGTCGGTTCATTGAGGTAGAAATTGGTGTAGAGGGTCACCGAATCGATTTGCAAATCCGGTTTGGTAACGTCGAACTGATAGAGGTCAATTTCAACGTAGGCGCTATCCTGACTAAGCCCCGCCCGCGTAAAATAGGAAGTGCCCCCACGCCCTTCGAAGATATATTGCTTGGGTTTAAAAACTCCGGCGGTTGCTTCTACTAGGGTGGAGTCATTTTTATAATAGCCGATAAGATCCGAGATCTCAAAAGTAAAGCGCGGTTCCTCCTTAAAGCTGTAGACCGGTTTTTCGCCCCAAACTTCCCAGCGCACCCGACCGTCGTCGAAGAGCACATTGCGGTAGAAGACATTGTGGATGGTGTAGATATACTGACTACTGTAGCGCACCGGCTTGAGGCTGAGCTCCACAAAGTCGCGCAGGAAAAGGCTGAGTTCCCCCGGATTTAATTCTTCTTTAAAATAGGCCAGCACCTCTAAAAAATGGCGCCAATCTTGAAAATCATTATAGCGCTTACGCAGAAAATTGTCGCTGATATCGTAAAGCAGCTTTTCTTCTTCCTCGGTAAAGCTGCTGCGGAAAATAGTATCGAATTCGCTAATTACTAATTGCAGGGTATCCTCTTCGAGCTTATCGTTATTGTCTTCCAGGAATTTGCTGAGGTCCTGCAAGTAAGCCCCTTTTTCGCGGCTAAACTTGCGCAGACTTTGGGCCGAAAGCAAGGAAGTAGCGAGGAGGAAGAGCAGCAAGTAGAGTTTTCGCATAAGAATGTTTTAGTCTTTTCGGTAGTGGCAGCACTGCCAGCGTTCTTCTTCAATTTTGTTGACGAAGCGCAGGCCTTGCTTTTGCGCCTCCGCATCGATAAGCGCAAAGTCGTGTTCGAAGAAACCGCTTAAAAGTAAATCGCCACCCTTTTCTAACGTATCTACATAAGTTTTCATATCCTCGAGTAAGACATTACGATTGATATTGGCCAAGAGGATCTGGTATTTACGACCGGGGAGGACGGTGGCATCACCCAATTCGGCTTTCACCTTATGCGCCTGATTGCGCTCCGCGTTTTCGGCGGTATTCTCCACCGCCCATTCGAAATTATCGATGGCTTCAATATCCTCGGCCCCTAATTGTTGTGCGAGGATGGCCAAGATACCCGTACCAGTGCCCATGTCGAGCACCTTTTTGCCTTGGAAGTCGAGGCTAAACATGGCCTGGGCCATCAGGCGGGTGGTAAAATGGTGTCCGGTGCCGAAAGACATTTTGGGCTCGATTAAGATCTCGTGCTCAAATTCGCCTTGCGGCGGATGGAAAGGCGCGCGGATTAAGAGCTTATTGCCCAAGCGCACCGGCTCGTAATTGCGTTCCCATTCCTCGTTCCAATTAATGGTCTCCAGCTTTTCGGTGCTGTAGCTGAGTTCGAATTCCTCCGAATTAAAGAGCGGCAAGCTTTCCAATTCCTCCGGGGAGAAATCGGCCGTTTCCACATAAGCCTTTAAACCCTGCGGCGTTTCCTCGAAGGAGTCATAGCCCAGGGCATCCAGCATAGCCAGGAGGATATCCCTACCCGGTTCTACCGGCTTAATCTTTAGGTCGATTACCAAATAACTTTTCATCGCAGAATTTCTTCCCCTACCTGGATGATGTCCAAGAAAGAGTCCTTAACAATAGAGGCACCGCCAATAAGGGCCCCGTCGATATCAGGCTGACCAAAAAGATCGCGGGCATTGGCCGGTTTTACCGAGCCCCCGTAGAGGATCGATACTTCATCGGCCACGGTGGCGCTGTATTTTTCGCTGAGGTATTTGCGGATAAAGCTGTGCATGTTTTGCGCCTGCTCCGGACTAGCGGTTTCACCCGTGCCAATGGCCCAAATGGGTTCATAGGCAATAATCACGCGGTACAGCTCATCCGCCGCAAGGCCTTCCAAACCGGCATCCAATTGCGCTTTAATATGCGCTTGATGCACATTGCTTTGCCTTTGTTCCAAGCTTTCGCCGATGCAAAGAATGGGGTAGAGTCCCTTGCTTAGCGCCTTCTTAACTTTAGCATTGATGAGGGCATCGTCTTCGCCAAATAGGGTACGACGCTCTGAGTGTCCGAGGATTACCAACTCCGCTCCCGAGTCGATAAGCATGGAAGCGCTAAGCTCGCCGGTAAAGGCCCCATTGTCTTGGGCCGCCATATTTTGGGCGGCAATGGATAGTTTCTTATTGCCAGAATTAAAAACCGACTGGCATAATTGATAGGCCGGTGGCGCGATGATGACATCGATATGCTCGACCGGATTTTGGTTGAGGTATTCGTTGGTCGCTTGTACCAATGCTTGTCCTTCTTTAAGATGCAGGTTCATTTTCCAGTTTCCTGCGACAATTTTTCTAGCCATATGCTTCTATTTTCGCACCCGGGGATCAATCCAGGCATACAATAAATCGACAATAATACTGATGATTACAAAGGTAAGTGCTATTAGCAGTACTGCCCCCATTACGAGGGGTAAATCCAAGGTATTTAATGCTTCAACAATTTGTTTACCTAGGCCATTCCAACCGAAGATATACTCCACAAATACCGCTCCCGCTAACATGGAGGCAAACCAGCCGGTAGCGGCAGTAATAACGGGGTTTAGGGCATTACGCAGGGCATGCTTGCGCAGGATGGCGGCCATGGCGAGGCCTTTGGCGCGGGCGGTGCGAATGTAATCCTGACTCATTTCCTCGAGAATGGAGCTGCGGCTGAGCTGGATGATGACCGCCAAAGGACGGATGCCCAGAGTAATAGCCGGCAGAATAAGATTGGACCACTGCAAATACACCCCTTCCCCGTAAGGGTCTACCGCATACAAACTGCCGGTCATGTTGAGGCCAGTATACTCCGATAAAATAAAACCAAAGATCCAAGCCATGAGGATGGCCGAGAAGAAAGAAGGTACCGACATACCCAGGGTGCCGACCAGATTTATAATACGGTCGAGGGCTTTGCCCTTATTAAGCGCTGCGATGAGTCCGAGGCTTAAACCCAACAGCAAAGCAATAGTCATCGCCGCCACCGCTAAAACCAGAGTATTGGGAAAAGTTTCCGCAATAATACTGGCCACCGATTTTCCCTGTTGGCGGAAGGAAGTGCGCAGGAAAGGCTTTTTAAGGACCAGTTCACCGCCGGCGAGCTCAATGAGTGGGAGGGGCGGGCTGTCGTAGCGGCTGGGGTGACTAAAATCGTCTTCCGAGTGGCTATGCCAGGAGAGCGGACTAAGATCATTTAGATAATGTAAGTACTGAGCCGATAGCGGCAAGTCGAAGCCGTATTTATGCTTAATGCGCGCCAATTGCTCTGAGTCTTCCCTTTGGTCGAGCATCATCCGCGAAGGATCGCCCGGCAAGACGTTGAAAAGGAAGAAAACGGCGGTTATTACCCCCCACATCACCAAGAGGCCATAGCCCAATTTATGAAGGAGGAAGCGCAGCAATTAGTTTAGAGTTTGAGCCAGATTTTCGAAGCTAGGTAAATCTTGCCAATGCCATTTTTTAACAATCACCCCTTTTTCGAGCAAGACAATCCCCGGATTGGCGCGCACGATGGTTTTAAGGGTAGTTTCGTCCATGGTGGCCCAGCTAAAGCGGGTTTGCCAAGCTTGAGATTTTTCAGCGATTACCGAAGGAAGGGAGGCGGTTAGACCGATAAAGGGAATTTCCTGGGCGGCCGCCGCTAGAGCAAACTCATTGAGCGCCGCATAAGCTTCACCCTCCGATTTTTCCAGGCGATAAGCCACCAATAAGAAGATGCGATCGGCATTTAAAACCTGCTCGGTTACCTCTTCACCATTGAGGTCGATTACAAAGTCGTGCACCGGAGGCTCATAACCCTCGCTCAGCTTTTTACTTTCGGTAAGGTCGGAGAGGATTTTCCAGTCTGATTTCTTCCACCATTCTTCGTCGACATAGCGTTCACTGTCAACCTCCATTTGCTCACCCGTAGTGGCATTCTCGAGGGTATAGATGGTCGCGTATTTAGGAGGCTCTAAGCCTAATTCCTCGGCCGATTTCATCCCCTCAATAATGGATTTCCCCTCCGCATAAGCGCGGAAATCTTTGAGGGGGAGGTGATTGAGCACGTGGTAGCCCAAATAAATACAGCCTAAGAGGGAGAGGGCGAGGATGCCCGTCTGCGTCATGGGTTTAAAGAGCGGCTTGATGTATTGGCGGTTGAGGAAGATAAGGACGATGAGCACCGTGAGTACCACATCCTTGCCAAAAGATTCCCAAGGCGTTAAGGGAATGGCATCCCCAAAACAACCGCAATCGGTTACCTTATTGAAATAGGCCGAATAGAAAGTAAGGAAGGTGAAAAAGACAATCATTAACAGCAGCAGCCAAGCAGTAAGATCGCGCCATTTACCCAGTAAGAGCGCCATACCCAGGATGACCTCCAGGATTACAATGAAGAGCGCCATGGGCAAGGTGTAGTCGATCAGGAAAGGTAAGTTAAGCACGTCGGGAGCGAAATAATCGTGCAGCTTAAAGGAAAAACCCATGGGGTCGTTCAGCTTAATAAGTCCCGAGAAAATAAAGAGTGCACCTACGAGGATGCGGCTAATTTGTGTGATGAGTTTCATTGTCCCGTTTTTTCTTCGTTCATCTTAATCAATGCAAAGGCGGCATAGTTCACCATATCGTAATAATTGGCCTCTATACCTTCACTGGCTAAAGTCTTTCCGGCATTGTCTTCGATTTGTTTGATGCGCAAGATTTTTTGGAGGATAAGGTCGGTTAGCGAAGAAATACGCATATCGCGCCAAGCCTCTCCATAATCGTGATTCTTGCGTTCCATCAGGGCCTTGGCTGCCTGAGCCTGCTGGTTAAATACCGCCAAAGCCTCCGCTTCGTTGAGGTCGGCCTGATCGGCAATACCCCTTTCGCACTGCACCAAGGCCATGAGGGAATAGTTGAGGATGCCAATAAATTCGCCATCCATGGCGTCTTCCACCATTTGTTTTCCCTTATCCTGAATACTGCGCAGGCGATTGGCCTTGATAAAAATCTGGTCGGTTAGGGAGGGGATACGTAAGATGCGCCAAGCCGCTCCGTAGTCGTGAAACTTTTTGAGGTATAAGCTGCGGCAAAGCTCAATTACCGCGTCGTATTGCTGAGAAGTATTCGCCATTGGTTAATTTCGCTGAAAAAGCTTTCTAAGGTGGCGAAAGATAAGGCATTTTACAGGAAAAAGAGCATCAATTTAGGCGGAGAACTGCTGGAATTGGACTCCCCATTGGTGATGGGAATTTTAAACATTAACGCCGACTCCTTCTTTGATGGCGGGGCTTATGTCGAAACTGCCGCAGCGGTGCGTCAGGCGCACAAGCTTTGGTCGGAGGGCGCCGATATTATCGATATTGGTCCGGCTAGCTCCAAACCCGGCTCGGCCTTAATCGACCCCCAAGAAGAATGGAAGATCGTAGCCCCGGTTTTGGAGGCCTTAAAAAGCGAATTACCGCAAGCGCGCCTATCCTTGGATACCTACAATGCCGCTACGGCGGAAAAGGCCTTTGCGGCGGGGGTGCATTTAATCAATGATATTTCGGGGGGAATGATTGATGCCCGGATGATTCCCTTTATAGGTGAAGCCAAAGCCCCCTATGTATTGATGCATATGCAAGGTTTGCCCGAAAACATGCAGCATAATCCCCGCTATGAAAATGTGGTGAAGGAAGTGGCCTATTTCTTTAGTAAGCAATTGGAGGCCTTGCGCAAGCAAGGGGCAGTAGACGTGATTTTGGATCCCGGCTTTGGTTTTGGCAAAAGCCTTGAACATAATTACGAGCTTTTCAATGCCCTGCCTTATTTTAAAAGTCTCTTCGATGAACCGCTGCTGGTGGGCATTAGCCGCAAATCGATGATTAATAAAGTATTGGATATTGCACCGGCCGAAGCTTTGAATGGCACCACCGTGCTCAATAGCCTTGCTTTGGAACGAGGTGCCGATATTTTGCGGGTACACGACGTAAAGGAAGCTTGCGAAGTGCGCAAAATCCTTAACTTCAGCCAAAAATTTGCCTAGATGTCTTTTCTCGACTTCAGCTTTTTAGACCTACTCGACATCTTATTGGTGGCCTTTTTGCTCTATCAATTGTACCGGCTTATAAAGGATACGGTGGCAATTAATGTATTGATCGGCGTCGCGGCCATTTACCTGATTTGGAAATTGGTGGAAGCTTTGCAAATGGAGCTTTTATCGGAAATATTGGGTCAGTTTATTGGCGTGGGCGTCATCGCATTGGTGATAGTCTTCCAGCAGGAAATCCGGCGTTTTTTGCTGGTAATTGGCTCCACCAATTTTACCCGTCGGCGCATGTTCTTCCGCCAGTTGAAGTTTTTACGCGATGAGGAAGACGGCACCGCCATCGATTACAGTGAACTGGTTAAGGCCTGCACACATATGTCGCAGGTGAGAACTGGAGCCTTAATTGTCTTGGAAGGCGATTCTAAGCTAGGGTTTTATTCGAGTACGGGAACTAGCATTGGGGCAAAGATTAGCGCGGGTTTATTGGAAAGTATATTCAATAAGAACTCGCCTTTGCACGATGGGGCGGTGATTATAAGTGGGGAGAAAATTGTGGCCGCGGGCTGTATTTTACCGCTCACCGAAAAAACCGCTTTGCCCTCGCGCTTTGGTTTGCGACATCGGGCGGCGATGGGAATCTCAGAAAAGGCTAATGCTACCGCGATCGTAGTCTCGGAGGAGACCGGTGAGATTAGCGTGGTGCAGGATAATCAGTTTAGGCATAAGCTGAGCGCCACTGACTTGGAAGGTATTCTGAAAGGCGAGTAGTGAATATTGCCTAAACGCAAAGAAGCAAAGCGTTATAAAGAGCCTTTGCTTCTTTGCGTTTAAGTAATCTCCTTAAAAACTAAGCTCATACTCAATTACCTGCCCTTTTTCGAAGTCGAAGAGGGTCAGTCGACGCAGGGTGTAATAAGCCTGCCAGAAATTCCGCAGCTCTTGGATATAGCTCTGCTTGGCCCGGTCTTTCTCGCTTTGGGCGATGTTGATATCGGTGATGGAAATCTTTCCGGTTAGGTAACGCTGGCGGGCTACTTCATAACGCTTTTGGGCCACGGTATCCGCCTTTGCGGCAATTTCGAGGCGCTGGTATTGGGCATTGAATTGCATCACCTGCAAAAAGATCTCTTGCTCAAAATTGATTTCATCCTGACGAATATTCACCTCCTGCAAATCGCGGTTGGCTTGCGCCCGACGGATTTGCGAACGCGCTTGTCCCCAGTCGATGATGGGAATATTTATACCTACGGAGATATTTTGCTGCTGCGCATAGGGCGTGGCGTAGGCGGTGTTAAATTCCGAGGCCTGGCGGTTGATCCCGAAATTAGCGCTGAGGTTAAAATTGTAATTGGTATTGCCGCGGGCCTCGGCCACCGACTGTTCCGCTTCCAAGCGACGTTGGCGAAATTGCAATACCGCTGCCCGATTCTTACGCGCTTCGCTGAGGGCTTTTTCCAGATTCACCTCAATAAAGGGAACCCCAGAGGGAATGCTGAGTTCCAATTCGCTGTTCATTGGTAATTCGAGATAGCGCTTTAGATTCTGACTGGCCACTTCGTAATTAAGGCGGGCATTGGTTAGCGCGTTTTCCGCATTGAGGAGATTGAGCTCAATTTGCAGTAATTCGTTTTCCGCAATCTTACCCAGATTATAGCGACCTACCGAGATCTTGTAAATGGTATCGTTGTTTTTCACGTTTTGCTCGGCTATGCGCTTGCTTACTTTGGCATTGAGCGCTTCGAAGTAGAGGCGGGTGGTTTCACTGGCAATATTTTCCAGATCCTCGGAATAGGAGCGACGCGAAGCTTCGTAGGCCAGGGGCTGAATTTTATTTTCCCATTTAAGGCGATTGTAAAGGAACATCGGTTGGAAATAGGAAACGGAGATGGGCGTGCTAAAGAAGTTTATGCGTCGGTCCGGTCGATACACATCGGTACGCTGCAAGCTGGAAATAAGCGAAAGTCGGCCACCGGTAAGAATAATGTTTTGGTCGACCGAAAGATTCCCACTCATAAAGAGCTGCTCCCTTTCGGGGAAATCGAAAGTTCCGTCCGGCAAGGTTACCCGATCGATGGCCGAGCTGTAATTTGGCAGGGTAGAGCTAAAGTTTAGCTGCGGCAGCAGGCTGGCTCTAAATTGCTTGTAGTTCCAATAACGGTTCTCGGCCAAATTTATCGCCCGGAAATAGGAAGGCGATTGCTTTTGGGCCCTGAGGATGGCTCGGTTTAGGTCGAGGTACTCTTCCTGAGCATAGCTATTAAGGCTAAATAGTAGGAGAAGGGCGAGAAAAATTTTATTCATAGCGCAGCGATTCTACGGGATTTTTTTCGGCCGCCTTGCGAGCGGGAGACAAACCAAATACTAGTCCGGTTGCCGAGGCTACCCCAAAGGAAATGAGAATGGATAGGGGGCTCACAATGGTTTCAATTTCGGCAAACTCACTCACCAAGAAAGAGGCTAAAACCCCCAAGGCGATGCCAATTAAACCCCCACTTAAGCTTATTAATAAGGCCTCAAAAAGGAACTGTTGGATGATGTCCTGTTTCTTTGCACCGATAGCGAGGCGAGTACCAATTTCCTTGGTGCGTTCAAGTACCGAGGCGAGCATGATATTCATGATGCCAATCCCGCCTACCAGCAGAGAGATGCCCGCGATGGCAGAGAGGACCAAGTTGAAAATGTCTTTAGTGCGCTGTTGCTGTTCCAATAATTGTTGGGGTATAATAATTTCGAAGTCGACCACCTGATTATGGTTACGTTCGAGGTAGCGCGCGATAACCTCGGCGGTAGAGGCCAGGAAATCACTTTCTTCAACCTGGATTAGGAGTCGGTCTAATTGATGGTAATTAAGCACCTTTTTTGACTCTTCTTCATCGTCGTCGCGGCCATTCTCTTCGCGGAGTTTAGCCCGATTACGATAGCGACTAAGCAGGGTAGTAATGGGCGTGTAAATGTCCATATTATAGTCACGGATCCCCAAGTTTTCTTGAGCTTTCTGGGAAATGGCTACCCCCGAGGTTACCCCGATAATGCTGAGCCATTGCTTACCCACTTTGATCTGTTTACCTAGGACATTTTCCCCTGGAAAGAGCTTTTTAGCCATACCCGAGCCAATGATACAGACTGCCTCTTTGCCTTCGAGGTGCTGACTAGAAAAGAACTGACCCCGACGCAGGTGAATATTGGCCACTTCAAAAAAGGCATTTTCGACCCCAACCAGTTTGGCCGAGCGTCGGCGTCCACCGGAAATTACATAGGTATCGAAGACCACCTCCGGACTAATCGCTTTGATGGTGGGGAGAATTTTCTCTATGCCCCGCGCATCTTCGAGGTCGAGGCCCTTGCTAAAACGTTTCTTTTCGGCGAGCGGATTTATTTCCTCCGAAATAAGTTCATCTTTCTGCTCTACTACCGGCTTGATTTCGATGTTGTTTACCCCCACCAGTTCAATCTGACGAAGGATTTCGACCTGGGCGCCTCGACCAATGGCCAGCATGGTAATTACCGCCGCCACGCCAAAGATGATACCTAGGGCGGTAAGAATGGAGCGTATCGTATTGGCAAGGATAGCGTCGAGAGCGATATTTAGATTGCTGATTAAGCGATCCATGGGCCTAGATGGCTTGTATTTCCGCATCTTGCGCCGAGGCCGGCTCGGTGAGATAGACCTCTTCCTTTTCGGCTAATCCCGCTTCAATAACCGCAAACTCATCGTTGCTGGTGCTAATCATTACCTCTTGCTTGATAATGGAAACCCCACTGTTTTTATAAACGAAGGTGCGCCCCTCTTCGCTAAAAATCGCTTCTAGAGGAACCTGCACTACCGACTCAAGGGTAGCGGTGATAATACGGTTGGAGGTGGTCATCCCGGGGCGGTAGGTCGAATCACTTTCATTCACCGCAATCACCACTTCAAAAACCTTGGAATCCGAATTCTCGCGGTCTTCACCCATATTGGCCACTTCGGTAACGATGCCACTGAGCTTCGCCTCCGGAAAGGCGTCAAGGCCAATTTCTACCAGCTGACCCACTTCTACCTTACGGATATCCACCTCATTAATATAGGTGCGTGATTCCATTTCACTGAGGTCGGGGAGGGTAGCCACCCCCGGATCCCAAGGGGAGATGGTCGAACCGGTTTTACGCTTGCGGCCGCCCCACTCGCGTTTGTAGATGACCATGCCTTGTTTGGGAGCGCTGATGCGGAACTCTTTTTCCAATTCCTGCAGGGCGTCGAACTTATTTTGGGTTTGTGCGAGGTTAGCCGAAGCTTCCACCATTTTAGCGGCACTCTGCTTTTGCTTAATGATGTAATTGGAGCGCTTTTGGTCGAGGGATTGCTCCAGTTTTTCCAGATCTAATTTAAGGCGCTGAATTGTAGCCGGTGGCTCGTAGATGCTCTGTTCTATTTCCACCTTTTTTTGGCGGATGTCGAAGGCTAGGGCTTCGATTTCACTGCGTTGCTGGCGTAGTTCAAGGGTGGTGTCGAGCTGGGTTTGGGTATACTGACTCTTCGCTTTATCCAGTTCATTGAGCAGTTCGTTGATCTTACCGCTTAATTCGGTTTTATCCAGCTCCGCCACAAAATCACCCTTTTGCACATAAGTACCTTCGGCAACCAGGTCGGAGATTTTAATATTGTAAAGGCCATAGCGTCGCATATTGGAGGGGCCCATGATGTCTTCCGAATTCTTGGCCATCAGCTCGCCCGAGCTACTAACCACATCTTCGAAATTAGCTCGAAAGGAGCTTACAGTAATGTCGCGATTTATCTCTTCTTCGCCGCTAAAAGCCCACCAGGCGAGGAGGCTTGCAAGGAGTCCGGCGGCGATCCAAAGCAGGGAATTTTTTTTCAAGGGTGTCGATTTTACAGAGCGGCACGAAGTTAGGAAATAATGCCGGTGATTTGGACTGATTCCAAACAATTCAGTATCAATGAAATGCTAAATTGGAGTGCAATTCAATCAATTTAGTATGAAGAAGATTATTTACCTAGGAGCCCTCCTTTTATTGGGTTTAGGTATGGAAGCGCAGAGTTTTGATATTCGCCTTAGATTTTAGGCCAAGCCTCGACACCCATAACATAATTATTGATGACCTCCAGTTTCTCGGCGTATTCATCGCCCATGAAACCACGGAGGTCTTCATATTTTACCACTTGTTGGTAAGCGCGTTGTAATTTGGAAGCGAGGGGGAAATAAGACCAATGCCATTTTTCTTCGCGGTAACCCGCATCTCGATAAGGGTTAAAAGCGGTATAGGGTTGGTAAAAGCCGTATTCGGCCGCATGGGCTTGCAACCATTCATAAACTTTAAGGCCTTCCCCTGATTCGAAATAGCTATTGTTGAGATCGTTTAGATCGAAGTCGGTTCCCCAATGATGCCGACTCGTACCGGGCATAGAACTGTACTGTAGAATCCGTTGGGCGCGATCTTCTTCGGCTCCCCCGAAAGTGAGCCATTTACGGTTCCAAATGCCTTTTTGATAGGTGCGATTACGGGTAGCGGAAATGATGGTGAGCTCGATACCCTCTTTGTGGGCCGCCTTCCACATATCTTTAAAGGCATCATAGACTTCATCGCGCAGGTAGATCCTATCCTTAGTAGTGTATTTGGAGCGGATACGGTCGAAGTCCCAGCTGTCACTCGGATCAATATCCCCCAATAATTCTGCTTTAGTAAAACTGGGAATCGGCGAAAAGCTACTTAGACTAAGTAGTACCAAAAAACTTATCGCCCAGACCCGCCTTGCCATTAGGCCATAATTTTATTTAAGGTTTCGGAAGGGCGCATGGCTTTGCGCACTAAATCTTCCTGCGGATGGTAATAACCACCAATTTCGACCGCTGCACCCTGAGCCTCATTAAGCTCAGCCATAATTTGCGCTTCATTCTCGCGCAGGGCTTGAGCAATAGGACTGAAGGTCGCTTTTAGAGTCGGGTCTTGATCCTGTTGGGCCAAGGCCTCTGCCCAGTAAAGGCTTAGGTAGAAATGGCTACCGCGATTATCGATTTCCTTCACCTTACGGGATGGACCTTTATTATTGTTGAGGTAAGCACTAGTGGCCTGATCTAGGCAATCGGCGAGCAATTGCGCCTTAGGGTTTTCATCCGCCTTAGCGAGATGTTCTAGTGAAGCCGCCAGAGCTAAAAATTCACCCAGTGAATCCCAACGCAAGTGACCTTCTGAAGTAAACTGCTCCACGTGCTTAGGAGCCGAACCACCGGCACCAGTTTCGAACAAGCCGCCACCATTCATAAGCGGAACGATACTAAGCATTTTAGCGCTGGTGCCCACCTCTAGAATAGGGAAGAGGTCGGTTAAATAATCGCGTAAGACATTACCTGAAACTGAGATGGTATCTAGTCCGTCCTTAGCGCGCTGACACGAATAGCGCGTCGCTTCCGCCACCGACATAATCGGTAGCTCAAGGCCCTTGGTATCATGATCTTGCAGGTAAAGCTTTACCTTTTTAATAATTTCTCGGTCATGGGCCCGCTTTTCATCCAGCCAGAAAACCGCTGGAACGCCGGTTGCACGCGCACGGTTAACCGCCAATTTCACCCAGTCGCGGATGGCCGCGTCTTTCACCTGGCACATCCGCCAGATGTCACCAGCCTCTACATCGTGGCTAAGCAAGGTGTTTCCTTGAGCATCGATAACCGCAATGGTACCCGCTTCTTCTAGAATGAAAGTCTTATCGTGCGAACCATATTCCTCCGCTTTTTGCGCCATCAGGCCCACATTACTCACGCTCCCCATGGTAGTTGGATCGAAGGCTCCATTTTCCTTACAGAAATTGATGGTTTCTTCATAAAGACTAGCATAGGAGCGATCGGGAATACAGGCTTTAGTATCCTGAGTCTGGTCGTTTTTATTCCACATGCGACCCGAAGTGCGAATCATCGCCGGCATGGAAGCGTCGATAATTACATCATTGGGCATGTGAAGATTGGTGATGCCACGCGCCGAATTTACCATGGCTAAATCGGGGCCCTTTTGGTAGCAAGCCTCAATATCTGCTTCTATCGCTTGGCGCTGATCGGCGGGCAAGCTGGCAATCTGATTAAGAATGGGCGTCATGCCACTACTCGGATGAATACCCAATTGCGCGAAGGTATCGGCGTGTTTTTCAAATACTGGTTTAAAGAAAGCCTTCACAAAGTGACCAAAGATCACCGGGTCGGAGACCTTCATCATGGTTGCTTTTAAGTGCACCGAAAATAGAATGCCCTTCGCTTTGGTATCGGCAATTTCGCGGTCAATGAAAGCCTGCAGGGCCTTGGCACTCATAAAAGAAGCATCAATCACCTCACCCGCCTCCAGGGCTAGTCCAGTTTTTAATAGCTTCTCTTCACCACTAGCGGTTTTAAGGACAATTTTCACCTCAGTGGCCTCGGCTAGGGTAGTAGACTTTTCGCTGCCGTAAAAATCCCCTTCTTCCATACTCGCCACATGCGATTGTGAGTCAGCCGACCAAGCCCCCATCGAATGCGGATGTTTACGTGCATAGTCCTTTACCGCTTTTGGCGCCCGGCGATCGGAATTCCCTTCACGCAGCACGGGGTTTACGGCCGAGCCTTTGATTTTATCGTATTTAGCCTGAATTTTTTCTTCTTCTGCATTAGCAGGATTAGCCGGGTAATTAGGCACCGCAAAGCCCTGGGACTGTAATTCAGCAATCGCGGCTTTTAGTTGCGGTAGAGAAGCGGAGACATTAGGGAGTTTAATGATATTGGCTTCAGGAGTTTTAGCGATTTCCCCTAATTCGGCCAGGTGATCCGCTACCCGCTGTTCGGCCGCTAAGGCTTCGGGGAAATTAGCCAAGATGCGCGCCGCTACCGATATATCCCGGGTTTCCACTAGAATATCCGCTTCGCGCAGAAAGCGCTCGATTAGCGGCAGTAATGAACGGGTGGCTAAAGCCGGAGCTTCATCGGTAAGGGTATAAAGGATCTTGTGTTTGGCTGTCATTCCAAAAAGCTTTTTAATAAAATAAATAATGCCTGAGGCGGTTCTGTTAACCAATGAAGAGAGGGAGGAAAGGTGCTTGGTTAAAGAGAAAGGCAAAAATAAGAAAATAAGTAGGCTTGCAAAGTGAGCCAGTTAATTTGGAATGAACCTAATTTTAACTATTCCAGGTCGAGGTTAAGCTTCTCTTTTAGACTGGATAAATGCTGATTTTTCTCCAATAGGTATTGGTATTTTTCCTGAGCCGAATAAGGGTCTAATTTTTGACTACCCTTCACGATCTTAATGCTGAAATGCAGGGCGAAATTTTGCAGATTCTCGCGACAGAAATAGAGTAAATCGCGTTTTACTTCGCTAAAAGCTTGCTCCTGGATGGTATTGTCGAGGGTGACCTCCACCTCAAAATTATCTTTGATGGCCAGGTCCTTATCGGCTAAAGTGGCCACTACCACTCTTTGTGAATTAGCACGCGCCTTTTCCACAAATTGATTCCAGACCTTTTGCAGTGCATCTAGGTCGAAATTCTCCTGCGGTTTTCCCGCTACCGGAGCGTCTAAGTCCTCTTCGCTTTCTTCCTCCTTTTCTTCACTTAAATTCTGACCCTGCAAGGTGGCACTAATGGAGAGGCTATTGCCTTTGCGTTTGATGCCGAGGGGCTTTGGGTTTTTCGCTGTCCATGCTTCGGATGGGGTATCTGCCTCACTTTTCGTTTCGCCTGCGCTTGGAGCTGCTTTGGCTTGGGTCGGTTTTGGATTAGCTGCAGCCTGATCTGGGCTCGGATTTTCCTTTATCTGAGTAGCAGGGCTTGGTGCTTGAGTCTCCTGTGGGGCTGTCTTTTCCTCCAAGCTAGGTTCCGCAGTAGCCTTGGGCTGGGCTGGAGGTTCTGGTTTTGGGCTTGACTTAGCTTGATTTTGGGGCACTTTAGGCGCTGGACTTTGCGCTAGGCTAGGACTGGGCTTTTTTTTTTGGCCGCTGGTTTCTTGCCAATGGCGACTTAATTCGAGGAGACTGAGCTCCACTAAAAGCCGGCTATTATTGGAAGATTTATAGCGCACATCCGCTTCGGAAAGGGTTTTTAGGGCCGCCATGAGGAAGTCGACATTAACCGCTTGCGCCTGCTGATGGTAACGCTCCTTTATTTCTTCGCCCACTTCGAGCAGATTTAAGGTGCGCTGATCTTGGCACACCAATAAATCGCGGCAATGCGAAGCTAGGCCGCCGAGGTAAAGGTGACCGTCGAAGCCATTTTCTAAGACTTCATTGAAAATATTGAGTAATCCCGCTTGGTCATCCTGACTCACCAAATCGATGGTGCGGAAATAGTATTCATAGTCGAGGATACGCAGGTTTTCAATCACATCCTGATAGGAAACATGCTCACCCGAGAAAGAGACAATCCGGTCAAAGATAGAGAGCGCATCGCGTAAGGCTCCATCTGCCTTCTGAGCGATGATACGCAAAGCCGCATCATCGGCACTTACTCCTTCCTTGGCGGCCACATTTTTAAGATGCCCCATGATGTCGTCTACTGAGATACGCTTAAAATCGTAAATCTGACAACGACTTAAGATGGTAGGGATAATCTTATGTTTCTCGGTGGTAGCCAAGATAAAGATGGCGTGCTTGGGAGGCTCTTCCAAGGTTTTTAGAAAAGCATTGAAAGCCGCCTGAGAGAGCATGTGCACCTCATCGATGATGTAGACCTTGTAGCGACCCACCTGCGGGGCGAAGCGCACCTGGTCGATAAGATTACGGATGTCGTCTACCGAGTTATTGGAAGCCGCATCGAGCTCAAAGATATTGAAGGAAAAATCCTGGTTTGGATCATCGTTCTCACTGGCATTAATCATTTTCGCCAGGATACGGGCCGAGGTCGTTTTACCCACCCCACGCGGACCCGTGAAAAGCAAGGCTTGCGCCAGATGATTGCTTTCAATGGCCTTAAAGAGGGTATTGGTAACGTGCTGCTGACCGACCACCTCGTCGAAAACTTGGGGACGATATTTACGCGCCGAAACGATGTAATTCTCCATAGGAGCAAAGGTAGTTTTTAGAATCTAGAGTTTAGAATCTAGAATTTAGAAAATGAAAGGGTAGGGGAAGAGGGGAGGAGGGGAGGAGGGGAGGAAGGGAGGAGGGGAAGAGAGGAAGAGAGGAAGAGATGTCCTTTCCTGCTTTTGGTTGTCAGGTTTTACATTTAATTACTGATTAAA